>Ga0209992_10000115_pt1 | contig 115093 bp, 97 predicted proteins | sample 2SBtaG_2_FD_182564 | JGI IMG/M metagenome (GOLD analysis project Ga0209992, IMG submission 182564) | Deep subsurface microbial communities from Kolumbo volcano to uncover new lineages of life (NeLLi) - 2SBTROV12_ACTIVE470 metaG (SPAdes)... | ecosystem: Environmental > Aquatic > Marine >... | reverse complement strand
TCCAAAACAAAACGTTTCATTTTTCACCGGATGGGTGAGTTGACAGAAGCGTCTATTTTAACAGGTATGTCTTTCTTTTTCAGTGCTTTAGACCCTTTGTCCGGGGTTGAAGTCACGGATTCAGGTAGTCGTATAAAAACTAAGTTTAAACATACTCGACTAATTGCTTCCGAATCATCCCCAATGAAGACTGTTCTTTCTAAATTTGATGTTACGACTAACGGCAGTGTCGTTTAGAAATTCACCAAGTTCAAGCGCGTTCGCGCAAAGATGATGATAATACAGTCGTCTTGGGACAAAGCACGCAAAGTGCTAATCCGCCAATGGTGACAATAGCTATTTTCTGCTTGCTACCGACAATGACCATTTGTTGTACGTCGCCAATGTCTAACATTTTTGCCCCCTTGGTTCCGGCTTGAACACATTCTTGAGTCACTGCTGCGAGCGCTTCAAAATCCGGGACTTCACCTGCCATTGCCATTACCAGACCGTCGTAACTGATCAAGCAACCGGATACTCCGGTGTGCATTGCAACATTCGCAACGACATTATTCAATGCTGATACGAATTCACCGCGACTAATGTTTGATGCCTGGTTATAAGGTGAGGGCTCATGTTGTCTCGATGAGTTTTGTTCGGCGTAGTTATCCGCCAGTGAAATAAGTTCGGCAATTTGAGATTCAAACCAATGCATCACTTTTCCTTCAATACTCGAAACAATTGGGCAAAATGCGGCAATAGGATATCAAATCCTGTGTTTCCAGGCGCAACTATTGGGACTTTCCCAATACACTGAATCTGCACTAGCGCAAACTAGCGATGGGCACAAAATAAATTGGAAAACCTCAACGCAACTACGTATTGACGGATTTGTATTTGTTCCAGACAATAGTTATTTGTTAGGGTTTCGTGATGATTGAAAGTTTGCCTTTTGCTCGATAGTTTCAAAATAACTGGTTTAACGTTGGCAGAGTTTCTTTGATTTCATAGCGCACTGCACCCAACAACGCTCTTCGTCGGTAAACAAAGCCAGCATCAGGCCCGTAGTCAGCGGAGCCATCATGATATAACCGTTTTTGTTTTCACAAATAACGATTTTGACCGAAGCCTGGCTTGCGTGCTCGGCTGCCCGCGTCGCGGCGCCGAATACAATTTGGACCGATGCACCCAACGCGTCGGTATTCACATCAAATTCCCGCCTTATTGATGTGACCAATCCATCATTATCGACAATGGCTGCCGCTGTCACACCCTTAAGCCCAGTCAAGCTTCGCAGAATTGCATCGACGGCTTCGTTACGTGCCGCCCGTTGTTCTTCTGTAACTACGCTAGTTAGTATTTCTTCTGATTTTTCCATCTGATGTCACTCTAAGATTAAATATTGTTTTACGAATCCGATCTCGATACATTCCTATATATTGCTAGGTTTTCTAAGATCCTGTTCACGATCTCGCCGAAGAGTGCATCACTATGTCGCAAGCGGCCTCAAAATATTCACATAGGCCAGTATGCCGCATTTATTCGTCCAATTTTTTGCCTCGCGCTGTATCTCTTGGTCTTGAACAGGTTCTAAGTAATTCAAAGAATTTTGGCCTCTATCGCGCATGTTTTGTCGCCTATTGCATTGCATTTGGTCTCTGTTGCTTTGATCGTGCGTCCTGCAAATTCTCCTACAATGCCTCCCACCATCCCGGCTTCAAAGTGACAGATTGGCGCATTTACACCGCTAATTCCAGCGCAAGAAACACATTCATCAACTCGAAAATCGATTTCTCCTGCGTCCAGATTGACCTTTGTCGGTACGACAATACCAATACTCAGCCGCTTACAAAGCAGTGCAATTTCTTCGACGTAATTGTCGAGATTTTTATCCTTGGACTGGTTCACAGCGTGCCCTAGGATTCGCCCAAGATTTGCCCCGGACTGGTAGACCATTGCGGATGCGCCTGGACCAACGAGGTCTTCCATGCCGGTTCCCAGGGCGATCATCCTTAGTACCTGAAACAACTGTATTGGGATGTTGGCTCCCAAGGTTGCGCGGTTTTCAACGTCGGTTTTTTCGTCCAATATAGATTGGAGTAAACCGCGAACCGCGATCTCGTAATCGGAAGAATTTTTATCTTGTACCGCAATACTATTCATTAAATATTCTCTCTGTCTTCAGTATTTATTCTGCAATCAATGACAACCCGTCTGTTTAGTGCTCTACCGGTGGCGGTTGTATTTGAGGCGATCGGCTGCTTCTCGCCAGCGCTTGAAGTTTCTATGTGATTGGCGTCGGCGCCAAGTTTAATCAAAATTTGTTTGAGTGATTCAGCTCGTGCCTGGCCAATGTCCAGATTAGCTAAATAAGGTCCAAGGCTGCAGGTATGTCCGACAATTTGAATCGTCGAAGGGCACCGATTAACCAAGTCTTGCAGCTGATTCAGAATAGGTGTGGACCAATGATTTGGCGTTGCGATATTAAATCTAAATGGGATGACCAACTTGTCTTTCTTGGGATCGCTGCTGGGTGAAGCATTGCTTTTACCAGCCACAGCTACCTGTGATTCGAGGGTGACCGGGAATTGGCCTCTAACTATGTCAGTAGGTTCAGGCGGTACTCTATTTAGCCTGGGTAAATCTGTTTTTTCGGTAGTCATTGCTGTTTTGGTTTGAGCCATGTCAACGGTGACGGAACGATTGTAGTTATCCGCCAATCTAGCTGTTGAAGAGGCAACTTGCGGCAGCAATTTGGGTTCGCTAACCGAATCGTTATCGTGCATTTTGCTGCTTGAGATTGCAGACAGCGAAGCATCGGCTGATTGGTCGGGCGTAACGCTCAGCTCATTTGATTTTTCTATGGATTCTGTGTTCTTAACACCCTCGATTAGTCCCGCGTCAATACCAGAGTTGTTATTCGGTAATAACCTAACTCCCAAATAAGCGACCAATGCAATTCCAACGCATCCAGCCGCCACGCGCATCCGAATATTCGTATTGGCAGTGGATATTTGGTTAATATCGGTTTTTCTTAAACCCGAAGGAATAGTCGGGTTTTCAACGTTGTCCGAAGAAAATTTAGCGTCCTCAATCTCAGAAATACCATCCAGACCATCGAAGTCCAGAGTATATGTGCGGGTCATGACAAATCCCCGGCGCATCTGAATCCGACATAGGCGTAGCGGTTCATCTTAAGCAGCATGCTTCTGCTAATTGCCCCGTTGACCACACATTCATGTCGGTAAGAACCTCCGAAAACCCAAGCGTATCCGGGGTCCAATTCAGACGACTCGCTTCCATCATCGGTCCATTCCCACACGTTACCGACAAGATCCAAACAACCATCCGCGGAACTACCAGTGGGGTTGGAATCCACGGCAACCGAAGTATTCATTCCTGACTCGGGACTATTGCAATACGAGACAGGCCAATCGTCACCCCACGGAAACTTGCGGTCTCCTGGATGTCTGGCAGCTGCTTCCCATTCATTTGCGCTAGGTAATCGCTTACCGCACCATTGTGCGAACCGGCTAGCCTCTTCAAACGAAATGCCAACGACTGGATGATTTAACAAAGCGCGTGATGGCCTTTTGTTCCACCAGTGATCGGGTGGTGCATGATTGGTTTCTTCAAGGTACCGAACATACATCTGATTGGTTACCGGGGTCTGATCTAAAAGGAAATTCGAAATGCTGATTTCGTTCCCATTATAAGCCGAAGTTAACCTAGCATCGGGGATAACCGCCATTCCATCCGGAATGATTAAATCGCGCGCATAGACGTCAAGTACCGAACCGGCTACGATTCTTTTAGGGAAGCTCGAAGGCGCCGGCTCAGAATCAAAGGTATTAGCCGCCGCCTCGTTGAAAGCTAAGAACCTTTGACCGATAATTTCGCTGGGTTGCGGTTTATCCCACGATATTGCACGAATTTGACGTGAATGTTCTGTTTGGACTTGTGGGGATCTTTTGGGAACGCTGAATTGTACCAATTGCCAAAGCCTATCAATTTTCTTAGACACTTCGATGGCTAATTTATCGGATCCATCCGCGACTAATGTCAGCCCCCGCTTTATTGGGTTTCCCTCCAGAGTTGGCGGAGAGAGAATTCTAACCGCTTGTTTTACAATGCTAGGGGTCACAATAGGTTCAGAATCGTCCCGAGCAATGCAGAGCGTATGATCACAAATTAAATTTATCGATCTCGATATACCTTTGGCATAACGATAGATCAATGATTCAGCCGCCTTGGTGAAAATTGGTTCTGTCGCACCACCCACTGTCAGCCGGTGGTGTATATATGCAATTGTATCTTGCTTATCCATCGGCGCTAATTTGCACTGAATAACCCCATCGTGATATTCCGAATGGAACCCAATAGATTTTAAATACTCGAGGAGGCTAACCGGCCCGGTAAGTACGAAGTGGTGCTTTATTGTTTGCCTATTATCAGGGCGCGTCAAAAGGTCTAGATGTTGGTATAAATCGTAACCAACGTTTTGTGCATCATCAATGATAATTATCGTTCGATCGTCCCTTCTACTCGCACCTGCCAGAAAATCCCGCAAATGATTGACCAGCACCGTTTCGTTCTCGCATTGCGCGGGGTAATCGATATTTAATTCATTACAAATTGATCTCAATACTTTAACGCTTGAATCGAGTGTGTTTACCTTGACCGAGGCGACCACATGCGATGGGAGTTTTTTGACCAGATAGCGGCAAAGCGTTGTTTTACCGGTACCAGATTCTCCGGTGACCGTGGCTATTGTCCCGCCTTTCCTGAATCCGTTCGCTATCTGTGACAGTACCTTTCGGAAAGGACGTGGCTTGAATACGTAATTGGGATCTGCCGTCGTTGCGAAGGTGCCTTGTTTAAGGCCAAAAAATGAGTTTGACATTGATGTCATGATGCACCGTTTAGCGTGGCTTTATTATAATAAGCAACCTAACTGTTCACCCAGCCAAATCCATACGCGATTTGGATTGCTCCAGCCACTGATTCATCCTGAAAATTTGAGAAATTCAACTCGTTGATCTCGACTTGCATAAAATGCAATATGTTCTCGAGATCATTCATTCGATACCCAGCCGTGGGCGATGCTATCGAGTAGCGGAATTGGATGAAAAGCCGAATTTAATAAGTCGACACTACTATAGTCTCATAAAGTTGATTGTCGGGACAACCGAACAATAGGGTCAGTTTGTCTGGTCATATTTTTAGCTGATTTATCGATAACCGCGATGTTTTTTAACAATGACAAGATGTCTCCATAAATGTTGATTAATCATCGTTGAGCTCATTGTACGATGCTTCGAACAACTGATCCTGTCAAATGATACAGTCCTGCGACAGATAGCAGCGTAATTCAAGGCCCCGATTCTTAGCCGAATCGTGACGTGCCTTTTTGCGCGTGCAACCGATGACCACTCGAAATTGAAACGCGTCCGGTTAAAGAATGCGATAGTCTTTTTGTCGATGTCTAGAACGCAATAGCTTAGTAAAAAAGTTGACTCAATTAAATTCTGCGTCATTATCGTTAGACGATGGAAATACCAAAGATCTTCATTGGTGTCAGCAGTTGTTTGCTCGGCGAAAGGGTTCGTTTCGATGGCACCCACAAGCATGATTGGTACATTACCGATACGCTAGGGCGTTATTGTGAGTTTCGGCCTTTTTGTCCGGAAGTTGCTATCGGTTTGGCTGTACCGCGGCCGCCGCTTAGATTGGTCAAAAAAAATGCTGTAATTCGAGTTCGCGGTATTGATGATCCGGCCCAAGATGTGACAAAAGATTTGGCCGACTATTCCGAAACGGTGGCAAAAGAATGCAGCGAAATAAGCGGCTATATATTTAAAAGCAAATCACCCAGCTGCGGTATGGAACATGTTGGGGTCTACAGTGAAGATGGTCATCTACTGGACGATTCCTCGGGTGTGTTCGCGTCGGGTATTATGCGGCAATATCCTTCATTACCAGTCGAAGACGAAAGTCGATTAACGGATTCGAAATTGAGAGAAAATTTCGTTGAACGGGTATTTGTTTATGCTCGTTGGCAGCAATGCATCGAGCAAGATCCCGCAGCGTCCACGTTGATCGATTTTCATATGCGGCATAAATTTTCTATATTGGCGCACGATGAATCTATTTATCGAGATCTTGGCCGATTGGTCGCGGGTGTGGGGCAAGCCGATTTAACGGGCACATGCGATCGTTACCTGTCTTTGTTGATGCTGGCGTTGCAAAAAATCCCAACGAACAAAACACATAGCAATGTTTTGCAGCATATGATGGGCTATTTTAAGGGGCAGCTAGACGTTGGCAGCAAAAAAAAATTGCTCGATGCGATAAACGATTATCGGTGCGGTCTGTTGCCATTGATCGTACCTATCAGGTTAATTAAACACTACTTGCGGTTGTATCCTAACGAGTACGTTTTTTCTCAATATTATCTTAATCCAGGTTCCAGCGAGTTAGTTTTGCGCAATCAGGTCTAGAGCCAAATTTGATCACGCAAAGAAAACGATTGACTGTATAAAAAAGGAATTACTCTCAATTTGGCTTATATATGCGTCAATTAAGGCAAATCTTTGGTAGAAGGAGTAATATTGGCTGGCAAGTCCACGGACCTGATTCGATACTGCGGTTATGTAAATGCTCTAGACAAACGGCATGCATATTCTTAGAAAAATATATGATGAAAATATGATGAGCACATTTTCTACGCGGTATCTTCAATAGTCACTCACTCTGGCAAGATCAATTGCCGGCCTAGGTGATATGCACAAAGGTAACTTCACTGCTGTTAAATGTAGTGATGAACGCCAAGTGCGAGCTGTGCAACCGGGCGAATATTCACCCCCAAGACGAGAGAATTTCAATGACTAGAAGACAAACATTGGTGGCAATTGCGACGGCAGTTTTATTCAGTTTTTCGATAGCCAATCTTGCATTAGCAAAGGGAATTATGGGGCCCCAGCAGGGAGACCGAAGCCCAGAGGAAAATGAGGTTTGGCTGAAGAAAGGCGTTGACCATATTAATGGTGCGATTAAAGATGCGAACGAAGGAAATCAAGACGGATCGGTAGAACAAGGCGAAGCAGCGATGGCGGCGATGAAAGAGATCAATAGCGAGGGTTGGGCGGCTACGCTTGAGAGGACAGCGGGTTCGATACGAAGGGGAGTTATGGCGGCAAAAAAGGGTAAGCTGGAAAAGGCCGCAACGTATTATGAGACTGCATTAGAAAAACTCGGAAAACCTAAATTTGGTGATATGAATTTTACCCACGAGAGTTTCATGGGAATCGGAGATCGCCGCTAATACCAAGAATTTGAATTTGGATCCGCGACGGCCAGTGTGTAGTCGTACTCGTAGTCAGCTAATCTAATGACGGAAAGTAGCTAGCACGAATGACAAAAGGCGTCGGTGCTAGAACCAATTGGCTTTGGCGTTACATCTTGGATAACCGAGCTTAAACCTAATGATCATAGGTGTTCCGCGAGAAATTAAACTTGATGAGTATCGAGTTGCAATGCTGCCAGTCGGTGTTGAGCTGTTGGTTCGAGACGGCCACCAGGTTTTGGTCGAAAAAGGCGCGGGTACAGGGAGCGGATACGAGGATAGTCAATACGCCGAAGCCGGTGCAACGATCCTTATTGACCATGCTGAAATCTTTGCCACCTCGGACATGGTGGTCAAAGTTAAAGAGCCGGTCGAAGAAGAATATCCAATGTTGCGCCAAAACCAGCTCGTTTTTACCTATTTTCACTTTGCTGCGAATCGAGCGCTAACCCAAGCCTGCCTCGATGCTAAAATCATTGCGGTCGCCTACGAAACACTGACAGATGATCAGAATAGATTACCCTTACTGACGCCGATGAGCGAAGTTGCGGGGCGTATGTCTATACAGGAAGGCGCAAAGTATTTGGAAAAACCTATGGAGGGTCGTGGTATTTTGCTGAGCGGTGTTCCTGGTGTAGAGCCTGCCAAAGTCACGGTACTTGGGGGTGGAATCGTCGGAACCAATGCTGCAAAAATTGCAGCGGGGCTAGGCGCCAATGTTGTGGTGATGGACATTAATCTGGAGCGATTGCGTTATCTGGACGATATCATGCCCGAGAACGTTCGGACGATCTATTCGGACCCGCACGCCATTCGTTGGCACATAACAAACAGTGATTTGATTATTGGCGCTGTACTTATCCCCGGCGGTCGGTGTCCAATTCTTATTACACGTGAGCTAATATCGGAAATGCGCAGCGGGGCGGTCATAGTCGATGTAGGAATTGACCAAGGGGGCTGTGTCGAAACTTCAAAGCCAACTACGCATAGCGATCCCATCTATATTGTCGACAATGTGGTCCACTACTGTGTTGCGAATATGCCGGGTGCGGTTGGAAGAACGAGCACTCAAGCACTTTGCCATGCGACCCAGCCTTACATTCTGAAACTTGCCGCTACGGGTTTACATGACTTGGCCCACCATGATACAGGCTTCGCCAATGCGGTTAATACGATCGGTGGAAAATTGACCAATCGAGCTATAGCGTCGGCGCTCGGCATGCAGGACCGCCTTGTAAATCTTGAAGAAGCGATATAATCTAAAATCACTGAGTCGTTGTGATCGCGCCCATCGTCGGTCAATAGTGAACGTAAGACTGTTGTCGGCGTGCGATTTCACAGGTGTCGGTTATAATAACGATGAATCGTCCCTTTTTTTATCGACGCACACTATTTCTTTACTGAATGACATTTTCAGCTGGACGCGGATTCTTCGCGATCCGCCGCACGTTTCAACGCACCGCGGCTCAGTACTAAGTCGGTGTATTGTTTTATATTTGCCTGCTGGATTGATTGCCCGGTATTTATGGCCCAGCGAAGTGTATGCGCGATTAGAATATCTGAGGCGCTAAAATTGTCACCAAGAATGTAGGGGTTTTCGCCTAGGCCTTCGCTCAATAGGTCAAGTGCTTGTTGGAATTCCCACGTTGCGGTTGGAAAAATCTCTTTTACGCGTTTATCTTCGGGTAATGCGAATTTGTGTTTGCCGATTGTCCATAATGGTTGTTCCAGCTCGGTCAACGCAAAATAGCACCATTGGCTGAATTTTCCGCGCTCCGGCGTACCTGCCGGGGGCACCAATCCGGCGTTTTGGTACTTGTCGCCGAGATAAGTGACAATTGCAGCCGATTCGGTTAGAACCAAGTTTCCATCGACCAATGCAGGAACTTTTCCGGCTGGATTGAGTGCCAGTAATTTCTTCGATTTGAACCCGTTTTGGCCGAATTTCACCAATTTATATTCGTATTGTGCACCAAGTTCTTCCAGCATCCAGGTGACCCTAAGTGCGCGGGTTTTGGGATACCCATAAAGTGTTAGCATGACAATCTCCTGACTAATTTATACGGACCCAACTGGTTGACTGTTTTTAGTCCCGGCGCGGTGCTTTTTGATCTAGTCACGATTGCGGTTGTAGTTTCGTTAGCAATCGAAGATTGGCCGGTATCGGCTACAAATAGACTCGAAGTTGCACGTACCCGGTGGAGTTTGATTGCAGCTTCCAGGGTATGATATGCAGTATACTTTCAGCCCGCTTGTTTGACACATTCCAGAGGCCAAAGTACATTTCCGACTGCTAAAGCAGGATGTACCCTTTTTAAACTGCTGTTGATACAAAGTTTGGCCAAGGATGCTCATGAAATTTGTTCCACGCCGCTACTCCCTGCAGCTGATTATCGGTACGTTGTTTATCGTATTGACGCTTCTAATCGGCATTTTTCTTAGTTTACAGAATTATTCACGTTTATCGTCAATTATTGTTGCTGATTCGAAAAAAGCCTTTGCACAGTTAGCCGGCGACCTTTACCTGGATTTTCGCAATACCTACCAACCTGGGGTTGACCTGCTCGAATTTCTCGCGACATCGGCGATCATCATTGAGAAGACAGAAGTTCAACGCTTACGGCACATTGAACAGCTGACGTTGATTCTGCGTAGTTATCCGGTGGCAGACAATGTACAAATCGCTTGGCCGAATGACGATTATTTGGAAATGCGTCGAGTGCAGCCGATAGATACCGGCAGTTCTTATGTTGTCGAATTGATAACAACTGGGCAAAGCGGCGAACGATATTTAACCCGGATTTTTTTTGATCACAATCTGAATCTGGTATCCAGGGATTCCGTTGTTTCAGAATTCTTTCCCAGAACGCGCCCCTGGTACCGACAAGCTAGTTCAAAAGTATCCGTAACCAAACCGTATCTGTTTTTAGAATCGCAGCAGGTTGGAGTGACTGCAATGATTCAGGCGAAATCCCCGGGTGTTGTCGTTGCGATGGACATTAGATTGGATCATCTTAAAGAAACTATCAGCGGCTTTGCGATTTCCCCAAGTACAGAAGTTTTGTTGATCAATGCTGAAGGTCAGACATTTGCTTATAGTGATGATACAAAGCTGGTCGTCGGTACGGGTAATAACGGTGTTCGGTTGGCGAACATGACGCAACTGAACAGCGATGTACTGAGCTATCTTAGCCATGAAATCGAACCAAAGGAGCAGGTGCTTGAATTTGTTTTTGACGACCGAAGCTGGATCGGAAGTACCCATGTGGTTGCGCGGCCGGGTGGTATTGATTTGTACGCGCTGATAATTGCGCCCATTGACGAATTGACCGTGACAGCGAGACAGATTCGCGACCAATCTTTGTACATTGCTGTAGCTATTATTTTGTGCTCGATTCCGTTGATATGGTTTATGGCGAGGCAAATTTCCAAGCCGCTCAAAGGATTGGTGACTGAAGCGGTCAAGATTACACATTTTGAATTCTCCGAATCTAAACCTAGGCATTCGCGAATAAGCGAGGTTGATGAATTGGATAATGCAATGCTGATGATGAAATCAACCATCAATAAGTTTCTCAGTCTGATCGGCGCGCTGGCAGCCGAGCAGAATCTGGATCGCCTGATCAATATCATCAATCGGGAAACGCTGCACGCCGCTAAGGCCGACGCAGCGATTACCTGGTTAACGAACGACAACGAGGATAGGTTAGTCGCTACGGACCTTCATCTGGCGACCGGGGAGAGAGTGGAAATGCCCGATGAGCTTTTATACCGTGATAATCAGCGATTAGCAGACCTCTTGGGTGGTGATGGGCCCAAGCAATTTTCCGTCAGTCGCGATAATGCGCAGCCAATGTCGAAACTATTCGACGCATTAACATGCAATCAATTGCATTGCATTGCGCTACCGCTAAATAATCGTTCTGGTGATCCAATTGGAATCCTATGTTTACTTTACATGGACGAAGTATCAAGAAGTACAGGGCAGTTGGATTTTGTAACAGCGCTTTCCGGGTTTTCAGCGGTAACTCTGGAAAGTCGCCAATTATTGAAAATGCAGGAAGCGTTACTAAATGCGTTTATCAAACTAATCGCGGGTGCAATAGACGCAAAATCTGCTTATACCGGCGGGCACTGTCAACGAGTTCCGGAAATTACATTCATGTTGGCAAGGGCAGCTTGCACAAGCAAAAAACCACCGTTCTCTGATTACGATTTGGACGAAAAGGAATGGGAGGCTCTGGAAATCGCGAGCTGGTTGCACGATTGCGGTAAGGTAACAACACCGGAATATGTCGTCGATAAAGCAACCAAGCTTGAGACAATATACGACCGAATTCATGAGGTCAGAATGCGCTTCGAGGTGCTAAAGCGCGATGCGGAAATTGAATATTGGCGCAAGTTGGCGGAAGGCGGCGATAAAAATACGGAGAAGCAACAGCTGGATCAGACCTTACAGCAACTTGATAATGATTTTGCCTTCGTCGCCGAGTGTAATTTGGGGGGTGAATTCATGGCCGATGAGAAAATCACGCGCTTGCAGCAAATTGCCCAGCGGACGTGGCTGCGCACGTTGGATGATCGCTTGGGTATTTCTTGGGAAGCGGCCGCACGTAAAGCGGAAACAGATCAAGCTCCATTGCCGGTTGAAGAAAATCTATTGGCGGATAAAGCGGACCACATTGTTCAACATGAAGGGCACGAAATCATGCCTGACGACAATCCGTGGGGTTTCAATCTGGAAACCCCGAAGCACAAATACAATAGAGGTGAACTGTATAACCTGTCGGTGGAAAAGGGCACGCTGAGCCACGAAGAGCGATACAAAATCAACGATCATATGACACAAACGATCATGATGTTGGAAAAGCTACCCTATCCAAAACACCTGCGCGACGTTCCAGCAATTGCCGGCGGGCACCATGAAACCATGGACGGCAAAGGCTACCCGAAGAAATTGACTAAAGATCAAATGTCCTTAACCGCCCGAATGATGGCTATCGCGGATATTTTCGAAGCGTTAACCGCGTCAGACCGACCGTACAAACAAGCCAAAACACTCAGCGAGTCGATACGCATTATGGGTTTTATGCGAAACGACAATCATATCGACGGCGACCTGTTCAAACTGTTCCTGGAGTCCGGTGTTTATCTCGAGTATGCCAAAAAATTTCTTAAACCGGAACAGATAGACAAAATTGATGTTACAGAATATCTCGAGTGAAGTAGCGATGTGTTTGGGTAAGGCAGCATTTGAAGATTACAGAGGTTAGGTGCGAGACTAGCTCTATCATGTTTGAATTTTCTTGATCGAATAGTTGGATGGTTTTCAAGATTTATCGCTTAAAGCACGTCGAACAGGGAGGGAAGTTGTGCACGCTGTTTAACATTCGAGATTGCTTGCTGAGGCAGTGTCGACAACAACTGGTTACATTCAGGCATTTTTGGTCATAGTCAAGATGAAGTTTTTATCCATTTGTCAAAGAATGGAGATTTATATATTGCAGGCGATGTGTATAGCTTAAGTTAATAGTTTTATAAAATCATATTTTGATACGGGATGCCCAAAATAGTAGCCTTGTATATCAATTTCAAAGACTTTAGCATTGTCCGTTGGTTGATTAATGAGATAATCGATCATAGGTCGCCTCAATAGGTCATGCAATTTTGAAGTAGATTTTCTATTTACGCCGCATCTGAACGGTGATTTTATAATGAACTTTGGATTTGCCAACAATTTGCGGCGTCTTCGATTTCATTAATGCCGCAATTAAAAGTCAGGTGGGTAAGTTGAATTCGGTTCCTGAAAAATACGACAATGAGCGATAAAGCACGACACCCGGTTTTTGCCGTATTACCGCTTGGCAAACCAACCGAGTACGCCAGCGAATATGATGCAAACCTATTGAAACCGGTGCCCCGCAACCTCAATCGCGATTCTATGGGGATAACCGGCGCCTTGCCTTTTCAAGGGGAAGACGTGTGGTACGCATACGAAGTGTCATGGCTCAATAGTAAAGGCAAACCAGTAGTTGGGTTAATGAAATGTAGATTTAACTGCACGGCGACTAACATCGTTGAGTCGAAATCCTTCAAATTGTACCTAAACAGTTTGAACCAAACTCGCTTTGCCGCCATTCAGGATGTAGTTAAAATATTGACCAAGGATCTATCAGGGTGTGCCGATGGTGATGTGAGCGTACATTTGTTCAGCCCCGACGAGCTCGAGGAATTCACCCCCACCGGAATGCCCGGGAGTTGCATTGACCACCAGGAAATTGACATCGATCAGTATAAATTGGACGCTACGTTATTGGCTTCGGCTTTTGATCGGACCCGCCGCGTTGACGAAACCTTGCATAGCCATTTGTTGAAATCGAATTGCTTGATTACCGGCCAACCGGATTGGGCGTCGTTGATCATTTCGTACAAGGGTTCGCGCATTAACCGCGAGCAACTGCTACGTTACATTATTTCGTTTCGTCAGCATAATGAATTTCACGAGCAGTGCATTGAGCGTATTTTTGTTGATTTAATGGAGTACGGGGACTTCGATGCGCTCAGCGTACAGGCGTGTTACACGCGCAGAGGTGGGTTGGATATTATGCCTTTTCGCAGTACCGATAGGGTTATTGCTCCGCGGTTTCGGAGCAACCGTCAATAAGTGATGCTCTGCGCATTGCGTGGAATATTTGATCGGCAAGTATCCGGTCGCGGTTTCGATCCTCTTTTTTGCTCTGAAACTTTGCAATTATTCACTCTTTGGTCGTCGGATGCTTTTTCTCCAAGGGAAGGTTGAATTGGCTGAATGTAGTGATAAGACAATTTGACGTAGAATCTATTTGAAACCTCTGTCTGAATAGGCTAACGCTCTGCATGCGACCCTGCCCGTGTTGGGTGTTCTGAGGTGTGGCTACAGTCAATATAGCGTACGTCAGCAGTTTGTTTTTCCCTGAGTATTTTACTATAACAACAATGCATATTTGCTATGCAGCCTTTAATAATAATGCCTCTGAACAAAACTCAGGTTGTAAAGACCACGGGCCGATGGTTAGTTGCCAACCGAAGTAACCGATTAAGGATTTCCGGTTGATTAGATTCTTGTAAATTCGCTAGACTGGTTATTGAACCAGGTTGCTAAATCGATCCTATTAGGGGGCGGTATGAATAAACGCTGGACGGTGGGTGCTTATTTAATCGAACGCGTTCGCGAGGTTGGTGTGCGTCACGTGTTTGGCGTACCAGGGGATTACGTGCTGGGTTTTATGGACCAATTGGTCGCCAGTCCGCTAGAACTTGTTGGAACCTGCAACGAACTCAATGCGGGTTACGCGGCCGATGCTTACGCACGAATCAACGGCGTTGGCGCGGTCTGTGTCACCTACGCGGTGGGTGGGTTCAGCGTACTCAATGCGATTGCCGGCGCCTACGCGGAGCGCGTCGCGATGATCGCGATTTGCGGCGGACCGAATTGCGCCGACCGAGACGAAAACCGGTTGCTGCACCACACCTTGGGCGATTATGCGGTACAGGTCGATGTGTTTCGTCATGTCACCCGTGTGGCCGTCGGGCTCTCCAATCCGGAGGATGCGCCGGCACAGATCGACGATGCGGTGACCGCCTGCGTGCGCCACCGTAGGCCCGTGTTTATCGAGATTCCAGCCGACCTGGTGACGGCGCCATGCCGCGCGCCGGAAGCACTGGATTTTAATTTGGCGCCGCAAACCGATCAAGAAGTGCTGGCCGAGGCGGTCGAGGAAGCGGTGAGTATGTTGCAAGCGGCTAAACGACCGGTGATTCTGGGCGGGGTCGAGGTGCATCGATTCGGCCTGCAAAACGAGCTGGAGGGTTTATTGAATCATGCGGAGTACCCGATGGCGACCGCGCTGATGGGCAAATCGGTCATTCGCGAGACTCACCCGCAATACATCGGCGTCTATTCCGGCGCGCTGTCCGAAGAGTATGTCCGGCAGACCGTCGAAGAAGCCGATTGCGTATTGTCGTTGGGTGCCTGGATGAGCGATATCAATCTGGGTATCTACACTGCACGCATCGATGTCGGACGTCTGATCCATGCCAGTGCCGACCGGGTGCGGATCAGACGGCATTACTTCGACCGGGTCTACCTTGGTGACTTTATCAGCAGTCTGCACAAAGCATTGGAAAAGCCTGCTCGATTGGAAAACAGCCCCATCCATCCGGCAACACGTTCATTAGACCAGCGCTTCGAAATGATGTCGGAGAGCCCAATCACCATACAGCGTTTTTACGAACGGGTGAACCATTTTCTAGACGACGACAGCATCGTTTTGGCGGATGCCGGCGATTCGTTTCTGTGCGCGGGTGAATTGGTTATGCACGAAGGGGTCGGCTTTATCTGCCAAGCGTTTTATTGCTCGATCGGTTTTACACTGCCGGGTACCTTGGGTGTCGGCCTGGCCGATCCAAAACGCCGGCCAATCTTGTTTATCGGCGACGGCGCGTTTCAGATGACCGCCCAAGAGCTGTCGACGATCATCCGTTGCCATCTTGCCCCGGTGATTTTTCTGATGAACAACCGCGGCTACACGGTCGAGCGTGTGATACACGATGGACCGTACAATGATATTCAAAACTGGCACTATCACCAGCTACCCGAGGTTTTCGGCGGCGGCTGGAGCTGCGAAGTCCACACCGAGGCGGCGTTGGAAAACGCGCTGGCCCGAGCCGAACGCGAGCGCGATAGCCTAGCGTTCATCGAAGTCCACGTCGACCCGAACGACTGCTCCGCGGCACTAAAGAGGCTGGGCAAAGCCTTGGCAGCTCAGCGGGATTTGTAGATTCTTTGTGTAATGATCAGAGCATGATTGAATGATCATGGATGATGCATTGCGCGGTCAATTATTCCGGCAACTCGCGCAATTGGAGAGCGCCGGTATCGCAAGCGATCAAGCGGTTGGGATAGTGAACCTGGCGGATAGAGCCGCGCAGAAATTGCTCCGGCGATTGGCCAGCGCGGTGAAGTCCGGTAGCGCATTATCTGAAGCGGCGCTTCGGTTGGGGTTGATCAGCGACGCTGAAAGCGCGGTGCTTGGCGCCGGCGAAAGCAGCGGCAAATCCGGCTTGGTTATGGTGCGATTGGCGGATCTATGCGAACAACGCGCATCGCGTATCCGAGTGATCAAAAGCCGGTTGGTGTTGCCGGCGGCAATGATCGTACTGGCGCATTTTATCGCACCGGTTCCGGCTTTGATCGGCGGGGCAATAGATTTGGCCGATTACTTGTGGTTCAGCGTGGGTGGGTTGCTGCGTTTGGCTCTTATTGTTTACGGATTGATCCAACTGCCCGGCTGGCTGACGCGAGGCTTTTTGAAACCGCTGGGGTTGGCCAATTGGATTTATCGGTTACAAACTGGTGCGCCGGTGGTTGGACCGTTTTTCGTTCGGTTGCAGTTCAATCGATTTTGTGAGTTTTTGGGTTTGTTATTGGCAGCCGGTTTATCGGCGGCGCAAGCTGTGCCGCTCGCGGTTTCCGCGATTGAAAATCCGCTATTGCGCGATCAATTCGGGGACATCCCAACGGCGTTGGCGCGCGGTGAGAGTTTGGCCGACGCATTGGGGAATTTGGCTGTCGTTGACCGGTCGATAATCCACGTGTTGCGTAGCGGTGAAGCCAGCGGCCGGGTCGCTGAATCGCTGGCGCAACACACTGTTGCTGAAGCCGAAAATCTGAACATTCATGTCAACGGGTTGGTCGAGTGGTTACCCCGATTGCTGTACTTCGCGGTGATTGGATGGCTTGGGTATAACGTTGTTGGGGATCAATTAACGATTATGGGCGAATAGAGATCCGAAAGTCTATTGGTTTGGGTCAGAGCGCATTGCTCTGACCGCAAAATTCCGGGTTTAATTTTAACGGCACCAAATGGTGATTAAATTTTATCCGTTAAAGCAAGAGCTTGGTTCGTGATTCGGTTCTTCGTAGGTCATCATGTCATCGGGGTCCGGATCGATTCCCGGGAAAATCCGTTCGGACATTCGGCCGTAATTATCGGTTTCGTTGGACTCCTGGACCTCGCCGCTACCCGACGGTACGGCGGGGTTTGAATCGACCCAAACTTCCATGCATATATCGTAATTTTTCCGATTGTCGGGTAAATAGACGGTGCCCACATAATCGCGTATCGACGCGCCGTCAGTCATTCTTTGCGAGCGGTACAGGAACATATGCGTTGTATCGAGATTGCCGTTGTCGTCGGCAACGGTAATCGTATTTCCAAGAAGGTCTACCACCGTCACTCGGGTCAGCACATTGAATTCGCCGGTGGGCCCGTAGGTATTGCCGTCCAACCCTTTGAACTGAAACGACAGCAAGCCCTCGGTGGCGGCTTGACCGATATTTTTCCAGGTGACCTCAATGTCAATCGCTTGGGTACCGTTGGCGCTCGCGTCGATTGGGACCAAATTGGGCATTTTCAAAAGCTTTATTGGTCCGTTCAGTAGACAATCGCCCACGCCCCGGTATCCAAACCGGGTTTCTTCCAGCTCGCAGGCGTTGACCGAACCGAATGACAGCAGTCCAATTAATAATCCTGCACGAATAAGAAATGGGTATACAATCCCTTTTTGTATTTGAGTTTCCATTGCAACCTCCTTTTTCCCTGCAAAAATTTACTGAGTTTTAGGATGACGGATTTTTGAGTTTGGCACTCAGTCTCTAGGTCAATCATTTTCCCTGTTTAGGTTGGGAATATGCACGGTAGTTTTCCAGATCGATTAGGCAAAGTGGTTCATAGCGATCGAAAACGGCGTGTGGTAGTGGACCGGTTGCAAATAAAACCACCGAATTTACAAAGGATCTAAACATTGGAGCCCAAACAGGATATTCAGGCGAATCGAGGGTATCTGTTCAACCAATGACAAATGCGGAATTATTATTTTGATGTGCTAAACATCTTCCACGCCGCCGTCCATATTGCTTATCCACACTGTCTGATAGGGCTGCAATCGAATATGTTGTTGTAGGTCTTCGTACCGCGTCCCGCCGATCAAATCATGCCATCGGTTAATTTCGATCAGGTTGATCTCGGCCAGTGACAAGCTTTGTACGCTATTGGAAATATTGTTCAGCGCGAAGATGCTTTGTCGGCGGTCGATGCTTTGCCGCCAGATGCCGAAAATTTGCGGCTGAAAATGTAGCGTGAACTGTGTGGCGTTGGGATGGAATGCGGGTTGATTGCGACGAATCGCGAGTAGATGTTTTAATCCGTTCAGTACTTTGAATTGATTGGAGTTTGGATCGTTGAGTTTCTGGCTAAGTTCTGTGTAATCTAATTTGCTGCGGTTAATCGACCGGTAATGGCTGGTGTTTTCGACACGCTGGTAGTCATTGCTCGTTGCCAGAAAACTGTGTAAGTAGATCGCTGGAATGCCTTCTAGTGCAAGCATTACCGCGTGCGCGCAAAGGAAACGTGGGATCTGCCACGGGTCGGCGGCGCCGTCCAACATACCTTGCAACGCATCGAACAAGCTGATATTGATTTCGTAAGGCTTACGTTCACCGTTGTCTAGGGCTCGCCAAGAGACGTGCCCACCGAACCGCTGCATCGCGCCGATCAGCATATTCGTTTCTTCGTCGCTAAGAATGCCCTCGACCGGGCGCAGGCCAATGCCGTCATGGGAAGCGATAAAGTTGAGAAAAAAAGTGCCCATTTGCGCCGGGGGCATCGACATCAGCCAGGTTTTTAGATAGGTGCAATCGGCGCTGAGCAAAGTGTGCAACAGCAGCGGTGGGAGCGCAAAATTGTAGATTCCGTGCGCTTCGTTGGCGTTACCGAAATAAGACAGGTTTTCTCGGTTCGGGATATTGGTTTCAGTGATGATTACAGCGGAGCGGTCATAATAGTCCAGCAGACGGCGCAACACACGCACAATTTCATGGGTTTGCAGTAGATTTAAACAGTTGGTGCCAATCTGTTTCCACAAGAATGCGATCGCATCCAGCCTAAATATGCGAACTCCTTGCTGCAGGTAGAGCGCGATAATGCGCACAAACTCGATCAGGACTTGCGGATTCTGGAAATCGAAATCGACCTGGTCGTGGCTGAAGGTGCACCAGACGTGGCGTGGTCCTCCGCTGGTTTTGACCTCGCACAACAGAGGACTGGTTCGGGGTCGGATGACTTTGGACAGGTCAGCGGACGGATCGGCTTCCTGAAAATAACCCAGCCCGGGTTGGCGGCCTTGTTTGTAATTTTCAAACCAATGACTGCGCGCAGAACAATGGTTGATCACCAAATCAGCCATGATCTTAAATTCGGTCGACAAGGTTTGGATGTCTTGCCAATCGCCGTGCGCTGGGTTGACTGTGGAATAATCGATGACGGAAAAACCGTCGTCAGAGCTATACGGGAAAAATGGCAATATATGTACGGCACTGATGCTGCCTGCCAATTGTTCGTGCAAAAAGGTGCGCAAGGTTTTTAGTGGAATTTGGTTGTGCTGTTGGATGGTATCGGCGTACGTGATGACGACAGAATCGGTCTGATCCCAGCTGTTGGGATCGTCTGATTTGGATGCCGATTGATCCAATCGCATGGCCTGAATCAATTGGTCGGCAAGTTCCGTGTCATTGCGATCGGGGTAGATCAGTTCAAGATGAACGCAAAGACGGGCTCGCAGTTTATTCAGGCTAACAGTCGTGCTTGATTGTTCTAACAACGGTATTCCTCCGTATCCGCCGCAACGGATTCGATCAGCTGGGAAGCGATATCGGGTAGTGCGCTGGCCACGCGGTTCCAGGATGGAATAAAAGGCGTTTCCATGGGGTTATCCAAAAATGAACGGCCCGCTTTCATAATGTTTTCGGCGAACAATTCGATGGTGATTTCCTCCTGGTGTATGTCCAGCTGCAAGCCGTTGATCTGCGCGTCGTTGTGGTAGGATTCAACCATGTCCAGGGCGATGCGAAAATAGCTGGCCTTAATACTGCGAAAAGCTTCGCTACTGAGTACAACGCCGTTGGTCGCCAGTTTGCGGAAAATGGCCTTGGAGATGTCGATGGACATTTTTGATAACCCACCTTGATCGTTATCAAAGGATAAATCCTGGTGTTTGTGATCGTATTGATCAGCGATATCAGCCTGGCAGATGCGATTAGTCGAATAATTGCGGTTCAATTCCGATAACACACCAATTTCCAAACCCCAATCGCTGGGAATACGAATATCGTTAAGAACGTCTATACGCATGGAAAATTCGCCAGCAAGCGGGTAACGAAAGCTATCCAGGTACTCCAGATAGTCCATTGGTCCGATTACTTTTTTCAGCGCTCGGATCAACGGCGTTACCAATAGTCGGCTGACTCGCCCGTTGATCTTGCCATCTGCGGTACGTGCGTAATAGCCTTTGCAGAAAGAATAATTAAAAGCTGGGTTACTGACTGGGTAGAGCAAACGTGCCAGCAGACTGCGCTGATAGGTGAGTATGTCGCAATCATGCAGCGCTACTGCTTGCGTTTGCCCGGCCGCGATCACATAACCCAGGCAATACCAGACATTGCAACCCTTACCTTGTTGTTTGGGTGCAAGCTCTTCAGCGGCCAGTTGCTGGTTAATCGCCTGCAGACGCGGGCCGTCGTTCCATAAGACATGGTGTTTTTGCGGCAGTCTGGAAAAATATCTCAAGGCTTTACGGTATTCATTTTTATCGGCACGATCCAAACCGATAACGATTTGCTTGAGATAGCGAATCTCGGATAGTTCGTCGATAATGGTTGATAATGCCGGGCCCGACAATTCCTCGTACAGACACGGTAGAACCAGCGACATGGGGCGCTGAATGGCAAAATTGATCAGGTCATTTTCGATCTCATTCAATGATCGATCGGTCAGATTGTGAAGAGTCGTGATGACCCCGTTTTGATGATAATCGGCCATTTTGATTCGTGCCCCTATTAATGATCATTTTCCTGCTGTCTTAATAAGCAGCGTTGATTGGTCTGGATAATGTTATTGGTTTAGTAATTCTAATATCGTTTGGTTCCAACCGGCCGGGCCTTCCTGTTCGGTAACGTATAATCGTTTGTGATTTGGCAACGACGGTAGCGGGTTGACCGGGGAACGGACCAGCACAGCAATATCCGCTATTTGCAGCATGCCGATATCATTCTCTCCGTCACCCAGTGCAATAACTTTAGGGGTTTGCTGCCATAGTTTCGCATAATGTTTTTTTAACCAAAGCAAGGCTTGTCTTTTGCAGCCTCCTCCCGATACATGGCTAAATCGGCCTCCTCGCACCACTTGCAATTTCAAGTCTTGCATTATTTGAATAAATTGCTGTCGGGTTTGCTCGGTGTCGTGCCACAGTATGGGTTCCGAAAATAGCCTGTTTTTGGCCTGTTGGGCGTTTTCTGGAGTCAGCCCGGTAAGCTCAGCAATTTCGCCGATCGGCATTTCTGAAAAGCCTCGAAATTTGTATGCGTATTGTTCGCGAACTTGCTGCAAGCAGTCAATCACTTGCTGCAAATCGCTGCCAAATGACTTGAATTGGTATCCGTTTTTTTCCGGAAGCGACGTCGCTCCGATCGATGGGAAATAATTTTCTGGGATAATAAGTCCGGCACCATTTTCTACGATACTGGGATGATCGATATTTAATCTGGCCCTAATTTCTTTTACTTCTGCGGCAGTTTTGCTGGTATTGAGCAGTAGTGGAATCCTTATTTTTCGGATCAAGTCTAGTGCTTGCCGCGCCCTATCGAACGAGTAATTGTGATGATCGAGCAGGGTTCCGTCCAAGTCTGTGCAAATGATCAAGTTTGGCTTTGGCATCGAATAATCTTCTATTTGGCCGGGCAAGACGAATATAAATCATACCAGTAATGGGGCGTTGAATAGGTAATCGATTAGTGTCCGTTGTATACACAATAAGTTTTACCGAGGAATAAGGCTATGCTGCCAATCTGCGATCGATCGGTTACAATCCGCCTACTTTTTTAAGCTTGTATTCCAATGCCAAACAAACCGGCCCCGTCCGATAAGCCAATCGGGTTTACTGATTTTTTAATCTCTTATAGAAAGCGGTGCATCGCTTTCCTCGGCAGCGGGGATGAATTGTGAGCACTACTGATTTCCGGTCGCGCTATTGCGTGGTGGGTGCCGGAGCGGCGGGATTGGCTGTGGCCAAAAACTTTTCGGAGCATAGCATCGCCTTTGATGTGTTCGATCGGCATGATGATGTCGGCGGGTTATGGGGATACGGGCGGCCTTATAGCGCAGTTTACGGATCTGCGCGTTTGATTTCGTCAAAAACGATGACACAGTACCGTGGCTTTCCGATGTCCGCGGAACTTCCCGATTACCCTGGGCACGAGCCGGTGTTTCGATATTTGAAATCCTATGCTGATGCGTTCAAATTGCGCGACCATATAAATTTTAATACGGAAATTCGCCAAATTAGCCGCGTTGGGGAATATTGGGCGGTCGAGCTCGGATCGGGGGAAACAAGAACCTATGGCGGATTGGTTCTGGCCAGCGGTGTTACTTGGGATCCTAATTATCCGGCGTTACCCGGTTCTTTTGCCGGACAGAGTTTACATTCATTCGATTATAAAACGCCGGAGTTTACCGCTGGAAAGCGTGTGTTGGTTGTCGGTGGTGGCAACTCTGGTTGTGATATAGCAGCAGATATCGGATCCCACGCCGACCGTTGTTTTTTCAGCGTTCGCAGGGGATATCATTTTATCCCGCGCTATGTATTGGGTCTTCCGTCGGATCGCTTCGGTGAATTTTCGATCAAGATGGGAACACCAATTTGGTTACGGCAATGGATGAATCAAATTATTGTTCGCCTGTTATTGGGCGATCCTGTCAAGTTAGGGCTACCCAAACCGGACCACCGAATATTCGAATCCCACCCGATCGTCAATGCCGAAGTACTCGGTGAGATTCGTGCGGGGCGGGTTAGCGCCAAAGCCGATGTAAAGGAATTGCGCGGTGATACGGTTGTATTTACCGATGGTTCAGAAGAAAAGATCGATGTCATCATTTATGCGACCGGGTACAAGATTTCGTTCCCGTATTTAGACGGTGGTCATTTGAATGCCGAGAACGGTACGCCAAAACTGTACTTGAACGCCTTCCACCCCAGCTATGATAATTTATTTGTGGTGGGTATGATTCAGCCAGACAGCGGTGTGTGGGGTTTGATGGATGATCAAGCCCGATTGATAGCCGCGTATATCCAGGCGCTTGGTAACAATACCGATGCGGCGCGACATTTCAAGCAGCTCAAAACAGGTGCCCAGCCAGATTTGAGCGGTGGTATTAAATACTTGGATTCTGCGCGCCACGATACCGAAGTGGAGCACGCGAGTTACCGTAAAATTGTCGAACAACATATCAACTCTCTAGCCGCTTGATATGAATCGACGGTTTCGCTGCGGATTTATTTGAGTCGATAATAACAACATACAAATGCGACCCTGCCGAAATTTCGTGATACCATGAAATTGGTCGATTATGCCGACGAATGATGAAAATAATAACAGCCGCAGTGGCGATTGCGTTGAGAGGGGATGTATGAAGATTCTTTTGGTTTACCCAAAAATGCCGTATTCATTTTGGTCCATGGACCATTTGATGCAGGTGTACGGAAAAAAATACAGTTATCCACCTCTGGGTTTGCTAACCGTTGCGGCGATGCTGCCCGGCGAATGGGAACAACGATTGGTCGATCTCAATGTCGGCGATGATTTGAGCGACGACGATCTGCGCTGGGCGGACTTTGTGATGGTCAGTGCGATGAACGTGCAAGAACCTTCTAGCCGGGAAGTTTTCCAGCGCTGTCAGGATGTCGGCACCAAAACCATTGCCGGCGGACCGCTGTTTACCCACGAATTTTCCAGATTTCCCAACGTTGACCATTTTATACTGAACGAAGCTGAGTTAACGCTGCCGCGTTTTCTGGAAGACCTTGAAAACGGTTGTGCAAAAAAGGTATATGCGTCCCCGGACATGGCAAATGTTTACGAAACGCCCCTGCCAAAATGGGAATTGGCGGATCTGAGCAAATATGCCTACGCGGTCGTACAGTATTCCCGCGGTTGCCCCTACATGTGTGATTTTTGCGACGTAACGGCGCTGTTCGGCAGAAAACCCCGTACCAAAACCGCCGATCAAATGATCGCGGAGTTGGAAGCATACGGTGACATCGATAAGTACGGCATGGTCGTATTTGCCGACGATAACCTGATGGGTAATAAAAAGATTTTGAAGCAGGAGTTGTTACCGGCGTTGATCGAATGGCGCAAGCGCAAGAACGTTCTGGTGACATTCGCGACGCAGATTACCATTAACCTTGCCGATGATTCGGAGTTGATGCGTTTGATGTTAGAGGCTGGTTTCCAAAATATCTTTATCGGCATCGAGACGCCGGACGATGACGGGCTGGAGGCTTGCAAAAAATCTCAGAATCTGCGGCGTAATATGCTGGACAATGTCAAACATCTACATCGGGCCGGTTTTATAATAACAGCGGGTTTTATCGTCGGCTTCGACACCGATACGGAATCCATTTTTAAACGCCAAATCGATTTTATACAAGATAGCGGGATCGTTATTTCCGGTGTCAGTGTGCTCAAGGCACCGCCTGGGACCGAGTTGCATGCCAGAATGAAACGCGAAGGTCGTCTGATCAATGAATTTGATTTTCACGAAAGCGAGACGAATATCATTCCGGTGATGGACGCAGAAGTATTGCGTGATGGGTACCAACAAGTTTTAGAGACTATTTATTCGCCAGAAAATATCTATAAACGTACCCAGACTTTCTTGTTGGACTTTAAGAATAACGCTATTGAAGAGTCCACTGGTTCATCGAGTTTCAAGCTTGATATTTTCCTACGCTATTTTGCGATTGCAGCGCGTTGCGTGTATTACCTGGGAATCAAGGGCAAACACCGGGCGTACTTCTGGAAATTGATAGGGTGGACATTAAAGAATAAACCCAAAGTATTCGATATCGCAGTGGGCTATGGCGTATGGATCTATGATCTTGGAAAGATTAACGAGAACCATACCAAATTGGGCCGTTACGATTCGCATATCGCTAAAATCAAACCCCAGGAAAAGCAAAAGCCATTATTGGAAAGTGCTTGATAATTAGTCCGTGAATGGGTTCTAAGGATTTAGCGATCGGACAGCGTTAGTTTTAATGGCTAATTCGATTTAACCAAGGCTAGCCGATTTAAGCTATAGATGATCCGCCATTCAAAAAAATCTGGATTTGTTTCTACCAACTTTGGTTGTGTGATTAGCGCGTTTTTAGCACAACATTGGTACCGAATTTCATAGGTCAAGCCCAAGCGTTCAGGCTTGAAATGCCGCGTTAATACCCGTATCCTCCGCCCATTTGTCAAACTGCGGTTTGTCCTAGAGCTTAACCTTACCCCGAATGAAACGCTATTACATAGGCTTGTCCGTATCCACTCACGATGCGGCGTTGGCGATCATAGACCCTGGTGGTGAAATCAAGTTCGCCGAGGCCACGGAACGCTATTTACAGTATAAGCGAGCCCCCAATTGTGAGCCGGACAACGAACGGTTAGTGTCACTGCTAAAACAGTATTGTGAGCCGGATGCGGAATTTGTTGCGGCGGTCAATTGGCGAAAAACCACTGCTTTTGTATCAAGATTACTGGCTTCTTTGGGTTTGACCTCCGGGAAATCCATGTTGAATTCCGGCGATGCGGATATCAAATTTAATACGCCGAATTCGCTCAGAACCAAGATGGTTAACGCATGTGCGGCCTCGATGTACGATCGGGTGGGGGTTGGTCTTGCCTACGCAACCAAGTTGGCTTTCCCCGGAGCGCAGACACAGATGCGTTTTATGCCGCACCATCATTGCCATGCGGCATTGGCCTGTTTGACCAGTCCATATCGCGAGGGCTCCTGCTTGATTGCTGATGGTGCTGGGGATTACGGATCGTTTGCTTTCTATTGCTACGATGGCAAGCGCATTAGTCTGGTTAAAGAACAAAAAGGTTTTGCCAGTCTGGGTCATTATTACGCGGATATGACCTGGCTTTGCGGTTTTAATCCAGATAAGGGCGAAGAATGGAAGGTGATGGGCTACGCACCCTATGGTGAATTGGATGCGGATGCTTACGCGCTGCTGCAATCGATATTTCAAACTTCCGGATACGCAACCAAAAACCTGCCGAGCAAACAATATCTTGCTGTTATCCAACAATTACAAGCCAGAATTTCAGATGGCGTATTGAAACCGGCCGACCTGGCTTATACCTCGCAGCAAGTTTTTAGCGAGGTATTGCTGCGGGTGATTGATGGTTTTTACCAGGCTTATCCTTCGGAAAATTTAATTATGGCGGGTGGATGTTCGCTCAATTCAACGACCAACGGCTTGATCGTCGAACAATCTTCGTTCAAGAATTTGTTTGTTCCCTCTGCCCCGGCCGACGATGGAACAGCCGTGGGCGCTGCACTGTTAGCTTTTCGGGAGGACCACGCAGATTGGAAACCCAGGTATCGAGTACACAGCGCTTATCTGGGTTCCAAAATGCCATCTGAGCGGATTAAAGATTGGGTTCAATTATCCAATAATCCGAAAATTTATCACTATCCGGGTACAGTGCATTTGGAAACCGCAAAGCTGATCGAACAGGGAAACCTGGTTGGCTGGGCGCAGGGCAGGGCAGAATTTGGTCCGCGATCTTTGGGAAACCGTTCTATATTGGCCGATCCAAGGTCTGCGGAAATGAAGGATAAGATCAATTCACTGGTCAAGTTTCGCGAAGAATTCCGACCGTTTGCACCTTCGATTTTGCACGAGTATGGCCCGGACTACTTCGAAAATTATCAGGAATCGCCGTATATGGAACGGACCCTAGCATTTAAACCGCAGGTTTATGACAAGGTACCGGCCGTCGTTCATGTGAACGGAACGGGCCGGCTGCAAACCGTGAAACCTGAATGGAATCAGAAGTTTTATGATTTGATTCTGGCATTTTATGAATTGACCGGTGTACCCATATTGCTAAATACCAGTTTTAATGTCATGGGTAAACCGATAATTCATTCGATAGAAGACGCCGTGAGTGTATTTTATACAACCGGTTTGGATGTGTTGGTGATCGACGATTATCTGATCAAGAAATAAGCGCAAAGGATTTATTGAAGTGGGGTGTGCAATCAAAGGTTTCACCGGACTAATATCGCATCTGTCGGCGCCATTCGACCGCAAGGAATTCGGTGCACTATAATACGTTTCCTTTTCGTCTATTTGACGTCTATGGCATCGAATATCGGTGACCATAAATTACGATTTTGGGTGTTAATATTGCAATGTTGAGGCAGTCTTCCATGAATACAAAATGCGCGATTTTCGTGATTCCCCTTGTGCTTACTGGCTTAGTCGGCTGCGACGATAGCGCACCAAAAAAGGACCAAGCAGCGGCTCCTATCGGAAACGTGACCAAGTTTGACGGTACTTGGGAAGTCAAGGGACGTACCGGCACCGAAGATGGCAGCAATGAGCCGGTTTGCGGATCAGAGACCGGCCTGGGTGTGGTGACTATTTCATCGGGAGTTGTCAAGGGAACGATCAAGAATTCATCAGACTTCGAATACACTTTTAGCGGAACGATCGAAGCGAGCGGAAAATTGACAGGGATGATGCTTTATTCTGGTTACGATGCTGCAAAAATCTTTGGAAACTTTAGCGAAACATCAGGCGAAGGTACCTGGGAAGACGCACTTAATGCTTGCCCTGGCGTGTGGCGCGCGGCTCGCACCACTGTTGCTATAGACCCGACTGCCGATTCGAGTGAAACGCAGCAACCACAGACCGAACTTGCAAAGGATCCAGCAACAGATAATGTGGATGTAATTGAACCAAAACCTGAAAAACCGACCAACGGTTGACCAACATAATACCGATCTTCAGAGACCGGACGACCGCGAAGCTAACTGATCAACAGATTTGACCGCATTGGAGATTGCTTTTGTAATGACTGAAAATGTGGATTTGAAAAGGGCGGAGCTTCCACCCAAACCGAAGGAACCGGATTTATCCGAATGTTGTCAGCGGAATTGTGAAAATTGCGTGTTCGTTTATTACGAAAGAGCCGTGGAGCGTTGGAAAAAGAAGGTTGCCGATATCCAGGCTAGCAACGCTTCAATTTAGTTATAGGAACTCTGATTTCAGTTTAAATCCGGCGATTGAACCCAGTGGCCGTAACATTTCCATTCTAGCTATTCTCGTGCATAGACCCCAATTGGCAGTACGCACGGTTCATCAACCATTCAATAGATGGTCCGAAGTCAATAATCCGCTTGCGCAAATTTGCGAATAGATTCTGCGCCAAAAAAGATTTTTTGGCGCCTAGAGATCTGAAAATACGTAGTCTATTAAATTAAACTGTGTTATTTAACATAGTTTTTCTTGGCTTTGGTCGGAATTGCTTATATCATTTTGACTAAGAAAGTAATTTTATAGAAGATACTTGCCCGCACGAACCGAGATATAGTGGATTTGTTTTTTCACAGCAGGCGGGTATTTCGAATTTCTCTCTAGGACATTCATTTCAATTCGCAGAGGAACACGCTATGAAAAGCAGAAAATTATTCATTCTGATTGTATTCACCACGTTTTTGGCATTGGCCGGCTTTAGCGTCGCGGCAGCCCCGCATTATTGCGCCGCGCATTGTTCGGCGCATACCGATTCTGGTGCCAAAATGTGCATGACTCACTGCACGACCGGTGTGGCGGCAGATCATGACTGCGCAGCACACTGCAAGAACATGCCAGCCAACGATAAGGATAACGCCTGTGCAATGCATTGCACGAGTGGCGCGGAATAACCCCACCCCATCCTTCTGTTCGACAGCCTGTCCGCAGGCTGTCGAAAACGCCTACCATCGTCGCTAAGGCCCCTTGTCAGTAACGGGAAACAGCACAAATTCAGGGTAAATTGCTAATCGCTTCAGTCGTCTCCTACCGAGGACCGATATATTTTTTGGGTTAAGACGAAAAATATTCGAAATATGGATTTTTTATCGATACGTTTCTTTTCGTGTCTTATTCCGAGACACTCGGGTATTGAAGTATATGGGAAATACCCTAACTCCAAAGAAAATACATTTTATCGATGTCGTCGCTTGCGTAATGTCTCTGGGTTAATACGCTGCATATTATCTTGTTTTCGATGGTGGTCAGAGCATTATCGACAATCGGAACGGCTCCAATCAAACATACTTTTCCAATAGACATTTAACTATATTCAAGGATTCAGGCCCATGCACGTCGCGAGACAATAGCGGGATATTACAACGCTTTAGCGATTGAAAACTGTTCTTGATGTCGGCCAAATATTCCGCTTCCTGTTGCCGGCGGTTTGACAGGAATTCACCATCGGCAATATCCGGCAAGACGCGATTGACGATAAGTAATTGGACCGGTATTTTCATTTGCTTAAGTGCTTGGTAGGCTTTTTGGCTTTCCATTAACGGCAGCTTTTCCGGGTTCAGGACCAAGATAAAAGCTGATTGCTTGTTATCGAGCAATAGCCTTCGTGCGCGGCGGAATTTTCGGATTCGCTGCAACAGGATGGATCTAATTCGGTGGTTGCGTTTATCGTTGGACCCAGCATTTTGGGTCGGCAGCGGCTGTTCGTCCTTTGTCAGCTTGGTACTTTCCCGGTCCAAACGTCCCAACACATCGCCCAAGTCGGACGAGCGCTTTTGCTGTTTTAATAAACCATCGGTCCACGCCGTCATGATTTCGGGAAGCGATAACAATCGAAGTGTATGCCCGGTGGGTGCGGTGTCGAATATTACCAGGTCGTAGGCATTGCGCGAATCTATCATTAGTTCTGATATGCGTTCCAGCATGGCTGATTCAACCAGGCCAGGGGCAAGCCGTGCCAAATTCATTTGCTTGTCTATCTGGTCGTACATAGCCGGCCGGACCAAGCTCCGCATATTGTATTTTATCGTTTCAATATGTTCATCCGCTACGCTATCGGGATCGATCTCCAAACCCCATAGTCTTGGCGACAAAGCGGTTTTTCGTTTGGTGACAGGTTTTTCAAAGATATCGCTCAGCGAATGCGCAGGATCGGTGGATACTAGTAGGCAGCGTTGTTTTCGATCAGCCGCGATGAGTGCCAGGGATGATGCTATCGTGGTTTTTCCAACACCGCCTTTACCGCCTACGAAGAGAATCCTGCGGTCGAGTAAGTCAGGCACCGCTTAGCAACACTTGATATGATCCAGTGGCGAATGTTCCATGCCCATACGAATATGCCATTCGTGGAAGCGTTCCAGCAGCACCGGTTGTAGTTCCATTGTGTAGAATGTTGCTGGATTCGGTATACCCAACATTTCCGAAAATACAAAAAGCATTAGAAGATCATCTTCATCTCGTTGGGATCGGGCGATTGCTCCACGGTAAGGTGCGGTGTAGAACTCATCGGCGAAACCTTCCAGGCGCGAAAAAAGTCTTTTGAGCTGGTCGCTGCGCATGATCTAAAGTTCGGAAGCGGTCAAGCGGCGTCGCTCGCGTAGTAAGGTGCTCAAAGCTTCGAGGGCGACCATTGCAGCGGCAATCAAAATCAATAGATCCATTCCTACCAGAAGCCATTTACCGGTGTCGATAAACTGCCAAAGCTGGTACAGCAGTGCCAGTATTGTTGTTACCAGTAGAAATACCATCGGAATCAATGCATACCATATTGCCCGCCCAAATTTCAGTAATGTCAGGCTAATGACTAAAAGCGCTAGTCCGGCCAACAATTGATTGGTAGTTCCAAACAAGGGCCAGATGATCATGCCGCCAGCACCGGAAGCGCCGCCCGCCCCAAACGCCAAAGCAAGGCACGCGCCTACCGCGATTAACGTTGCGACAACATTATTGGTCAACGCCGGGATGTGATAGATGTTGCCCCACTCTTGCACGATATAGCGTTGCAGCCGAACGCCGGTATCCATGGTTGTGCCTGCGAACAAGATCGCCATGACCGCGAGTAGGGTTGCGGCAAACTCGTGTGAAAAACCCAATCCATTTGAGACAATGCTTGCACCACCTTCGACAAATGCAGTAATCCCCCCCGCACCAAATTTGGTGTAGATTTCGTGCCATCCTTCGCTGCTGGAGAAGCCGGAAGTAACCGCGATAATGGTTACCAAAGCCAAAAGGCCTTCACCAATCGACCCTCCATAGCCAACCAATCGCGAGTCGGTTTCTTTATCGATTTGCTTTGACGTAGTGCCCGAGCCAACCAGCGAGTGGAATCCCGAAATCGCACCGCATGCGATGGTTACGAACAGTAGCGGAAATATCGGCGGGGTACCGGCGGGTGGGTTTGGATTGTACATTGGAGCGATGACATTGGGGTTGACGATGAAAACCGATATATAGAGCAATCCCAAACCTATGAACAATTGCAGTCCGTTGATGTAGTCGCGGGGCTGAAGCAGTACCCAGACGGGTAACATTGACGCAATCGCCGCATACGCAAACATTATTATGATCCATTGAGCATTGGGGACCAGGCCGAAGACGACGTCGGGTAATTCTAATGGGAAGGACGAGCCCAAATACAAAAAAGTATATAGCGCAATCAAACCTATAACTGAAGGCCAAATCAGCCCGGCTTTGAAGCGATAAATCATTTGGCCCAGGATCAACGCGACCAAAATTGCGCTCCAGGCTGGAAGTACACTGCTGGGTGTATTGATCAAGCTTTTTGCGATTGCTACGGCAAATACTGCATTGACCATCAGCAAAAGCAGAAAAATAATGATCATGAAGAGGCTTTGCGCGCGTTTGCTCACCAGGTCGCCGGTGAACGAGCCTATAGAGCGGCCATTGTGGCGCACACTGGACCATATAGCGCCGAAATCATGGATACCGGCAAAGAAAACTGTACCGAGTACAACCCAGATGAACGCCGGAACCCAACCCCAGATGACCGCGACCGCCGGTCCAATAATCGGTGCGGCCCCGGCAACCGAAGTAAAGTGATGCCCCCATAATACAAACTTATTGGTGGGTACGTAGTCGATGCCATCTTCCAGACTATGCGCTGGCGTTACAAAATCAGCATCGAGCTGAAATACTTTTTCTGCGATTAGTTTTGAGTAAACGAAATAACCCAGCAGAAAAGCGACAAGGCCGGTGGTCGCCAACAGACTAGCGCTCATGGATTCAATTCTCCCGCTGTTTACTCGTGTCTTAGTTATGAGTGGTATGTGTTTGAGTAGAAGATTGGACCCGAGTGATCTGTGCTTGTCAAGCCGATACAACGCGCATTAATCAATCCATGAATATTCCAAATCCAGGCAAAACTAGGATTGTGTCGTGTCCCGTCGGTCTCAGTTCTCAAAACTAAAATTCCCCAGCTATACTCAATAACTCAATCGACTCAATTGAATATATCGATAAAATGGATAAAGCCATATGTAAGCTGCCTCGGTTACCCGAGCTCAATCTTCCGTTGAAAGTCCTGTTTACCGGTTATCTATTATGCATCGGGGCCGGGTTACTCACTGCTGGAATGCAAATCATGTTAACCCATGGTATGGCCGACGGTGAGTTTGGTCTTTCTGTGGATGATGTTGTGTACAGCTACTACGGCAATCGTACTGGAACCAAGCTTGAAACCATGCTCAATGGTCAAATGAAAGCCATGGCATCTCCGGAAATCCGATTCGAAATAATTAAATGGGCGCGGGAAGAAGCACCGGAAGACCAATGGGATGAGAAAATTAAACCGTTATTCCAGCAAAATTGTGTGGGCTGTCACAATGCCGACTCCAGTTTGCCGGATTTTAACAAGCTCGAAGTTGTTCAGGGTTTGGCCGAGTCCGACCACGGCGCGACCTTTAAATCGTTAACGCGGGTCTCGCATATTCACCTATTCGGAATTTCGTTCATCTTTATGTTTATCGGGGCGATCTTTTGTCTATCGGTTGGAATTTCGGATCGGATCAAGTGTGTATTAATCGGCGCGCCGTTTGCATTTTTACTAATAGATATTTTGTCATGGTGGTTGACCAAGTATTTTCCGGCTTTCGCCTGGGTGACAATGATTGGTGGCATCGGCTATAGCGTGGCGTCAACATTAATGTGGGTGATTAGCGTCTACCAGATGTGGTTTTATCGTCCCTTCGCCGGCTTTGGACTTTTAATACCTGGATTTCGATTCGTGTTCGGTAGCAAGGAACAGGAAACAGAGTCCAGTTTTGGCCCGGTGGCAGATTCGCAGATTCAAAAGTTTGATCGGCACGTTAAGCGATAAACGTTAGGCGCGATATGATCTTGAGCGGCGTATTAATAGGAAATTAAATCGAGGTCATTAAAATCTATCGTGTTGCAGCCGTCCTGCAAAATGACGATACTGAGGCGTCCCAGAGCTATTCATTAATGCGGAGACCTAATATGCATTTGATCAAGTACCCGTTAATCGCGTTTTGCTTTTTTTTCTATACGACTTCAATTTTCGCTGTGGATGTCGTAGGCGATGCCAAAGTGGGCCAGGCGAAAGCCGCAGCGTGCGCTGCTTGTCATGGTCCAAAGGGAATCAATTCGACCGGTGGGTTTCCAAATCTTGCGGGTCAGAATGAAGTTTATATCGTAACCAGTCTAAAAGCGTTTAGAGAAAAAAAACGCGAGGCGGACATTATGAATACGATCGCGGCCGCACTGGACGACCAGGATATTGCCAATCTGGCTGCGTACTACAATGGCTTGAATTCTTGCCCCTAATATTTCTTGGTAATACTTCTGTCCGGTTCGGTTGTGCTCAAGACAAGTAGCGGCTATTCCATGATGCATATCTGTTGCTAATTAGCCCGCGTCTGTCCGGTTTTCGTCTTTCTATATGTTTCTTGCAGACCTCTAACCACCTTCAATTTTTTGGGTCAGCCAATAAATCCAATAATCCACGTTTTGCGTTGATGCAGATTCTTTAGATTTGGAGATTCCGTAATCTGTTCAGAGCGGTGGGTCGTATTTTTTGATACTTGCGTCTGTTGTTCAAATTTCGACCCATATCTTTTTAAGCAACCTACCGAATAAATTTCCACAAGTTGGTGATTGTCGGGTACAAGCGACGAAATCTGTGGGTTTCGAATATCTGAATGCCGGTAACATTCTGGTTTTAAAATAATTCTGATATGGCACGGAGTTCGCTTAATACCCGTCAAATACAATATATCCCAAAATTGATGTCGGAATATGTAGAGAATTGTCGCTGGCGGATTGAACGTCAACCTGGTTACCAAAATATTCAAATGCCCGGTCCTATTTTATTGGTTGACGACGATAACGAATCGAATAGTCAGTTGTCAGAATTTCTTAGCGGCAATGGCTATGCAGTAGTGTCTGAAACAAGTGGGCGGCGAGGTGCGGAATTAATCAAGGTCTTGAACCCAATTTTGGTGATGATGGATATTGTCCTGCCCGATCTCGACGGTTTGTCGGTCTGCAGAGATGTTCGCGCGGTATATTCGGGCCCCATTCTAATTATGACGACCCTGAGCGGTGATATTGACGAAGTTGCCAGTTTGGAAACCGGCGCAGACGACTATCTGAATAAACCAATCGAACCGAGAGTACTGCTAGCGCGTATTCGAGCATTGTTGCGGCGTTCCGCGGCATATAAAGACCAAAGCCTGTATCCAGATTATGACATCCAAAATCCCATCGGACGATCGGAACCACCGGCTAGCGGTGACTTGAATGTGGGGCGCTTGTGTATCAGTATGGGTTCGCGCACCGTGTTGTTGGATGGCAAAGCCTACCGAATGACCAGCGGTGAATTTGATACCGTTTGGTATCTGGCCAGTAACGCCGGTAAGATCGTAAGCCGCGTTGAATTGCACCGCCGTATTCGTGGTACAGAATATGATGGTGTCGACCGGTCGGTTGACCAGCACATTTCAAATATACGAAAGAAACTCGGCGATAATCCTCGCGCGCCTACGCTTATCAAAAGTATCCGGGGCGTGGGCTATTTGTTGACGCGTTAATCTATTTACCCAGTATCGACCTCCAATTTTCCCAACTTTCGCCGAGCTCAGCGCATCGGTGCTTAGGGTTTTTTGCCCATTCTCAGCTATAGATCCGGTCGACGCGTTGTTATCGCCGGGCGGTTCATTCCTACAAAACTCTACGATTTCGTACGAAGCCATACTATTTTCGACGGAACGCGATGGATCGCGCTGTTATTCTCGAATTCGCATTTGACAAAGACTGAAGCGATGCAGTTCTGAATTGAACTTTAGGCGCTTGGATTGCCCTGGTCTTTGTGCGATCCGTCTATACGAATTTTGTAAGGAGAATAAAATGAATCGACGAAAACGAATATTGAGAGTGCTGGGGTATGTTGGCGCTATTTTCTTAATCCTGGGTGCGGGATTTCCCATTCAATTCAGTCACGCTCAGAGTAGCGGTGATAATTTGGACGCCCCGGAAAATTTCAAGATCAATTATCATGAACCGTTGGTCTACCGTTTCGAATCGCCCACTGCTATCGCATCGAACCCGACTCCGGGTTCGCTGGCACCCGCGGAACAAAAAGTTGAGGAAGTTTTGATATTTCAGGCCTTCGGTAAGCAATATAAATTGCTACTCAGACCCAATACCGATTTAGTCGAGAATCTGCCACAGAAACAAAAAGCGGATGTAGTTAAGGGTCTCCAAATATTCGCTGGGGTCATAGAGGGCAATGATGAGTCATGGGTCCGTATCAGTCGGGAGGGAGAAAGTATTTCCGGCATGTTTTGGGATGGGGCGGAACTGTACGTAATAGAAAACTCCAGTCAAATTTCGGATGCGTTACCGGACGACGCTTCGCCTCAACAAAACTATCAATTAATATATCGTCTTTCGGATACAGAAGCGGATCACCAACGCTGTGCGCTAGATCCTACCGCGACACCGCTTAATGACTATAGCGGTTTGGTGGATGAGTTGCGGGGCAGATTGCAATCTTCACCCCAGGCCGCGATGCGATTGGATATCGCGGTTGTTGCTGACAGCCAATTCGTTGATATTAATAATAATACCGACGCTGCGGTTATTTCCCGGATGAATGTTGTTGACGGTATCTACTCGGAGCAGGTCGGAGTGCATCTGAGAATTTCGGAAATTCGATCGCTGCAAAACAATACCGGCTTAACCTCTACAAATCCCGGAACCTTACTCGACCAGTTCGGACGGTTTTCAAGCGCACCGGGTTTCAATAATCCTGGCTTGGCTCATCTGTTCACGGGCCGCAATCTAAGTGGTAGTACAATCGGAATTGCGTACATTGCTTCACTGTGTAGTGACAGGTTTGGTGTGGGCATTAGTCAAGTCAGTGGTAGCGGTGCTTTGGGTGCCCTGACCGTTGCCCATGAAATTGGTCATAACTTTGGTGCACCTCATGATAACCAGTCGGGGTCGCCGTGTGCGAGTACTGCCGGAGGATTTATCATGAATCCGGTCTTGAATGGCGCCGATCAGTTTTCTCAGTGTAGTTTGTCGCAGATGCAACCCAATATTCGAAACGCTGCATGTATAAGTGATATCAATCCGGCCCCGGATGCAGATGTCGGAATTGCATTTCCAGTTAACCCAATCGCAACAAAGGTGGATGAAGCCTTTGATTATAAGGTCGAAATAAAAAACGGAGGTGCTGCCGCGGCTGCAAATGTATTCGTTAAAGTCGGTCTGCCAAATGCAATAAACATACAATCGGCATCGGTTAATGGTGGGACGTGCGCCAACGACAGTGGAGGTGTGGATTGTGATTTAAATAACATTCGACCAGGTGTGACAAAGACGATTAATATTCGGCTTATAGCGACCCAAAAGGGCCGGTTCACCAGTGCGGTTGAGGTTACAGCCGACAATGATTCGAATCCGGGGAATAATAACGCTTCGGCAACAATCAACGTTAGAGATATTGGCAACAATGGTCTGATAGACGCCAATTTTGATACTAACACCGATCGGTTTGTATACGTTGATGATGCCTTCAGAAACACCAATCAGCCAGCCTATGCCCGCGGTCGATATAGGGCCGGCAGCGGTTTCAATGGGGGTGGGTTGCAGGTTCTATTGGGCGGGCGCGACAATCGTGATATCAATGGTATTTCCGGCGGTTGGCAACGAGATTTTCAACTGCTTCGCCCGGCCGAACTTAAATTATCTCTGCGCATAAAACTCAGTCAGTCTAGGAACTATGAGGCGAATGAGATTAGCGAAGCACTCGCTGCGATAGATGGCGCATTGTTGTCACGCAACCGGAATGGCCATTTGTTGCGCATCCGAGGTGATGGCAATGGTGGTTCAACAATAACCAGTGGATGGCGAAAGTTTAGCATCCGCACCGGCCGACTGGATGCGGGTCAACATACGTTAGTCCTCGGCGGCTTTAACAACAAAAAAACGTTTCGCAACGAAATTAGCGAGATCCTGATAGACGAAGTCGTATTGACTGAGACTACGCAGACCGATCCGAATATACCTACGGCGCAATGCCCGGATCCAGCCAGGTTTGCCAGCAATGGGCAAGACCGTGATTTCTGTTGGTTCGAGAACCTATCCGTACCCGCGGATGCAAAACCCTATTGTGATTATTTGGATAGCCATCAGACGATCGGTTATTCGTTTGATATCAAGCAAGCCGCCGTTTGTCCGCCGGGAGCCCGTGCCGCGACGAACGGTAGTACTTTGAATTTTTGCTTGTTCGAAAACCTGCCTGTAACAAGCGCGGCAAACGCCGAATGTGCTGGATTACAAAGCGATGGCCGAATTGGTTTTTCATTCCCTCGTCCGTAACAGTCACGACATCGCCGGTTAAATAATCGACTTTAAACATTTAATGACCAAGTCCTTCGGGGCTTGGTCCCTACCTATTGAATTCAGAGGTCAATAATGATAAATCTGCGACAGAAAATGCGATTTTGGCTGTTGTATATGATCTTGATTCTTACGCTCTTTATTGCAACCCCAATTCATGCTGAATTGCTCGATTGCTCCCAAATCGATGCCAATAATCAGGTTGACGCGCCGGGCGGATGCATCGCTAAATCGTTGAGCGATCAAATCGGTGCAGGTCATGGAGACGAATTTACCCCGGGATCATCGGTTTATCTGATTAAGCGCGATCCGGCCCGGTCGATCAGGCGGGGACGGCAATTGTTCCAGCGGAAATTTTCCGCGACGGAGGGGCAGGGACCGAGGGTCTCAAAAAACTCCGCTGGGGATATCACCGAAACACGGGCTTTGGGTGCAGGTTTGACCGATAGTTGTGCGGCTTGCCATGGTCGCCCTAGAGGTGCGGCAGGATTTGGCGGAGACGTCGCAACACGTCCGGATAGCCGCGATGCGCCGCATTTGTTCGGGTTGGGTCTGGTCGAGCAATTGGCCGATGAAATGACGATGGAATTAAGGGCAATTAGACAGCAGGCAATCCAGCGAGCGGTAAAAGGTACGGGGCGAAAAATTACCCAATCTTTGGTTGCCAAAGGTATCGATTTTGGGTCTATTACGGCGTTACCGGATGGAAGCATGGATAGCTCGGCGGTGAGTGGTGTGAACCCTGATTTACGCTTACGCCCCTTTTTCCATGAGGGAAGCACAATTTCAATTCGCGAGTTTATAACCGGTGCCTTCAAAGATGAGATGGGTCTTGAAGTTTGGGATCCGATACTTTGCGCAGTGACCGATCCGAATAACCCAACATCGATGGCGAGCCCAGCAGGTTTCGGTTTTGACCCGGCTGAAGACAGTTTCCAGCGGCCACCAACTTGTTCAGCGGCCGAAGACAAAGACCGTGACGGTGTTAAGTCGGAAATCGATCCAGCGCTGCTCGATCATGTCGAATTTTATTTGTTGAATTATTTTAAACCGGGTCAGTACCAAGTGACATCGCGCGCAAAGCGAGGCTTGAAGTTGTTACATCGAATCGGTTGTACAGATTGCCACGTGCAACAGTTGTCCATCGATCAAGATCGCCGCGTGGCTGATGTCAGCACCCGATACGATACCCGGCGGGGAATATTCAACGAGCTTTTTGCCACTGCGCAGCCATTGTTCGAACGGATCGATGATGGAGAGTCAAACCCATTGCAATTGCCTATTGGCAAGCCGTTCTTGGTGGATAATTTCTTTTCGGACCTTAAACGACATGATTTGGGTCCGGCCTTCCACGAGCGGGAATATGACGGAAGCTTGGTTACCGAATTTGTCACCGAGCCATTATGGGGGGTCGCAACTACGGCACCTTACGGTCACGATGGCAGAAGCATAAATCTTGATGCGGTGATAAGGCGGCATGGCGGCGAAGCGCAATTGGCCAAGCGCCGTTATGAGAATTTGGGTGCCGGAGCCAGGAGAAGAATTCTGGAGTTTCTGCAAACCCTGGTATTGTTTCCACCGGACGACACTGCATCCAATCTGAATCCTGGCCGTCCAAAAAGTGCAACGCCGCAACACCCGGCTGATCACGGGAGTATCAATTTGGGTGCGCTGTTCTTGATTCCGGACGAGGGTGGAGAATGATCGGCTTTGGATTACCGAGTCTTAGCTTGATATGAATTCGATTCTAAAAAGGAGCCCACCCAGACCTTCATGTTCATCCAGGCACCGTGGAAGGGGTAACGTTGACGCATTTCGGAAAGCAATTCCGGTGCTGGTAGAAAACCCGCGCTGGGCCCCGGTTCTGCTTTGGTAACTTCGTTAACCGACGCGCACCCCGAAAATAACAACTGCAGTAAGAATAATGTAAACAAAACAGGCTTAGCGACGCTGTCATGCTTGTTTGGTTGAACATGCGGTTCTGTCGTTTGCATTTGTGCGACGGCCGGTTTTTGGTATGTGCTGAAAGGACAACAATAATTCATTTCGAATCTCCAGGAGAAAATTAACCTATAGATCATCAAAGTTACTGTTCAATTACCGTAATGCAGTGATGTGTTTATTCAAGAATTTGTATAGGTTTTAAACGATCAGCAATTATCGGGGAACATCTTGCCGGGATTTAGAATTCCATTGGGGTCAAATTGTTCCTTTATATTTTTCATCAATGTCACTGTCGTTGAATTAATTTCTTTATCGATATAGTTCCGTTTGATCAGCCCGATACCGTGTTCACCGGACAGACTGCCGTTTAAACCTAAAACCAAATCGAAGATTTTTGCCAAGCAACTTTCGGCGCGGATTTGTTCTTCCGGGTCGGTATCATCGTACAGAATATTGACATGGACATTGCCATTACCTGCGTGCCCAAAGTTGACAATCGGAATTTTGAATTCTGTAGAAAGTTTATCGAGTCCCGAAATGAGCGATGGGATTTCAGTGATCGGTACAACCACATCTTCGTTTATTTTTGTTGGTGCTATTTGCCTCAACGCGGGTGATAAAGCTTTTCGCGCATTCCAAAGTGTGACCGATTCGGCGGCGCTGCCAGCGCTAGCAATTTCTATTAACGTCGAGTTAGTCGCTGCAGCCGAAATCTTTTCGCGAGCGTCAGCAAGGCTGCCTTCGGTACCGTCTACTTCGATCATCAATAGGGCTTTAGCGGTTTCTGGAAGTTTAATGTCTGAATGATTTCGGACGATATTGACTGCGTTGCCATCTAGGAATTCGAGCGCACAGGGCACTATCGGGTTTGCCATGATATTGGCAATTGCCTCGGCTGCACCATCAATGTTCGAATAAATCGCCCGCAAAGTAATTTTCGCTTCGGGACTGGGGCAGAGTTTTAGTATCGCGCTGGTGATGATCGCAAGAGTACCCTCGGAACCAATAAGCAATCGCGTAAGATCGTAACCGACGACACCTTTGGTAGTATAAACCCCGGTTCGTATCGATTTTCCGGAACCCGTAACTGCACTTAGACCCAACGTGTTTTCGCGTGGTGTACCGTATTTTACAGCGCGCGGCCCCGCAGAGTTGTATGCGAGGTTGCCCCCGATTGTGCAAAATGCTGCGCTGGTTGGGTCGGGCGGCCAGAAGAAACCAGATTTTCCGACGATATCTTGTACTGCTTGATTGGTTATCCCGGGTTCGACCTCTATGTACCTATTATTTGGTGAAAATTCGATGATTTTATTCATTCTTTCCAGAGATACGACGATCGAATTGTTCGTCGGTACTGCTGCTCCGGTCGTTCCGGTGCCTCGGCCCCGTGCGGTCAGTGAGACGTGAAATTCATTGCATAGCTGTACAAGTTTTTCAAATTCATCGTGTGTTGTGGGAAACGCGACTGCTGAAGGCAGCACGTGTATTTGGCTATTATCGTATCCGTAATTCCAACAGTCCGCAGCATCGGTATACAGGTGTGAGGTAGGAAATATTTCACCCAATAGGCTTTTAAAATTCTTTGATAGCGGCTGGTGGCGCATAAGTCGCTTTGAAATTGGATGAGCGCGTGGGGACCTATTCGCCAAACAACTTGCGGTCGATCAGATCACAAAGACAATGTGTAATCAATAAATGTACTTCCTGGATGCGGGCTGTTGAATCGGATGGCACGCGAATTTCATTATCGTTGCTGTTCAGGAGCGTTGCCAATGCACCGCCATCTTTGCCGGTGAGTGCAACGATGGACATCGAACGATCATGCGCTGCTGTCGCTGCTTTAAGTATGTTGCCTGAATTTCCGCTGGTCGTATAGGTTAGTAGTATATCTCCGGCTTGGCCTAGTGCTCTAACTTGTTTGGAAAAGACATCTTCAAAATCGTAGTCATTTGCGATTGACGTAATTGTGGACGAGTCGGTCGTCAGTGCGAGAGCTGGGAGACCCGGCCTGTCCCGCTCGAAACGATTCAGCATTTCTGACGAAAAATGCTGTGCATCGCCCGCCGACCCACCGTTGCCACAGGTCAGGATTTTTCCGTCGTTGAGTAAGCAATTGACCAATGTCCCACCGACCTGTTCGATGTCTTCGATCAACGTAGCCATAGCCTCTTGTTTGGTTTGTATGCTTTGGCTAAAGTGGTCGCGTATACGTTCTTGCGTATTCATATTTCTAATTTATGCTGTACAGAAAAGAAGGGCTTAAATTTGCACTTGGAATGCATTTGGAATCCATTCTATATCAAGAGATTCCTGGTTGGGAGATATGCCTACAACATCAAACCTTGAAGGGCGGTTAATACGGTTACTGGATAAATATTGCAGTGCGCATTGAGTCAAATGGTTCTGTTTATTTTGAGTGATACTTTCCAGCGGGCTGCCAAATTTTTTCGTTCTCCTATATCGGACCTCTACGAATACGATGGTTTCCGCATCTTCCATAATCAGGTCAATTTCGCCTGTCCTACTATTATAATTTCTCGCGATAAGGTTTAAACCTTTAGCAAGAAGATATTTTAAAGCAGTATTCTCCGCGATTTGCCCCCTTTGGTCTTTGGGCTTATCAGCGATAGACAAAACGAATTCCGCTGGAGCCGGTAGGCCTGGAATTATCCATATAATCTTCGTTAGGACTTGGGACAGCGCCGCGTAATATAGGCCGGCCTTCTTCGAATTTTGCGCATTGCAGAGATCTATGGAATCGATTGTTTTGGGTCAATGAAAGCACGCCTGTGACGCCTTTATATTCAGTATTTGTGGATTGCAGGGCACTCAATTTTGGCAGCAGGTTGTAGGCATCGAACCCGAGGGCAATAAATCGCACGTAGTTATTCAACGGTCGTTGCCGACTACTCGCGACTTTTTCCAAACTCGGATTTTCACCGTCCGATATATTGAATAACCAAGGAATATCGCAAAAAGTTATCCCCGAAAGGTCCTGGTCCAAATAGGGGTTTTCCCGGCCACCATATATTTGAGATGTGGCATAAACTGGTATGTCCGTGGCACCGTAATATTGCAGTTGGGGCCAAATCTGGCGGGCTTGTTGCGGAAGCGCGATTAGAAATACAAAACTCGGGCTGTGTGCTGAAGCGCTGCCGTACTTAGAATGAACTTCGCGCGTGCTCGAAATTTTTCTTAGCAAATTGTTGATGGGCCTGGAATAATCCATGGTATTGGTGTTATACGATTGCATTCCCCCAACTGTTCCGCCCAGCTGTTGCCAATAATTTGAAAAATGTGAGGCTATCCTGTCGCCAAAATTTGAAGCCGGAGCGAGGATCAGAGCTTGTCGAAGACCATCGGACCAAGCGCTCTCGGCGGCTTGATCAGCTTCATCCTCTGGATTCAAGCCGAATTGAAAAAGATTGGTGAATGCGACGTTTGGCAATTGGTTTAGTGCCAGGACAGGTACCGAAAGTTCACCGCCTTCGGCCAATGATTTAAGATTGAGTTTATTGAGCGGACCGATGATGATATTGCAGCCATCTTCGATTGCTTTCTGGTATAGCGTATAAGGGGCCTGTGACGCGGTATCGTAAAATTTAAGCTTCGGCGCATCCAAATTATTGTAAGACTGAGCAATCAGTATGCCTTCTTTAATCGCTTCGCTAGCCTGAGCAAATGGCCCGGACTGGGGCAATAAAATACCTATGGCAACCGGTTTTTGGTTTACACCTAGAGGTGTTGTTTTTTTAGCGCCTTGCAAAAAGCTGTTTCCCGGATGGTTGGGATATTGTTTCTTCCACAATTCGATTTGCCGCTTGAATTCTGGGGAATTTCGCTCCGTTTGTTTGAAAATTAGCGTCAAACCCATCCATCCGTTTAATATCTGTGGGCTGGTCGGTCGTAGTCGGGCCAAAGTCTGCGGGGACAATTGACTGAGTTGGTCGAAAATTGCGCTATTATTTTTTTCCAATTCATCAGGTTGATGTGGAAAGTTACCAATCTCAATGTAGGATCTGGCGCTTTCCAGGTGGTTTCCAATCAGTGAAAAAACTTCTGCTTGTTGAGCATAGTATTCGCGCTTTAGATTAGGATTGAGCGTATTGGCTCGGATCGATTCCAGCTGATGCAGTGTTTCTTCGGGTTTATTCTCATCCAGATAAAACCGGCCATACAACAGGCGCCATCTGGCCTTGTTCTGGGGGCTAAGATGGTTGGGGTTGATCTTGTCCGCCATTTTTCTGGCCGACTCCATGTCGGCTCCTTTGCTTAATGCTTCTGCTGCGAGTAGCCGATATAAATCTTGGTCTGGTGGTGTTGTTTTGCTGGCTATTGCTGTATAAATTTGTGCGGCGTCTTGATATTTACCGTCTGATATTAGGCTTTTTGCTCGGTTTAGATCGATTTTATACTTGGCTTGTACCGTAGGTCTGACCGGGACGGTGCAGCTTATGAACAATAAACCTGAAATAATTACTAGTAGTATCTGCTTGCTGCGTATCATCATAATCATGCGTGGGGCGGCTTCCCCAATATAACTTCTTATCAATACAGGACGGGACCAGGTGTCCGGCACAAAGGCTAAACTATACATAGTAGCGTCTCCGATTGGAAATTTGGCAGACATTACATTTAGAGCGATAGAAGTGTTGCAACAATGCACTGTTATCGCCGCCGAGGATACTCGACAAACCCGTCTGTTGTTGGATCGCTATTCGCTTACGACACCAATGGTAACGCTACACGAGCACAATGAGGCTACGGTTGTCCCGGGTATGATTAAACGTATCGGAGAAGGGGATTCTATCGCGCTTGTTTCAGATGCAGGGACTCCGCTGATCAATGACCCGGGTTTTAGGTTGGTCCACGAGGCAAGAGCATGCGACGTAGAGGTCGTTCCGGTGCCTGGTCCTTGCGCCGTAATTACCGCATTATCAGTTTCGTCTTTACCCACCGACCGATTTTCGTTTGAAGGATTTCCGCCACGAACTAGCGTCGCTCGGAGAGCCTATTTCAGCGACTTGGTCAAGGCTCATGGTACGTTGATTTTCTACGAATCTTGTCATCGAGTAATGGCGAGTTTGCGTGATTTGGCCACGGTATTCGAACCGCAACGCGAGCTGGTTATCGCTAGAGAGTTGACAAAAATTCACGAAACCATCGTTAAAACGACTGTTTTGAATGCGCCAAAGCTGGTCGCTGATACACCATATATGCAAAAGGGTGAGTTCGTGATTCTAGTCCAGGGCGCAGCTAAGAACAAAACGAAACAGGCCCTTGAACCAGAGCAAGAACGTCTGCTCAAAATCGTTATGGAAGAATGCTCGTTAAAGACTGCGGCTAAGGTTGTTGCCAAAATGACCGGCTTGAGTAAAAAGTTGGTATACAACGCCGCGTTGCGCATGGAACAATCATGACTGGCATTGATGCTCGAAAACCTGCCTGTTGAAATTTGGCGGGAGGCTTAAGCGTTAAAGTTGAAAATTTACCGTTCAAGAAATTCAACTGTACTTGAATAATTATGCATAAAAGGTGGCTTTGGCTGGTTTTATCGATTGCTTTGGTAGGTGCTGTTGCAAGTTACCAGCTATTCGTGTCCCCGGTAGGGCGGTTGTCCAATGTGATGTTGACATGGTGCAGCGAAGACACCAGCACGACAGCCCTTATCTTATATCAAACCAGCGATTTTCCCTCGACCAGCAGAATATATTACGACACTGTTCGGCGCTATGGTGAGGCGACCAAATATCGCTATGAGCAAATAGGGAAAGCGGAACGATTTGAGGCGACGAAACGGACTCAGCACTGGGTCGAATTGACCGGATTAAACCCCAAAACCGATTATTTCTTTTCCGTAGCTGATGCAACCGGCGTGCGTGGTAAAGAATTCGCGTTTCGAACGCTCCCATCTGACAATTCTCCGATAAGAATCGTGGCGGGGGGTGATATGGATATTTCTGAAACAGCCAAAAGCGTTAGTGCGCTTGCAGCAAAATTGGACCCAGACTTGGTTATCATCGGTGGTGATTTGGCGTATGCGAACGGAAAATTGAGGAAGTATCCTATATGGGACGAATGGTTACGCAATTGGACTGAAATTATGTTCACCAGCGATGGTCGTCTGATTCCAATAATTGCCGCGATCGGTAATCATGAAATCAATCGCAAAGAACATCCAGCCTTGGTCGACAAAGCGCCTTTTTACACCCGTTATCTCCGACAAGATGATAAGAATTTAAGTTATTTCAGCCGTAAAATAGGAGCGAATCTGGGTTTGCTGGTGCTGGATTCGGATCATTTGCATTCGCCTGGTGGTGCTCAACGGGCATGGATAGAAAAACGATTAGAAAAATATCAAAAGCTTCCCTTTAGAATTGCGGTTTACCACAGGCCATTGTATCCGGGTGGGTATTACCCCGGTATTGTACCTGGTCCCGAGACAGATTTGGTCGAGCAATGGTTGGGGCTATTCGATAGATATAAATTATCACTGGCCCTGGAAAATCATTTCCATGTCTATAAGAAGAGTAAGAGGTTGTATAGAAATTCGGTATCAAATAATGGTGCGGGTACGATATACCTGGGCGATGGTGCTTGGGGCACTCATACGCGCGATGCACTCAATAACCAATGGTATTTGGCCGAATCCGGATCTATCAATCATTTTTGGGTGCTCGATATAACCCCTTCAGCGATTGAATTTAGAGCGATTGATTCTACCGGTAATGAGTTCGACCGCGGACGCTATGATGTCGTTTTAAATAATGAAACGTTTGTCAACTAACGCTAATCTATTGATTATTATTTATAGTTCCTGGCTATTTCGGATTTTCAGTGGCTTGCCAGCTAGAAACGCATAATCAGAATGGGTACACTATTGAACAAGAGTCGGCTCGGCAGTCGCTGTCCAATACCATTGGTATAGGATGGAGGAAAGTCCGGGCTCCATAGGGTCGGATGCCAGGTAACGCCTGGGGGGTGTGAACCTACGGAAAGTGCAACAGAAAATATACCGCCTTCGGTCAGATCTATTAGGGCTGTCCTTGGTAGAGTTTGGATCGAAGGTAAGGGTGAAATGGTGCGGTAAGAGCGTACCGCGCTTGTGGTAACACAAGTGGCAAGGCAAACCCCATCCGGAGCAAGACCGAATAGAGGGGCATCGGTTCGCCGAACGTGTTACCCGCACGGTCCCTGGGTAGGTCGCTTGAGGTGCACGGTGACGTGTTGCCCAGATGAATGACTGTCCATGACAGAACCCGGCTTACAGGCCGACTCTTTCTTTTCTCTCCCCGCATTTTTTTAATCCCTCCCCGTTTATCTAATCCTGATTTTAGGAAATGCATTAGAAAGATCAGTCAATTAATTGATTGAATTACATTTCCGAGGTGAGAGGGGCTGTCTTTGCTTGAAGTCTTCTGGATTGCCCCCCTAAGTTATTGTCAAAAAAGAAAGATTTATCTGCGAAACATACTTGACTATGTGCCTAATGCTTTCTATAGTGCAGAAAAGTGTCATGGAGTGTAATTTTGTGTCAGGTTAGACCAATAACGTGTTTCGCGGTAATCATTCGATCAATTTAGATGGGAAAGGTCGGTTCTCTATGCCGACCAAATACCGGGACGATATTCGCGAACATTGCGACGGTCGTCTTGTGGTTACGGCCGATCGGGATCGATGCTTGTTGTTGTATCCACTGCCGGAATGGGAAGAGGTTGAGCGCAAGTTAATCAAGCTCCCCACCTTTAATAAACAAGCTATCGCGTTTAAAAGATTCATGATTGGTTATGCCTGCGAATGCGATATGGATGCTCACGGTAAAGTTCTTTTGCCTGACACGCTACGCAAGTTCGCGAATATGGAAAAACGAATCGTATTGAGCAGTCAGGTCAATAAATTTGAAATCTGGGCCGAAGATGCCTGGGAATCCACGCGCGATACCTGGTTGGATGAAGAAGATTGCGATGAATTGAAGGAGGTAGCGAGTGATCTGGTGATCTAAACGCAATGATCGCCGATAAACATTTACCCGTAATGCCGCAGCAAGTAATAACTGGTCTTGTCTGGAATCCTGACGGGATTTACGTCGATTGTACCTTTGGACGTGGAGGACACAGTCAGGCAATTTTGAATTGTTTGGATGCGAACGGAAAATTGCTTGGCTTGGATAAGGATATCGATGCGGTGAACTCACAGGTGGCAAAAATGATGTTAGCGGATCGCAGATTTTATCTTGAGCACGTTGATTATTCGACACTGGAATCTAGTGTGACACAGCGAGGCTGGTTCGGCAAGATTTCCGGAGTTCTGATGGATCTAGGCGTTTCTTCTCCTCAACTCGATGACGCTGGTCGCGGTTTCAGCTTTCTGAAAGACGGGCCATTGGATATGCGGATGGACCGTACACGAGGCATTACTGCGGCCGATTGGATCGCGCAAGTTTCAGAGCAGGAATTAACGGATGTGTTGCGCCGTTTCGGTGAAGAAAAGTTTGCCCGCCGTATTGCCAGTGCAATTGTCGTAACGCGAAAAACGCATTCTATAGATTCGACAATACAGCTCGCGGATTTGATAGCGCAAACTGTACCGTTTCGGGAAAAAAATAAGCATCCTGCGACAAGAAGTTTTCAGGCGATACGAATCTATATCAATCGAGAGTTGGAAGCTTTGCCGGCTACTTTGATGCAGGCGCTTCGTGTACTAGAACCCGGTGGGCGTCTAGCCGTTATCGCATTTCATTCTTTGGAAGACCGGATCGTAAAGCGGTTCATGCGTGATGAATCAAGGGGGGGTAATTTCCCGCCGGGTTTACCTGTTCCTGATAGCGCGTTTAGTCCTCGTCTCAACACGATTGGTAAGGCAATTAAACCAACTGCAGTGGAAATTAACGATAACCCGAGGGCACGTAGCGCTGTGCTTCGCGTGGCTGAAAAACTGAGTTGATCATGAAGTTAATGTTACTTGTTATAGCGGTAATGGCGTCGGCATTGGCGGTTGTTTATGAAAAGCACCGTTCCAGGCAGTTGTTTACCGATTTGCGGCAACTGCAAAAACAACTGGACAATTATGAAGTGGAGTGGGGGAAATTACAGTTGGAACAGACGACTTTAGCCGGCCATGGTTGGGTTGAATCAAAAGCCCGTGACAAATTGGGCTTGGTCCTGCCGGGTAAAGAATCGGTTGTTTACCTTAGTCGTTAACGTACTCGTCCTATGGTCAGAACTCAAAAAATAACCACGGAATTTGCCGGTCGTAGGCAATTGGTGTTTTCGTTGTTAATCGGTTCTATGGCCATGTTGTTGGGTCGTGCGATAGATGTCCAGGTTTTGGATCGAGAATTTTTGCAAGACAAGGGTAAATCTCAATATATAAGTTCTATTCCAGTTTCTGCCTATCGCGGGAAAATTTTGGATCGCAATGGTGAATTACTTGCTATTAGCACTCCGATACAGTCGGTTTGGGTTAATCCCAGATTATTTGAAGCATCAGCTGATGAGCGGCAAATGCTACGACGCTTGTTGGGATTGTCGAGACGCAGTTTTGCGAAGCGTGTTGGTCGCAGTGGCCGAAAGTTTGTGTATCTTCGCCGCAGGATTAAACCTTCGGCCGCCAATCAGATAAAAGCATTGGATCTGCCCGGGGTGTTTTTTGAAAAGGAGTATAAACGATATTATCCGGCTGGAGAGGTTAGTGCTCATCTAGTTGGGTTTACCAACGTCGACGATTCCGGGCAGGAAGGTGTCGAGTTGGCTTATCAAAAGTGGTTGGTTGGGTCTCCAGGTCGTCGGCTTGTCGTTCGTGATGGCAAGCGGGACATAATCGAGGATATAGAAAGTATTCGTTTGCCGGAACCTGGTCGCGATGTACATCTGACTATAGATCAAAGACTGCAATATTTGGCCTATCGGGAATTGAAGGCGGCGTATATGAAACACAACGCCCAAGCAGCGACCTTGGTAATGTTGGAGGTTGAAACCGGCCAGGTATTGGCGATGGCGAATCAACCCTCTTTTAACCCAAATTCCAGGAAAAATTTGAATGGAGATCGTTTTCGAAATCGCGCAGTAACCGATGTTTTTGAGCCTGGGTCCACGATGAAACCATTTGCCGTTGCATGTGCATTGGAGCAGGGAGTATATAGTCCTGATTCGGTCATCGATACTAATCCAGGAACATTGCGGGTTGGACGAAACATGGTGCGCGATTTTCGCAATTATGGAATCTTGGATATTACTCATATTTTGCAGAAATCGAGCAATGTAGGCGTTAGTAAAATTGCGTTATCCCTATCCCCGGATTCATTATGGGAATGTTATAACCGGCTTGGTTTTGGGCATATGATCGGTGTTGGATTTCCTGGAGAAGCAGTCGGGCGTTTGTTGGAATACCAAAATTGGCACAGATTTGAACAAGCCACATTATCGTTTGGTTATGGCTTGTCCAGCTCCGCGCTTCAATTAGCCAGAGCCTATACCGCGTTGGCCAATGACGGCGTGGTCAATCCGATTAAATTAGTCAAAGAAGATGTGTCAGAAAACGCTGTCCCAGTGATGTCTGCAGAAACCGCATCGCAGGTGCGGGCGATGCTCGAAAAGGTGATTAGTCCTGAAGGCACTGCCCGCCAAGCGAGTGTTCAGGGATATCGAGTGGCCGGAAAAACAGGAACCGTCAAGAAGGCGGCTGCGGGGGGCTATTCAGACAGAAAGTATCTATCGGTATTTGCTGGCATGGCGCCTGCCAGCGACCCAAAATTTGTTATGGTTGTAGTCATAGATGAACCGTCGGCGGGTGATTACTATGGTGGATTGGTCGCGGCACCGGTATTTTCGAAGGTCATGGCCGGTGCCTTACGTTTGCTGGGGATTCCACCGGATCAAGACCAAGTCTCCCCGCAAATTCAGGTCAGGCAGGTGGATAGTATATGACGCCGGGTTTCGCATCTCGCGAGAAAATGATTGCGGCGCTACTTGATGGTTCGGGAGAGATCGAGGATCTACCGGAAATCCGCGTTTCAGGTTTAGCGCTGGATAGCCGTAGAGTGGTTGAGGGCGCGGCGTTTTTCGCAATACCCGGAACTCAATCGCACGGTTTGGATTACGCCGCGCAGGCAATCGAAAATGGCGCGACTGCGATAGTTTACGATCCGTTTGGAGCCGATAGAGATCAACTTGATGAATTGGAGCATAGGTTTCATTGTCCGTTGATTGCAGTTCCATTATTGAACGAAAAGTTAGGTTTTATTGCCGACCGTTTTTTTGATGGTCCTTCTGCAGGAATTGAAGTTGTTGGTATTACCGGGACGAACGGAAAAACGTCCTGCAGTCATTTTTTGGCACAAGCGCTGGCACAATTCAACCCCAGCGGAGTAGTTGGTACTTTGGGGTGGGGATATGTAGGGAACCTACAGAGGTTGTCTAATACGACACCGGATGCAATTACGCTACATCAAGTGTTAGCGGCCTTAAAAGAGGATGGCGTCAAATATGTTGCTATGGAGGTATCCTCGCACGGCCTTGCGCAAAAACGAACTGCAGGTGTTCGTTTTAGAGGTGCGGCGTTTTGCAAAATTACGCGCGACCATTTGGATTATCATGGGACACTGGACCAGTACATCGAGGCCAAGCTAGAGCTTCTCCAATCTCCGGATTTAGATTTTGTCATTGTTAATTTGGACGATAGTAATATTGATCGAATTTTATCTGTCGTGCCGCCAACAGCTTGGGTATTGGGTTATTCGATACGAGAAAAGGTTTCGACAAATATTTCGCATATAAGTGTTAGTGAGTTGCACCACGATGTTGAGGGGGTCGAATTTCGAGCGCACTATGGAGATAAAACAGCGCTTGTATCGGCCCCATTTTTTTGTGATTTCAACGTGGAAAATCTTTTAGCGGTTCTTGCCGCAATGGTGGGTTTAGGGATTCCATTTCAGGCGGCTGCTGAAGCATTGCAGAATGTGCGCACAGTCGCGGGTCGCCTTGAACAATTTTCCGGAGAAGGTTCGTGTCCAACAGTCATTGTTGACTATGCCCATACTCCGGATGCGTTACAGAGTATTCTGGATGGGTTACAAGCGCATTGTTCCGGAAACTTGTGGGTGGTGTTTGGCTGTGGTGGAGATCGTGATATAGGCAAGCGCCAATTGATGGGTGCAATCGCTGTGCAACGAGCAAATCATGTTGTACTCACGGATGATAATCCACGTAGCGAAGAAGGGTCCCAGATAATTCAAGACATTGTCAAAGGTTGCGAGGGCAAACCCGTTCAGATCATACGTGACCGACGGCAAGCCATAGAATACTGCATCGGGTTGGCTCAACCGGATGATTTGGTTGTCGTGGCGGGAAAAGGCCATGAGGAAACCCAAGAAATTAACGGTATGAAATATTCATTTAGCGATCGTCAAATTGTGCGTGAAGCGCTGACTATGAAAGCGCCGCAAAATACGGGTCGCATGCAATGATGATGAGTTTAAGCGAAGCCGCTAAAGCCATGAGCGGTCAAATGGCTGGTGCGGATAGCAGATTTTCGTCGGTGAGTATCGATACGCGCAATATCAATCCGGGTGATTTATTTGTCGCCATTCGGGGTGATAATTTTGATGCCAACGATTTCGTTGACGATGCGGCACGGGCGGGAGCTGTTGCGGCGGTTGTGGGCCGCGATTTGGACACGGACTTACCTAGGATCGTCGTTGAAGATACGCGTCAAGCATTGGGTCGGCTCGCCGCGGAATGGCGTAATAGATTAACCATCAAAGTGGTCGGCGTTACCGGCAGTAACGGAAAAACGACGGTAAAAGAAATGGTTGCTTTGGTATTGGATCAAATTGCTAATGTGCTGTATACCCACGGCAATCTAAACAATGAGATTGGGGTACCGTTAACGTTGTTAAAACTACAAGACGATAATAAGTTTGCCGTTGTCGAAATGGGTGCCAATCATGCCGGAGAGATCGCGTATACCAGCAGTTTGACCGCACCAGATGTTGCAATTATCACTAATGCCGGCGCTGCTCATTTGGAGGGTTTTGGTAGTCTGCGGGGTGTTGCGCAAGCTAAAGGCGAATTACTATCAAGCCTGCCGGATACCGGCGTCGCAGTATTGAATGCGGATGATAAATATTTTGAATTTTGGCGTGAACTGGTCGGTAGAAAGAGGGTGATTAGTTTTGGGTTGGGTGCGGGCGCCGATGTGAACGCTTCGAATATTCGACTAATCCGCACTAAATCGGCTTTTGAGAATAAATTTGTGCTGAAATACGGTTCTATCACGGGCTCTGTTTGTTTGAATCTGGCAGGGCATCACAATGTATACAATGCGTTAGCTGCATCTGCTGCATGTTTCGCACTGGGTATAGCGTTTAAAGACGTATGTGCCGGCCTTTCTCGATTGCAACCAGTGGCCGGCCGAATGCAGCCGATTGCTGGAATGAATGGCGCTCTATTGATAAACGATAGCTATAACGCCAATCCAACATCGTTTACAGCAGCGATAAATTCCTTGGCGCAACTGGATGGTCGGCTACAAGTAATCTTGGGTGCTTTCGCCGAGCTGGGCGATAGCAGCGCAGAACTGCACGCGGAAGTTGGTATGCAAGCGAAGGCCGCCGGCGTTGAGCATTTTTATGCGACCGGTCCTGATGCTGATAAAGCGGTAGATGCATTCGGTTCGGGTGGATATTATTTTGAGAGCCAAGAGGATTTAATCCAACAATCCAAAGAATTATTGGATAGGCAATCCATCGTATTAATAAAGGGGTCGCGAAGCCAACGAATGGAGCGAGTGATTGATGCTTTAAAAGTTAGCGAGCCCGCCTGATGTTACTTTACCTTGCCGATTATCTCAGCGAATACGAGGGTGCGTTCCGCGTATTTCGTTATCTGACTTTTAGAGCCATCCTTGGCACATTGACGGCATTACTGATTTCATTATTGGTCGGGCCGACCATGATTCGTCGATTGAGTATGCATAGCATAGGTCAAATGGTTCGCGATGATGGTCCGGAAACCCATTTGGTTAAAGTGGGGACACCGACGATGGGCGGGACCCTGATTCTGATAGCTATCGCCGTAAGTACATTGCTTTGGGCTGATTTAGCTAACCGTTACGTTTGGGTCGTATTGTTTATTACGATGAGTTACGGCGTCATAGGATTTATTGACGACTACAAAAAAATTACCGAGCAGAATAGCAAGGGTCTTTCTGGTCGGGCTAAATTGAAATGGCAATCGGTGTTTGCGCTATTGGCAGCGATTTTTTTGTATAAAACCGCAACGATTCCATCAGAAACGCAGTTTATTGTTCCGTTTTTCAAAAATGTAATGATTGAAATGGGGTGGGCTTATGTAGCCTTGTCCTTTTTGTTTATTGTGGGTTTCAGCAATGCGGTTAATCTAACCGATGGCTTGGATGGTTTAGCCATAATGCCAACAGTCATGGTCGCCGGTGCTCTGGGCATATTTGCCTATGTTACCGGCCATTCTAATTTTGCCGGGTATCTATCGATTCCTTATATACCCGGTGTCGGTGAGCTGGTAGTTTTCTGTGGCGCTTTGGTTGGAGCTGGTTTGGGTTTCCTCTGGTTCAACGCTTATCCCGCCCAGGTGTTTATGGGCGATGTAGGTGCTTTGGCCTTAGGCGGTGCTCTGGGTACGATAGCCGTATTAGTCCGGCAGGAAATTGTACTGCTGATTATGGGGGGGGTTTTTGTAATGGAAACCGCGTCCGTCATGTTGCAGGTGCTGTCGTTCAAATTAACCGGCAAAAGAATTTTTCGCATGGCGCCTATTCATCACCATTTTGAATTGAAAGGTTGGCCGGAGCCTAGGGTAATAGTTCGGTTCTGGATAATTACCGTAATATTGGTGTTGTTCGGTTTGGCGACGTTAAAGCTACGCTGATATGTCAATGGATAGCGAGCAAAATCGAATCACCAGATACGCCCAAGCCTTGGCGCATTTAGGAATCCAGCCTGGCGCATCACGCGTACTAATTGTCGGTTTGGGCGTGACTGGAATCTCGGTCGCAAAATTCTTGCATCGTAATCAAATCGATTTTGCGATTGTTGATTCGCGTACGAAGCCTCCGGGATTGAGCGAGCTGCAACAGATTAGTCCGGACGCGCCAATCTTTTTGGGTGGTTATGCATCACAGGCTTTTGAAGCGGCAACCCATTTGGTTGTGAGTCCCGGTGTTGCGATGACAACGCCACAGATTATGCAGGCGCTCGATAGTGGAATTGTAGCCTGTAGCGATATCGACCTGTTCGATTGTGCGGTCGACGCGCCAGTGATTGGTATTACTGGATCAAATGGGAAAAGTACCGTGACCTCCTTGGTCGGTATGATGGCAAAAAAAGCCGGAATCTCGGTAAAAGTTGGGGGCAATCTGGGTCCCGCTGCGCTGGATTTATTAGATGACGACTCTGAGACAGAGTTGTACGTACTTGAATTATCGAGTTTTCAGCTGGAGCGTACATCTAATTTGAAGTTGGCTGCGGCGACGATTCTTAATATAAGTCCAGACCATATGGATCGTTATCCGAGTGTCGAATCATATAGTCAGGCTAAGCAACGTATATTTAACGATTGTATTAGCATGATTGTTAATGTTGACGATGAATGGGTTGTCAAAATTCCGCGCTCGGGACACGAATTGCTGACATTTGGGATAAGCGAATCCGCAGTAGATTTCCGGCTTGCATTGGTTGACGGTAAACAATGGCTAATGTTCCGCAACCATCAAATTATCGAATCTGATTCCCTACGAATTAAAGGTCGGCATAATCTGGCCAATGCGTTGGCTGCATTAGCCCTTGGGCACAGTGTTGGTCTTTCTGAAGCATCAATGGTTGCCGCGTTGCAGGTGTTTCCAGGGTTGCCGCATCGAATGCAGTGGGTGGATGAGATTAACGGTGTCGCATGGATCAATGACTCTAAGGCAACCAATGTTGGGGCTTGCTTGGCGGCCCTGAATGGTTTAACCGGTAAGACTGTACTGATTGCAGGAGGAGATGGCAAAGGAGCGGATTTCAGTGGGCTGAGGACTGCAATAGGCAATAATGTTCGAGCGGTGATTTTAATCGGTAAAGACGCTCCGTTGATTCAGGGGCTAATTGATAAGCATGTCACTACGATAAATGCGCAATATTTGGAACAAGCGGTTCGAATCGCCAGCGAATTCTCAAAGGCCGGCGACACGGTTTTACTCTCTCCTGCGTGTGCAAGTTTGGATCAATTTTCCGATTATCAACATCGGGGTCAGGTGTTTGAAGCGGCGGTAAGGGGGTTGAGTCGTGTCGCTTGACTCGGCTAAGCAGGAAATAATGCTTCGACTGAAAAGCGCTCGAATTCATATGGATGAAAGTTTGTTGATCGCGGTCGCTGCGCTCCTTGCAATCGGTTACGTGATGGTGACGTCTGCTTCTCTGCATCTCGGGGAACAGGGCGACGGAAACGAGTTTTCTTATCCAGTGCGTCAGATGTTTCATATTCTATTGGGTTTATTCGCAGCCGTAGTGGTTGCTGTAGTGCCGACCAAATTCTGGGAAAAAAGTGGTCAGTGGTTGTTTTTGTTCGGCTTGTCGCTGTTGGTTTTTGTGTTGGTTCCGGGTTTAGGTAAGGAAGTTAACGGCGCGGTGCGCTGGCTTGTTTTGGGCGGTCTGCGCATACAGGTTTCAGAGATCGTCAAACTGATCTCGGTGATTTATATCGCTGGCTATATTACCCGCCATGTTGAGACCATGAGGACTTCCGATTATGGCATGGTCAAGCCGTTGATGTTGTTGTCATTCGCCTGCGTGCTATTGCTGCTTGAACCGGATTTCGGCGCTGCCGTAGTGATCTTGGCGACCGCATTGGCAATGATGTTTCTGGGCGGAGCACGGGTCTGGCAATTTGTTTTACTTGTTGCATTGGTCAGTCTGCTCGGAATTGCGTTGATTTACACCTCTCCTTACCGGATGGATCGATTGACCAGCTTTATGGATCCGTGGGAGGACCCGCTGGATACCGGTTTCCAACTGATACAAGCATTGATTGCATTTGGCCGCGGTGAATGGTTTGGAGTAGGTTTGGGCGGCAGTGTGCAAAAGCTATTTTATTTGCCGGAAGGGCATACTGATTTTTTGTTCTCAGTAATCGGGGAAGAACTGGGTTTTGCTGGTGTCTCGGTAATAATTGGGCTGTTTAGCGTGATTATTTGGCGGGCTTTTTGGATAGGTAAGAATGCCGAGTGGATCGGACGCCGTTTTTCTGCATTTCTGGCTTACGGCATCGGTATCTGGTTCGGCTTGCAAGCTTTTGTCAATATGGGGGTCAATCTTGGAATACTGCCGACCAAAGGTCTTACCCTGCCTTTGATGAGCTATGGCGGAGGAAGCATGATCGTGATGTGCTGTGGTGTGGCACTGTTGTTCAGGGTCCATTACGAAACGGCCCATTTTTTAAATCAGATTCCGAAAAGAAACATGCGATGGCTACGCGCGTCATGATATTGGCAGGTGGTACCGGCGGCCATGTGTTTCCAGCGTTAGCAGTCGCCCGAGATTTTCTACAACATGGTCATCAAGTGTATTGGATGGGCACCCAAACAGGCTTAGAGGCTAGGATTGTTCCACAGAATGACATTCCTATCGATTGGTTAACCGTGACTGGGTTTCGCGGTAAAAGTGTGTTTAAAAAAATATTGGCGCCGCTGATATTGCTGCGTGCCTGTTGGCAGGCCGCTAGAATTTTGCAGCGCAGAAAGCCAGATATTGTACTAGGACTGGGGGGCTTCGTGTCCGGTCCTGGGGGGCTTGTTGCATGGTTGATGCGCATTCCGCTAGTTATCCATGAACAGAATAAAATTCCTGGAACAACCAACCGGATATTGATTAAGTTTGCCAATAAAGTCTTGGAGGCGTTTCCCGCAAGTTTTGAACCTAGCGTGGGTGCTGTTTTTACTGGAAATCCGGTTCGTGAGGAAATTGCAAGTCTGCAAGAAAAAAGTCATAAGCCACTAGACCGTACACTGCGGATTTTGATTATGGGGGGGAGCCAGGGTGCGCAAGTCCTGAATGAAGTGGTGCCTAAGGCATTGGCAAGTATTGATTGCGAGATTGAAGTACTGCACCAAACCGGTCAAGCCATGTGTCAAGAAACTATCGATCAATATTTGGATTTGCAAATGAACGCCAAGGTCAAGCCTTTTATCGAGAGTATGAGCGAGGTCTATCAATGGGCTGATGTGGCGATTTGCCGATCTGGGGCGATGACTATTAGTGAGTTAGCCGCGGCTGGGTTGCCAGCCGTATTAGTGCCGTTTCCGCATGCAATCGATGACCACCAAACCCACAATGCTGCCTATTTGGTCGATTCGGGTGCTGCGATATTGATACCCCAGGCCGAATTCAGCGTATCTAGACTTTCTGATTTGATGACCAACATGCTATCTGACAAGACTAGCTTAACGGCGATGTCGCGGGCAGCGCAAGATCTTGCCAAGCCCGACGCGGCCAGGGTAGTTGCCGATATTTGCTTACAGGTGGCGGTGGCATGAGATTGCCCGATAGTGTGATAGGTCAACATGGAATGGGTCGCATAGACCGCATTCATTTTGTCGGTATCGGCGGCACTGGGATGAGTGGGATTGCTGAAGTCTTGATCAATTTGGGTTACCAAATTTCAGGTTCGGATATTAAGCATGGAGCCAATACCGATCGGCTATCCAAGTTGGGTGCAGTGATTAGTATTGGGCATAGCGCGACCAACATTGCGGATTCCCACGTCGTAGTAACCTCTAGTGCTCTAGATGACAGCAACGTCGAAGTCAAAGCGGCCCGAGAAGGTAAAATCCCGGTCATTCCGCGTGCCGAAATGCTGGCTGAGTTAATGCGTTTCCAATTTGGGATTGCGGTTGGTGGGACGCACGGAAAGACGACAACGACAAGTTTAACCGCCAGTTTATTAGCTGAGGCGGGAATGGATCCAACCTTTGTCATCGGTGGGCGATTGAATAGCGCGGGTACCAATGCGCAATTGGGTAAGGGTGCCTATTTGGTCGCTGAAGCCGACGAAAGCGACGCCTCATTTTTGTACCTACAGCCAATTATTGCGGTTGTGACAAACATCGATGCCGATCATATGGAAACCTATCAAGGTGACTATAGCCATTTAAAGAGCGCATTTATCGAGTTCTTACACCATATCCCGTTTTATGGTTTGGCAATTATTTGTATCGATGATCCGGGTGTTGCCGCGATTTTGCCGGACATTTCAAAACCGGTGAAAACTTATGGAACGCATATGGATGCTGATGTTCGGGCAACTGAAATTCAGCAAAACGGCCTACAGATCTGTTTTAAGGTCGAGCGTTCAGGTGATTATGGAGTGCTTGATATTGTGCTGAACCTTCCGGGTAGGCACAACATGTTAAATGCATTGGCTGCTATTTCGGTGGCGACTGAACTTGGCGTACCGGATAAAGAGATACAGAAATGTTTGTCTGAATTTAAAGGTATTGGCCGGCGATTCCAAATTCAGGGTCAGTTAGAAATTGTAGGCGGTACGGTAAATCTTGTTGATGACTATGGGCACCACCCACGTGAAATTGCAGCAACTATTGAGGCGGCGCGCGCGGCGTGGCCAGAGCAAAGATTGGTCTTAGTGTTTCAGCCGCACCGATTCACCCGAACCCGAGACTTGTTTGAGGATTTCGTACAGGTTCTGTCTGCTGTTGGAGTGTTGCTGTTGTTAGATGTATACACCGCTGGAGAGGCACCGATACAAGGTGCTGACGGACGGGCATTGTGTCGGGCTATACGATTACGTGGTGAGGTCGATCCGGTTTTCGTTTCGCATTCGGATGAGTTACCCGGCATCTTGGCTGCCCTTTTGCAGCCAGATGACTTGTTAATAACAATGGGTGCGGGGAGTGTAGGGCAGATCGCATCACATCTACCTCAACAATTGGCTGATGTAATGGACGGTCGGCTGCAGCGGGTGAACGCATGAATTATGCAGCACAAGATACCGCAAGGCAGCTGGAGAACATTATGATTGATGCAAATTATCCGGCAGCTTTTATTAAGCGGACCCTATTTATGGAACCGCTAGCTCGGTATACGTCATGGAAGGTCGGTGGCCCGGCGGAACGATTTTTTCAGCCTCTAGACAAAACCGATTTGATCAATTTTTTGCGTATGTTGCCGGAAACGGAGTCGCTTTTCTGGATGGGTTTGGGTAGCAACTTGTTGATTAGGGACGGTGGCATTAGCGGGACGGTGATCAATACACGAGGGCGGCTTAAAGCCATGCGGATGCAAGAACAAACAAAAATTTACGTAGAGGCCGGAGTACCGTGTGCACACGTTGCCCGGTTTTGTTGTGAACAGGATTTAGTGGGTGCAGAGTTTTTCGCGGGGATTCCCGGGACGATGGGAGGGGCGTTGGCGATGAACGCCGGTGCATTTGGGGGCGAGACGTGGGCGTTGGTTGATAAAGTATATACGGTCAACAGAACCGGAATCAGCGCAGTCCGCCCCCGGCACGAATATAAAATTGGGTACCGGAGTGTAACAGCGACCAATCAAGATTGGTTTCTAGCAACGACTCTAAGATTAAAACCTGGAGATGGACGTGCGGGCAAAGAAAAGATCCGCAGGTTATTAGCGCAGCGAGCACAGACGCAACCCACCAATTTACCCAGTTGCGGATCAGTGTTCAGAAACCCACCTGATGATCATGCTGCCCGATTGATTGAGGACTGTGGCTTGAAAGGTTTTAGTGTGGGCTCCGCTTGTGTGTCCGATAAGCATGCGAATTTTATAGTTAATTCTGGCGGAGCGACTGCGGCCGATATCGAGGCGTTAATCGAATATATTAAAGGTGTGGTTTTTGATCGCCAGAAGATTGTATTGATTCCGGAAGTTCGTATCGTTGGTGAGCGTGAGAAACCGGGGAATCATACGGATGGATAATAGGATTTCTGAACCGGATGAGTTCGGAAGGGTTGCGGTTGCAATGGGTGGCTATGCCGCGGAACGTGAAATTTCATTAAATAGTGGTCGTGCTGTACTTGCTGCGCTTCAACGTAGAGGGGTGGATGCCGTCGCTGTCGAATTGGATCGATTGATGCTGCAGCCATTGATGGATCAGAATTTTGACCGTGTATTTAATATGGTTCACGGCCGGGGTGGAGAAGACGGTGTGCTCCAGGGAGCGCTTCAAGCGATTGACCTACCTTACACCGGCAGCGGTGTATTGGGGTCTGCACTGAGCATGGATAAACGACGCAGCAAATTGTGTTGGATAAGTGCAGCTTTGCCTACACCCGCTTGGTGTTTATTACGCACGGACGAAGATATCGACCGATGCGCTTCAGAATTGGGCTACCCAATGATCGTAAAGCCTGCTCTGGAGGGGTCGAGTATTGGTATGAGTAAGGTGGCCAATTCGGACGAACTGCGTTCTGCATGGGATCTGGCCGCTGAAAGCGGTTGCGATGTTTTTGCCGAAGCATGGGTAGAGGGTAATGAATATACCGCCGGATTTCTAGGTGATACCGCGCTACCGTTAATTAGGCTGGAAACACCCAATGCATTTTATGATTATGACGCGAAATATTGTGCTACCACAACTCAATATCATTGTCCCTGCGGATTATCCGATACCCACGAGCAACAATTGCAGGAGTTGGCATTACAGGCTTATCGCACGGTGAATGCATCGGGATGGGGTCGGGTCGATCTATTTATGGATCAATCTCAAAATCCCTGGTTGATTGAAATAAATACAGTTCCGGGCATGACTGACCACAGTTTGGTTCCTATGGCAGCTAAAGCGGCTGGCATTGAATTCGACGAACTGGTTTGGCGAATATTGGAAACGAGTATAAATAATGATCGATAGCGATCTAGCGACCACAGATAAACTCGAGACCGGAACCTCAGTAGTCGTTCCGAGTATTGGGTTACGTACATTTGTAGTGGCTATTGGTTTTGCCGTGATGCTGTCGGCGTTGTATTTCGCAGTTAAGCCTTTAGCAATGCAAATGTTACCTGTTCGCTTTGTTCGCATATACGGCGCATTGGAGCGTGTACGAAAAAATCAAATTCAGTCCACGCTGGAATCATTGGTCGATAAAGGTTATTGGAGTGTTGATCTAGAGGCGATTCAGGTTGCCACTGAATCATTGCCCTGGGTTGAGCGGGCACAGATCAATAGAGTATGGCCAGATACATTGATGTTGGGAATCATCGAGCAAGTACCCTATGTACGGTGGGGAAAGACTGCTTTATTGAACACTAACGGCGACCGGTTCGTTCCACACAGTACTGCCGGGTTCCAAAATTTGCCGGTGATATTCGGTCCCTCAGGGAAAGAGGCGCAATTGGTAAAGGTATTTAAAGACCTGCAAAAGCGATTGGCAGTCCAGCAACTTGATATTCGGGTATTGAACGTGAGTGACCGATTGTCTTGGTCGGTACGTTTACAAGGCGGTTTGGATGTTGCGATCGGCCGACGTGATCCGGTTGCAGTGTTTGACCGGTTTATCAAAACTTTGCCGTTGTTAGGTCCAGACCAGATAAGAGCTATGCGGCGAGTTGATTTACGTTATCCCAATGGTTATGCGGTCGATTGGAAGCCCGGGGTCGAACTGGAATGGAGACCCGTTTCTCAGCGGGCCAGTCGTACAATCGATAATAGGGTTCGAAGTATCTGACAGCGGTTTAGAGAAGGTGAAATGGGGAAGAAAACTGATAGAAATTTAATAGTCGGACTGGATATCGGGACATCAAAGGTCGCGGCCATCGTCGGTGAAATGTCCGATGATGGGAACATTGAGGTGGTTGGCATCGGTTCGAATCCATCGCGAGGTTTAAAAAAAGGAGTCGTTGTCAATCTTGAATCCACCGTACACTCCATTCAGCGGGCGATTGAAGAAGCTGAGTTGATGGCGGGTTGCCAAATTCATTCTGTATATGCCGGTATTGCCGGAAGCCATATCAGCAGTTTAAATTCGCACGGTATTGTCGCGATCAAGGACAAGGAAGTATCGCAAGGTGATGTTGAACGGGTGATTGATTCAGCCCGTGCTGTCGCCATACCGGCCGATCAAAAAATACTGCATATATTGCCTCAGGAATTCATTATCGATCGGCAGGAGGGCATAAAGGAACCCATCGGAATGTCCGGAATCCGGCTTGAAGCCAGGGTGCATATGGTCACTGGAGCGGTCAGTGCGGCGCAAAACATAATCAAATGTATACGACGCTGCGGATTGGAAGTCGAGGATATTATTCTCGAACAGTTAGCCTCGTGTACGTCGGTGCTGAGTGAAGATGAAAAAGAGCTCGGAGTTTGTCTGATCGATATAGGTGGCGGCACGACCGATATTGCGGTCTTTACCGAAGGTGCAATACGGCATACCGCAGTCATCCCTATCGCTGGAGATCAAGTCACCAATGATATTGCCGTTGCGTTACGAACACCGACCCAGCACGCCGAAGAAATCAAAATCAAATATGCCTGCGCGCTGACCCAGTTAGCTAGTTTGGACGAAACTATCGAAGTGCCAAGCATTGGCGATCGCCCGCCACGTCGAATTTCCCGCCAGAATCTTGCGGAAATTGTAGAGCCGCGCTACGAAGAATTAATGATGTTGGTTCAGACCGAGCTTCGCCGTAGCGGGTTCGAAGACATGATCGCAGCCGGAATTGTAATGAGCGGGGGTAGCTCAAAAGTTAGCGGCGGGGTGGAACTTGCAGAAGAGATTTTTCATATGCCCGTACGGCTCGGGTTACCACAGCGCGTGAACGGATTAAGTGACGTTGTAAATAATCCGATTTACGCAACTGGTGTGGGTTTACTGCAGTTTGGGCATCAAAACAGGGTTTCAATTGAAAAGGGGAAAGCATTGGGTTCAGGGAGGCAGGGAATATGGGCGCGGATGAAAAGTTGGTTTCAAGGTAATTTTTGACTGGTATTTGGATGGTTGATTCAATCAGGAGGGTATATCGATGAAATTTGAGTTAATGGATACGTACGGGCAAAACGCAGTAATTAAAGTAATCGGAGTCGGTGGCGGTGGCGGCAATGCCGTTAACCACATGGTGAATAGCAGTATCGATGGTGTTGACTTTGTTTGTGCCAACACCGATGCACAGGCATTGAAAAATATTTCTGCGCGGACGGTATTGCAATTGGGTAATGATCTAACCAAAGGGTTGGGTGCTGGTGCTAACCCGGATATTGGGCGGCAAGCGGCTTTGGACGACCGGGAGCGTATTCAAGAGGTAATTGAGGGTGCAGACATGGTCTTTTTGACCGCTGGAATGGGCGGTGGTACCGGTACTGGCGCAGCGCCTATCATTGCGGCGATTGCAAAAGAACTGGGTATTCTGACCGTAGCCGTGGTCACCCGCCCCTTCTCGTTCGAAGGCAACAAGCGACGCGCGGTGGCTGACAAAGGCATTGATGAATTAACCCAATACGTTGATTCGTTGATTACGATTCCTAATGAGAAGCTGTTACCGGTCCTGGGTAAGGATGTGTCTTTATTGGATGCGTTTAATGCGGCCAATGACGTGTTGTTGGGTGCGGTACAAGGTATAGCCGAATTGATTACCCGACCCGGATTGATCAACGTCGATTTTGCCGATGTGCGTACGGTCATGTCGGAAATGGGTATGGCGATGATGGGCACCGGGGTTGCAAATGGTGAAAATCGCGCGCGCGAAGCGGCTGAAAAAGCCATTGCCAGTCCGTTGCTGGAAGATGTCAATTTGCAAGGGGCCCGAGGTATCTTGGTTAATATTACCGGCGGTATGGATTTGGCAATAGGTGAGTTCGATGAGGTTGGCAATACGGTAAAAGAATTTGCCTCTGACGATGCGATTGTCGTCGTAGGAACCGTTATCGATCCCGATTTGACCGAAGAAATTAGGGTTACCGTGGTTGCGACAGGCTTGATTGATGAATCGGCCAAACAGGAGTCTACGATTAAACTGGTGCACAAAAGCGGTTCGGCCGATGTAGATTACGATCATTTAGAAAAACCAACTGTGATCCGGCACAAACGCGTTGAGCCTAGAACGTTAACTTCGGAACCGAAAAAGGATGTGAATTTAGATTATTTGGATATTCCAGCATTCTTGCGTCGCCAGGCGGATTAATAATTGATCAATGCAAGGATGCATAGGAATATGTCATTTCGCGGACTGGGGATGTACTTTTGTCAGGGTGGCCGATATGTTAAGATCGGCCGAATTTTTTTGCATTGCGCAAAATAGAGAGCAGGTGAGGATTTATGATACGGCAGAGAACGCTGAAAAATGTTATTCGAGCAACCGGGGTCGGATTGCATACGGGTGAAAAAGTATATCTGACGCTTCGTCCTGCGGCACCCGGAACCGGAATAAAATTTAGACGTTCCGATTTGGATGAACCGGTATTTATCGATGCAAAGCCGGAAAATGTAGGCGAAACGCAGCTATCTACGACACTTGTTGATGGCAATGTAAAGATATCAACCGTAGAGCACTTATTGTCTGCTTTGGCAGGTCTTGGTATTGATAATGCGATCGTTGACGTGAGTGCACCGGAAGTGCCAATTATGGATGGAAGCGCTGGACCATTCGTATTTTTGCTGCAATCCGCCGGGGTTGAGGAACAGGCCGCGGCTAAGAGATTTATCCGCATTAAGCGTAAAGTCATGGTAGAGGATGGCGACAAATGGGCGTGCTTCGAACCATTTGACGGTTTTAAAGTAACTTTCACGATTGATTTCGTGCACCCGGCGTTTCACGAAGATACACAGACCGCCAGTATCGACTTTTCATCGACCTCATTCGTCAAAGAGGTCAGTCGCGCTCGAACCTTTGGGTTTATGAAAGATATTGAAGCGCTACGAAAAAGAAATCTTGCGTTGGGTGGTAGTTTGGACAATGCAATTGTGGTCGATGATTTTCGAATTCTGAATGAAGACGGTTTGCGCTATGTCGACGAGTTCGTCAAGCATAAGATTCTCGATGCGATCGGTGATTTGTATTTATTGGGCCACAGTTTAATAGGTTCATTTACCGGCTATAAATCGGGGCATGCGCTAAATAACCAATTATTACGGACGTTGTTAAAAGCCGAGGATGCTTGGGAATCGGTAACTTTCGAAGACGAGCGCGAAGCGCCAATATCGTATATGCAGCCGGTACACTTGGCTGGTTAATGGGTTATCGATTTTCCATTTTAGGGAATAGTGTAAAAAGAAATTGGAATTGAGTATCGAATAGTTAAGGGCTGCGATGAGCCTAAACGAGATTTGATATCGTTATCGGCGATTCGATTGGGACGTCAAAAATAGTAAAAATTTCGGGTTTGCTGCGCTAGGGGCGGCAATACCCATTCTAAGAGACTTTTGTATTAAATTTTGGGCAATTACGCGCTGTATATTTTTTGCAGATAGTTTCTCATTGCGAGCCAAAACGTTTTTCTAGGGAATTGGCGAGCCGCAGAATCGACCTTTTTAATTCACTGTCGATCAGACTGGTGGCATGGTGTTTAAGGTGTTTTATCGTGGTATTAGACGGTGCGCGGTGTTTGGGCGGCGGATTATTGCGACTCGATATCGGTGGCAATACTTTGATCTGTATCTGCTTAATTAGTATATCGGATTGATTATTTAAGGATTGCAGCAATGTCGGGCTATAGAATCGCAGTTGCGATGCCCATACCGATGATTCGGTAAAAATCAGCAATTTGTCGTCTTTTTTGGCGCAACTTATCAAGTTATTACTGAGTGTTTCCGGGATTAGAGTTTGAAGCTGGTAGAGAATTTTTTGATTTTCTTGCAGTTTATTCAGAAGGGTTTTGGCTATGGGGTCACTAAAATTTATTATTTTGTGGACTAGAATTGGTTGGGTGGACATTTAGCGATGGTCCAGACTATCAAAGATTTGAAGAATTACTCAATTGACAAAAATATGCAAATTTTCTTAGTACATCCGCGTGGCGGAAAAACCACAACATTGGGCTTGCGTACCGGTCTCGCCATTTCGTTTATGTTGCTGAGCCTGATCTCTATGGGTGTTTTCTTGATGGGCGCGAAATACGGCTCTTATTCAGAGCGCCGAGATCTTGTAAATACTTCAAATGGCACAAGTACTTATCAAGTAAATTTAAATAAGCAGGATACTGCGATTCAACTTGATGCATTAGCATTGAGGCTGGGGCAATTGCAATCACAACTGGTTCGTTTAAATGTGATCGGTAGGCGGGTAGTCGAAGAGTTAGATGTTGGTCAGGATGAATTCGATTTTTCAGAATCACCGGCAATGGGGGGGATGGATGCGAATCGCGCCACAACCTCACAAAGCTATGATGATTTGGTTAGACAGCTTTCAACACTTTCGGTACGAATTCAAGATCGAGAAATGCAGTTGAGAACGTTGGACGAATTGATGACCAAGCGTGAAGTACACGAAGAAACTTCTCCTGCGGGTAGCCCGGTTATCGATGGATGGCAAACTTCAACGTTTGGTTGGCGAACAGATCCCTTTCATGGGCGTCGGACGTTTCATCATGGTGTCGATTTTGCGGGTAAACAAGGAGCCGACATTATTGCAGTGGCCTCGGGTATTGTAATTTGGTCTGGCCGAGACGGCGGGTATGGTAATTTGGTTGCGCTTGACCATGGTGATGGATACGTCACACGTTATGCTCATAATAAAGATGTAGCCGTAACGGTTGGTGATACGGTAAGCAGAGGACAGGTTATAGCGCACATGGGGTCGACTGGGCATTCAACTGGAACCCATGTCCATTTTGAAGTCGTTAAGGATGGGCGTAAGATTAACCCCATTAAATTTATCCGTAAAAAAAGTTAGAGCATACAACTTAAAAAGCTTGGGTCTATGAGTGTCTTTGATTAGATTCGTGCAAGTTTGATTGAACAGACCTTTAGTCTCGGACTGTTTGGTTTAGAACGTTCCAGTATATGCTTTTCCGGTACCTTGGTTCTACCTCCCAATTTTCCTTAATTGATGAGATGTATAAACAGAGTCAATAATTCGCAATTACTCTATTTCTACGTAATATTCTTTTGTATTCAGGCGTTTGTGGCCTGTATCATTTTCAACAAAAGTGTCTTTCAGTAAGGCTTTTTACCAAAGCGGCTGCGAATTTAGTATGATGCGCAGCATTCGATCTAAAACCGGAAATTATCCTAATGCTAGGTAAGCTCATAAAATTCATCATTGGCAGCCGCAATGATCGGCTGGTCAAGAAAAAGAAAAAAATAGTCAAAAAAATTAACGCGTTCGAGGCCGACCTAAAATCTCTTAGTGACGAAGAGCTGGCCGGCAAAACAGACGAATTTCGTTCACGTCTGAACGACGGTGAGACCCTGGAACAAATCTTGGCGGAAGCCTTTTCAACGGTGCGGGAAGCTGCGACCCGTGTTGTTGATATGCGGCATTTCGATGTTCAAATGGTCGGAGGAATGATCCTCAATGACGGCAAAATTGCCGAAATGAAAACCGGAGAGGGCAAGACACTGGTAGCGACTTTGCCCGTGTATTTGAATGCGCTTACCGGCTTAGGCGTGCATGTCGTTACTGTCAACGATTATCTGGCTCAGCGTGATGCTAATTGGATGGGCCAGGTATATAGAGCTTTGGGAATGAGTGTCGGCGTAATTGTCAGCGATATGGATCCCGATCAGCGCAGAGAGGCATACGCGGCGGACATTACCTATGGTACCAATAACGAATTCGGTTTTGATTATCTGCGCGATAATATGGCGTTTAGCCAAGAACAAAAGGTACAGCGCGGATTGAATTACGCGATCGTTGACGAGGTTGACTCCATATTGATTGATGAAGCGCGGACTCCGTTGATTATTTCAGGTCCGACTGACGACCAAACAGACCTTTATAATGTTTTAAATGAAATCGTGCCGCTATTGAACAAGCAGCAGGAGGAAGATGGTCCCGGCGATTATTCAGTTGATGAGAAGGCGCGTCAGGTCTATCTCACTGAAGAAGGACACGAAACAGTAGAACGCCTGATGGTCGAGCACGACCTGATGGGTGAGGAAGAGAGCTTGTATTCGGCGGCCAATATTAGATTGATGCACTATACCAATGCGTCATTGCGCGCGCATGCATTGTTCCAAAAAGATGTGGATTATATCGTTCGAAACGGCGAAGTTATAATCGTTGATGAGTTTACCGGCCGGGTGATGCCGGGTCGGCGTTGGTCGGAGGGATTGCACCAAGCAGTTGAAGCAAAAGAGCGCGTTGCCATTCAGAGTGAAAACCAGACGTTGGCATCGATTACGTTCCAGAATTTTTTCAGATTGTATTCGAAATTGGCCGGTATGACTGGCACGGCAGATACAGAAGCCTTTGAATTTCAACAAATATATGGTCTGGAAGTGGTTGTGATACCGACTCACCGAGCGATGGTTCGTGACGATATGGGTGATCTTGTATATTTAACTACCGCCGAAAAGTATCAAGCTATATCGATCGATATACTCGATTGTGTCAAGCGCGGGCAACCGGTATTGGTTGGAACGACATCAATCGAAAATTCAGAATACCTTTCAGAGGCATTGAAAAAACAGAATATTTCGCACGAGGTTTTAAACGCCAAACAACACCAGCGTGAAGCGCACATCATTGCCCAAGCCGGTCGTCCGGGTAGCGTGACAATTGCGACCAATATGGCGGGGCGGGGTACGGATATCGTATTGGGTGGTAGCCTGGAGGTCGAGCTTGAAAGTTTGGGAAAAGACGATCCTGCGTTGCTCGACAAGACCCGTTCGGAGTGGCAACTACGCCATGATCAGGTTGTGGAAAGCGGAGGATTGCACGTGATTGGCTCGGAACGGCACGAGTCAAGACGTGTCGATAATCAGTTGCGCGGTCGCTCGGGACGTCAAGGGGATTCGGGTTCGACTCGTTTCTATTTGTCTTTAGAGGATAATCTGATGCGGATATTTGCGTCCGATCGGGTATCCGGCTTGATGCAAAAGCTGGGTATGGAAGAAGGCGAGGCTATAGAGCATCCTTGGGTGACTAAAGCGATAGAAAATGCGCAACGGAAAGTGGAAGGCCGCAACTTTGATATACGCAAGCAATTATTGGAATACGATAATGTAGCGAATGATCAGCGCCGAGTAGTATACGAGCAACGCAACGAGCTGATGGCGGCTGAAGATATTTTCGAGACCATCGAAGCGATACGTGAAGATGTTATCAACGAAATTATCGACCAGCACATTCCCGCGCGCACCATGGAAGAACAATGGGATATAAAAGGTTTGGAGGAACGGTTGGAATCGGATTTTGGCGTGTCTATGCCGATTCAGCAGTTACTGGATGAAGACGATTCTCTGCACGAAGAAACCCTAAGGCAGCGGATTAACGAGACATTGGCCAAAGAGTATCAGGAAAAAGAAGCGCTAGCCGGCCCAGAAGTTGTCCGCCATTTCGAAAAATCGGTCATGCTGCAAGTCTTGGATAATTCATGGAAAGAGCATTTAGCGGCAATGGATCATTTACGTCAGGGTATTCATTTACGCGGTTATGCGGCTAAAGATCCCAAACAAGAATACAAGCGGGAAGCTTTTCAGATGTTCAGCAGTTTGCTGAACGATATCAAACACGAGGTTATTGGTATTGTCTCTAAAGTTCAGGTAAGAACGGAAGATGATCTTAGGGTGGTCGATGAGCAACCAAAGCTTGATCAGGACCTTCATTACGAACATGCCTCCGCCAGTGCAATGGGTGAAGCGGAACCACAGCCGGAAGAATCTCCTGCTACTGCTCAGCAGAAGCCGTTTAAGCGTAGCGGCAAGAAAGTTGGCAGAAACGACCCCTGTCCATGTGGCTCGGGTAAAAAATTTAAACAATGCCACGGCAAGCTTAACTAAGCGGGTATTAAGGAGCAGTCTATGGCTGTGGGGGAATTTGTTTTTCCTGAACTGGAACCCATTGTTGGAATTCGTTTGGGCACCGCTAGCGCTGGCATAAAACAACAAGAGCGCGAAGATTTATTGCTAGTTGAGTTGCCCCAAGGCGCCGCGTGCTCAGCGGTATTTACGCGCAATGCATTTTGCGCAGCGCCGGTTACGTTGGCGCGCCAAAATATTAAAAATCGGCCGCGTTGGTTATTGGTTAATTCTGGTAATGCAAATGCGGGTACCGGACATCAGGGAATGGCCGACGCATTGGAAACTTGTCGCACTTTAGCCAATTTGGCGGGATGCGCGGAAACCCAGGTACTTCCCTTTTCTACGGGTGTGATTGGTGAGCGCCTACCAACCGATAATTTCAAGAACGCGATTCCACTTGCATTGGCTGCGCTTTCGGAGAATGGGTGGCATCGTGCCGCCAAATCCATCATGACGACAGATACTCAGCCAAAGGGCGCATGCAAGCGTTTTCACTTGGGTGGTCGACCGACCGTGATCAGCGGTATTGCCAAGGGCGCAGGGATGATCCATCCGAATATGGCGACCATGCTTTCTTTTATTGCTACCGATGCGCACATTGATCAACCCGCCTTAGACAAGTGTTTGGCGTTAGCGGTTGAACGATCTTTCAATCGCATTAGCGTCGATGGGGATACGTCGACAAACGATGCCTGTGTACTTATCGCTACCGGTTCGGGCTCAACACCAATCGTTGAGAAGGACACTGAGTTTTTCGCGTTCACGGCTGCGTTACAAGAAGTGTGCGATACGTTGGCGGAATCGATTGTCCGGGATGGTGAGGGTGCGACCAAGTTGATCCACGTTGTCGTTGAAGATGCTGATTCCGAGCAGGAAGCTCTTGATGTAGCTAAGACCGTTGCTGGGTCATCTTTAGTCAAAACAGCATTTTATGCCAGCGATCCGAATTGGGGGCGCATTCTAGCCGCGGTTGGGCGCGCCGGCCTGGAACACTTTGACATAGGCCGTGTTGCAATATGGCTGGACGATGTGCAAATTGTGTGTAATGGTGGTGTGGCACCCGAGTATACTGAGTCGGCCGGCCAAACAGTAATGTCACGCGAGGAAATTAAGGTTCGTATCGTGCTCGCTCGGGGACGCTGCTCCTGTCGTGTATTGAGCTGTGATTTATCCTACGATTATGTGAGGATAAATTCTGACTATCGAACTTAAATTTGTCGGTTTCCGCTGACAGATATAGTGAGGATCTGTGCATATGAGTATTGATATTATCAGAACTTATTAGCTGGCAGGTTTAGGAATAGCAAGTGAAATTTAGGCTTCAAAAATATATATTTTAGAGCAAACAGTTGGCTGCTCAAGTGATACCATCACAATCATCGGCGCTTCACGTTGCAGTGGGCGTGATTAAGAATTGCGATTCTAAAATTCTGATTTCAAAGCGGAATAAAAGTGCCCACCAAGGGAATTTATGGGAGTTTCCCGGCGGTAAAGTGGAACCCGGCGAAAGCGTTCGTGACGCATTGTTCCGCGAATTGCGGGAAGAGTTGGGAATTCAAGTTTCTCACGCAACACCGTTGATCAAGGTCAAGCACAGTTACCCCGATCTAAACGTCTTATTGGACGTATGGCTGGTAGCCAGTTTCGATGGCCAACCCAAGGGCTTAGAAGGTCAAGAAACGGCATGGGTGGAATCGGACCGGCTCACGCTGTACAAGTTTCCATCAGCGAATTTGCCGATTTTGACCGCAGTAAGGTTGCCAAATTTTTATGCGATTCTGGATGATGAGCGGGGCGATCAAACTGTTCTGCGCGATAGGTTTGCACGATTAATCGATTATGGTCTCGATTTTATACGCATAAGGGCTAAATCACTTTCACAAACAAGCTACGTTGATCTAGCCACCTGGGCATGTGAGTACGCAGTAGGGTCTGGCGCAAAGATAATATTAAACGCGGAACCTGAACTTGCAATTAGATTGGGTGCGGCTGGAATTCATCTGGACAGCGCTAGACTGATGGAGTTGACCGTCAAGCCAATGACCTCGCCCTTTTGGATCGCTGCTTCGTGCCACAATAAAACCGAGTTAAAACAAGCGGAAAAATTAGCTGTTGATTTTGCAGTACTCGGACCGGTGTTAGATACGCCCAGCCATCCAGGCGCCTGTACATTAACATGGCGCGGTTTCGAGAATTTGGTCGCGGATACTCGATCGCCAGTTTACGGTATAGGTGGGTTGAGACGCTCTGATTTGATGCGGATTCAACAAGCTGGGGGGCAAGGTGTTGCCGGGATAAGTGGTTTTGCGTAATTCGGGCACCGGGTTATGCTTTGCTGGTATAAAATAATTGATAGAACATGGGGTAAAACCGAAGTCATCTAATCTATCGGTTTAGCGTAGTTTACGTCCGCTCATCGCGTCGTATATCGCGGTAGTATGAGAAAGTCCGCTGGTCATTCCATGAGCGATTATTAAATCGTTATGTTTGAAATATTGTCGAACTTTTAGTGCAGTTTTGGCCGGTTCAAACCCGGTTTTATTGGCACTCGTCGAAACCAACGCGGTAGCTGCTTTTTCGGAAATTGCGGCAGCAATTGGGTGATCGGTGACCCGCACAGCTATCGTTGCATGGTTGCCGCGCAATAATTCGGAAACAGACGGGTGCGCAGGTAATAGCCACGTCGTGGGGCCGGGCCATGTTGCTTTGATATCTTCCAAACGATGGGTCGCGTGTAGGTCGATATAAGGTTCCAACAGATCGAAGTGTGCGGCTATCAAAATAAGCCCTTTATCGACAGGTCGATCCTTGAGTTGCAATAATCTTATGACAGCAGACTCGTTGTTTGGATCGCAACCGAAGCCAAATACGGCTTCGGTTGGGTATGCGATTAATCCACCATCATTTATGTGGCGGGCGAATAGGCGTAATTTATGTTCCGAAATTTGCATCGAATCGCGAAAGCTGATGTTTTTATAAATATTTTCCAGGCTGGGTCTGATGGGCGATGCTCTGGTTTACGGAATTGTGTTCCCACGATGTTGTTTCCGAAGGCAAATTTTAGTTTGTCGCAGATGTCGCTTTTCCAGCGTTGAGGTCGCCCTCATATGGCGTTGCGTATTGACAGTTTTTCTGTGGACATACCTTTTCTGAACCCTTCCGCTTAGTGGATTTGATGGTTAATATTGGCCAACCGCATTCTGGACATTTTTCGTTGACCGGAGGGTTCCAAATTGCGTATTGGCATTTTGGATAAGCTGAGCAAGAAAAGAATATTTTTCCGTTGCGCGATTTTCTTTTTAGAATTGTAGATTCGTTACATTGGGGACAACTAACGCCGGTATCCACTGGTTTTTCCAAGGGTTCGATATGCCGGCAGGTAGGATATCCGCTGCATCCAATGAACTTACCATAGCGTCCTGTTTTGACGATCAAAGATGAACTACATTTGGGACAGACTCGATCTTCTATAACCTCAGGTTCTTCAGTTTCAGCAGAGTCGTTTAAATTTCGTGTGTATTTGCACTCTGGATAATTGGTACAACCGATGAAGCGTCCGTTACGGCCTAATCGAATAGACAGTTGACTGTCGCACTCTGGACATTTCTCGTCCATCATTTCTTGCGTCACGTCTTTGCGCTGTACGCTTTCTTCCTTTTCATCGACCAGTAATTTAAACGGTTCCCAAAACTGCCGCATCAGAGGGATCCAGTTCTTTTCTCCGCGAGACACCTCATCAAGTTGATCTTCCAAACGGGCGGTAAAATCATAGTCCACGTAATTGGTGAAGTGTTCGGTCAGAAATTTGTTTACGATGCGACCCACATCAGTAGGTTTAAATCTTTTGTTTTCCAGTACTGCATATTCACGTTGTTGCAGCGTCGAAATAATTGATGCGTAAGTAGACGGGCGGCCTATGCCATGCTCTTCGAGTGTTTTGACCAAACTGGCTTCGCTGAAGCGTGGTGGAGGTTCCGTGAAATGTTGGATTGGTGTAATCTTATTCAGATCAATTTGTTCGCCTTGGTTCAATGCAGGGAGAAAGTTTTCCGCATTATCCGATTCCTTAACGTCGTCTCGGCTTTCTTGATATACCTTCATGAACCCTGGATTCTTTATTGTAGATCCGGTCGCACGAAACACGTTATTTTCGCCGCAATTTAGGTCGGCAGCGACCGTATCGATGGTCGCGTGAACCATTTGACAGGCTACCGTTCTTTTCCAGATTAAATCGTAGAGTCGGTATTGGTCCTTGCTTAGGTGCCGTTTGATCGATTCGGGTAATCGTAACGCCAAAGTTGGGCGTATCGCTTCGTGCGCTTCTTGAGCATTCTTGGATTTGGTTTTGAAGTGCCTTGAATCTTTAGGGAGATCTTCTTTGCCGAAGCGCGATTCAATCAGATCCCGAATTTCAGCAAGGGCTTCCTGCGCAAGATTGACCGAATCCGTGCGCATATAGGTAATCAATCCCGCGGTTTCGCCGCCTATGTCAATACCTTCGTATAATTGCTGGGCGACCGTCATGGTGCGTTTGGTTGTAAATCCGAGCTTGCGTGATGCTTCTTGTTGTAATGTCGAGGTGATGAACGGCGCCGCCGGATTGCGCTTACGCTGTTTTTTCTCAATTTTGGCAACTAGCAGTTTGCCCTGGGCTTGTTGTTGCAGCGTTTTTTGAATTTCCTTGGCCTGGTCTTCATGGGTAATGCTAAATTGCTCGAGCTTTTTGCCGTTTAACTGGCTAAGCTTGGCCTTTAAAGGTTTGTCTTCAGCGGTAGCGACGGCTTCAACTGTCCAGTATTCGCGGGTTTTAAAGGCCTCGATTTCTAATTCGCGTTCCACGATCATGCGCAATGCCGGACTTTGTACGCGTCCCGCCGACAAACCTCGGCGGATTTTTTTCCACAAAAGCGGTGATAGATTGAACCCCACCAGATAGTCCAGCGCGCGCCGAGCTTGTTGCGCGTTAATTAGGTCAATAGCCAGTTCCTTCGGGTTTTCTATCGCGTTCGTGATTGCACGTTTGGTAATTTCGTTAAACACGACGCGGTGTATAGGTTTATTTTTGAGTACATTTTTGGATTTCAATATTTCCGCAAGATGCCATGATATGGCTTCTCCTTCGCGGTCTTGGTCAGTGGCCAAATACAATGCATCCGCCGATCGCGCAGCTTTAGTGATGCTTTGAACGTGTTTTTGGTTACGTTCTATGACGTCGTATTTCATGGCGAAGTCATGCGTCGGATCAACAGCACCTTCTTTGGGAATCAAATCCCGAACGTGTCCGTATGAAGCGAGCACACTGAAGTCCTTGCCCAAATACTTTTCGATGGTTTTGGCCTTTGCCGGTGATTCTACGATGACTAAGTTTTTGCTCATCAGCGGATTAACAGATGCACATCAAAAAAAATTTACCGGTACAACGGTAAACGGTTATTCGGCGATTATAGACCGACCTTGCAGCAAGAGAGCCGGTTATAGTTCAGCTCTTTTTACTATAAAAATTAGATTGTGTGAATGTTTTAATGTATAGCGGTCGGTAAATTGTCGTAAACCAGATCTTCCATTCTAGCGAATGCAATTTCTTCATCGGGTCGGCTGAATAAGATAACCAAAATGACCCATTTCAAATTTTCGATTGAAATTTCTTCTTCGTTAAACGCCATCAATCGATTAATGACCAATTCCCTGCTTGTAGGGGACAAAATTCCAGTTTGTTCCAAAAAGATTAGCAATCCACGGCATTCCATATCCAGTTTTTCCGATTCTTCGCGGGAAAACACACGAAACGACGGCGCCGCACTGACGATATCTTGCTGATTTGTTAGAGATTCGAGCCACTCAAATGCTTTATTGACTTCGTTGTGTGCGAATCCAGCTTCAACAAGTTCCGTCCTAATGGCATCAGGGTCCGGAACGAAACCGGATTCATCGTCCAGATAGTTTTCGAATAAATAGATAATAATGTCGAATACATTTTCTTTCATAAGTTTCTTCCGTTCGAGTGCACGATATTAGCGCGTTCGTTCCAGCTCCAACGTTTGTAGTGTGGTATTTCAGGCTCTATTGTCGCATTTATTTCGGGATTTTTGTCAATTTGTCTATGCAAATCTCGCCAAAAATTTTGATTGTCGGGGTATCCCTTAGCCAGAATGTTATTTAGATTCTATCCGATTTTTATTATAAAAAATTATTATTTAACGCGGTAGTAACAGCCTCCAGCCGCCGAATGTACAAATCCTTGGAGTTCCAATACCAATAACGTAGACGCTATTGATTCGGCTGATTCACCAGTCTGTTCGACAAGAGTATCTATCGAGGTGGGGCTGTAAGCAACAAATTTCAAGATATTTTCATGGACTTTTTCCAAAACAGGCTTGGTTGTATGTTCCATTTCGGGTTTTTCGCAGCCTGCGGTGAACATATTCAATTCGTCCAAAACATCATCGGCGGTTTCGACCAATTTGGCGCCCTGTCTGATCAATGCGTTGCAACCTCGCGCTAATGGATTATGAATGGACCCAGGAATAGCAAAAACCTCGCGACCTTCTTCGATTGCTTGACGTGCTGTCGTTAACGAACCGCTGCGCGTAGCTGCTTCTATGACTAATGTTCCCAAACTTAAACCGCTAATAATGCGGTTGCGCCGAGGAAAATGACCTGCTTTGGCCGCGCTGCCCAGTATAAATTCAGAAACGACCGCGCCTTTGGTGGAAATTTCATGGGCCAACTCCTTATGGCAGGCCGGGTAAACGCGGTCCAGACCTGTACCGGTAACTGCGATAGTTTTGCCATTAACAGCCATGCTTCCCGTGTGGCTTGCTGCATCGATACCCAGAGCAAGACCGCTAGTGATGCACAAGCCAGCCGATGCCAGGCTGGCCGAAAAATCGAAAGCGGATTGTTTCCCTTGCGTTGAAGGATTGCGACTGCCAACTATAGCAATTTGTGGTTTGGATAAAAGAGATAAGTCGCCAATTGCGAATAAGATTGGGGGGGGTACTGCTATCTCTTTGAGTAAAGCGGGGTATTGCGGGTCATCAATGCGCAACGCATGGTGACTGCATTTAGACAACCACAGCAAATCGGAATCAACCGCGGTCCAGTCTGGATTTAGGAGATATGCTACGCTGGGATCGGAAAGTTGCAGCGATCGCAGTATTTTTCTAGGTTGGTCGAAGAGTGCTGCGGGATGGCCGATAGTCGCCAGCAACTTGTTGAAGGTTGCTGGTCCGATTCCGGGTGCGCGGAGCAGCGCGAGCCAGAATCGGAGCTCTTCATTTTGGTCTATTGCAACGGCCTTTTGGTTAGGGCGTTTGTACCTTATCCATGACGTGAAGTGCACTGGTGGCTTTCATGACCAGCGCATAACTGACGCGTTCAAATGGTCTGAATACCAACAACACACCGGCGTACTCGTCAGGCATTTGTATTTTTTGAGATGTAAATCCCAGCGCGGTGTCGCGTATAATTCCATCCGATTGCATAATTGCCAGTACGTGACCGGATTCGATGCCATCAGCAATTCCTCGATCGATAACTACAACATTATATTGTCCGATCTGCGAAACACCCCCGAGAACACTTATAATCTGACCATTAATCTGGGTTTTAGGTGCGCGAGGTTGGTAACTCAGCTGAATTTGTTCTTCAATGACAGGTAAAAGTCTATCCCCTACCAACGTTTCCCGTTCTGTACTGGTCAAAAGTAATGTGGCCGGGTCGCCAGTTCTGAGCAAATTGGTATCGGCTACATAAAGCGCTTCATTGCCCAAATGATCGCCGGTTACGGGATCTCTATAAGCGATCCCCGGTCTAAAAACCATATAACCGTTAACGGAGGCGTCTTCGATTGAGCGAACATAGATTTGTTCGCCCGCGCCAGCGACTATATGTTCGCCGGCGATATCTACGATATACGGCGCTTTTTGTATTTCCGATTGGGTAACGACACGGGGTGATGTTAAAAACTGTTTAATCGCATCGATGGGAATCAGAGGAATAGGTTCCTCAAGATCTTCAGCTCTGACACGGGGTGAAAGTCGTCCATTTGCGCCAACGCTTCCTCCGCGGTCTACACTTAACCTCGGTTTCCCATTGTGGTACGTTAAGCTGACGATATCACCCGGATAAATCCAGTGCGGATCTTTGATCTGTGGATTATTGTGCCAGATGTCGGGCCATCTCCAAGGGTCTTTGAGAAACATCCCAGAGATATCCCACAACGTATCGCCTTTTACGACGGTGTATCGATCTGGATGCGACGGATTAAGCGCCAGCTCATCAGCAATGGCGGCGATGCTGGTCAGGCAGCAGATCAAAAACGCGATGATTGATCGGAAAAACATATTTATTACCCTTAAGTTAGTCGCGGCTCGCAAAACCGTTATACGGCGTTCGGAAATTAACTTGCTTCCAAAGTCTAGATGATTTCAGCTAAAATTCCAGCATTAAGATCGTGCAAAATTGAGAGATGGTTATGGCTTTATTGAATATTCTTGAATTTCCGGACGAGCGCCTGCGAACAAAAGCCGTTGCTGTCGAGAATGTGGACAACTCGGTGAGGCAGATTATCGACGATATGTTTGAAACGATGTACGAAGCTTCCGGTGTCGGCTTGGCGGCGACTCAAGTTGATATACATCAGCGTATTATCGTTATGGACGTGAGCGAGGAAAAAGATTCACCGCTATGCCTGATCAATCCGGAAATAACAAAAAATGAAGGTGTTGAGGAGTCCGAGGAAGGTTGTTTGTCGGTGCCGGGTTTTTTTGAAAAGGTAACGCGTGCCGAAAATATTCGAATAAATGCTTTGGATCGTAACGGAGAAGTATTCGAAATGGACGCTGAGGGTTTGCTAGCGGTTTGTATTCAGCATGAGATGGACCACTTAAAAGGTAAGTTATTTGTTGATTATTTATCGGCGCTTAAGCGGCAACGGATTCGCAAAAAATTGCTCAAAGCACATCGGCTGGATCGTGGGTCAGGCGGAACTGCGAGTAAAGCAATTTGAGTTTGACCAAAATTAATAGTCGATTTATGGGTTAGTTCATGGCCAAAAATGATGGGCTAAATCTCATGCTATCCGATATCCCAAGCGAACTTTGGAAGTTTCTGTAAGGGTTAGAATCTATATTCATATATTAAAGAACGGTTCGGGTTGGTTTTCGCTTGAAAGCAATTTCCAAGACAACTTATTAAGCTCGATAGCACTGGATAAATGGTTCAAGATTAAATGTTCGTTGCGACAACAATTATTGGTGAATGGATCAAATGAGCAAAGTTGATTCGATGGCATCTACCTAGAACTAATTTTTGATTCTCTATGAAAGTCATATTTGCCGGAACACCGGATTTCTCAGTGCCCACTTTGGAAATGCTGTTACACTCCGGGCATAGTATCTGCGCGGTATACACCCAACCTGATAGACCGGCCGGGCGAGGTCGAACTTTAAAGCAGAGTTCTGTCAAAGCATTGGCCATCCAGAACGAATTGACGGTAATTCAGCCCGAATCGTTTCGAAAAGGATCCGATATTGCTCAATTGGAGGAATTTGAGGCAGATTTGATGGTCGTTATCGCCTATGGATTGATTCTACCGCAAGTGGTTCTCGATACACCCAGATTGGGTTGCATTAATGTTCATGCTTCGTTATTGCCAAAATGGCGCGGTGCGGCCCCGATCCAAAGGTCAGTGTTGGCCGGAGATGAACGCACTGGCGTGACCATTATGCAGATGGAATTGGGTTTGGATACGGGACCGGTGGTTGATAAAAAGGAATGCTCGATTGGTGAATTTGAAACCGCTTCGGAACTGCACGATCGATTGGCGGTGTTGGGTGCGGATGCTTTGCGGGATGTTCTACCCAGGTTAGAAAGTGGAGAGATCAATGCGAAAAGACAAGATGATTTACAGGCAAGCTATGCAGACAAGTTGTCAAAACAAGAAGCATTGATAGATTGGACTAAACCAGCTTATCAATTACAGAGACACGTCCAGGGTCTAAATTCATGGCCAGTGGCGCAAACGTCAATGGGGAACAAGGTATTGAGGATCTGGCGAGCAGAAGCGTTGAGCGAAGATTCTGATCATGAACCGGGTTTGGTGTTGCCTCGCCGCGGTAAGTTTTTCGATGTTGCAACCGGCAATGGCGTCTTGCGACTTCTGGAAGTGCAGATACCGGGTGGAAAACGCATGCCGGTCGATGCATTTTTGAATGCGCATCCGGTCGATGGACTGAAACTGGCGTAATGATTCATATTGTTAATTTAATTTTTCACCGACAAGGTAAGGTTTTTGGGAAATACCTACAATGCCCCCGGTGGGTTTTAATGAATGCATTGATTGATTCTAACTTTTGACGTGTTTTTTCTGTCTACACATTTTTTTTCCATGTGGTTTTGAACTCGCGGGTCATTGCGGCTCGAATTTTGCGCCGGGTTATCGTAGAGCGTCGCTCTTTGAATACTGCGTTGACGGAGCTAGACGGTAAGGCTTCTTCGGAGCAGGACAGAGCGTTCGTGCGATCCATCTGCTACGGGACTCTGAGGTGGTATTACAGGTTGGATGCGATACTGACACATTTATTGCGTAAGCCTTTGCGTAACAAGGATGCGAATATCAAGATCCTCGCATTGCTTGGGTTGTACCAAATCGGTTATACCCGAGTTAAGCCGCATGCAGCCGTCTCCGAAACCGTTGAGGCTGCCGGTAAAAAAATCTGGGCTAAGTCATTACTAAACGGTATTTTGCGAAATTACCTGCGTAATCCTGGTAAGTTCGATGCATTGGCTGATCAATCACTCGACGGTAAGTCGGCGCATCCTCGGTGGTTGTCGTGCGAATTGCGGAAAAATTGGCCGGATTTTGCCGACGACATCATGCGAGCCAATAATATGCATCCGCCTATGGTGCTACGGGTTAACCGACAGAAGATGACCCAAGGCCAGTACCTCGAGAATTTATCCAAAGTTGGAATTTCGGCGCAAACAATGGAAACCGTGGCCGATGCACTAATATTGGAATCCCCTGTAGACGTTAGCCGGTTGCCGGGGTTTTCCGATGGACACGTTTCGGTGCAGGACGCCGCAGCTCAACTTGCCGTCGACTTGCTTGACCTAAAGCCTGGCCAGAAAGTACTGGATGCCTGTGCTGCGCCGGGTGGAAAAGCAACGCATATTTTGCAGCGATGTCCGTCTGTGGGTGAATTGTTAGCGGTTGATATTGATGCGGATCGCGCTACACGAATTGAGCAAGATCTCAACCGGTTGGGTTGCGCGGCTAAAATTATTGTAGCGGATGTGTCCCAGCCCGATACATGGTGGCACGGGATTCCGTTTGATCGAATTTTGTTGGACGCACCATGTTCGGCAACAGGCGTTATACGCCGGCATCCCGATATCAAAATCCTACGAAGCGCTACAGATATCGAGAATCTATGCGAGTTGCAACAACGCCTGCTAAGAGCTGCCTGGTTGATGCTCGCGGTCGGTGGTGTGATGCTATATTCAACTTGCTCAATACTCAAACAAGAGAATTGTGACCAAATTACCCGGTTTTTGGCAGACAACAAACAGGCAAAATCTTTACCCATTAACGCCGATTGGGGCGTGAAGCAACCATTTGGCAGGCAGATAATAACGGGCGATCTCGACATGGATGGTTTTTATTATGCGAAATTGAAGAAAGTCTCGTCTTAGGCCATTCCATCCGGTACGGTGCTTATAGTGCTTTAATCATCGTCTAAAAGATGATTAACTAGTCTTAATTGATTGATCATAGGATTACCCTGATGTTATTAGGTATCCACGATGGGCTTCTAGATTACAGAATTAGGGAACCGTCTGTAGCTTAGTGTATTTTCAGTACGAATCTCTAATACTAAGGGAATAAATATACATTTCATAACGGGGTAATGCTTGATTTTGGCGACGCGCGCAAAATATTGTACGAAAATCTTATACCTTTTCTTAAGGAGCCGCGGAGCATGAATCTAATCAGACCGCTGTTGTTTCTGTGCGCCTTGTTTTGCTCTGGCGCAAGTTCAGCCGCTGATTACGGAATAGAAGTTGAGCGGGCTGAAGTGGTCAAGCGGCAACAAAATTATGTATTAAACGCGGATATTAATTATCGTTTTAGCCCGAAAGCATTGGATGCGCTACAGAACGGTGTACCCCTAACTGTGACGGTGAGGGTAAAACTTTACCGTTACCGAAAATACGTCTGGAACAAAACCATTGTTAGCCGCAGAATTCGCTTTCGATTGAGCTATCACGCATTACCTAGACGTTTTAGAGTTGTCAGCGAAAGCTTGGGGCAACAGCAAAATTTTGCAGAGTTGGGAAATGCTTTGGTTGCGATGGGGCAAATTCGTGACGTACCGTTATTGAGCGCCGCGGAGATTTCGGCTGAAGATAGCTACATTGCGCAAATGAAGGTTTCGCTGGATATTGAGGCGTTGCCATTACCGCTGCGGTCGGTTGCATACGTAATACCGCAATGGTATATCAGTAGTGGCTGGTACAAATGGCGGCTGGAAGAATAAAACCGCCGGTTAGCATTACCGTCGTCATTGTATTCGGGGCGATACTGCTGTCCCTGCATTTGATGAGTTCGGCCACCCAGGATCCAACCGGTCTGGGTGAAATGTACTCCTGGTTGTTATTAATTAATACGTTAGGGTCATTGCTGTTATTGGCGTTAGTGGCGGCCAATATCCATGCGGTTGTGCGTCAGGTTCGAAAACGTAAGGCCGGTTCCCGGTTGACGTTGCGCATGGTCTTTCTGTTTGTGTTGTTATCTATGGCTCCCGCGTCAATCGTATTTTATTATTCAATGCAGTTTTTGCACCAAGGAATAGATAGCTGGTTTGATGTACAAATTGACCAGGCCATGGAAGATGCATTGGAGCTGAGCCAGGCTGCATTGGATCAACGAATGGGGCAATTACTAAAAGAAACAAAGAAAATGGGCGAACAATTGGCTTCGACGCCAGATTCTTTGGCCACGATAGATTTGGAAGAAATACGTAATCAGTCTTCAGCGACAGAATTAACCTTATTCAGCAAAAGAGGCCGGATTATCGCATTTAGTAGCGCCTATCCTGAGTCCATTGTTCCCAGTCTTCCTGCGGACAGTATTGTTTCTCAGTTAAAGCATGGGAAGGCATATGTTGGTCTCGATTCTTTGGGCGACGGAGAAATGAGTATCCGTACCTTGGTCGCGGTTGGACCGGAAAATCTTAGGTATTTGCACGCGCTATACCCAGTGCCATTGAGGATTCGGGCTTTGGCCAATACGGTTGAATCTGCTTATGGCCGCTATAAAGAGATGAATTATTTACGGGATTCTTTAAAAACGAGTTTCTCGTTGACCCTTTCATTGGTTTTATTACTCAGCTTGCTTGCCGCGATATGGGTTGCATTTGTCAGTATTCGACGAATCGTTGCGCCAGTACGGGATTTGGCATTAGGAACCATGGCGGTCGGAGCAGGCGATTATGGACAGCGATTGCCGGTGATGAGCCACGATGAGTGGGGTTTTCTAGTAGAATCGTTCAATGAAATGACCGAACGTTTGGCACAAACACGCGATGAAGCCGATCGTTCCCGGATGGAAGTTGAAAATCAACGTGCTTATCTGGAATCCGTACTAGGCAATCTTACTTCCGGGGTATTGAGTTTTGATGCGCGGTATAGATTGCGTACCGCTAATCAAGCCGCCGATTCAATACTTGGTGTCGATTTTAACCATTACACCGGGAAGCGTCTGGCCGCATTTAGTGCTGATTACCCCAATCTGGAAAATCTTGTTGATGTTTTGCAACATCGATTAGAACAGGCCCAAGCCATGTGGCGGGATGAAATCGCATTTATGGGACGCAACGGCCGCCAGGAACTGATATGCCGGGGTGCACCGATTTTTTCCAGTTACGGCCATCGTACTGGTGCAGTTATGGTATTTGACGATATGACCGATTTGATTCGTGCCCAACGGAATGCCGCATGGGGGGAAGTTGCCCAACGATTGGCCCACGAAATTAAAAATCCGTTGACTCCGATCCAGCTTTCCGCGGAACGGATCAAATTAAAGTTGGGCGAAAAACTTGAAGCAACCGATGCGAAGATGCTGAATCGTGCGACCGATACAATAGTGCAACAGGTTGAGGCGATGAAAACTATGGTCAATGCGTTTTCGGCATATGCCCGGCCTCCCGAACGGCGGTTGAAGAAATTAAATCTGAATGCGCTGATTTTGGAGGTGTTGACACTATATCCTTCGCAGTCTGGTTTATGTTTAAAAAAATCATTGGACGAAGAGTTGCCCGAGATAGATGCCGATCCAATACGTTTGCGCCAGGTATTGCACAATTTGATTAAAAATACCACTGAGGCATTGGAATCGGTCGCCGATGGGAGTGTCCTGATTACGTCGAGTAAGGTCCGTAAACAAGGTTCGAATTATGTCGAGCTGAGTATTGCTGACAATGGTCCCGGGATATCGATTGATCAGGTAGATAAGGTATTTGAACCGTATGTAACCAACAAAGTAAAAGGGACGGGCTTGGGTTTGGCCATCGTAAAGAAGATAATCGAAGAGCATGGTGGCATAATCTTCATCGATACTGAGTATCGTTCAGGTGCGCGGGTGGTAATTCGCCTGCCGTTGGTGGAAAGTGTTGCAAAGTTGGAGTATGTAGAAGGAGAGAAGGAGAGTGGCTAAGCCTTATATTCTGGTGGTCGATGATGAAATCGATATTCGTCAATTGGTCCAGGAAATTTTGCAGGATGAAGGCTACGAAGTTTCGATGGCCGAAAATGCTGAGAGTGCCCGTCAATCTTGGCGTCAGCGCAAACCAGAATTAATCCTATTGGATATTTGGATGCCTGATACGGACGGTATCAGTTTGCTCAAAGAATGGTTGGAGGAGGGTGATTCAAATAGTCCAGTCATTATGATGTCTGGGCATGGTACGGTTGAGACTGCGGTCGAGGCCACGCGGCTAGGTGCCTACGATTTCCTGGAAAAGCCGTTGTCGTTGGCAAAATTGTTATTAACTGTAGAACGTGCGTTGGAATCCAGCGATCTGACGCAAGAAAATCTAGGTTTGAAACAGCACGCCTACGACTATGTTGAGCCTATAGGCAAAAGCGCCACGATAGAACGTCTGAAAGACCAGGTTAAACGTCTGTCGCAGCATGATACTCGAGTGTTGTTAACCGGAGAGCCTGGTTCTGGCAAAGAAAGTTTCGCGCGCTACCTTCATGTGAACAGCAGCCGTCGGGAAGGTCCCTTCATCGACGTCGCCGTGGGTACTATTGCTCCCGAGTATTCGGCGGTTGAATTCTTTGGTAAGGAGGAGGTTTCCCGGGTTCATTACGGTCTGCTGGAGCAAGCACACGGGGGCACGCTTTATCTGGGGGAAGTCGGCGATATGGACGACGAAATGCAACTGCGCTTGTTGAGTGTACTGGAATCGCGTTCATTCCTTCGCGTCGGTGGCAGTGAGCAGGTCCACGTGGATGTTCGGGTCATCGCATCAACCCGCCGATCGCTGGAAGATGAAATACATGCCGGACGTTTTCGTCGGGATCTATTCTATCTGTTGAACGTTGTGTCTCTTACGATCCCGCCGTTGCGGGAACACAGCGAAGATATTCCAGAATTACTCAATTTTTATATCGATTATTTCATCCAACGGGAGAAAGTACCGTTCCGGCGTTTCACGGTGCCAGTACAGAATTTTCTTCGAAATTACCCTTGGTACGGCAATATCCGGGAATTGAAAAATCTGGTGCAACGATTGTTGATTCTTGGCAGCGGTGAAGAGATCGAATTGGACGAGGTTAAGATGGCCTTGGGTTCGGCAAGTGTTGTGCACTCCACCGATCATCCGGAATTTTATGGCCTTCCGATCAAAGAAGCCCGTGAGCATTTTGAAAAGGCGTATTTGGAATACCACCTTCAACGCAGTAACGGTAGTGTAGCAAAGCTATCTTCGGCGATCGGTATGGAGCGAACCCACCTTTATAGAAAGCTGCATTCTTTGGGGATTAAGTTTAAAGAAAAGAAGTAGAATCTGGAATTAATGGATTTTGCTTTATGGGATTGACGGGCTATGAATATTGATGAATGAAATTCAAAATAAATGGGACCGGATTCATGCGAAAAATGAGAGCCTAGAGCTGCCACTGCCTGCTTTTGTTTTAGCGGAATTCTCCTATTTACTACCCGGTTCCGGAACGGCTCTTGAAATCGCGTGTGGAAAAGGTGGAAATGCGTGTTTTTTGGCGTCTTGTGGGTTGAAAACCCTGGCTTGGGATATTTCACCGGTTGCGGTTGCAAAACTTAATAATATTAAGCAAGATTGGAGCCTCAATCTTAATGCAGAAGTTCGAGATGTGGCATTGGTTTTATTCCCCCGAGATTGTTTCGATGTCATCGTTGCCAGCCGTTTTTTGGATCGCACTATCAGTGCTTCGATTGTATCTGCCCTCAAGCCTGGTGGTTTGTTGTATTATCAAACTTTTGTGGTCGGAAAAGACGTAAAAATCGGGCCCTCCAATCCTGATTACCTGCTCGCTGAAAATGAATTATTGTCTATGTTTTCCGCATTAATCCCCAGGGTTTATTACAATGTTTCAAGCGTGGGGGATCTATCAAAAGGTTTGCGTAACGAGGCCTGCTATATTGGCCAGAAACCATTAACCTAAATTCATTAATCTAACCTGAGTGTTGACTATGACACAAATCAGAAATTTGAAGCCTAATGAAAGCTGGGAATTCATGCAACAGAACGCCAATGCCATCTTACTTGATATACGGACCAAGCTAGAATATTCGTTCGTTGGTCACCCGATTGGAGCGGTACACATCGTGTGGAAGGATGCACCGGATTGGTCTGTCAATCCCAATTTTGCGGCAGAGGTTCGGCAGGCGGTTCCCGATACGAAAATGCCGGTTTTATTGTTGTGCCGCAGCGGGCGGCGTTCTATGGACGCGGCCGTCGCGCTGCAAAAAGCGGGCTATTCCAATTTGGTTAATGTCGACGAAGGATTCGAAGGGCCACTGGACGATGAAAAACATCGCGGTACGCTTGGTGGTTGGCGGTTTCATGGTTTGCCTTGGGAGCAAAGTTAGCTGCATTGTCGATACTCCTTGAATAAGTCATCGCTTAGCACCACGATGTGATCTGCTTAAGATTCTGGCGCATTTGGTTTAAAGTTCACTATGCGGTAGATCCAATGCGCCCTAACCAATACATTTGATCCACCCACACTTTCTTTTTGAAGCCGCGGCCTATTTCGTTGGGTTCCGGTTGTTTTTGTGGCAACGGTACCGCATTCAGGGTACCGGTATTGCCGAAGGCGAGGATGGTCTATGGCTGGCGGTTGGAGCGATTCTGGGCGCCGCGCTGGGGTCCAAATTGCTTGCCTGGGGTCAAGACCCGGAAGCGACCTTTGCGGGATTTCCTGATTTCGTAGCGTTGATGCAGGGCAAAACCGTGGTTGGTGGATTTCTGGGTGGATTAATCGGCGTAGAGATCGCCAAAAATCGATTGGGTTATAACCAGTCTACCGGTGACCTGTTCGTCTACCCATGCCTGGTGGGGATCATCATCGGAAGAATCGGTTGTTTTCTAACAGGGCTTCCCGATCGAACCCACGGAATTGCGAGCAGTTTACCTTGGGCTTGGGATTTCGGTGATGGCATTGGGCGTCATCCGACCCAGCTCTATGAAATCGTATTCGCAATAATAATACTGATTCTTATTGTGCACATTCGGCGCTGGTTGCCGTTGGCGGGGGATCAATTCAAGTGCTTTATGTTGGCCTATTTGACATTTAGACTGGTCGTGGATTACATAAAGCCCAGCCCCTATCTTTATTTTGGGATTCTTAGCGGAATCCAACTTGCTTGCATAGCCGGGTTGGTTTATTACGCAAAAGATGGAATTCGCATAGGCAAAAGCCTGGTATGGCAAGAAAAATAAGGCCTTATTTGTTCTATGACGCAGCGACGTCCGTTTGTAGTCAGTGTTTGATGCGCGTCGAAGCAAAAATTTTGATTCGCGAACAATCGGTGTACCTGGAGAAATGGTGTCCCCAACATGGGAGGGAACGGGTTTTGATCGCTGACGACGCGGATTATTACCGCTTAGCCCGCGAACGTTTTATTAAACCCCCCGAGATGCCGAAAAGGTTTAATACTTCAATGCAATGGGGTTGCCCGTATGATTACGGACTATGTCCGGATCACATGCAGCATTCCTGCTTATCCGTGGTGGAGATCAACGATCATTGCAATTTGAGCTGCCCAATCTGTTATGCCGGGAGCAGTCCAAAACGTTTAGAACACAAATCCTTGGACGAAGTTGATGCGATGCTGCGCGCAGTCAGCAAAAATGAAGGTACGCCGGACGTGGTGCAGATATCCGGCGGTGAACCGACGTTGCATCCGGATTTCTTTTCCATATTGGATATGGCTAAATCCCAGCCGATAAAACACCTGATGCTGAATACCAACGGTATTCGCATCGCCAATGATGCCGAATTCAGTGATAGGCTCGCGGAATACCAACCGGGTTTTGAAATTTATCTGCAATTCGATTCAATGCTCGACGAGAATATAAAGGTACTGCGTGGGACAAAACTCTTGCAAACCCGTATGCGGGCGTTGGAGCGTCTAAACCGGCTTAATCTTTCGACGACATTGGTGGTCACGCTGATGAAGGGCGTTAATGATCAAGAAATCGGCCAATTGATCGATTTTGCGCTAAAACAAGATTGTGTCCGGGGTATAACCTTGCAACCGGTGCAGGCGGCCGGTCGGACCGAAGGCTACGATGTTGCTCGTCACCGTTTGACACTGACCGAGGTAAGGCGGGCAATTTACCAACAGTCGAGCATATTTCAACAGCAAGATATAGTACCAGTTCCATGCAATCCGGATTGTCTCGCCATGGGCTATGCGCTGAAGCATGACGGCGACGTAACGCCATTGACTGGCCTGATTGATCCCAAGTGGTTACTCGACGGACCGGATAATACGATAGTGTTCGAGCAGCAAGCCGATCTGCGCCAGCGGGTCACGGGCTTGTTCAGTGCCGGACTTTCGCCGGAGTCGAGCAGCGCTGCCCTTGGCGAACTTCTTTGTTGCTTGCCGAAGGTTAAATCAGTCGGTGATTTGGGTTATTCGAACGTGTTTAGGGTATTGATTATGCAGTTTATGGACGCCCATTCCTTCGATGTACGAGTGGCCAAAAAATCCTGCGTCCATTTTGCCCAAAGCAATGGTGATATGATTCCTTTTGATACCTACAATTTGTTTTATAGGGATGAACTTCGAGAGCGTTTGCAATCCAATCGCCAACGCTACGCTCAACTACACCGGGAGGGAGTGTGAACGATAATGAACCAAATTCTTCTTCTGAATTGGAAAAGCCAGATTCCGTGGGAAATGGCATAGGCATGTTGTTATTACTGCATCTTCTGCAATTCCCAATGGCGTTGTTTTCGGCGTGGATCGCGATTGGGATAAGCCAGTTAGTTTATGTCATACCTTATGGAATCAAATTGTCCAGGGAGGGTCGTAAACAGTCGTTAAAGGGATTGATGATCGGTGCCGGAATTACATTTTTGTTGAATACAGCGTGCTTTGGTGTATTTATGGTCGCGCTTGGTCATTAGGACCTATCCCTAGATTGTCTATCCAACGGATTGAATGCGTTAAAATTTCGGCCTAATTCTATTTAATGAACCCACCAATTCAATTGGACACAGAATGAATGAATCACACCCGAAAATGCAACGTGGTTTAGTTTTACTATTCAGTCTTGTTGCGAGTATCGCGATCGGGCAATCAGAATCGCCAGAACAATGGTATGAACAAGGTCAACAAGTCATAGAGTCTGCCAGCGTGTTAAAACCCGTCAATCAGCGGGCTAAGAATGTAATTTTGTTCGTTGGCGATGGAATGGGCGTATCGACGGTAACCGCAGCGCGAATATTGGAGGGCCAATTGCGCGGCAAATCGGGTGAAGAAAACGTATTGAGCTTTGAGGCCCTGCCCTATGTGGCGTTGTCCAAAACTTACAACACCAACCAGCAAACTCCTGATTCGGCCGGCACCATGACAGCAATGATGACCGGAGTCAAAACCAAAGCAGGCCTGATCGCTGTGAATCAGAACGTTATCCGTCGCAACTGTGCCAGCTCAAAGAACAATCACCTAAGAACTTTTCTTGAAGAAACGGAAAGTACCGGACGTTCTACCGGAATCGTGACGACGGCGCGATTGACACACGCAACGCCGGCTTCGACCTACGCGCATGTACCCGAGCGTGGATGGGAGGATGACCACGAGCTGACTGCGGAGGCAAAGAAAAACGGCTGCAAAGATATTGCAGCGCAGTTGATCGAGTTTCCATTCGGAGATGGGATCGAGGTGGCGATGGGTGGTGGTCGGCGTGGGTTTTGGCCCGATACCGAATCTGATCCAGAGGACAGTGCTGAAAAGGGTAACCGAGAAGACGGCCGGAATCTGACTAAAGCCTGGTTAGCACGCTATAAAGATGCCGCTTTTGTTTGGAATAAAGGTCAATTCGATGCGATTAATCCTGCCAATACCCGACATCTGTTGGGTTTATTCAATAGATCGCACATGGCTTACGAGGTGGATAGAAAACGTGGTCCGGATGGCGAGCCGTCGTTGAGCGAGATGACGCGCAAAGCGATTGAAGTTCTGCATAAAAATGACAAAGGATTTTTTCTAATGGTCGAATCCGGGCGCATCGATCACGCACACCATGCCGGCAACGCTTACCGGGCATTGACCGATACCATAGAATTTGCAAAGGCAGTTAAAGTGGGCTTGGAACAAACAGAATCAAACGATACACTGATATTGGTTACAGCCGATCACAGTCATGTTTTCACCATTAGCGGTTATCCGACCCGGGGTAATCCAATCTTGGGAAAAGTCGTAGGTAATGACAATAGCGGAAACCCTAAATCTAGCGCGGCACTTGCCGACGACGATAAGCCGTACACAACGTTGGGCTATCAAAATGGTGCAGGGTTTGCGATGTTGTCGGATGGGGAAGCACCAAACACCCGTAGGCCAATTGTATCGGGACGCGTTGCTGATCTTGCTCAAATCAATACCAAAAGTCCAGGCTTTCACCAGGAGTCATTAGTACCCAGCAACAGCGAGACCCACGGCGGTGAAGATGTCGCGGTGTATGCCGGAGGAGCTGGCGCTTATCTGTTGCATGGCGTGATTGAACAAAATGTCATTTATCACTTGATGCGGAAAGCGATGGCTATTCCTCGTATCGCAGAATCGAAATAAGAGAGTTCTTTTGATTGCGACGTTCATGGTTCTGTCTGGCTTGTTTGGACAAGTTCCCGGCTAACCAATACAATCTTTGTAGCATCTTAATAGTTCAAAATAGATTTGTGGTCGACGATAGCGAAAACGAGATTCAACTAAAAAAATATCAAGCGCGAATGTCTCTGTGGCGTACCTGCATTTTTGCGTCATTGGCCTTTGCGGTCGTCGCGATTGCGGCTGCGACGGTATCGTTTTATATTGCATCTACCGAAGCGCGGCTGGAAATCGAGTTGGCGCAAAGCAAAGCCTTGCAGAATGCGCAAATTAAGCAACTCGAATCCGAAGACCATTACGTTAAAATCTTTATGGACAGGATTCTCCGAACTGGCAATCGCAGCCAGGAACTGCGTTACGCGAAATATTTTTCTATAGTTTCGGCGACTGAGGATCAGCGTAGCCGTTGGACCAAGTATTATGATTATTTGGTTACTAAAAAGGTCTCTCCACCAGGTAGGATAAAAACGGCGCGATAGCGCCAATCCTGTTGGTCAACCAGATTTCAGGCAGTGCTTTTTCGTAGTCAATCGGCAGAACGCATAACGCCCCATTGATACCGCAATAAAACGTTCAACAGAGTGTCTCGGTGACTTCGAGACTTTGAGCTTTTGATTCAATATTCCCTACAATTATCAGATTATTTTGTGCGCTGCACAAGCTCGTGCTAGTATCAGTACAGACTTATGTATATTTAAAGTTTTGAGGTGAACCTTTAATGGAAATCAAAGATAAAATTGCTGTAATTACTGGCGCCGCCAGCGGTATTGGCCATGCTGTTTGTCTGGAATTGGCAAACAGGGGTATCAAAAAAGTGGGTATGGTTGATATGAACGACGAGGTGATTGTAGCCGCCGACCAGATCAACCAAGACCAGGGTCGAAATGTTGCAGTTCCATTCAAAGGTGATACAACCGACGAGCAATTTCGTGCGCAGGTGTTTGATAACCTGTGCGGCAGCGATGGAATAGTCAATATATGTGTACCAGCAGCGGGAATCACGCGGGATGCTTTGGCTGTAAAGGTGAACAAGGAGACCAAGCAAGCGGAAATTTATTCGGTCGAAAAATTCAGACTGGTTGTTGAAGTCAACCTTATCGCGCCGATTTATTGGGCGATGGAAATGGTTGCGCGTATTGCCGAACAACGGGCGCAAAAAGGTGTGAAGAAATGGCATCCAAACGAGGGAGTTCAGGCAGCCGCCATATTTGTAGGCTCGGTTTCCTCACAGGGTAACAAAGGTCAGATTTCTTATGCCAGCACCAAAGCCGGCTTAGAGGGGGCGGCGTCGACCTTGACCAAGGAAGCCATTTTTCACGGAGTGCGCTGCGGTGTCATCCATCCTGGTTTCACCGACACGCCTATGGTTAGAGCGCTTGGCGAGGATTACATTCAAGCAAATATCCTGGGCGATACGCAATTGGGCCGCCTGATTAGGCCGACTGAAATCGCAGATGCAATTTGCTTTATGATCACCAACTCAGCGGTAAGCGGTGAGCTGTGGGCCGATGCCGGTTGGCATCCCTCGCCAGCTTAACAATAAGCTCGCTTATAGCCAGGCGACAATTTATAGCATTAATAACGTGTTCATCGCCTTTGTGCGTGGTGGATAATTAAGGCTGCTATAGGTTCGGTGAATCACATCGCCGGGGTAATGTTGATCGATCGAGTATTTGTCAGCGCCGACTAACGAAGCCCACATAGACTTTCAGAATTATGAAGGAAGGCTTTGTATTCGCGTTGGATGTTACCGCGCCGATTTTGTTGGTGTTGGTATTGGGTCCGCTATTGCGCGCGATAAAAATGGTCGACGACCACTTTATATCCGTGGCAAACCAGGTCGTGTTCAATATCACATTGCCGTGCATGTTGTTCTTCGGCGTTGCCAATCAACCCTTACAGCAAGCCTTGGATATTCCGCTTGTGCTGTTCGCATCTGTTTCCACATTCTTGGCGACTCTCTTATTGTGGCTACTGGCACCGTTCTTTGTCGCGCCGAGCAAGCTAGGCGTATTCGTTCAGGGTGGCTTTCGCGGTAACCTGGCGATCATCGGTATCGCCTGGGTCATGAATGCCTATGGTCAAGCTATCGTCGCCAAAGCCGGTGTTTATATCGGTTTGATGAGTATTTTATTCAACCTTTTGTCGGTCTTGGTGTTGCGATCCAAAACACAGCCTTATATCGCCGCCATGTTTACCAACCCGATGGTTGTTTCGGTATCGCTTGGGTTACTGGTTTCTGCACTGGGTATCGAAATGCCGCGACTGATCGTCCAAACCGGCGAATATATCGGCCAATTGACGTTACCACTGGCCTTGATCTGTATTGGCAGCAATCTACGCTGGAGCAGTTTTAAAGCGAATCATTTGGATGTGGTGTGGGTCGCGTTGTTCAAATTGGTGATTGTCCCATTGGTTGTGACGATTGCGGCAGTTCAATGGGGGTTTCAAGGCTCGGACCTGGGATTATTATTTTTGATGGTTGCAACCCCAACCGCGGCCGCCAGTTACGTCATGGCCAAAGAGATGACCGACCACGGCGCGCTGGCGGCGGAGATTGTCGCGGTAACAACGTTATTGAGCGCGGTGACGGTCACGGTTGGCTTGGTTGTGCTCCGGGCCGGCCGTTATATTTGATATCCTACTGTAATAGCCGTTTACATGCTGTGTTGAGAGGCCTCAGAGGTTGATTTGATGCAGTATTACTGAACACCCAATAAGCTTGTAGCCAGCACGATTTGGAAGGCGAATCCTATAATAAACGCAACGGTCCGCAGCAGTGGTAGCCCCATTGTGTAAACAACAAAGTGCGCGGCGCGACTGAAAAAATAGGTCTTGCAAGCGATCGCTGTTGCCGCGGTGCCCGCATCCAATACGGAGATCATCAAAACCAACGGTGCAAATACGACCAAATTTTCGACCGCATTTTTGTGTGCGTGCATCATCCGGTCCGCCCATCGGGCGATGGGAGTTAATCAGCGTGCAAAACTTACCAGGGTTCTGGGGAAAACAGCGTTGAAAAGTTTCCGCCAAGATGGTTTGGTTAATGTGTTTAGAATTCGATTTTTTGGTATTAAAGACGGTAGGAATCGTTCTATGTTTCGAGGTTGTTACGGTTGCGAATGAACTGATCTTAAAGTGTGGTGTTTTTGCAGTTTACTAAAGAGATGGAACGACAGTGCAACACCGGATTCACCACAATTGCGCAAAGTAATCATATCTTGATTTTCTTTTTGATCACAATTAACTCTGGGGGTGACTTGGTTTGATTATCGGGCGTGTGGATGGTTGTGTTAAATTCGATTGGTAGGGAAACAGCGTACGCCTTCACGGTTTCGGTTTCTTCCAATCCACCCGGGTGACCGGGATACGCCAGTATCGATACGCGGCCGCCGGGTTGAATAAGGTTGACTGCACATTCTGCGGCGCAGCGGCTTGATTTGGTATGGGTGGTCAAAAGTTGGTCACCGCTGGGCAAATAGCCAAGATTGAACATTATTGCAACTATTTTGGATTGGTGTTTAATTGGAATGCTCGTTGTTATGTTTTCATGGCTGGATCGGATCAATTCCACCCGTTCCAATAGATTCTGGGCTCTAAGTCGGGATTCCGTGTTGTTAATTGCAACTTGCTGGATATCGAAGCCATAAACGAACCCTTCCGGCCCGACCTGGCGCGCCAAAAAGGCGGTATCGTGTCCGTTGCCGACGGTTGCATCGATAGCAACATCCCCCGGTTTTAAAACTTCAGCGATAAATTGTTGGGCGAGATCAACCAGACGTGTAGCGCGCATAGTATCGATTTATGTTGGCCGACCTGGGTAACGGAGATGCGTGTAACAAGTGTTGTTTAAGACGTTCCGCATAATATGGGATTCTTAGCACCCCAGTCGATCCAAAGCCGTTAAATACCATTATTTCTTTGCATTCTGGGTGCGCGCCGATGAAAGGTGATTTATCCAGCGTACCGGGACGGATCCCAGCTTGGTGTTGGACCACGCTTGCTTGTGGCGGTGCTGCAAATAGTTCGTTGTAGAATTTAAGTAAGTTATCCCTTGCGGGCTGGCTCGGGACAGTATCCAACGGGGTCCATTGGTAGGTCGCGCCTAGCTTGAACGATTGTTGGTCCAACGCTAACAACCATCGCCCTTTGTTGACTATGGCATCTGGCATATTGGTTTCACTCTTTAAGCTCAATATTTCGCCCTTGGAAGGCTGAAACGGTAACCAAGAAAACCATGGATTGGCGTTGGTTGCAAAACCATCGCAACAAACCATGCGATTGACCCGCTTACCGTGCCAATGAATGCCGGATTTACGTTGTGCTATCTCATCGTAGTCAATGGCTTCGGATAACAAGCTGTTTTCGGTTGAAAAATGTGCCCGTAATGTTCGCAAGAACCGATCACAATCCAAAAAACCACTATTCAATTGCTGGTAGCCACCAAATTCTAATTTAAGACCGTGAAGGTTGGTTTTAGGACCGATCGATGTGCCTATGTAGGGTTGATAATTAGAATCATCAATGCGCTTAAAAAATGAAGTACGTTCATTGGCATCGTTGAATAGCCTTAGCATCGGTTTTTTATAATAGAAGGCTTGGCGGAAGAATTCCCCGATCTGTTGGTATAGGGTCAATGCTTCTTGCAGATACAGTTCGGTGGACGGCGCTTTGACGAATCGTTTACCCAGTATCGGATTAACGATACCGGCAGCGATTCGCGAGGCTGAGTTATTCTTACCGGGATCGCAAACGATTATGCGCTGCCCCTCGCGTAAAAGTAACCAGGCCAATATCGATCCTGCCAGGCCTTGCCCGACAATTAAAAAATCTATTGTCGCCAGTTTGTTCAAAAGATTAGTGGCGGAGATAGTTCTTAGCGTATTAGTTGTTGAAGAATTTTACGTTACTAGAGTTCATTGCATGTGATCGAATATACGCTCAACCTGTTGCGTAGCATAATCGCACGCACCGATGCTTTGTTTGACCTCGATTTCCTGCAAAATACTAGTCTTTTGTTGGTCCATCTGCTGGCGTGCTATACGGTTGATTGCAGCGCATTTTTTTAGCATTCGTTCTTCCGCCGCTTCCAATTCAGTGTATACCGACGTATCCAGGTCCCCTTCCAGTATTTCACCGATACGGGTGGTCGCTTGATTTTGCCGTTTGAAGACCGATTCTGCGTACTGTTCGAATTCCTCTATTGAGCGGGTGGTTTGACTTCCATCCGGTAATTTCGTCGTTACCGTCGTGCAGGCTTGCAGGCAAAATATGATGGACAGGAGCGCACGGGTGCATCTACCGTAGTGCGGTCGTCGGAGACTACGGGTGGTTCGATTGTTTTTCAAATTAACTGTCTCGGTTTGTGCAGGTCTTTATAATGGCCAGTTAGACTAACAAATTTTTAGTGCGACAGGCTACGGGTAAAATTGAATCGGAACAATAGCCGATGGGTTAATGTCGGCTGCATTTTGGATTGAATGAATGAAAACCAGAGTCACCTGGATTACCGATGTGCATTTGGACTTTTTGCAGGCGGAACAGATCGATAGCTTTTGTGGTCAGATTGCTCGGGAGCAATCTGATGTGGTTCTGATCGGTGGGGATATAGGGCAGGCGGGGAATATTGTCGAATATTTGGAGTATGTAGAAGCCAAGCTATCGCTACCGATCTATTTTGTGCTGGGGAATCACGATTATTATCGGGGCAGTATCGCTCAAGTGCGCGAAAGAGTGACAGCGTTGAGCCGAAACAATCAAAATTTGAACTGGCTCCCGGCCAGTGGCGTGGTCGAGCTAACGCCGAATACTGCTTTGGTTGGCCACGACGGTTGGGGTGATGGGCGTTTGGGTGATTATGCCGGGTCGTCGGTAATGTTGAATGATTTTCGACTGATCGGTGATTTGGCTGGGTTGGATGCAGTTAGCCGTGGAGAAAAACTGGGATTGCTGGGGGATGAAGCGGCGGCCTATTTGTACACTGTGACTAGTGAGGCGCTGACGCGTTACCGGCGGGTTATTGTATTAACCCACGTGCCGCCGTTTAAGCGAGCTTGTTTGTACAAAGGGCAGATCGGTGGTGATGAATGGTTGCCGCATTTTACCTGCAAAGCGGTTGGCGATGTGTTGAGCGGACTAATGACAAAATGGTCGGATAAGGCGCTGACGGTATACTGCGGCCATACGCACCACGCGGGTCGAATTGACATTTTGCCGAATCTACGGGTTGTGGTCGGTGGTGCGGAATATGGCGCACCGGAAATTCAGAGTACTTATGAGGTTGCCTGATTGACTAAATATAGAACCGCTCCCGTCGCTTCAAGTGCGATGCCCAGCGGGATACCGAATATTATTGCCAATGAAGCCGCCGAGCGTTTCAGCTATTACGGAATGCGTGCCATTTTGGTCGTTTTTATGACCCAGCATCTGATGAACAGTGCCGGGGAATTGGATGTCATGAGCGAGGAGGAAGCCAAAGGTTATTTTCATTTGTTCGTATCAGCGGTCTATATGACGCCGTTGCTCGGCGCGTTGGTTGCGGATGGGTTATTGGGCAAGTACCGTACGATTATTCTGCTTTCATTGGTCTATTGTTTGGGTCATTTTGCGCTAGCCGTTGACGATACTCGGACCGGTCTTTTGGTTGGGCAGGGATTGATTGCATTGGGTGCCGGCGGGATCAAGCCTTGCGTGTCGTCGCATGTGGGTGACCAGTTCGGCCGGAGTAACCAGCATTTAATGAGCCCGGTATTTGGTTGGTTTTATTTTTCGATTAACCTGGGTGCGTTCCTATCGATGTTGATTATTCCTTGGTTATTGGATCGATACGGTGCCAGCGTTGCTTTTGCCGTTCCTGGTTTATTGATGTTGCTGGCGACCTTGGCGTTTTGGTCCGGGCGTTATAAATTTGTGCATATTCCAGCGGCCGGCGGCGGATTCATTCGGGAGGTGTTTAGCGCGGAAGGTTTGAAAACAATGGGTAAGCTTTCGGTGATCTTTCTGTTCGTTGCAATGTTTTGGGCCTTGTTCGATCAGACCGGTTCATCCTGGGTTTTGCAAGCGCAAAAAATGGATAGAATGGTGTTTGGATTGGAAGTCCTGCCCTCGCAAATACAGGCCGCCAATCCCTTGTTGATCATGCTATTGGTGCCGTTATTTTCCTTTGTTGTTTATCCATCTGTATCGCGGCTAATGGAATTGACCGCACTCCGGAAAATTTCGATCGGGATGTTTGTCACCTGCGCGGCCTTTGCTATTCCAGCCTGGATTCAAAGCCAAATAGATTTGGGACTAACGCCGAATATAGCGTGGCAAGTTTTGGCTTATATTGTGTTAACGTCTGCCGAAGTAATGGTTTCGATTACTTGTTTAGAATTTGCATACACTCAGGCGCCCAAGAAAATGAAGTCGTTTATCATGGCTTTTTTTCTGATGTCGGTCGCGCTTGGAAACTTATTTACCAGCGCGGTCAATTTCGTTATTTTGAACCAAGACGGTAGTAGCAAGTTAGCCGGCGCCAGTTATTTTTGGTTTTTTACCGGCTTGATGTTTGCGACAGCTATCGTGTTTCTTTGGGTGATTCGCAGCTATCAAGAGGTTTCGTACGTGCAGGACGAGCAGCCGCTAGCATGACGACGCGGTGTGACGGATAAAAGCTACAAATTACCTGGAAGCCTCGCGTTTCGGTTGTGCAAACACCAATTATCCTAGTCATAGCTGATTTTATTCGAAAAACCCCAGGGTACCGTATTGATTTGCCCGACGTTGGTATCGCAATATGCTGCCGTTGGTGCGTTGTCCGAAGGCAAAACTTTTTGCGCAAGTAAGTTGGGTTTGATCCTAGAGATCCGTGAATATCTCTTGCACCGGCTGCAAGGGTTGGGATCAATAATCGATACGCCAATGTCCCAGGGGGCTTTTTACATTTTAATTCGAGTCAACACCGATTTGGACGATATGGTTTTGGTCGAAAGGTTGATAAGCGAATATGGAGTCGCGGTGATTCCCGGCTCGGCTTTTGGTATCGATGGGGGATGTTTTATCAGAGTGGCGTTTGCGGCGTTGGATAAATCTACCGCGCAAAGCGCTATCGATAGATTGGTCAAAGGATTGGTTGATTTAGCTTGAAGCGGTCAATAACATTGGCGATGGTTGTAGAGATTTCAATCGGATAAACATGACTAAAACGAGAGTTACCATGAATCAATTAAAGACTTTATTGCATTATTTATTGGTTGGCGTGCTCGCGGTTATACCCATCGTGATCGTTCTGGAAGTTGTCCTGTTCTTGAAGAATATCGTTTCCGGATTGATCACCGGCATGTACGGCTATTACGAGAGTTATCTGGTTGCCGCGTTGACCTTCGCGATTGTCATATCGGCGCTGTGTTTTGTCGGCTATCGGGTTAAACATCACAAATCCTATATCGTGATGGGCTTTGAATACGTAATTCGGCACATACCGTTTTTGAATTCAGTGTATCGAATATCCAAAAAGCTGATCAGTATGGTTAAGGTGGAAGATAAGGCCGGAGACATCCGCGAAGTGGTTTACATCGAATACCCTAAGGACGGACTTTGGGTTCCGGGCTATGTGACCAACAAAAAAGATGATATGTATGTGCTCTATGTCCCAACATCGCCGAACCCGACATCGGGGTTTACCATCATCGTCCATGAATCAAAAGTCGTGAAATCCGATATGAGTCTTGAGGATGTAACAAGTTTTATTGTTAGCGTGGGCGTGGATTACAACAAGGATACAGAGATATCAAAAATTCCAAAAGGCTAAAAAATGCGCTCGCAACAACCGGTGGGCCGGCTCGGATTGTGCCCGATATGTCCTAGACGGGAGCAGAAACTTTTACTTGAGGCGAGCGTTTGATGGCTAAAATTCGCGGAATAATCTTTCTACTTTTAATCTCTGTAATTGTCGGCTGTGTTGCTCTGCAAAAGATTGAATTAGATAAACAATATGGGCCGGCCTACCCGCGTAATCGATTAGTTGATCCAGTATCTGGAAGTATCGACTATTTGCGCGATGTAAAACCTATTCTGGAGAATCGTTGCGTAGTTTGTCACGGTTGCTACGACGCGCCCTGCCAATTGAAATTGAGTGCTGTCGAAGGCATTGAACGGGGCGCAAGCAAAAAAAAAGTGTATGACGGTTCACGCCTATTGGCGGCGAATCTTACTCGCCTTTTCGATGATGCGCACACCACAGAACAATGGCGACATAAAGGCTTCTATCCAGTCTTGAATGAAAGAGATCAGACCGAAGCAGCCAACCTAAGCGGCGGAACAATGGCGCGAATGCTTGAGCTGAAAAGGCTTCACCCGCTCCCTAGGGGTGACCGCCTTCCGGAAAGTTTCGATCTTTCTTTGGATCGTGATCAACAATGCCCCAAAATAGAAGAGTTTGAAAGTTTCGCCAAGGACTATCCGTTATGGGGGATGCCCTATGGATTCCCCGGGCTCCCTGATTCAGAGCACGATGTAATCGTAGAGTGGTTGAAACAGGGCGCGCACCATCAGAAGCCCGCACCAATTTCGAAGGATGACTCGGTACGAATAGCGGAATGGGAGACATTTTTAAACGGTAGATCGCTGAAACAGCAATTGATGGCTCGTTATATTTATGAGCATTTGTTCTTAGCGCATTTGTATTTTGACGGAAAAGAAACACCATCATTCTTTCGCTTGGTACGGTCTAAGAGCAAGCCTGGTGATCGGATCGAATTGATTGCCACCCGGCGTCCCTATGATGATCCAAAAACCGATAAGTTTTATTACCGCTTGCAACCGGTCCGTTCCACCATCTTGGTGAAAACCCATATGCCGTACGCGTTGAGCCCGATGCGAATGGCGCGATACCGGGAATTATTTCTGACCCCGCAGTATGAAGTGCCGAGATTGCCGTCGTATAAGGTGGACACTTCGGCCAACCCGTTTATGGCATTCCGAGCTATTCCGGTTTCGTCACGCTATCGGTTTATGCTGGATGAGGCGCAGTTTACGATTATGGGTTTTATTAAAGGTCCGGTGTGCCGAGGTCAGATGGCGCTCAATGTGATCGAAGATCAATTTTGGGTTGTATTTGTCGATCCGGATCATCCTCTCCTTTATCCTCAAAGCGAATTCCTTGCCAAAGAAAAGTCTAATCTGAGGTTGCCCGCACAAAACCAAAGCAACAGTACGGCAATGCTCGCTTGGTTAGAATACTCAAGACGCCAAAAAAATTATCTGAAGGCAAAGGCGCGTTATTTAGAGAAAAACCTAACTGACAAGAAAGATGTCTCGTTAGATCTGATCTGGAATGGAGATGGACGCAATCCGAATGCAGCATTGACGATATTTCGTCATTTCGATAGTGCCAGCGTGGTGCAAGGCTTTGTCGGAGATCCACCCAAAACTGCGTGGGTTATCGGTTACCCGCTACTCGAGCGGATTCATTATCTCCTGGTAGCGGGGTTTGATGTCTACGGTAACTATGGTCATCAGCTGAATTCACGGCTATACATGGATTTTTTGCGCATGGAAGGCGAGTTTAATTTCCTAACTTTGCTCCCGCGAAAAGACCGCGAAAAGGAACGAAATTATTGGTACAGGGGCGCGAGCGAGAACGTTAAAAGTTATATCTATGGACGGCGTATCAATTTTGACCAGGATTCGGGTATCGATTACCGAACAAATAATCCAAAGGCTGAATTGTTCGAATTGTTACAGCAACGTCTAAGGGCCGTATTGAATCGTTCCTACGCGATCGATCAAATCAAAGATCCTATCGTCGAAAAATCATTGAAGGAATTGGCTCGCGTGCACGGTATCCGTTTAAGCCCGATGCCGCAAACGGTGTTTCTGACAGTGACAAATAGTGAAACCGGTGTACTCGGGATGTATACGCTAATTCACAATGTTGGACACAGTAATGTGTCACACCTTTTCTCCGAAGCAACTGAGTATTTACCAGAAGAGGATACGTTGACGGTGACGAAGGGATTCGTCGGTGCGTATCCAAATGCATTTTTCCATGTCAAAAAGTCCCAGCTAACAGAATTTGTCGACGCAATTGCGGAACTCAAAAACGATGAAGATTACCGAAGTTTGTTGGGTCGCTTCGGCATTCGGCGCACCGCGCCAGACTTTTGGCGGTATAGTGATAAACTACACAGTGCCTATAGAAACGAAAATTCGCTCGAAGCTGGCATATTCGATTACAACCGATTGGAGAACAGGTAATAGGGTTGCTAAGTTATTAGTTGCACGCGGCTAAGCCTTAGATTAATCCCAATGTGCAACGGTTCACAGCCAATATCGCCCGATATTAAATCGCTGATAAATTCGGCGAATTATCGCCAACATGAATATTCGCAGTTGACGCAATTAAAAAGGCGCAGATTAACGTCAGCGTGCGTAGTCAGGCATTAAGATTCAATAGTGTTTTTCGCCCGGATTGCTCGCCGGATGAAAAGTTTAACCGCAGTTGGATGGCTTTGTCGTGAGAGTCTGCGGTGTGTTGTCCGCCGCATTCGGCGCATTTCGAAGCGATTTCGGTGGTATTCATTGCTTGGGTATTGTGAGTCTGGTTCTGATGACCGGTTTTATCGGATTCGGATTGCTGGGCCAATTCTGCGCGCGCTTCGGATTCAATCCGGGTGGCGGCTGCGGCGACGGAACGATCTTGCGCTGATGGGTTTGCCGGTGCCAGCGCGGCGCGACGGATGCGTTGTGCTTTTTCGATAGTAGCCTTGGGATCACCCGGTTCTGCTGAAATGTCGATGTTGACCTCGCCACCAACCGCGTATTGTTGTCCATCGGGACCACGTTGAAATTTGAAGCTGGGTCCGCCTTTGGCCAATGAACCGGCTGCGGCTAGATGTGCTTGTTCGTGGGTGCGAACTTCACGGTCGCGTTGTTTTAATTCGCGTAACTGTTTAAGTTCTTCTTCGGTCAGTTGTGTTCGGGTTTTGTTGACCAAGCCGTCATTGTTAGTTTTGCGGTCCTGTGTTGTCTGTGGATCTTCTTCATGATGGTGCCCACTTTGTTCGGCTCGATTGACAGCAAGCGGTACATTTCGTGCCGGACGCGTGCTGGGTGGGATAGACTGACGAATGGGTGAAATACTGGTCATAAGGTTCGAAAAAACGCAACTTCACCTGGGTTATCGGCCATATTCGAAATTACTGAAGTTTTCCATTTTTTCGTGCAGCGGTGTTTGGTATGTATTGCGGATAATGGTTGAATCAGCCTAATCTGGATCAGGAACGTTGATTTTGCCGTGCGATACCATAACTGCTTCACCACCGACTCTGACGGTCAATTGGTTGTTCCCGCGATTATCCATTTCGATATGTATCAAGCTGCGTCGCCCGGAATCAGTGCCGCGGTCGATCGCGAATGTGTAGGTGCCGGTTCGGATGTGTGAGTGAGCGCACAAATAACTAGTAAATGCTGGAATAGATGATCCGATTGGAGGGTCTTCGTTAATGCCGATGTGTGGTCCGACCAGTCGGCCATGAAACTCCGCTGTAGTATCGACGGATTGGCTGGCGAACAACAATAATTCCTGCGCGGAAGTTGCGGGTGCCGTGGTTTGACCCCAAGCCGAATAGTTGAATGTAGCTTTTCGAACGGCTTGGTAGGACGTCAGAGGTATGATTAGGTAAGGAAAACCACAGGATACCATCAACGTATGGTATTTCTTGTTTTCGATGGCGTCGATGGGTAGCGACAAGCATTCAGCCAATTCTTGGTCCCTGGGGACAAAACGGTCGATGATGGGCTCTGGTTTCAATGAAAACTGAACCAGTTTAACCTTACCATCCTCTACGCTGATATTCGTGTTTATTTCTCCGGCATTTTGCTCTAAGACTATCGGGTTGCTGTGCCCGTTCAGCGAAATATTGCCGGTTTCCGCCAAAACGTAAGCGGTGGCGATAACAGGATGGCCGGCGAAGTCCTTTTCACCGAAACCTGAAAAAACTTTCATTCGTCGTTTGGTTTTGTCATCGCCCGATGCGAACACAAAAACCGTTTCAGACAAGTTGAATTCATTGGAAATTTGCTGCATCCGTGCCTCGCCCAAACCTTCCGCATTCGGAAAAACAGCGATTTGAGCCCCTTCAAAAAGCCGATTTGTAAAAACATCGGCCGTGTAAAATTCGTATTCCAATGAACTTTCTCTCTTTGCTTGTAAATGTATTAGTTCGTATACCTATTATGCTGAATGATTGCCACAACATTCTTAACCCAGCGCCAATCGCGGTTTGTGTATTTTTAGTCCGCTGCTTAGCAGCTCACCTGTACGATTGTTCCATTCAGGCGTACCGGGTAGGTTTTAACATTGGTCTGGTCATTTTCCAGACAAACCCCACTTTGTAGGTTGAAATGTTGTTTGTATAGCGGTGATGCGACCACGATTTGACCATCTATGTCGCCGACGATTCCGCGCGACAACACATTGGCTTTGCCGATAGGATCGAAATTATCGATGGCATATAGCGCATTTTCTGAAGGCAAATAAAATATCGCCAATTGCTGTCCGTTTACAAGTGCGCAGATTCCCGAATTGGTTTGCAGATCGTCTAATTTACAGACATCGATCCAGTCTAAAATGGCTTCCATCTTTATTGCCGTATTCACCTACACAGGCCCTTACCCAGTGACTAATTCTTGTTTGCGTTCTTGTTCGGTCGCCGGTCTCAATTGACCGCGTTCCTCCAAAAAAACAACGTTATTGTCGGGTTTGTCGCTATTTACGAAATGACGGAATTTTTTCAAACCCGCTTCGTCCTCAAGCGTTCGCTTCCATTCGCACTCGTAGGTCCCGATGACGCGTTCCATCTGCTGTTCCAATTCTTCGACGATTCCCAAACGGTCACCGATGACAACCGACCGCAAATATTCCAGGCCGCCTTCCATATTCTCCATCCAAACAGAAGTTCGCTGCAGGCGGTCCGCGGTATGTACGTAGAACATCAGCATTCTATCGATGTAATTTATCAACGTTATCTTGTCCAGGTCGGTGGCGAACAAATCCCCGTGCCTGGGTTTCATGCCGCCGTTCCCACAGACATACAGGTTCCACCCGTTTTCTGTGGCGATGATGCCAATGTCTTTACTTTGAGCTTCCGCGCATTCTCGGGTACACCCGGATACCGCAAACTTAATTTTGTGCGGCGCGCGCAAGCCTTTGTATCTATTCTCCAATTCTATCGCCAAGCCAACGCTGTCATCTACACCGTATCGGCACCATGTGCTTCCTACACACGATTTGACGGTGCGAAGTGCTTTGCCGTATGCGTGACCGGTTTCGAAGCCGGCATCTATCAGCTCACGCCAGATCGACGGTAACTGTTCCAGCCGCGCGCCGAAAAGATCGATACGCTGACCGCCGGTGATTTTTGTATAAAGCTGGTATTTTTTGCCGACATTGCCCAATACAATCAATTTCTCCGGGGTTATTTCGCCGCCTGGAACTCGGGGTACGATCGAATAGGTACCGTTCTTCTGCATATTCGCCAGAAATTTGTCGTTGGTATCCTGCAAACCCAAATGCGCATCCTTGAGTACGTATTCGTTCCAATAGGATGCCAATATTGAAGTTACCGCCGGTTTGCATATATCGCAACCGCGTCCGCGACCGTGATTGGACAGTAGATCTTCGAAGTTTTTGATCTTGCCAACCTTAACCAAATGGTAAAGATCCTGACGGGTATGCGGAAAGTGCTCACAAATGTCGGTGTTGACCTCGACCCCACGTTTAGCCAGTTCGCAGTCTAAAACCGATTTCAACAAAGCCGTACAGCCACCACATCCGGTACTTGCGTTGGTTTCGTTTTTGAGTGCCGGAAGGGCGGTGCAACCAGCGTCTATCGCGCCACATATTTGCCCTTTAGAGACGTCAAAACAAGAGCATATTTGTGCTGATGCCGGTAACGCATCAGGCCCCAGTCCGACCATTTCGGCACCTTCGCGCGCTGGCAATATCAGCTGGTCGGGGTATTTCGGCAACGCGATGCCGTTCAGACAATACTGGAGTAAAGTGTCGTATGCGCTAGCATCCCCAATCAACACGGCGCCCAATAGTTGATGACCGTTTTCGCTAACTATAATTCTTTTGTAAATTTGGGCGGGTTCGTCAGTGTAGGTGTAGCTTTCCGCGCCGTGAGATTTGGCGTGTGCGTCACCAATACTGGCGACATCCACGCCTAACAATTTCAGCTTGGTACTCATATCCGAGCCATTAAATGCACTGTCGCGCTGGTTCAGAAGATCAACTACAGTCCGCGCCATATGATAACCTGGTGCGACCAGTCCAAAAATCTGGCCATTCCACAACGCACATTCACCGATTGCGTATATGTTTGGATCGGAAGTACGGCATTGGTCGTCGATTACAATCCCGCCGCGTTGACCCAGCTCCAGGCCAGAATCTTTGGCGAGCTCGTCGCGGGGTCTGATGCCCGCTGAGAAAACGATAAGGTCCGATTCCAAGGTTTGGCCATCGGTAAACTGCATTTTGTGGCGGCACTGATCACCATTTGTGATGCTTGTAGTATTCTTGGCGGTGTGGACTGCAACGCCCAGCGCTTCAATTTTTCTCTGTAATACCGCACCTCCCCCCTGGTCAATTTGCACTGCCATTAAACGTGGCGCGAATTCGACGATGTGCGTGTCGAGTTCAAGGTCCTGTAGCGCTTTTGCAGCTTCCAGCCCGAGCAAGCCGCCGCCAACGACTGTGCCGACTTTAGAATTCTTTGCGCATGCAACGATCGACTCAAGATCCTCAATAGTTCTATACACGCAACATCCGTCCCGATCATGTCCCGGAATCGGGGGGACGAACGGATAAGAACCGGTTGCAATGACAAGTTTGTCATAATTGATCAGACTGCCTTTGTCCGATTGGATTGATTTTTTCGCGCGATCTATGGAGACGGCCTTCTCTCCTAAATAAACTTTGATGTTATTGGATTCGAAAAAGCCGTCGTCGACCATTGACAGATCTTCGGCAGTTTTGCCGGAGAAAAATTCAGATAGATGCACACGGTCGTAGGCGGGTCTGGGTTCTTCGCAGAAGGTTATTATTTGGTACTGCTGTGCTGCTTCGGATGCGGCCATGGTTTGCAGAAAATTGTGGCCGACCATACCGTTTCCTATGACGACCAATTTTTGCTTATTCATATGTCTTACCTTGTAAACTCTTGGGTTTCCGTCCGCAAAACTATAGAGAGAGCTATATTTGATAGCCGTTCCGATCTGTTAAGCTAACAGCAATTATGATGCCGATTAGTGGTTAGGACGGAAATGACTCGTAAATCAGCTATCTATACTAGAAATCATTGAACTAGAATAGGCGTAAAATCTAGAGGGGCTCCATAATGGTGCAATTAATTTACAGCCGCACTACGAAATCGCAAATTCTGTTTCAGGGCGATCAAGAGTAGCCCATCAAAAAAATGAAACTAGCTCGCGGTTGGGTTTAATTCGGTTTTGAATGACTGAAATACCGCACCACGATCCCAGGATTTAGGTAGTCTATAGCGATGGCAAAAGGTTTTCTCGGCGGTTAATGTGTTTGAAAGCTATTAAATTCTCAAGCATTATCTGAGTTCCGAATAATGCTTAAAGTTTTTCTTATCAATACTCTAAAAACGCCATGGTCAGCAAGTTAGCTATTAGCATCGGACAGTGCAGCGATAAAGGTGTCAAGCCCGATAATGAGGATTTCTACGGTTTTAGTTATCCAAGTGAACCCCAATTAACGCATAAAGGGATCGCTATCGTGATATCGGACGGGATGAGCGGTAGTGAATCTGGCAAGGAAGCGAGCCGAGCCTGTACTATTGGATTCTTGTCTGATTATTTCAGCACACCCGACTCGTGGACGGTAAAAAATTCTGCGCAGAAAATATTATCAGCGACCAATAGTTGGTTGCACAGCAATGGTTATTCCAAATACCAGTCAGCCAAAGGTTTGGTTGCGACGCTAAGTATACTGATTCTTAAATCCAATACCGCGTACCTTTTTCACATTGGTGATTCCAGGATATACCGTATGCGGGAGGACAATTTCGAACAAATGACGCGTGATCACCGTGTCCAAACAGCTGACGGGAATAGCTATTTGTACCGGGCTATGGGGATAGAACCCCATTTGGAGTGCGATTGTAGAACCTTTCCGTTGCAAGTTGGAGATAGCTTTTTATTGACCACCGACGGGGTTCACGATTTCCTTAGCGAGAAAGCGTTGAAATCGTATTTAGCGGGTGGGGAGGAGGATATTCAACAACGCTGCGAGGCAATGATTAATGCTGCTGCGTTAAATCATAGCAACGACAATCTCACCTGTCAGATCGTCCACATCGATTCGCTTCCGCCTGCCGATGATAGTGAATTAAAGCGGGAAAACGCCAATCGGCCATTTCCTCCGCCGTTGGAACCCGGAATGGTGTTGGACGGATACCGCATTGAATCTGAAATTCACGCCAGTAAAAGAACCCAGATTTATATTGCAATGGATACGCAAAATAATCGAAGGGTTATTCTAAAGACGCCGTCGGTCAACTACGAGGACGATCCAAACTATCGGGAGCAATTTCTGCATGAAGAATGGGCTGGAAAGCGCATTGACAGCCCCCAAGTTTTGGCGGTGTTGGAATCCGACCGCCCGAAAAAATGGATTTATTATGTCACCGAATACATTAATGGTCGTACGTTGCGGGAATGGATAACGGCTAACCCCAAACCGGATTTGAGTGCGGTCGTTGATATCGTCACGCAGATTACCAAGGGTTTGCGGGCTTTTCATCGTATGGAAATGTTGCATCAGGATTTGAAACCCGAAAATATCATGCTCGATGAAAACGAGCGGATTAAGATTATCGATTTCGGGTCGGTCAAAATCGCCGGAATCGCAGAGATCAAATCTGAGGATGATACCAACCATATTCTGGGTACCTTAAACTATGCGGCTCCGGAATATTTGCTTGGTCAGAAGGGTGATGCCCGATCGGATCTGTATTCGGTCGCCGTGATAACTTATGAAATGTTAAACGGCGCGCTACCGTACGGCCGGGATATGCCGGAACAGACTACCCGCAAAAAATTATCAAAACTGCGATACACGCCTAGCGTGGATCTAAACCCCATGGTTCCGATCTGGGTCGATGGTGCCATCAAAAAATCCGTCGCGATCAATCCGGATTTACGTTACCAGGACATATTCGAGTTCCTACACGATCTCAAAAATCCCAATCCGGTTTTTTTAAATCAGCCAAAACCACCGTTGATGCAGCGTAATCCATTGATTTTCTGGCAAAGTTTATGCGGGTTATTGGCCCTGTCCAACTTTATATTGATTTATCTGCTCAAAATCGGTTGAGCCCTAATGCGTGAGCCGAATTTGGCAGGTGTGGCCGTTAGTGCCGCAATGATTCACTGCTTCAAGTTGCCTCGTTTACAGTTATGGGCCCGCTGCGGCCGTGCTTTGATAGAATAGAATTGGGTCGCCTGTAGCTATTTTTTACATAAATCCAACGTCTTAACAAATAAATTAAGTTAAATAATTAATATATATAAGAGTTTTATGAAATGGTGTCGACTTTGCTTAAGCTCCCAACTTGTTGACATTATGTGAAATCGAAGCACTTGGTTCCTGCGTTTAGTGGTCGGGATGATCCTTAGGCTGCAGTGAACTCGGTTCTCGATATAAATTATGACTCGAATAATAAATACGACTGATCACCGGCCTATTGCACTGCTTATACGCTGGTGTTTGATTATTGCGCTCTATTATGCGGGGACTCGTTTGGGGCAATTGCTTATCCTGGAATCGAACCTGGCGAGTCCGGTTTGGCCACCCAGCGGAATCGCGATTGCTGCGATACTACGGTGGGGATTCGCCGTGAGCCCGGCAGTATTTATCGGAGCATTGGTTTCAAGTAATTGGGGCGAAACGCCCGGAATGTTCATTGTGTTGGGCGGCCTGATCAGTACCCTTGAGCCGATGGCATTTGTCTGGTTGGTCAGAAGTTTTATCCCCGAATCCTACCCATTTGACTTAGCCAAAAACGTATTGATTTACTGCGGCATAGGCTTGCTGGTAGTTTTTTTCTCAGCGACCTTTAATGTAGGGATTAGCATGTCAGCCAATCTTGTTGAATCAAAAGATTTCGCACAAACCTGGTATACCTGGTACCTAGGAAATTATACCGGCGCAATTGTAGTTGCGCCGTTTCTTTTGACCTGGATCCATAAGGATCCACTCAATCTATATCAAGGTAAACTAACCGAGTTTGCTGTTCTGGGCCTATTTTTGTTGGCGGCATCGCTTTTGGTTTTTGGTGGGTGGCTGCCGAATCCAAGCGACGATTACTCAATCGACTATATTTTAATTCCGATCCTTTTGTGGGTTGCGTACCGCTTCCAAATCGTAGGGACTACCGCGGCGATTTCATTAATATCTATTATCTCGATTTGGGGTACGGCGAATGGACACGGACCATTTGTAGAGCAAACTGCGTTTGAATCAGAATTGGTATTACAAAATTTCACGCTAATTATTACAGTCACCTTGCTTATTTTTTCTGCAATTCTCAACGAGCGAAACATCTTCGAGAACAAGTTGGTCAACAGCGAAAAGCGCTATCATGACTTTGTCTCGAACAGCACTGAAGGTATCTGGCGCATGAATTTCAGGCAAGCATTAGATTGCAGCCTTCCGATTGATACCCAAATTGATTGGTTTTTTAAGCACGGGTTTTTATCCGAGGCGAATGATGTATTTGCCAGGAAGTGGGGTTTCGATTCCGGTAATAAATTGATCGGAAAGAACTTTAACGACATTGTGCCTGGCAGGGAAGCTGAAAACCGTGAAGCGCTCCGCCGCTTCATAGAATCCGGCTACAAAACACGGGATCTACGCACAACCGGTTTCGGCTTGGATCAAAGTATTAGATATTTTTCCACTCACGCCACCGGCTATATTGAAGATGGTTGTCTGAAGTACGTTTGGGCGATAATCACCGATATTACCGATCGCGTCCACTTAGAAGAAGCTCGACATAAAAGTCGCAGCCAAGAATTAAAACTCATTCAAGCCAATAAAATGAGTGCGCTGGGGGTATTGATTTCTGGGGTAGCTCACGAAGTCAATAACCCAAACAACATGGTATTGTTAAATGCGCAGACATTGGCTGAAGTTTGGCGGGATGCAGATCATATTCTGGATGAACATTACCGTGAAGAATCCGATGACCTGTTGGGCGGTCTGCCGAATTCGGAAATGCGTGATGCTGTTCCGGAATTGATATCGGATATTGCCGATGGGGCCACGCGAATAAAGCATATTGTCGATAACTTGAAGGATTTTGCTCGTCCGGGTGCCGTATCGGAGGTTTCTGATGTGGATATCAATTTGGCAATATCCCGTGCGATTCGACTGCTGCATTATTTCATTCAAAAAAAGACACACAATTTTACTAGCGATTTTGCTCAAGGTTTACCTATCATCAAAGGAGATAGCCAAAAAATAGAGCAAGTGATAGTAAATTTGCTGATGAATGCGCTTGAAGCCTTACCCAGTCCAAACCGTGCTGTTAGCGTATCTACGGCGGATGATACATCAAATCACTGTATTCAAATTTACATTCGCGACGAAGGGGTAGGCATTCCCAGCGAGGATCTGGATAAAGTGTTTGATACATTTTTCACGACCAAGCAGGCAACCGGTGGAACAGGGCTTGGTCTGGAGATCAGCGATATGCTCGTTCGTGAACATAACGGGGTCATCAGTTTTGACTCAGATCTTGGAAAAGGAACAGATGTTTTGGTTAAACTACCGTATTAGTTCGATTGTAGTGAATCTGAATGGATAAAAATCTGGAATTTGATCTACCGATATTGTTGGTGGATGACGAACCAAAACTGTTGAATAGCGTCAGTATTCTGCTGAGGTCGTCCGGGATCAAGCAGGTTAAAACACTGGGCGATAGTGGAGAAGTAATGCCATGGATGCGGCAGCACCCTGTTGGTGTATTGATTTTGGACCTTACCATGCCAGGTTTTTCCGGTCAGGAAATTCTGGAATTCGTGTGCGAGGATTATCCGGAAGTTCCGGTGATTATTATGACCGCGACGGGGCATTTGGACATTGCTGTGCAGTGCATGCAAGCAGGCCCCTGTGATTATCTGCTCAAACCGGTAGAAAAAAACCGTTTGATCTCATCGGTGTCGCGTGCGATGGAAATCAGATCCCTACGTGATGAAGTTTCTAATCTGAAAGATTCGCTGCTAGCTGATAGCCTGAGAAATAGAAGCGCATTCTCGGAGATTGTCACACAGCACCCGAAGATGATGTCGATATTCCGTTATATTGAAGCGATTTCGAAATCACCACAGCCGGTATTGATTTCGGGTGAAACCGGAACGGGAAAGGAATTGATTGCCAGATCTATCCATAAAGCGTCCGGCGTCGGTGGTAAATTTATTGCTGAGAATATCGCTGGCCTGGACGATACAATATTCGCAGACACTATTTTTGGACACAAGAAAGGTGCCTTTACCAACGCTGATCAAGCGCGACCAGGGCTTGTAGCGGAAGCTGAGGGAGGTACACTTTTTTTGGATGAAATTGGGGATTTGAAGGAAGCTTCGCAAATCAAATTGTTACGTTTGCTCCAGGAGCGGAGGTATTTTCCGTTGGGGTCTGATCAATCCAAAGCCAGCGATACCCGGATCGTTGTCGCAACCAATCAGGATATTTCAAAGCAAGTCGAATCTGGAAGAATTAGAAAAGATTTGTTTTTCCGATTAAAGGGCCACCACATTCGTATCCCTTCGTTGCAAGAACGCAAAACCGATTTGCCGCTACTATTGGACCATTTCCTTGAATTGGCTGCTGATAGTATGTGTAAAGTCGCGCCCAAAGTACCGAGACAATTGTTAACGCTCCTCAAAAGTTATCCGTTTCCCGGCAATATTCGTGAATTGGAATCCATGGTATATGACGCGGTCGCCTGCCACAAAGTAGGTATATTATCCATGCGTACCTTCAAACAAACGATGGGGCAGGATTATGTAGCGTCGGGTGGTGTTGAATTTGATTCCAGCGCCCCGGAATCTTCTTTTGCAGATATATTATCCAACCAACTTCCTACCATAAAACAAGCTGAAAAAATACTGATTGATTTCGCCATGGAGCAGGCAGAAGGCAACCAGGGCATCGCGGCTGGTATCCTGGGTATTTCCCGGCAAGCTCTTAATAAGCGATTGCGTCGCGATAAAGATGAACGGGCTGAAATTGGAGAGAATTCACTCAGCAACTAAAGATGGTGTGTAAGTCAGATAAATAACTAAGGCCCGTCCCACCTATTCCTTATCGAAGTTTTCAATGTCAAGGGTGCAACTAAGGTTGCCGATACCGGATACGCACATCTTCTCTAAGTCACCGAAAAATTAGAATTTTCTTATTTACTCTTCCAATATTTGTTGTTTTCGGGTTGCAATCCTGTCTTCCTTCGTAAGCGTCCGTCCGTACCATCTATAGAAATAGTTGTGAACTGATATTCTCCGTGGTTTTTGAATAGGAGAAAAGGAGATGTTGTCAAAAGAAAAGCAGGCGCATGTGAAGGCTTGGCAGCAAAGTG
>Ga0209992_10000114_pt1 | contig 115121 bp, 80 predicted proteins | sample 2SBtaG_2_FD_182564 | JGI IMG/M metagenome (GOLD analysis project Ga0209992, IMG submission 182564) | Deep subsurface microbial communities from Kolumbo volcano to uncover new lineages of life (NeLLi) - 2SBTROV12_ACTIVE470 metaG (SPAdes)... | ecosystem: Environmental > Aquatic > Marine >... | reverse complement strand
CTCTCGTCCTGCTTGCCCTCCTGGCTTTCACACCCTTGGCCCTGGCCAACGACCACATCGTCAAGGGAGAAGGGCGCTTCGCCTTTGAGCAGTCCGTGCTCGACAACGGCCTCACGGTGCTGTCCCTCGAAGACCACAGCACGCCCATCGTGGCCGTGCAGCTCTGGTATCACGTGGGTAGCAAGGACGAGCAGCCGGAGCGCCAGGGCTTCGCGCACATGTTCGAGCACATGATGTTCAGGGGCACCGACCGCACCGGCCCCACCGATCACTTCGACTTCATCCGCCGCACCGGCGGCAACTGCAACGCCTACACATCCTTCGACCAGACGGTCTACATCCAGGAGGCTCCCGCCAACCAGCTCGACATGGTCTTGTGGCTCGAAGCCGAGCGCATGGCCTCGCTGAAGATCGACGAGGGCGGGTTTGCCACCGAGCGCAAGGTGGTTGAAGAAGAACGTCGCATGGGACTCAACCAGCCCTACGGCATGGTCCTTGAACAGATCCTTGAGCAGCTCTTCACCGTGCACCCCTACCGCTGGTCACCCATCGGCAAGATCGAGCACCTGCGTGCGTCCACCGCCGCCGACATCCAGAGCTTCTGGGACACCTACTACGTGCCCAACAACGCGACCCTCGTGGTGGTGGGCGACGTGACCCACGACCAGGTCCGCGAGCTGGCCGCGAAGAACTTCGGCTGGATCCCCCGCTGCCCCGAGCCTCCCCGGGTGACCATCGTCGAGCCCGTGCAAGACGGCTTGCAGCGCCTGGACATCGCCGAGGAGAACGGCCCGGCGCCCCTGGGCGGTGTGCTCTTCAAGACCGTGCCCGAACGCCACCCCGACGCGCTGGCCCTGAACATGTGCATGTCCATCCTGGGTGATGGCGAGAGCAGCCGGCTGTACCTCGAGCTCGTGCGGCGCAAGGAGGTCGCTGCCTTCGGAGCCGCCGCGTCGTTCGCCTTCGAGCAGGCTGGCCTGTCCCTCGCTGGCGGCGTGGCCATGCCCGTGGTCGGCGATCCCGACGAGATCATCGACGCGACCTGGGAGCAGATCGAAGTGCTCAAGGCGGACGGCGTCACCCAGAAAGAGCTGGAGAAGGTGCGCAACGCCATGGTGCGAGGCGATGTGACCGAGTCCATGACCGTGGCCAGCAAGGCCAACGCCCTGGGGCACGCCGCCGTCATCCTGGGCGACACCCAGCTGGTCAACACCAAGCTGCAGGCCATGGCCGCCGTGACCCGCGACGACATCCAACGGGTGGCGCGCACCTACCTGGTGAAAGACCGGGCCACCGAAGTCCGCATCAAACCCACCATCGCCGGCATGTTCTCGTCTCTGCTCTCCATGGCAGCCAACACGGGGGACAAGCCCGACGAGGAGCCCAGCGACGAAGCCGAAGTGGACGGCGGCGAGCGGGCCGTGGCCAGCGGCCCCAAGGCTGGCGCCAAACGGCCGGAAGGCTTCGCCGAGGCGCCCCCCGTGGCACCGCCGCTGAACGTGAAGATCGACCTGAGCGGCTCCCAGAACACCTTGGACAACGGTCTCACCGTGGTGGTCATCGAGAACCACGAGGTGCCCTTCGTCTCCTTCTCGCTGCGCCTCGACGCAGGGGCCTACACCGATGACGCCGACGCACCTGGCACCGCCTCCATGGCCACGGCCATGGTCACCCGGGGCACCTTCGCCCGGGACGCCGAGGCCCTGGCCGCCGAGCTCGAGCACAACGGCATCTCGCTCAGCTCCGGCGCCAGCCACGACGCCGCTTCGGTGGACGTCTCCTGTGTCACCGGCCAGATCGACCGGGCCATGCGCCTCATGGCCGAGGTGGTGCAGGTCCCCCGCTTTGATGCGGGCGAGTTCAACACCCTGCGCAATCAGACCGCCACGGGTATGGCCATCGCAGAGAAGACGCCCAGCGTCATGGCCGACCGCACCTTCTCCCACGCGCTCTGGGGCGACCACCCCTACGGACGCCCCGCCGAAGGCACCTCCGACGACCTCAAGAAGCTGACCAGTGAAGGGCTCGCCGACTGGTGGACCACGTTCGTGCGGCCCGAGACGTCGACGCTCTACGTGTCTGGCGACGTGACTCCCGAGCAGGCCCTGAAGTTGAGCGAGCGCTACCTCGGCGACTGGGAGGCCGACGGCGAGAGCATCGACCGGCCCCTGCCAGCCACCACGCCTTCGGACAAGCTGCAGATCAAGCTGGTCGACCGGGGCGGTGCGGTGCAGAGCGAGATTCGGGCGGGACACCAGGGCATCACCCGGCGCCATCCCTTTCATGCCGCAGGCGTGGTCATGACCCAGGTCTTTGGGGGCGCGTTCAACAGCCGGCTCAACGCCTCCATCAGAGTGGAGAAGGGGCTCACCTATGGCGCCCGGGGCGGCCTGTCCAGCCAGCGCTTCGGCGGGGAGTTCAAGGTGGGCACGTTCACCAAGACGCCCAAGACCGCCGAGACCGTGCGAGCCGTCATCGAAGAGGTCGAGCGCATGCTCACCGATCCACTCACTGACGAAGAGCTGAACTCGGCGGTGTCCTATCTGGCGGGATCGTTCGCGGGCTCTTTGGAGACACCCCAGTCGGTGGCCAGCCGCCTCTGGACCCTGCGCCTGAACGGCTTGCCCGACGATTACTGGAACACCTATCTGGCCCGCATCGGCGCCATGGAAAGCGACGACGTGGCACAGGCCGTGGCCGAGCTGCTCGACCCCGAGCACATGGTGGTGGTCGTGGTGGGAGACGCCAACGAGATCCAGGACGACCTCGAAGAGATCGCGGAGGTCGAACTGATCACCAGCGGCGGTTGAGCAGCGAGGGGTCTGGGCCAGAGATCACTGTCTGCGCGACGTTCCGGTCGCCGAGGCGCGCTCTCGCCTCGGGGTCTTTGGGCACTCTTGCTGCCTGCACACTGGAGCCCCGGCGCCGGTGGCTGATATCGTATCGCGGTCCCGCTCAGCCACCCGTCAGACAGGCCTTCTCCGATGATCGACTACCGCTCCTTCTACGCAGCCCTCGCCGGTTTTCACGCCACCACCCGGGAGCGCCTGGGCCAGCCTCTGACCCTGGCCGAGAAGATCCTCTACGCCCACATGCCCGACCAGGCCGGGCCCGCCGCCCAGCGGGGCAGCACCTACCTGGAGCTGCTCCCCGACCGGGTGGCCATGCAGGACGCCACGGCTCAGATGGCCCTGCTGCAGTTCGCCATGACCGGGCGCCCGTCCGTGGCCGTGCCCTCCACCGTGCACTGCGATCACCTGATCAGGGCCCACAGCGGCAAGGACAGCGACCTCGCCGTGGCCAACGACGAGAACCGCGAGGTCTACGCGTTCTTGAAGTCTGCCTGCGCCCGCTTCGGTGCCGGCTTCTGGGAGCCAGGTTCGGGGATCATTCACCAGGTGGTGCTCGAGAACTACGCCTTCCCCGGCGGGCTCATGATCGGCACGGACAGCCACACCCCCAACGCGGGCGGCCTGGGCATGGCGGCCATCGGGGTCGGAGGCGCAGACGCCATGGAGGTCATGGCCGGCCTGCCCTTCGGCGTCAAGGCGCCCAAACTCATCGGCGTGCACCTCACCGGCGCACTCGATGGCTGGAGCTCGCCCAAGGACGTGATCCTGAAGGTGCTCGAGAAGCTCACCGTCAAGGGTGGCACCGGGCACATCGTCGAGTACTTCGGCCCCGGGGCCGCGGCCATGTCCTGCACGGGCAAGGCCACGATCTGCAACATGGGCGCGGAGCACGGCGCGACCACTTCGCTCTTTGCCTTCGATGAGTCCATGGCCCTCTACATGGAGGCCACCGAGCGGGCAGACATCGCCGCCATGGCCCGGGCACAGGCCGAGCACCTGCGCCCCGACGACGAGGTCCTGGCCAACCCTGGCAAGTTCTACGACCAGGTGCTGGAGATCGACCTCGACCAGCTCAAGCCCTTGATCGTCGGCCCCCACACCCCCGACCGGGTGCGCACGGTGACCGCGCTCGCCGCCGAGGCGAAGGCCGAAGGGTGGCCCACCGACCTGGGCGCAGCGCTCATCGGCTCATGCACCAACTCGTCCTACGAAGACATGGAGCGGGCCGCGTCCCTGGCTCGTCAGGCCACGGCCAAGGGCTTGGTGGCCAAGACGCCGCTCATGGTCTCCCCCGGCAGCAACACCGTCGATGACACCATCCGCCGTGACGGCCAGATGGATGCTCTGCAGGCCCTGGGCGCCACGGTGCTGGCCAACGCCTGCGGCCCCTGCATCGGCCAGTGGCAGCGCGACGACGTGAAGAAGGGCAAGGCCAACACCATCGTCACCTCGTTCAACCGCAACTTCAGCGGGCGCAACGACGGCAACCACTCGACCCTGGCCTTCATCAGCAGCCCCGAGATCGTGGTGGCCCTGGCCCTCGCCGGGCGCATCGACTTCGACCCGTCCCGGGACGCCCTCAGCGCAGCCGACGGCAGCGAGGTCCGCCTCGATCCGCCCACGGGCCAGGCCCTGCCAGACAAGGGCTTCGTCCTGGAGGGACGGGGCTTCACCGCCCCCCCCGCCGATGGCTCGTCGGTCGACCTCGATGTGCCTCCAGGCAGCAAGCGCTTGCAGCTGCTCGAGCCCTTCGCCCCCAACGAGCCCGGCCAGTTTGAAGACATGGCCCTTCTGCTCAAGGTCTCCGGCAAGTGCACCACCGACCACATCTCTGCCGCGGGCCCCTGGCTGCGCTTCCGTGGCCATCTGCAGAACATCTCGGACAACATGTACATCGGCGCCACCAACGCCTTCACCCAGGAGGTGGGCAAGGGTACTGACGCGCTCAGCGGCGACACAGCCGTGGCCCTGCCCGAGATCGCCGGTCGCTACAAGAGAGCCGGACTGGGCTGGGTCGTCGTCGGCGACGTGAACTACGGTGAAGGCAGCAGTCGCGAGCACGCGGCCATGTCTCCGCGCTTCCTGGGCTGCAAGGTGGTCATCGCCCGCAGCTTCGCCCGCATCGCCGAGACCAACCTGAAGAAGCAGGGCGTGCTGCCCGTGACCTTCGCTGACCCCACCAGCTGGGAGCTGATCCAGGACGGTGATCGCTTCGCCTGCAGCGGGCTCGACCAGCTCGCTCCCGGGAGCGTGGTGACGATGACGGTGACCCACGCCGACGGCAGCACCCACTCGTTCGAGGCCAACCACACTCTCAGCGAACTGCAGATCCAGTGGTGGCTCGCGGGCTCGGCCCTGAACTTCCTGCGCCAACAATCCACCCCCGTCAGCGCCTGATCTTCCAGAGGGTACGAGCACCCAACACACTCGCACCCTGCTCAGCAGGCCAGGAAGTTCACGCCCCCTTTCAGCGCAGGGTAACGCTCTCCCAGCGCTGGCAGTGCTCGCAGTTGTCGGGCACGAAGAAGTCCGTCTTGTCCGCGGCTGCGGCGGGCGCCACATAGCCCAGCTGGGCCAGGGCGGCCATGGTGGCCTTGTCGGTCACCGCGTCCTCTGCCCAGCCCGTGGGCTCGGCCTGGGCCAACCACTGGATGAGCCGCTGCCTCAAGCGGGCCGCCTCTTGCGGACGCTCCGCCGAGAGGTCGTGGGCACATATCGGGTCTCTCTTCAGGTCGAAGAGTTCGACCTCATGGGCCTGGTGAAACTCGAGCAGGTTGGGAAAGTCCCGGTCTTTCAGGTGCAGCACGAGGTGCAGACCATCGACGGTCAAGGCCGCTGAGTGCGCGCCGGTCTCGATGGCGAAGCGCGGGGCGGGCGCCGCACCCTCACTCAGCAACGAGCGACCGGGAAACCGCGCCGACTCCAGGCCCGCCAGATCGAGCAGGGTGCGCCCGAGATCGAGGTGTTGCACGGGGCGGCTGATCACGCCGCGCTCCGGCACCCCCGGCCCCGCCAGCACCAGCGGGATGTGCAGCGTGCTGGTGTACACGCCCAGGTGCGCGAACCAGGCCCCGTTCTCCCCGAGCGACTCCCCATGGTCGGCCACCAACGCCGAGACGCCCGCGGCCACACGGGGCACAGCCAGCAAGCGTCCCAGCTCTGTGTCCTGAGAGGTGATCTCTGCTCGGTAGAGGGCCATGGGATAGGACAAATCCCGCGTACCTCGCAGCTCAAGGGGCAGGGCCACATCGGGCACATCGTCTTCGGGCCACGAGGCGTCCTGAGGGTCGAGCGCCGGGTCGTAGTACCGCTGCAGAAAGTGCTCGGGAGGCTCGTAGGGCACATGGGCGTCAAACACGTGCAGCCAGATGAACGTCGGTCGACCCTCAAGGTCTGGCAGCCAACGGAGCACGTCGTCCACGGCGTCGGCCGAGTCCCTGAAGCTCTCTCCGTAGGGCCAGCTCACCCGATCGAACCCCTGCCCCAGGCCGCTGCCATCGGGCCCCAGGTGACGGGTGCTGATCGCCGCCACCGTGGCCCAGCCCGCCTCGCTGAACCGCTCAGCGAGGGTCTCAGCTCCGCTGTTGATCGAGCGGTAGTTGTCGAGCACGCCCGTGTCTCGAGGGTGGGTGCCGGTGAGCAGCGCCACATGAGAGGGGTTCGTGTTGTTCACCGGCGTCATGCAGTCGAGGAAGACCAGCCCCCGCTCGCCCAGCCCATCCAGCGCCGGCGTCTCCACGTCCACGCCCCGCTGGGCTGCGCCGATGTGATCGCCGCGGTGGGTGTCACTGGTGATCAGCAAGACGGTGGGCGGCGCCGGTGCGGCCACGGTGAGCCGCGGCACAGACAGGGCCAGGCCAGCCTGCTCTGGGCCCATCGCCGCGAAGCGCAGCTCGACGGTCTCGCCCTCCAGCGGGGACAGATCGATCCGGGCCGTACGCCAGCCTGTCTTGAGCCCCTGGACCGCCCACTCGGCCGGTTCGGGGACAGGCCAACGCTCCCCCTGCACCTGCTCGCCATTCACGGACAGGGACAACGCAAGCTCGAGACCGCCGGGAGTCCAGGCCTGGGTGGGCCGGCCATAACTGAAGTCGAGACGACCGCCCGCAGGCACGGCCAGGGACGTGACCAGGTCATGGCCCACCAACAGGCCCACACTGCGCCGGGCTTCGTGTCCCACCCGCACCAGTTCAGGCGCCAGAGCAGGATCGGGCAAGGTCGCCCCCGGTGGCGCGGAGACCAGCAGCACCTCGCGAATGGCCACGGTGCGCTTCGCTCCTGGGCAAATGAGCTTCAGGGAGTCGTAGGGCTCGCCGCCCAGGGCCTCCCGGGGCAACAGGATCTCAAGAACCACCAGCTGCCGTTTGGTCTCGAAGAGCGCCGCGTCCAGCCCGCTCAACACCGTGCTCCCGCGGCGCAGCTGCACCATGATGCCCACGCCGCCACCGCCATCGACGGAGGCCACCACCCGCACCCGGTCGAAGCGAGACGTGTCGTAGGATCCACGCCGGGTGAAGCTGATCAGCCGGTCGTGGCGCCCGGCAGCGGCCTGCACCATGACCCCGTCGTGCTCAGCGTCGAGCCAGGTGGGGACAGCCGTGCCCCACATCGGAGCCTCGACCTCCCAGGCGTCGGGTTCTTCGACGAGATCGAAGCGCTCAACGATCTCGATCTCCGGGCGGGTTGTGTCCGCGGCGCTGTGGGCGGCCGTGGTCGCCGCCACCAGCGGCAGGCTCACAGAGCGAGGCTGGCGGACCTCTCCGCAAGCGAACACACAGACGGCACAACAGATCAGCACCAAGGCCCTGGCTGCCCCTGGGCGCAAGATCGCGAGACCAGCTCGCCCGGAGCGGGCATGCACTGCGAAGGTCTTCAGCGGGATGGCCACGGCCTGCCCCTCAGTGATCGATCGACCAGGGATTCTCGGGTGTCCTGGGCGGAGTCCCGGTGTAGCCCAGCTCTTCGAGATGTGCACGACGTGCGTTGTCGAGGACCCCAGGCTCGGCCCAGTCGAGGTCTTCTGCCTCGCTCAGCCAGCGGAGCAACAACAAGCCCAGGGGCTTGCCCTCCGCCTCCGTGCCTTCCATGGGCACGGTGACCTCTGCCTTCCAATCGTTGGTGAGGTCGTAGAGTTCGAGCTCGCCCAACTTGCGTCGCTCAACAAGATGTGCGGAGTTTCGCGGCTGCAAGGAGACGATCAAGTGCAGTCCGTTTGAGGTCACCGCCGCCGACTGGGCGTGATCTTCCACGGCAAAACGGGGGCCCGGGTGGACCTCGCCTCTCGCCACGGCGCGCAGGTCCTCCCCTTGCCAGCCCTCGGGGTCGGCTCCAACCGCGGTGGCCAGGGTCGCGGCCAGCCCCAGTGTGGAGACAGGCTCGTCGCAGCGCAGCCCCCTTGGCCAAGAACCATCGCCCGCAGCAACGATGAGGGGGACGTGCAACACGCTGGGATAGAGCCCCACGTGCTTGAACCAGATCGAATGCTCGCCCAGGCCGAGACCCTGAGAGCCCACGAAGGCGACAGTGCCCCCCTGCACCCGGGGCTCATCGAGGAGCGGGCCGAGCGCACTGTCGAGAGCGGTCAGCGAGGCCTTGTACCGCGCCCGAGCCCAGTTCAGGTCACGCACCTCAAGGTAGGGCAGGGGCATGGACTTCTTGAACACCTTGGGCCGCTTGTAGCCCTCGTGCAGCGGGTCGTCTGTAGGGCGGTAGTAGCGGGCCAGTACCTGCTCGTCAGGCTCGTGAGGCCACTCGCCCTCGGCCACATGGAGCCACAAGAACAGGGGACGTCCGTCATGGCTCTCCAGGCGCTGGCGGGCCCGGGCCACCACCTCGTCGGCGGCCCAGCGCCATGAGTTCAAGGGCGCCTCCACATGGTCGAAGCCCTGCCCCAAGCCACTGCTCTCGGGCCACAAGGCACGTGTCGCCAGCACGGCCTCGCAACGCCAGCCGACCGCGCTCAATCGCTCGGCCAGGGTCGGTGCAGCGGCGGACAACATGTCTGACTCATCGAGCAACCCCGTATCCCGTGGGGTGCGACCGGTGAGCAACGAGGCCAGGGCTGGCCGGGGAGCGTTGGTCACTCCCTGGGCATCGGTGAACAACACACCTCGCCCGGCCAGGGCATCGAGCACAGGCGTGTCGATGTCGATACCGCGAAAAGCCAGACCCAGGTGATCACCCCGGTGGCTGCCGCTGGTGATCAACACCATGGTGGGCGCGGCGTCGTCCGCGGCGCCTACGAACAGCGGGCCGACCATGGCGCCGGTGGGCCGATCCCAGTGCAGCTCGATGGTGACGTGGCGTCCGGCCCAGCTGGACAGAGGCACGGTGATGTCCGTCCAGCCAGAGCCACTGGCCGGGACCCCCAGGCCGTGTCGCTCCTGCCGCGCCCCATCGCTCACGATCAGGCGCACACCTCCAGCCTCATCTGCAGCAGCCAGGGAGAGGTCAAGGAAACCATTCGCTGGGACATCGACCTCGCCCACCAAGGGCAGGTCTTGGTGGAGCCCAACAGCCAGCCGTGCGCTCTCTCTCACGGTCACCCATCGGGGCGCACCCCGGGGGTCAGGCAAGTCAGACGACGCGGTGGCCCGCTGCAACTCCACCGAGGTCAACACCAGTCGTCGATAGCCGCCACCACACTCGATGCGCAGGGTGTCACCCAACAAGCCGTCGCCCAACAGACTGTCGTTGGCGAGAAGGCCATCGGGCTTGTGCATGTCCAAGACAAACTCGCTCAGATCGTCTTGATTGGGCAGACCCAGGGGTTCCGAAGACAGGAGCGCCTCGCCGTCGCGCAGCACCGTGGCCACCAGCCAGCCCGTGCCCTCGAACCTCCCGGTGACCACCACTCGATTGATCGCCCGGGCGTCGAACTGGCCCCGAAGTTCTGCCACGAGCAGCTGGTCGACACGCCCTGCGCCCAGTTCGATGGCCGGCTTGTCGCGGGTGCGCACCAGCCGACTGCCAGGAGCGTCAAGCTGCCAGTTATCTCCCTCGGGAGTGAGTTCGTGGGCCTGGATGACCTCGAGTCCCGGCGGCACGCCGTTGGGGTCGAGGGGCTGCAAGGGCACAACCACCCAGCCAGTGTGGTGCAAGGCAGCCTGGGTCGGCCCCCGGGTGCCGCTCAGCGTCTCACCGTCTTCTGCCTCAACGGGCAACCCACCCGTGAGCCCGCTGCCTGCGATGGACCCTGGCTGGCTCGTCGACTCGTCCGTGCTGGAGCCGCCTCCACAGGCCACGGCCAGGCTCAAGCACGAAGCCAGCAGCACGAGGCACAGCAACCCGTGGGGAAAATGCCGTACCCCGAGCACGGCACGCTCTCCCCAGGCTGCCAAGGCAGACCAATGTGCCTTGTCCTCTCGCTTGCCATCACACTTCAATGATCGTGGTCCTCGAAGGGCTGACAGCGAGCGCAGCCGTCGGCAGTCCACAGCTCAGCGGAGTCTGTTGACGGGGCGGCGAGGTAGCCCAGTTGGCGAAGTTCTTCAAGGCGCAGCGGGTCATCGAGTTCTTCTCCCACCCAGCCCTTGTCGTCTGCGGCGAGCAGCCAGCCGATCAAGCGTTGCCGCAACAGCGCGGCCTGGGCCACGCGCTCTACGCTCAGGTCGCGCTCGCAGCGCGGGTCGGCGTCCAGATCGAACAGCTCCACTTGATGACGCTCGAAGCTCGTGGTCATGTTGCGTTGCTGCTGTGCGTTGAGGTGCAAGATCAGGTGCCAGCGTCCGCTGGTGACGCTGGCCGCGAAGCGATGGGCGGACAACGCGAAACAGGGTGCCTCTGCAGCCCCTTCGCTCGAGTCCTCGCCCGCCAGGGCCAGAGCCGCGAAGCTCCGCCCTGGGAGTGCGTGGCCAGCCGCTCCGACCAGCTCGAGCAAGGTCGCGGCCAGGTCGACCTGACTCACTGGCGCGGCGACCCGCTGGCCCTTCGGCGCTCCCGGCCAGGACAGGATCAGGGGTACGTGGGTCGAGTCGGGGTAGAGCCCGGCGTGTCCATACCACACGCCGTGCTGACCGAACGACTCGCCGTGGTCGGCGGTCATGGCGATCACACCGTCGGCAAAACGAGGTGCGTTGAGCAGGCCGGCCAAGCTGCTATCGAGGCCGCTCACCTCACCCCGATAGGCAGCGAGAGGCCAGTCATGATCGCGCAAGCCCGCGAGGGTCTCGGGCAGGACCGAGTCTGGCACCTTGGAGGGCGGCAGGCTCGGGTCAAAAGGACTCTTGTCATCGGGCCAGTACAGGCGGCGATAGACAGGGTCTGGCTTGTAGGGGCCGTGGGCATCGAAGAGGTGCAGCCACAAGAACAGCGGCCGGTCTTCGGCCTCGCGCAACCATTGCTCGACGATGGCCAGCGAGGCGTCGATGTCGCGCTCGCCCCCCGTGGGCCAGTCGATGCGATCGAAGCCTTGCCCCAAGCCGCTGGAGGGGTGACCCAGGTGACGCACACCGAGCACCGCGTGGGTCTGCCAGCCCTGAGCCGCCAGCACTTCGGCCAGGGTCAACGCCGAACCGTTGAGCGGCAGGTTGTTGTGCAGGATGGCCGTGTCCCGCGGGTGCACGCCGGTGAGCATGGAGCCGTGAGACGGGTTGGTCACGTTGGTAGTCGAGAAGCAGCGCTCGAAGAACACGCCTCTTGACGCCAAGGCATCGAGTACCGGCGTCGAGACCTCGTTCTCGGGCAAGGCCGCGCCCACATGGTCGAAGCGGTGCGTGTCACTGGTGATCAACAACAAGCTGGGCGGACGACGCTGCGGCACCCAGAGGGACAGCTCGGCGATGGCCGCTGCGCCCAGGGCCCCGTCACCCGCGTCGAGCGAGAAGCCGATCTGTACTGCACGGCCCGCCATGGACGACAGGTCGACCTGGGCCGTGCGCCACGCAGGCCCGCGCTGGGGAAACGAATAGCTCTCGGTAAGCGATGCGTCTGGCGCGTGCACACTCAAGGTCAGTTGCAGATCACTGCCCGGGCGCACCAGCTCGAAGGGCTGCCCGTAGCTGAAGCTCAGCCGGCCATCGTCGGGCACGGTGACAGTGCAGGAGACTTCGCGCCGAGTCGAGAGGCCCACGCCGCGCCGGGCGTCCCCCCCCAGGGTCACCAGCTGAGGGCCCAAGCTCGGGTCAGGCACCCAGGCTTCGACGGGCCGCTGCAGCAGTTCGACGCTGGCCACGCCGACCCGTCGCAGAGTGCGGTAGAAAGAGACCGAGAGGGTGTCCGCGCCGCCGCCGTCGGTGAAGTGCTCGGGCAGGGGCAGCACCACGTCGCGCAATTCCGGCGCTTGAACCAGCTGCTGTCGCGCACCGAAGCCCACCACGCGACCGTCGCGCCGCAGCTCGGCACCCGCATCTCCAGGACCCCCCGCTGCGACCCGCAGACGCACCTCGTTGAAAGCCCCGGCGGCGAAGTCGCCGCGAAAGCTCAGGCCCAGATCGGTGGACGCGTCCGGGTTCTGCAGCCAGAGCACCTGTGCGCCCTCGCCGCCCTCTTCGCTGGCCAGAGAACCGGAGTGATGATCAGGCGCACTCACCACCCACGAGCCGTCACCGGGCGCGTCATCCAGCAAGGGCGACAGATCGAGTGCGGCCACAAGCTCGTGTCGGGGCCAGGGGCCTTGGGACGGATCAGGCCTCAGCTCCAGGCGCAGCAGCGCGGGCCCGGGCTGGCCATCGTCTGCGGGTCCGCAGGCCACGAGCTGGCACAGAGCCAGCAACAGCCAGACGAGGGAGCACCCCCACCAGCTGCGGCACGGGGAGATCTCAAGGGGAGCAGGCTTCACGATGCCGCGCAACGATAACCCATCTCAGGCTCGGGGCAGTGGCTCTAGCCGGCCTCATTCGGCCGTGTCTCTGTGGAGATGGTGCTGCTATTCTCCCCAGCTGCTCTCGCCCCCCCATCGAGCCCCGCTCCATGCATCGCGCCCTGCTTCTCGCCGGCTTGATCCTGCCGCTCTGGGGCTGTGACAGCTCGACACAGCCGGGCCCGGCCGACGCCCCCGAGCACGGTGAGGACGCGAGGGACAGCACCCCCGACGGCCCCTTGCCAAATGTCGTGGTCTACCTCGTGGACACGCTCCGCGCCGATCGCATGTCGCTCTACGGCTACGAGCGCAAGACCACTCCGGTGCTCGACGCCCTGGCCGCCGAGTCCGTGGTCTTCGATCAGGCCATCAGCCAGGCCTCATGGACCCTGCCCTCCACCGTGAGCCTGTTCACTTCCAGTTACTCGGCCAGCCACCGAGTGGTCAGTGGCGCGCACAAGGTCGACCGCTCTGTCGAGACCTTGGTCGAGTTCATGCAAGGCCTGGGCTACCACACCATGGGCTTCGTCACCAACGGGCTGGGAGGCACGGGAGCCGGGCTTGACCAGGGCTACGACGAGTTCTTCCAACGTCCCGCCCAGGCCGACATGACCCCCGCCATGCGTGCCGCAGGCCTGCACACCAAGCAGCCCCTGATGGACATGCTGCGAGCGTACGAGGGAGACAAGCCGCTCTTCATGTACGTCCACGCGGTGGAGCCCCATGCGCCCTATCAAGGTGCGCCGAAAAACGCCGAGGGCGCTGACGGCTGGCACGCACTGAAGAACCCAGAGATCAACAAACTCAACCGGTCCGTGGCCGACTACCGCGGCCTGCAGGTCAGGCTCAATCGCAACGAGCCTCGTGACGGCGACATCGAGCGCATGGCTCAGCTCGAGCCCGAAGTGCTCGCGGCCATGGAGGACGTGCGCGGTCTGTACGACGGCGACGTGCTCCGGGCCGACACGTCCATCGGCGAGCTGCTGGCCATGCTCAAGGTGAAGCGCCTCTGGGACAGCACCGCCTTCTTCTTGGTGGCTGATCACGGCGAAGAGTTCCTGGACCACGACCTGCTAGGGCACGGTCAGTCGCTCTACGGTGAGGTGGTCCACGTGCCGTTTCTCGCCCGAGTGCCAGGACTGACAGACCAGGGCAGCCGAGTGCCCCAGGCAGTGCAGATCATCGACGTGGCGCCGACCCTGGCAGACCTCGTGGGCGTGGACCCGCTCCCGTTCTGGCAGGGCCGCTCGCTCCTGCCAGCGTTGCAAGGGGAGACCCTCCCCACCGCGGGGGCCCTCTCTGTCCGCGAGCACATCGACCGGCCGATCAAGGGTTGGCGCGGCGATCACGAGACCGCGCTCATCCGGGGTCGCTGGAAGCTGATCATGCACCACGACACCGACCTGGTCAGCCTGTTCGACCTGGAGGCCGACCCCCGAGAACAGAGCAATCTGGCGGACACCGAGCCGGAGCGCACAGCGGCCATGGAAGCCGAGATCAGAGACACGCTGCGCGCCTTGCCCGTGCTACCGATCCGCGCCTCCGAGGTGGGCATGGACGACGAGAAGCTGAAGCAGCTGCGAGAGCTGGGCTACCTCGAGCAGGTGCCTGACGAGGGTGGTGGACACTGAGGAACGGGCGCGGCCGCTGGCTAGCCGTCCTCACGATCGGCCCGTCGCGGAAGAGCCTCGCCCGTCGCTCGACCCTTGGCTCGTTCACGCAACGCCAGCGCTGCCTCGTCGCCCTTCTTCGCGGGCAATCGCACCGCGTGCCGGATCATCCAGCAACGCTGCTTGCGCTGCACGGGCGAGGCGTCGCTGACCTCGTCGAGCCAGCGCTGGCACAAGGCGTAGACGTCGGCCCCGTGCTCCTTGCAGACGTCGCCGAGATGATTGGCCACGGACCGACGGACAGAGAGCGAGGCGTCGTCCTTGAGCGCCTCGAGCAGCGGCAGCGCGAGGGTGGGATCTGCCTGAAGCGCCGGGAGCCTTGAAGCCCAGGGCAGGCGCGGCCGAGAGCCTTCACTGCACAGGCGCATGACCGGCGGACCGTACCACCCGTCGCCACGTTGCCGGGGGCCCGCCCCTCGTGGTAGCGTCTGCCCGTCACGAGCGTGTGGTCCTGGAAAGCCGCTGTTTCCAGGGGCCCAGCACATGCCGCGAGGATGGCGGAACTGGTAGACGCGCTGGATTTAGGATCCAGTGGGGTAACCCATGGGGGTTCGAGTCCCCCTCCTCGCACCATGTCCTACGCTCTGTGCGCTCGCACTCTGCGCGCGGGCGCTGTCAGACCATGCCCACGCCGTAGGCGTTCATGACGTGCAGGCCCGTGACGGGAAGATAGATGCTGAAGCCCGCGACGGTGGCCGCCCGGGCCGCGGCTTCTGGCGCCCGCCGAGCGATCCACAGGATGCACAACGCCGTGACGCCCACCTTCGTGGCCACGAACAACAGCACGCCTCCCTGCTCATACAACAGGGACATCAGCGGGTTCACCTCACGGCCAATGCCCCGCTGCAACCAGAGCTGCGTGAGGAACGTGTCGACCACCACCAGGTAGCCGAGGAACAACAGCAGCAGGCGCGTGGGGACACCGAACAGGTGATGTGTGCATCGACGAGGGGGCAACGTCGAACCCTCCAGAGGACCGGATCACTCTCTTCGGACGGGGCACACCACGACTTGACCCGCCCACTCGATGGGCAGCGGCGAGAGCTGGTACGCCGCTCTGAGCAGCCCCTGCTCCGTCAGCAGATCAGTGCGCGGCCTCACGCACGGCGTTGCGGTTCCAGTCGGGCACACTCACCCTCAGAGGAGCCTTGCCGTTGGGGATGCACTGGCAGGAGAGCCGCGAGGTGTCGCTGACTCCCGGCGCCTCGTCGAGCATGTCGTCTTCGGCCTCGCTCGGCGGATTGCAGCTCTGCCCCCCCTCTTCGACCAACACGTGGCAGGTCGAGCAGGCCGCCACCCCGCCGCAGGCATGATCGATGTCGATGCCGTGGCCCAGGGCGATCTCAAGCACGGACCCCGGCAGTCCTTCATCGGTGTACGGCAGCTTCGTGGGGTCGACCTCCACCAGTCGCTCTTCGTCTCCCAGGACGAAGGTGATGGTGTAGGGCGTCTCAGGCAAGTCTGCCTGTACTTCATTGATGTAGGGATTGATACCGCCCACGGCCAGCGCACTCCATGCGAACGAATGAGAGAAGGAAACCCGAGCATAGCGTCGACCTCCTCCCCACACAGCCCTACAATCCGGCCCCGCCCAACCGACCTCAGAGGGAGATGTCAGCGATGATCGAGACCACGGGTCTCACCAAGGTTTTTGACGGCACCGTGGCTGTCGATCACCTCGACCTCTCCGTCGATCCGGGAGAGATCGTCGGCCTGGTGGGCATCAACGGCGCGGGCAAGACCACGTTCTTGCGCATGCTCGCCGGGATCATCCAGCCCACCGAGGGCAAGGTCGTCATCGCCGGCCACGCCCTCGAGGGCGACGCCGTGAAGGCTCGGGCCGAGCTGGCCTTCGTCCCCGACACGCCCATGCTCTTCGATTCGCTGACTGTCCAAGAGCACCTCGTCTTCGTCTCTGATCTGTACGGTGTCACCGATCGCGAGGCGCGCTTCGGGGCCCTGCTGGAGGAGTTCGACCTCGGCGAGCGTCGGCACGCGACCGCGTCGTCCCTCTCAAGGGGCATGCGTCAGAAGCTGGCCATCTGCTGCGCTTTCCTCCACGACCCCGTGGCCCTGCTCCTCGATGAGCCGCTCACCGGGCTCGATCCTCCGGGTCGCAAGCGCATGGCCCGAGCCATCACCGCTCGAGCGGCCTCAGGCAGCGCGGTGATCATTTCCAGTCACCAGCTGGAGTTCGTGGAGAAGCTCGCCACCCGCATGGCCATCGTCCACAAGGGGCAGCTGCGTCTCTCCGGCAGCCTTGAGCAGCTGAGGCAGCAGGCCGAGCATGACGGCACCACGCTCGAGGACGTCTTCCTTGCCGCCATCGGCTCGGATCAGAGCGGCGAGACCTCGTGAGTCACAGTGGCTGGGAGGGCATGGGCTCGCTGCTGCTGTTGGCCCGCATGAGCGCCAAGGCCAGGGCCCGTCATCTGATGAAGTCCCTGCGCCAGCCCAAGCGCCTCGTCCTGCTCATCGTGGGCCTGGGCATGGTGGGCTTCTTCGTCTTCGCCCAACAACAAGACTCGGGCGGCAACCCCATGTTCGCCGGCGACAAGGGCGACGTGATCCTGCCCTTGTTTCTCAGCTTCTTCTTCATCTCCACCGCGGTGGGAGCGGTGGCCAACGGCTCGCTCGTGTTCACCCCACCCGAGGTGCAGTTTCTCTTCCCCGCACCGATCGGGACCAGGGCGCTGCTCTTCTCCCGCATCGGCAGCTCCAGCTTCAAGTCTGGTACGGCGGCGCTCATCTTCACGCTCTTCTTGCGTCCTCAAGGCGCCCCCATGTGGCGCGTGGCCGTGGGCTACCTGCTGTTGTTCGAGACCCTGGTCCTCGTGTCCATCGCCGTCGACCTGTGCTTCATGGGCAAGCCGCGCAAGCTCCGTCGACGCTGGGCCCTGCTCTGGGCCGCGGTGGTGATCCTCGTCGCCGGTGTCACCGTGGGAGTCAGCCGCGCTCAACTCGGAGGCTGGAGTGCGGACGTCTTCGTTCCACTGGGAATCGTAGCCAGGCCCTGGGCCGCAGTGCTCACAGCTCCCAACCCCGGCCTCGATCTCGGCCTCTGCGCCGTGGTCATGGCACTCCTGCTCTGGCGCATCCTGGGTTTTGCTCGCCCCATTCGCGAGCAGGCGAGTGAGACCAGCGAGTTCGTGCAACAGAAGTTGCAGCGCATGTCGAAGGGCGTGGTCATTCCGGACAAGCCTCGCGAGAAGACCAGCGGCCGCGTCATCCCCTCCCTGCCTCGCTGGGGCGGCGCGGGGCCCCACATCTGGCGTCAGTTCTCGGTGCTACGCCGCAAGGGCATGGCCTTCGGCATGCTCATCGCCTTCACCCTGCTCATGGGCGGCGTGCTCACCTTCGTCGGTGACGACCCGCGCCCCCAGGTCGGCGTGGGCGCCATGCTAGGCATGCTGCTGTTCATGGGACCGATGTACGTCACCTGCGATTTTCGCTCCGACTACGACAACCTGGCCTGGCTGCGCTCCCTGCCCAGCTCGAACACGGCCTTGGCTGCGGGACAGATCCTGGCCAGCGCCCTCGTGCTCTTTGGCGTTCAGCTCATGCTCACCGGCTGGATCGTCTTCGCGGTCCCGGCTGGACAGCGGCTGTGGTGGGTCGCCGGCTTCTTGCTGCTGCCCTTCTTGAACGTCATCCAGCTGTGCGTGGAGAACGGCGCATACCTGCTCTACCCCTTCCGCCTCGACTACACCCGGGGCCCCCCCGGCGCCGTCGAGATGGGACGGATGTACGCGCTCATGCTGGCCAAGATGCTGACCCTGGCCGCTGCCCTCGGGCTGGCTGCCCTCCCGGGGCTGGGCGTGGGCTGGTTCCTGGGCAACCCGGCTGCAGGCCTGGCCCTTTCAGCCCTGGCCCTCGTGCTCGAGACATGCCTCCTGGTCACCATCGTCGGGCGCATCTTTCGCCGGGTGGACCCGAGCCGAGACCTGGGGCAGTAGCATCTGCGCTTTGCTGCGCGATGCAGGTCCGACCATGGTCTCACAGCCGTCGGCGCCGAGCCCGGAGCGTTGTGAGCTGCCAACCCATGGCACAAGCTCCCCCGTCAGCTGAAGAGCGCGGTGCAGGCCTCGGTTGCTGCGGTCAGTGCGTCGTCGTCCAGGTCGCGATGAAAGACGAAGCGCAGGCGGGATGGTGCCAGGGCCATGACCAGGATGCCCTTCTCGGCCAGACGAGCCTCGGCTTCGATCGCGGGAGCGCGGGTGTTGGCGAAGACGATGTTCGTCTGCACCGAGTCCGCGTCGACGGAGAGACCGGGCAACCCGGCCAGGTGCGCGGCGAGGGCGGCGGCCCGACGATGGTCGTGGGCCATGAGCGCAGGCCCTTCCTCGATGGCGATCAAGGCGGCTGCGGCCAGGACACCCGCCTGACGCATGCCGCCCCCGAGGATCTTGCGCACGCGACGGGCGGCGTGAATCCGCGCCGCCGAGCCCACCACCAGCGAACCCACGGGAGCGCCCAGGCCCTTCGACAGGCAGACCGAAGCCATGTCCACGTCGCGAGTGATACGGGAGACGGGCACACCGCTGGCCACCTGGGCGTTGAACACACGGGCGCCATCCATGTGCAGGGCCAGCCCGCGGTCTCGACACAGGTGGGACAACGCATCGAGTGACTCTTGAGGCCACACCGTGCCCCCGGCGTAGTTGTGGGTGTTCTCCACAGAGACAACGGAGGTGAGCGGGTAATGGATGTCATCCCCGCGAATCAAGGCCGCCACGTCGTCCGGGGCGAGCACGCCGTTGTGCCCACTCACCGAACGGATCTGGCAACCCCACAGGCGCGAGACCGCCCCGCCCTCGTTGAGCAGGATGTGCGCGTCGCTCTCGGCGATGACCTCGCTGCCCGCAGAGGTCAGCACGCCCAGGCAGATCTGGTTGCCCATGGTGCCCGAGGGCACGAACACCGCGGCCTCCTTGCCGAACAGCTCGGCAGCCCGGGCTTCAAGCAGGGAGACCGTGGGGTCTTCGCCGAACACGTCATCGCCCACGGCGGCCTCCGCCATGGCGGCGCGCATGGCTGGGGTGGGCTGGGTGACAGTGTCGCTGCGTAGATCGTGCATCGTCTTTGTGGCTCCGGCGGGGCGGCAGTGTAGCAACGGCTCTGGCTGCCCCCGTATCCTGCTCAGCAACATGTGCTCTCTCGCTTCCTCTCGTCGCCTTGCCTTGCTGTCCGCCGCGGTGTGGATGCTGGTGGCTTGTGGTCCGCCTGCCCCCGCCGAGTCTTCCCCGCCCCAGGTCCCCCGGTTCGCCTTTACCGAGGTCGCCGCCCAGGCGGGCCTGGACATCGCCCTGACCTGCGGCGGGGTCGCCGGTGTGAAGCGCACGATTCTGGAGGTGAACGGCAACGGCCTCGCCCTGGCCGACCTGGACAATGACGGCGACCTCGACGTGGTGTTTGTCGACGGCAACACCCGGCAAGGGCTGGCTGAGGGCACGGTGGTCGAACATCACCTCCTGCTCAACCAGGGTGTGCTCGACGGGGTGCCGCGCTTCGAGCGGGTTGCAGACGCAGGTGTCTCCATGACGGGCTGGCCCACGGGCATCACCGTGGGCGACATCGACAGAGACGGGCTGCCCGATCTGGTCATCGGTGGCGTGGGCCATGACAACCTCTTCTTCAACCGCCCCACCGCCAACGGCTCGCTGCATTTCGAACGGCAGCCACTCCCCGGCCGCAGCTCCCCACGTGACTGGACCACCAGCCTGGCCCTGGCCGACGCCGACGGCGACGGCCTGCTCGACCTGTACCTGGCCCGGTACCTGGACATCGACCCCGTGAACCCACCCATGGATCGCATCGGCGAGCTGCCCTGCCGCTACGCAGGTTTGCCCGTCATGTGCGGCCCCCACGGCATGACGCCCCAGCCCGACGTCCTCTTGCGCGGGCTGCCAGCGGCGCCCTGGTTCGTGGACGGCACCGCGGCCGCCGGCCTGGGCGCCCGTCCCCCGTCGTTCGGCCTGGGCGTGTTGTTCGCCGACATCGACCAGGACGGACACCCCGACCTCTACATCGCCAACGACTCGGTGGACAACTTCGTGCTGCGCAACCGGGGCGACGGTCGCTTCGAAGCCCTGGGCGCCCTCTCAGGCGCGAGCAGCGACGGGGCGGGCCGGGCCCAGGCCGGCATGGGCGTGAACATGGGCGACATGGACGGGGACGGCGACTTCGACCTGCTGGTGACCAACTTCTCCAACGAAGCGAACGCGCTCTATCGCAACGAGGGCCACTGGCTCTTCCGGGAGGTCTCCGCGCCGTCCGGCAGCGGCCACGCCAGCCGGCCCCTGTTGGGCTGGGGTGTTCACCTGGCCGACTTCGATGGGGACGGGCACCTCGACGAGTTCTTCGCCAACGGGCACGTCTATCCAGAAGTCGACCAGGTCGCGGGGGAGCGGGGCTATGCCCAGCCCTTGATGCTGCTCCCCGGACGAGGCGACGGCACCTTCGGAGCCAACGCCTTCCCTGACCAGAGTGCGCTGGTGGGCCGAGCGGCAGCCAGGGGCGACCTGGATGGCGACGGCGATCTCGACCTCGTCGTGCTCGCCCTCGACGGGAGCCCCAGGCTCTACCTCAATGGTCATGACCGCCCCCGGCGGTACTTGCTCGCCACCCTGCGCGACGGCTCAGCGAGGGCTGCCGAGGCCTTTGGCGCCACGCTCTCGTTGACCACAGCCGCTGGCACCCAGTCCAGACAGACGGTGTCGGCCCGGGGCTTCCAGACCAGCAACGACCCGCGCCTGCATTTCTCCGGGGTGGGCCCGATCTTGACCGCCACCGTGCTCTGGCCCGGCGGCGAGCGGGAGACCCTCGACGCCTCGACGCTGCACTTCGGCAGCCGATACGTCATCGAGCGGGGCCGGGGAGTGGTGGCGCGATCGCCCCTGGCAGACGACCGCTGAGGCCAGGCAGGTTGTGCGGTGATTGCAGCACGTCGGGTGAGAGATCGGTCCTCGCTCCGGGTGGCGTTCTGGGCCAAACTGCGCTCCATGATCGCCCAACCCTCCCCGCACTTCTGCTGTCTCGTCGCCTTCGCCCTGTTGTGCTGGGGCTGCGGCGACGCCCCTGTGACGGCCTACGATCCTGCCGAGGCTGGCAGGCAGTTCCCCGAGATCATGGCCAGCCTTGGCGCTGGCGATCCGGAGGGCGCCCTGACAGCCATCGCGCAGATCAGGGAGCAGACCTCGCCAGAGGACCTGCCGGCGGGACTGGACCACTACCAGGCCGTCGCTCACCTCGACGCGGGCCAGCCCGCCGAAGCCCTGGCGGCCCTACAACGGGAGCTCGCTGCCCACGCAGGCAATGGGGCGGCCCACCTGCTCATGGCCGAGGCCCTGCTGGACATGGGGCGCGTCGCCGAGGCTCCCGCCCACCTGGCCCAGGCGGAGCAGCTGCTGAACGACATCCCCTATCTGTCCCTCGTCTCCGGCAGGGTGGCCCTGGCCCTCGATGACGACCCTGGCGCCCAGGTTCACCTGACCGCCTACGTGGCCCAGGACCCCCTCTCACCCCGGGCCGCCGAGGCCCACCACGGCCTGTCCCAGATCGCCCGCCGCCAGGGTGACCTCGAGCTGGCTGAGATCGAACGGGAGCGCTCTGCCTACCTCGAGAAGGTGAACCAGTTTCTCAATGCCTACCGAAACCGCCTGAGCGAGTCCCCCGGCGACACCGAGGCAGCCCTGGGTGTGGGCATGACCTACCTCGATCTCTACCAGCACTACCTCCCGGACAATCAGCTGCTGGAGCTGGCAGAAGGGGCGTTTCTGGCGGTATTGAGTGGCGAACCAGAGAATGCGCGGGCCCTGTTCAACCTGGGCTTCATCGCCACGGTCACCGACAGGTCTGATCTGGCCCACCAGCGCTATGCCCAGGCCCTGGCCAGCGAGCCCACCCACGTGGGCGCCCTGCTGAACGATGGTGCCCTGTCCCTGCGCGAAGGCGACTTCGACCACGCGACAGAACAATTATTCAGGGGACTGGACGCTGCCCAGCAGAGCGGCGACCAGGTGCGGGCCCGATTGGAGCTGGGTCGCCTGGAAGAGGCCAGAAACAGGCCTTCTGAGGCCGTCTTGCACTATCGGGCCGCGTTGGCCATCGACGCCAGCGACTCCCGATTGGTGGGGCTCGAAGAACATCTCCAAGGTCTGGTATCAACCGCCGGCGGCTGATCTCTCATTGAGGGGCTTCGGTTCACGAGCCCACCTCGCTCAAGACCCTGTCCAGAACTGGTCGATGTGGCTCTGAATGGCCAAATTCTGGGTTCCAGACTAAAGTGGTGCCACATTCCCGAAAATGTGGCGTCTAGAGCTCGATCCTCCCTCAGCGCCGCCGAGACAGTGTTCATGGACATCTTCGCCAAACGACTGACAGCGGGCCTCCTGCTCTGCGCGTCCACGCTTCCTGCGGCTGCCCAGGTGGCGGCCCGGGCGCCCCAGGTGGGCCCCAAGGCAGCTCTCAACCTCGAAGACGAGGCCCACCGCGCCGCTCGCATCGCCCTCACCGGCGACCTGGGCTTCGCGCCCTTGCCTCCGCTGCTGGCCAACAGCCCTCGAGACCAGCTGATCTTCGCCGACCGCTTCCCCGTCGAGCAGCAGACCTATGAGAGCAGCGGTGGCACCCCGCCGACCATGTTCGACGGTTTCCTCACCACAGCCCAGACCGGCACGATCTTCCCTGAGATCTTCAAGTACCAGCTGGGCAACAGCTACGACGAGTTCGGGCCCGCCCACCCATTGGTTGTGGTCTATCACGGCTTCGGATCGTCGGCCAACAGCGTGGCCGGGGCCTCGACCCTCGACGAAGAATGCAACGCACGGGGTTACATCTACGCCTCGCCCACGGGCCTCGATGACCAGCTCTTCGGCAGCCCCATCAGCCAACAGCACGTCGAAGCGATGATCCAGTGGCTGCTGGACAACTTCAACATCGACCCCGACCGCATCTTCATGGTGGGCTTCTCCATGGGCGGTGGTGTGGTGACCAACTTCGCCGCCCGTCACCGCGACCCGGACGACATCATGATCGCCGGCCTGGGCACGGTGAGCGCAGCCATGGACTGGACCCAGACCTACAACACAGGCACGGCGGGCACCCAGTCCCTGCTGGAGAACATCTACAACTTTGGCGGCGACCCCACGGCCAAGCCCTTCGAGTACCGCCAATCCAGCGGGATGTACTTCACCGAGGGCACCTACCCGCCCCTGCCCGGCGTGGTCGACACGGTCGAGTCCATGGCCACCAACCTGGGCAGCATCCCCACCTACATCACCTACGACAGCGGCGACCCCCTGACCCACATCCCCGGGACCAACGAGACCTTCGAGACTCTGCTCCTGGGCCTCGGCTCCACACCCACCAAGGTGATCCAGACCGGCACCCTCGGCGGCGATGGCCTGCCAGCGCCCCACTCCTGGGCCGTCCTCGACGAGACCGAGCTCTTTGATTTCTGGGATGGCCTCACCGTCGACCGCTACCCCACCGACTTCGCGGCCCAGCAAGACCTGGGAGGCCCCGCCTCCTGGGTGAGTACGACCCAGGGAGCCAGTGGCGCCTTCACCTACGTCGAGGGTTCTGCAGACGCGCTCAACGGCACCATCGACATCAGCGCCGTCGAGAACGCTGCGGTGGTCGACGTTGATCTCGCGGCGACGTCCCTCGCTGGCTCGGTGCGGGTCACGGCCAGCGCTGCCGCTGGCCAGCCCTACACCCTGCGGCTCACCGATCTGGCCAGCCAGCCCAGCTACCTGCTCGACCACTCCAGCGGCGCCCTGGTGACCCTGGTGGACAGCGACCCGTCTACAGGCTCGCTCTACCTCGATCTGGCAGCAGGGACCAGCATCGATGTCGATCTGGTGTTTGACCCGCAATGGACCAGCAGCCTGACGAGTGCGCCCAACCCGGTGCCGATCAATAGCAGCTCCACGGTGCAGATCGACTGCCCCAGCGACGGCCAGAACGCCTGGCTGATCATCGCCCTGCAGGAGCTGCTGCTGCCGATCAAGGGCGTGACGCTGACGGCCTCGCCTATTCCGCCGGCAATCCTTATCCTGCTGCCCCTCGATGCGAGCGGCGACACGTCGTTCCCAGCCACCATTCCGAACGACCCTCTGTTCAGTGGCATTCGCATCCCCATCCAGCTCATGACTCTCGATGCGCAGAACACCCCCTTCAGCGTCTCGAACCTCTGGGGGTTCAAGATCGATTAGCAGGTCGGATCAGCCAGACTCACAGACCTACGAGGTCGGCCGGGAGCATCACGGCACCTCGCTCTTCGACTACCTCGATGCCCTCCTTGGCCCGCTCGACCGCCCTGCCGTGCGCATGGCTGCCGAGAGCAAGCTGCTGCTGCTGAATGGTGAGCCCGGCGGCCCGTCCCTGACGCTCAAGTCTGGCGATCACATCGAGCTGCTGTTGGCGCCCGAAGCCATGGAGCGCCACAGCTCCGACGAGCTGGACGTCTTGGCCCGAGAAGAGAAGCTGATCATCGCCGTCAAGCCCACCGACGTGGCCTTTGATGCGGGCCGGGCCAACCGGGGCGATTCCGCCCTCGAACGGCTGGCCGAGCAGACGGACGGCGCTCGCCCGAGGGCCCCCCACCGCCTGGACAAGTTCACTTCGGGCCTGGTGGTGGCCGCCCTCGATCGGCGCACCGAGGCCGAGCTCTCCGATGCTTTCAAGGACGGCAGCGCCACCATGGAGTACCTGGTGGTGGTGCGCGCGCCGCCAAAGGCCGACGAAGGCACCATCGATGTCCCTCTGGGCAAGTCGAAGCGCAGTGAGGCCGTGCTCCAGCCAGACCCCAAGCACGGCCGCACCTGTGTCACCCACTGGCGGGTGGTCGAGCGGCTGCGGGGGTTTGCGGTCCTGGCGGTCACCCCAGAAGCAGGCCGCAGCCATCAGGTCCGGGCCCATCTGGCAACCCAGGGCTTCCCGGCCCTCTGCGACCGCGACTACGGCGAGGATGACCGCATCCTGCTCAGCCAGCTCAAGCTCCACTATCGGGCCAAGCGAGGGCGCCCAGAGCGGCCCCTGCTGGCCCGCCCGGCAGTTCATGCGTCCACCTTCCGTTGGGCCGGGCGAGAAGTGACCGCCCCTCTGCCCGAAGACATGGATGTTCTGCTCAAGCAGTTGCGGCGACTACGCCCCCTCGCGTAAGATCCCCGATCGCCATCTGGCGACCAGACCACTGACTGACGGACAGCTCCCATGACCAAGATCAAGCTGCGCAACAGCAAGACCAAGCGCCGCCGGAAGATCGGCTTCCGTGCCCGGATGAAGACCGTTGGCGGACGCCGCATTCTCAAGCGTCGCCGTGCCAAGGGCGCTGCGCTGACCAAGGTCTGATCGACGCTGGGCCCCCTGTCGGGGCTCACCGCTGATCTCCTCCGCCCGTGTCGCCTCGTGCGCCCCAGCCCCTGCCCATGACTGCGGGAGAGATCCGCACCCTGGGTTGGGACGCGCCGGACGTGGTCCTGGTCACAGGCGACGCCTACGTCGACCACCCCTCGTTTGCAGCCGCCCTCATCGGCCGCACCCTGCAGGCCGCCGGCTTCAAGGTCGCCATCCTGGCGCAGCCCGACTGGCGCGCTGCCGAGCCCTTTGCCGCCCTGGGGCGCCCGAAGCTCTGCTTCGGTGTCAGCGCCGGCAACATGGACTCCATGATCAACCACTACACGGCGAACCGTCTCCCCCGTAGTGACGACGCCTACTCACCCGGTGGCAGGGCCGGGCTGCGCCCGGATCGAGCCACGGCGGTCTACGCCCAGCGTTGCCGAGAGGCCTACCCCGGGGTGCCCGTGGTGGCTGGCGGCGTCGAAGCCTCGCTCAGACGCCTGGCCCACTTCGACTACTGGTCGGACACCGTGCGCCCGTCGGTGCTGGTCTCCAGCAAGGCCGACCTGGTCGTCTTCGGCATGGGCGAGAACCAGATCGTGGAGATCTGCCAGCGGCTCGCGGCGGGCGAGGCCATCTCCGACCTGCACGACGTGCGGGGCACGGCCTATTTGCTCGGCGCCAAGCAGACCTTGCAAGATTGGGCCGGGCAGTCGTCGGCCACCCAGCCCCCGGCCAGCGGAGGCGAGAGCGCCCACGCAGACGCCCACGCAGACGCCCACGAAAACGCCGCCGCCGAGGCCCACACGGTGGCCTTGCCCTCATTCGAAGAGGTGCGCAGCGACAAGCGGGCCTTCGCCCTGGCCACTCGGCTGATCCATCGGGAGACCAACCCGTTCAACGCCCTGCGGCTCACTCAGCAGCATGGCCAGCGCAGGGTGGTCTGCAACCCTCCCACCATGCCGTTGAGCACCGAGGACATGGACGCTCTGTACGGTGCGCCCTACACCCGGCAGCGACATCCTTCATATCGCGAGGAGATCCCTGCCGAACGCACCATGGGCGCCAGCGTGACGATCATGCGCGGTTGCTTCGGCGGCTGCGCGTTCTGCTCGATCACCACCCACCAGGGCCGGGTGATCCAGTCTCGTAGCCACGACTCGGTGATCGCCGAGGTTGACGCCATCGCCGCTGACCCCCAGCACAAGGGCGTGATCACGGACATCGGCGGCCCCACGGCCAACATGTACACCATGCGCTGCAAGAGCCCGGAGGTCGAGGCCAAGTGTCGACGCCTGAGCTGCGTCTTCCCCTCGATCTGCAGTCAGCTGGGCACGGACCACGGCCCCCTGGTCAAGCTCATGGAGGACGCCCGCACTCGCCCCGGCGTACGCAGGGTGCATGTGGCCTCAGGGGTGCGCATGGACCTGGCCGCCCGCTCGCCCGAATACCTGCAGCAGCTGGCGGCGCACCATGTGGGTGGCCACCTCAAGGTGGCTCCAGAACACGTGAGCAAGCGGGTGCTCAAGCTGATGAAGAAGCCAGAGCAAGAGAACTTCGAGCAGTTCGCCGAGGCCTTCGCGAGCGCCAGCGCCGCCGTGGGCAAGGAGCAGTACCTCGTGCCCTACTTCATCGCCTCCCACCCAGGTAGCACTCTCGACGACATGATCGAGCTGGCGGTGTTCCTCAAGGGTGCGGGGTACCGGCCGCAGCAGGTGCAGGATTTCATCCCCGCCCCCATGGACCTGGCCACGTCGGTCTACTACACGGGCCTGGACCCCCACACCATGGAGCCCACCCCGGTCGCCACCAAGCTCAAGGACCGGCGCATGCAGCGAGCACTGATGCAGTTCTTCAAGGACGAGAACTGGTTCGAGGTGCGAGCAGCCCTGGCCGAGGCGGGGCGGGACGACCTGGTGGGCTCCGGCCCCCAGTGCCTGATCAAGGCGAAGGCTCCCAAGGCGGCGGTGGCTGCTCGGGCCAAACGCCGGGGCAAAGAGGTCGACCGCTACGTCCACGAGAAGGACCTGCTGGGCAAGAAGCCGAAACGTCGGGCCCCACGCCGCCGTCCGGGCCGTTGAGGCAAGCTTGGCCCCTTCGGAGAGTGCCGGTAGGATGTCCCGTCCGCCAGCGCCCCCAGGATGACCCCGTGTCTTCGCCGAGCCCACATGAAGAGCTGGTCTGGACGGTCCACCCCGCGGGGGACAAGCCTGCCCACGGTCTGGCGGTGGGCGCCGTGATCGGGGTGGCCACCCTGCTCTGCTGGCGCGTGACCGAGTCGCTCACCCTGACCGCCCTGGCCGTGGTCTTCCTGGCGGGCAGCCTGCGCTCGTTCTTCCTGCCCCGGCTCTACCGGCTCGACGCCGAGGGAGCCAGCGAGTCCGGGCCCCTCTGCCAGCCGCGCACACTGACCTGGGACTCCGTCCGCAAGGTGAGCCAGGGTCCTGCGGGGCTGCACCTCTCACTGCTGCACAGCACCTCGCGCCTGGTGCCAGACCGGGGGCTCTTCCTGCGCACCCCTGGCCGGCGCCAGCAAGTGGCCGAGTTCGTCAGCCAACACGTCTCCTGCCCATGAGCTCGTTCAGCGAAGAGGAGCGAGCGTTGATGACCGAGGCCGCCGAGGGCCTGGTCAAGCGCCGCTTCGCCGTGCCGGCCATGCTCTTTCTCGAGACCGTGAGCCCCATGAACATGGTCAGCGCGTCCATGCTGCACATGCTGTCGCCGATCTGGCGTTCGGCGATGCCAGCGTCGCGCATCGATCAGCTCGCTGCCCTCTTGGAGCGGCGAGATTCTGTCCCCGAGTTCATCTCCATCATCGACCAGACTGAAGAGACCCGACGCCGCGACGAGAAGGCTGCGCGGAGGGCTCGCAAGCAACCTCCCGAAGAACGATCACCAGACGAAAGGCCCCGTTCGTGACCGAGACCATCCGTTCGATTCTTGCCACCGACTGTGGCAGTACGACGACGAAGGCGATCCTGATCGAGCTCACCGACACGGGCTATCGCCTGAAGGTGCGCGGCGAGGCGCCCACCACCGTCGAGAAGCCCTTCGATGACGTGACCGTGGGCGTGCTCAACGCCGTCACCGAGGTGGCCGAGATCGCGGGCCGCAAGATCGTCGGGGACGACGGCCGCATCATCATCCCTCAGCAGGGTGACGAGGGGGTCGACCTGTACCTCTCGACCTCGAGCGCAGGCGGCGGCTTGCAGATGCTCTGCGCGGGCGTGGTGCGCTCCATGACCGCAGAGTCTGCGGAGCGGGCCGCGCTGGGTGCGGGCGCCATCGTCATGGACGTCATCTGCAGCAACGACAAGCGCCAACCCCACGAACAGATCACGCGCATTCGCCACCTGCGGCCGGACATGATCCTGCTCAGCGGCGGCGTCGAAGGGGGCACCAAGAGCCACGTGGCCGAGCTGTCTGAGCTGATCGCCGCCGCCGATCCCAAGCCCCGCCTGGGCTCGAGCTACGAGCTGCCCGTGGTCTACGCAGGCAACAGCGACGCACGAGGCGCGGTCGAAGAGGCGCTGAAAGAGAAGACCGCCCTCGAAGTGGTGGACAACCTGCGCCCCACCCTCGACGAAGAGAACCTCGACCCCGCGCGGGACAAGATCCACGACCTGTTCATGGAGCACGTCATGGCCCAGGCGCCGGGCTACGACAAGCTCAAGAGCTGGACCTCCGCGCCGGTCATGCCCACCCCTGGCGCTGTGGGCGCGATCATCCAGACCGTGGCCTCTCAACGAGACATCTCGGTCATCGGCGTGGACATTGGCGGCGCCACCACCGACGTGTTCAGTGTGTTCGACAACACCTTCAACCGCACCGTGTCCGCCAACCTGGGCATGAGCTACTCGATCAGCAACGTGATGGCCTCGGCCGGGATCGACAACGTCATGCGCTGGGTGCCTTTCGACATCGACGAGGTCGAGCTGCGCAACCGCATCAAGAACAAGATGGTGCGGCCCACGACCATCCCCTCGGTGCTGAGAGACCTGCAGGTCGAACAGGCCCTGGCCCGAGAAGCCCTGCGCCTGTCACTCGTCCAGCACAAGGACTTCGCCACCGAGCTGAAGGGGCAGCGCAAGACTCGCGACATCTCTGAGGCCTTCAACCAGAGCGGGTCCGGTTCCACCATCGTCAACATGATGACCCTCGACCTGATCGTGGGGTCGGGGGGCGTGCTCTCCCACGCGCCGCGGCGAGTGCAAGCGGCGCTCATGCTCATCGACTCGTTCGAGCCCATGGGCGTGACCCAGCTGGCGGTCGACTCGATCTTCATGATGCCCCAGCTCGGCGTGCTGGCGTCCATTCACGAGCAAGCCGCCACCGAGGTCTTTGAGCGGGACTGCCTGATCATGTTGGGCACGGTCATCGCACCAGTGGGCAAGGCCAAGCGGGGCAAGCCCCTGGCCACCGTTCACCTCGACCTGCCTGACGGCAAGCGAGAGGTGACCATCTCTGCGGGCGACCTCGACCTGATCCCCGCAGCCACGGACACCACGGTGCACTGCCGCATCGAGCCCGCCAAGGGCGTCGACGTGGGTGCTGGCCCGGGCATGCCCCTCGAGACAGACCTGGCCGGTGGCGAAGCGGGCCTCCTGATCGACGGGCGAGGACGCCCCATTCAGATGCCGCTCCCACCAGACGAACGTGTGGCCGCCATCAAACAGTGGATCAAGAACCTCGACCTCTACCCCCAACGGAAGGCCTGATCCATGGGACATGCCTACACCCCCGGCCTGAAGGTCTCACCCGCCGCTGACTTCGTGCGCCATCGCCTGCTGCCCATTCGCGGCGAGGTACTGGTGCGCCAGGGCGACACGGTCGAACCGGACACCGTGGTGGCCCGAGCCCTGCTCCCGGGCAACGTGGCCACGCTCAACCTGGCTCGACAACTGGGCATGGCCGCCGCCGACCTGGGCGATGTGATGCTCGTCAAAGAGGGCGCAGAGATCGAGGTGGGCCAGCCCCTCGCTCAGAGCAAGGGCATCTTTGGCATGATGAAGAAGACCGTCGAGTCGCCCACCACCGGGACCCTCGAGTCGATCTCCAAGGTGTCCGGCCAGGCGCTGTTTCGCGAGGCGCCCATCCCCGTCGACGTGAAGGCCTACGTGGGCGGCACGGTGAGCACAATCGAGGACGGCTACGGCGTGCACGTCGACTCCCGGGGCACCATGGTGCAGGGCATCTTCGGCATCGGACCAGAGTGCAACGGCAAGCTGGCCATGGTGGGCAGGGGCATCGACCAGCCCCTGCTCCCCAGCGACATTCTGCCTGAGCATCGCGGCGCGGTGATCGTGGGCGGCTCACTGGCCCCCATGGACGCACTGAAAGCAGCCATCGAGGTGGGCGTGGCGGCGGTGGTCACCGGGGGCATCGACGCCAAGGACCTGACCGAGCTGCTGGGCTTCGATCTGGGCGTGGCCATCACGGGCAACGAGGACGTGGGTCTCACCTTGATGGTGACCGAGGGGTTTGGCTCCCTGGCCATGTCCAAGAAGACCTACGAGCTGCTGGCGGAACGCGAGGGTCTGCTAGCGTCGGTCAGCGGCGCCACCCAGATTCGTGCGGGCGTCCTGCGCCCGGAGGTGCTCGTCCCCCACCCGGTGACCGCCGTAGAGCACACCGAGGTCGACGAGGGCTACATGCACATCGGGTCTGTGGTGCGCATCATTCGCGACCCCCACTTTGGCGAGCTGGGCAAGGTGGTCGAGCTGCCACCAGAGCCCGCAGTTCTGGACACCGAGGCCAAGGTCCGGATACTCACGGTCACCCTGAAGGGCGGCGAGCGGGTCACGCTCCCCCGGGCCAACGTCGAACTCGTGGATGAACAGCTCTGATGCTAGACGTCGCTGGCGCCTCCGAGGTCCTCAACGGCCTGTACGAGCAGCTCAACCCTTGGGTCGATACGAGCAAGCTGCCCACCCTGGGCTGCATCATCGCCTACGCCGTGGTGATGTTCTGGGCCCAGTCGCGAGCCAAGCGCGGGGTCGAGATCCCCATCCGGCGCATCCCCGGGCTCGATGCACTCGACGAGGCCATCGGCCGCTCCACCGAGATGGGCCGGCCGGTGCTCTACGTGCCGGGCATCGACGAGATCAAAGAGATCCAGACGCTCTACTCGATGATGATCTTGCGGCATGTGGCTCGCAAGACCGCCGAGTACGGCACCGAGCTCATCGTGCCTGTGAAAGACTCGGTGGTCATGGCCTTCGCCGAAGAAGCGGTGAAACAGGGCTGCCAAGATGCGGGACAGCCCGACGCCTTCATCCCGGACAACGTGCGCTACCTGTCGAACGAGCAGTTCGCCTACTGCGCGGGCGTGGCTGGCATCATGAACCGCGAGAAGCCTGCGGCGAACATCATGCTGGGCATGTTCTTCGCCGAGTCGCTGATCCTGGCCGAGACCGGCTTCGCCAGCGGCGCCATCCAGGTGGCGGGCACGGCCAAGCAGCACCAGCTGCCCTTCTTCGTCGCGGCCTGCGACTACACCATCATCGGCGAGGAGTACTTCGCGGTGACGGCCTACCTGACCCGCGACCCCAACCTGCTGGGGACGATCCGAGCCGCCGACGTGATCAAGATCGTCGTCATCGCCTCGGTCATCGTGGGCGCAGCGCTGGCCACGATCTACGTGGACGCGGGGCCCGGTCCCAACTGGTCCACCATCTTCAATCGACTCTTCGGCTGACCGGCGATGAAACGCGAGATTCCCATCCTGCTGACGGTCCTGTGTGGACTGGCGATCACCTGGTCGTTCTTCAGCCAGTCTGATGTTTCCAAGGCGGTCAACGCAGAGCTCCTGGCCTGGGCCGTGGTGTTCTTCTCGGTGGCCTTTCTGCTGGGCATCGGCAACCTGATCCGCATCAGCCTGAAGCAGATCTCCAGCGGGCACCGAGATCGGCCCTACAAGATCGTGCTGCTGGTCGTGCTGCTGGGCTACCTGGGCATCGGCATCGCCGAGATTCACGGCTGGCTGGCCCCTCTGGCCACAGGGACGGACCCCACCGGCCAGGTGATCATGAGCGAGAACGTGCGCCGCGACTGGATCTACTACCGCATCTTCCAGCCCCTGCAAGCGACCATGTTCAGCTTGCTGGCGTTCTACATCGCCTCGGCTGCGTTCCGCGCCTTCAGGGCCCGGTCGTTCGAGGCCGTGCTGCTGCTCATGGCTGGCGCCATCGTCATGCTGGGGCAGGTACCCCTGGGCGACACGCTGACCTTTGACATGGCCTCCCGCTGGCAGGACTTCTTGATGAAGTACATCAACGCTGCGGGACAACGGGCCATCATCATGGGCGCCGCCTTCGGCACCCTGGCCACTGGCCTGCGCATCGTGCTCGGTCTCGAACGCAGCTACCTGTCGGAGTAAACCTTTGGCCAACGTCACTGACTTCGACCGCCGCTGGATCTTCCTGGCCATGGGTGTGCTGGTGGTCGGCCTTTACACCACCGGGGCCAAGAGCCCGGCGCCACAGCTTGAGTACGTACAGGCCTACTACGATGTGATCGAGGCTCTGCCTGACGACAGCATCGTCATGCTCTCTGCCGATTTCGATCCAGCCTCCGCAGCCGAGCTGCTGCCCATGTACCAGGCCACGATCCACCACCTGCTGCGCAAGAACATCCGCGTCGTCAACGTGGCGACCTGGCCCGCGGCGCCGCCCTACACGCGCAACGAGTTCAACCAGATCACGCCGCAGTACGGCAAGCTCTACGGGACCGACTGGGTCGAGCTGGGCTTTCTGCCCGGTGACGACGTGGCCATGGCCCAGATGGGCGCGTCGTTGCACTCGGCCTTCTCCACGGACAGCCGTGAGAACAAGCCTCTGGCAGAGCTTCCCCTCATGGGTGAACTGGGCGATTCCCTGCAGGGCATCGACCTGCTGATCACCTTGAGCGCCGGCTACCCGGGCATCCTTGAGTGGTTGGCCCAGGTGGGCGGTCGCTACAACATGACCATCCTCACCGGGACGACCGCGGTGCAGACCTCTGATCTGTACGCCTTCTACCCGAGCCAGCTCGCGGGCTTCATCGGCGGAGCCACCGGCGCCACCCGCTATCTTGAGCTGGTCAGCGAGCAGACCGAAGCGATGGTCCACGCCCGGGATGTCAATCAGAACCGCATCATGATCCAGGAGTGGGCACACATGCTCATTCTGGCCCTGATCGTCGTCGGCAACGTGCTCTACTTCGCCGGCCGAGGAAAATGACCATGACCTTCCTTGCCCAGCAAGCCCTGGCCGAGCGCCCCTTCTTTGACATCCTGGCCGTGCCGCCCGACGTCGACGTGGTGGGCGCCTGGCTCATCGCCCTGTTCACCCTCTGCGTGTTCAGCTTCCTGTACAAGGACAACCCCTTTTACAAGTTCGCCGAACACGTCTTCGTGGGCGCGGGGACAGCGTTCTTCACCCTGCAATACTACGAAGAGGGCGTGCTCGAACCGGTGATCGACCACATCCATCGAGCGTCTGGGCTGATCGACTCTGGTGGTCTGCTCATGCTGGGTGGGCATGGGATCGACCCGACCCTGGGCATCGTCTTCCGCTGCATCGCTGCAGCGCTCGCGCTCATGCTCCTGGTGCGGCTGTTCAAGGCAGACTCCTGGGCCCCCCGCTGGCCCCTGGCCATCATGGTCGGCGTCTACGCGGCGCTGAAGATGACAGGTGAGACCCAGGCCAAGCTGGTCCTGCCCGTGAAGGGCATGCTCACCCCGATCACCAACCCCGACGCGGCGGCCTGGTCGTCTGACTGGGCCCGGGTCGAAGACACGGGCGTCTTCTTCACCATCGCTGCGCTGGTGGTCATCGTGGGCACCATCTGCGCCTTGTCCCACTTCATCTTCACCTACAAACGCACGCCCCTGCTCGGTGGCGTCTCCAGAGTGGGCGTGGTGGTGCTGATGATCACCTTCGGCTCCATGTTCGGCTTCACCGTCCTCGGACGTATCGCCCTGCTCATCGAGCGGGTCGACTCCCTGGGCACCCTGTCCGGCAACGGCTACCAGATGATGGGGACGGGAACAGGCACGCTCTCCGTCATGACCTCGCCTCCAGTGCTCACAGCCGTGCTGATCACCCTGGTGCTCGTGCTCCGGAAGATCACCGGCAAGGACGCAGGGGACACGGCCTCCACGTAGGGCTCAGTCCGTCGGAGGGTGTAGGCCGGTCCCATGAGCTGAGGCGGGAGCCAGCGCCACAGGTCGAAAGGGCGGCAATGCTCCGGGTGAATTGCCGCCTCTCGCCCACAGGCTCTCCCGCGAGATTTCTCGCAGCCGCCGACCCGTAAGAACGCCCACCCGTCTCAGCCCTTGCCGTTCCACAAGGCCCAGCGGGAGGTGCTGTGCACCCTTATCTCAGAGCGAGTTCCGCAGGCTGCTGCGCAAAGCGCAGCAGCCGAGGACTGTCCGAGCCCGGAGGTAAGGGTGCACAGCACCTCCCTCCACCATCTCGAGGTCAGCCCACCGGCAGCGGACTACGGATCGCCGGTCGACAACCCAGCGCTCGGCAGATAGATGCGGTAGTTCGGCCCCAGTTCTTGTGTGGAGAGCAGGGGCAGCAGCACCGGCACGGGCTCCAGCAGGGTGTTCGCCAGATTGGCCAGGGGGTAGTAGACCGGCGCCGTCTGAGTGGCCACGCCGGTCACCGGGTCGACCTTGTTGCCGATGGAAAACACCAGGGCACCCTCGGCGTCCCAATCTACGGGGACCTGCGTGTTGGACGGCGGCAAGAAGTGGAAGCTGCCGTCCATCACCCGCCCGATGATGTTGCCGTTGAGCACCAAGGCCGGGGTCAGGTCGCGGATGAAGCTGAAGGTCGCCAGGTCTGAGACGAAGGCGTGCTGGGTGTTGCCCAGGGGATCGCTGTCGGCGGTCTGGGCGAAGGCCACCCGGCTGCCGAAGGGGTCGGGGGTGACGTTGGAGATGTGCGTCCCCGCACCAGACTCACCGGTGATCGACACGCCCAAGAAGGGGGCATTCATGTCGAAACCGAAGAGTTCGTCTGTCTCGGTGAGATCGCCGGCCATGTGAGAGGTGAAGAACATCATGGTGCCCTGCACTCCAGAGCCTTCAACGAAGCCCATGGTCGACAGGGTCTCTACTGGCGTCAGCGCCTCGCCGCCCGGCAGGTCGAGGTTGGGCAAGGAGCCCAGCACGCTCAGCTCGTCGCCGCTCACGTCGAACGACCCACCGTTGACCAGGTCGATGCCCAGGATGTTCATCACCTCAACGCCCGGCGCGAGGATCGTGTTGCCCTGGATGGGCTCGCCGTCACGCACGATGTAGAGGAACTGACGATTCGGCGACAAGAACTGGCCCGCCGGGATGAGTGTGCCGTGGGTATCGAGCCCCGACGCCGACTGGGCCGTGTTGGTCAAGTTGACCATGACGTCGGTGGAGATGGTGTAGAGGAACACGTCGTACAGGGGGATCTTCGTCGAGTTCACGAAGCCCATGGGGTCTGCGTAGGGGTTGAGCCCCATCAGGAAAACGATGCGATCTTCATCCACGAAGTGCAGGCCTGAGAGAACCCGATTACCGACGAAGTCCCCAGGGATCTTGAACTTCCCGGTGTCCGCTCTGAACACGCCATCGACAGTGGCAAAACCCGTGCCGTTGGTGGGCGCGATGTGCAGCCAGTCCCTGTTGTCGAATCCAGCCTCCTGGAAGGCCCAGGCCACGTAGGTGCCCCCTGGCGACATCGCCGCCTTGTTCCCTCGCCCTTGGCCTCCCGGATAAAAGAGCCGCATGGCTCCCTCGTCGGCGCCAGCACCTCCACCATGACCAGACAGGTTGCGAATCGACATGACCGGCTCACCCGTCGGGGAGTGCGTGATGTTGTCGATGTAGAACATGTCCTCATCGCGTTCTTCCGGACCGGCGGCCATGGCCACGGCCCGCCCGTCCGCAGACACGATGGGTGTGGGATCGAATCGCTTGACGTTCAGCCCCGTGCCCGTGGTACCGAAGTTGCCGTTGATATACGGCCGGGGGATGACCGGGGTCTGGGCGATGGCGCTGGGGTCTGCCAGGGGCACGTCAATGTAGTCGCGCACCCAGACCTCACGGCGGACCCAGCGGGACTCGAAGCCATTGAACGGGCCGGTCAGCGCACCCTGGGGCGAGAGGTTCGTGCCCTGGTCCGATTGAGCGAACTTGTGGGCCAGGCCCACGAAGGCCACCAGGTTCTGGGAGTCATCGCCCACGATGGCCACGGATGGCATGGAGATCAGCCGAGAGCGCACGTCCGTGTCCGTCGCGCTGGGGTCAGCCTGGACCTGGTAGTCGACCTGCCAGGTTTCCTGCCCGGAGACGGGCCAGAGTTCACCGTCAAGGCGAATGGCCCAGAGTTCATCAGGGTCGGAGCCGTCGACGAAACTCGGCGACACGGCGAAGTCGCCGCTGTTGACCTTGACCGCGGCGATCATGGAGCGGCCATCGGGAGCGATGGACACCATGGGGTTCCACTCCCTGTCCCCGGAGCTCGCATCAACCTCGGTGCCAGGAATCACGCGCCAGGTGTGGCTCGCCCGGTCGAGCAGGCAGAACCCTTGCACCTTGGTGGTCTGGTCTTCGTAAAGGTAGAGGTCGAGGTCCAGGGTCACCGCCGTGCCTTCTTCTGCAGGCTGATAACTGAACTGGGGAATGACCACGTGGACCAGCTCGGGGTTCCGCGCGTCGAGAGAGACTCGCGAGCGGCTCAGCGCACCGGAGGTGGTCACGATGCTGAACTCACCGACAACGAAGTCGCCAGGGGTGTGGGTGAAGCCGTTGTTCGGCTGATTACCCGAAGAACCCAGTCGACGACGCTTCACGTTCAAGAACGAGGTGGCCGTCTTGCCCCGGTAGGACACGACCTCTGCTTTGGGGGGTGCGCCGGACGAGAGCGCGGCAGCAGACCAAGGATGCTTGCCCTGGAAGGCCACCAGCAACGAGCCCCGATCGGGGAAGCCCGTGGTGTCCGCGACCTGGAAGGTGTTCTCTGTGGGGCTGGTGGTGATGCTTGCAGTGATGGTCGTCACCGGCTGGGACAACGGGTTGATCGGCGCATCGGGGCTGTTCGACAAGATCGGCAAGAAGCGCATGCCCACGGGCAGCCCCACCGCGTCTACATCACTCAGGGGAGCCACACCGCTGGCGAACGGCGCGAACGTGTTCAGCGTGTCCCCATCGATGTCCCTGTGCCCCACGCCTTCGATATCGAGAATGCCCAGAGCCGGCGCTGAACGCACGAAGCTGAATCGAACGTTGAACTCGGGCGGCGTGACATTGACTCGCACGCCGTTCGAGAGCTTGAGCGCCGGAAACGACGAGACGTCCTGGACGATGGCCTGCACATAGAAGTCGCCGCTGTAGAGCCCGTTGGGAATGCTCATGGGCTGGGTGCCAAAGCCCGAGCCGTCGAGCATGGCCGGGGTGGGCACCACGAACACGAACGGTGGCTGCACGAAGAGCGGCGGCGGCAGCAGGTTCGTGGGGAACGGCGTCTGAGCTGAGGAGACCAACAAACCCCAAGGCACATCAAAGTTGTTCTGGTTCTCGGCCAGGTACGCGAGATCGGCGCTGAAGAAAAGCCCGGATGATCCGCTGAAGACGCCGCTGCTGTCGTAGGGCCCCCCCGCCGGCGGCGCATCGTTGCCCAGCCCATCTCGCAGCGTGAGCTGGGGAGTGTCCCCAGGAGCCAGTTGGGCTGAACTGCTGGGCAGCACGATGCCGCTGATCAGCAACAGCAACAAGGAGAGACGAATCATGGGCATGTCTCAAAGGCCCGACCGAGCTGGCAAGCTGGCGGGCAGGAGAATCTCGGGGTGTCGTTCGGGACCGGGCCTGCGCAGCGACCTGCTCTGGACGGCCCATTCGGGGCTCAACTGACAGGCCCGGGCAGTATACCGGGTCAGCGGAGCGCACACATCGAGGCCCTGAAAGGCCCGCTGTGGGCCACCTGGGCCGGTCGCCTCGGCTGCGCCGGCCACCGAGGTCGGCCAGCAGGGTCGGCTGCCAGCAGCCCGCCCGCCTCAGGCCAGGGCCTGCCCCACCTCGGCCCGGACGGCCTGCAAGATCCGGTCGGCCACTCCTGGGCCGGTGAAGCCCAGTTTCGCCATCAGGCGATCCCGGGTGCCGTGCTCGATGAAGCGGTCAGGCACCCCGATGGAAAGCACGGACGGCAGCACACACTGATCAGCGATCAGCGCTTCGGTCACGGCGGTGCCAAAGCCCCCGGCCAGGGCGTGTTCTTCGAGGGTCACCAGCAGCCGGGTCCCGGCCACCACGCGCTCGATCGTCTCGACATCGACGGGCTTGGCGAAGCGTCCATTGACCACAGCGCACTGCAGACCCTGCTCAGCCAGGATCTCAGCGGCCTCTTCGGCCACCGTCACCATGGTGCCGTAGGCCACCAGGGCCACATCGGCACCCTCTCGCAGCACCACCGCCTTGCCCCGCTGAACCGGCTCGACAGGCCGCCGTGCCTTCGGGGCCCCTTCGCGGGGATAGCGCAGACCGACCACCCCAGGCATGCGCAGCGCCGCCTCCAGCATGACCACCAGCTCGTCGCCGTCTGCGGGAGCCATCAAGGTCGTGTTGGGCAAGGCCCGCAGGTAGGAGATGTCGAACAGGCCGTGATGGGTGGCCCCATCGTCGACCAGGCCAGCCCGGTCCATGGCCAGCACACAGGAAGCCTTCTGGATGGCCAGCTCTTGAAAGACCTGGTCATAGCCCCGCTGCAAGAAGGTCGAGTAGATGGCGATGATGGGCTGCATCCCGCCCTTGGCCATGCCACCCGCCAACCCGATGGCGTGTTGCTCGCAGATGCCCACATCGAAGAAGCGCCCGGGGAGCGACTTCAGACAGCGGCTCAACCCCGTGCCGTCGGGCATGGCTGCCGTGACGCCCACGATGGAATCGTCAGCCTGCGCCAAGCGCTCCACGGTGGCCGCGAACATCTCGGTGTAAGGCGGACGCTTGGCGGGTTGAGCATTTCTCGGCGGGTCAGCCTCGCCATCCTTGCTCAGCCCCGGGGACGGCTTCACCCCGTGCAATCGCTGGGGATCGTCGGCGGCGCGGCTGTCCCCCGCGCCCTTGTGGGTCAGCAGGTGCAGCAGGTTCAGGCCACCGCGCTCGGCGAGGTCGCGCACGGTGTGAATCAGCCGGGGGATGTCGTGGCCATCCATGGGGCCGAAGTAGTCGAACCCGAACTCTTCGAAGACGTGCCCGGGCTGGGCCACCGAGCGCACCACATGCAGCCACTCGTCGAGAGTGCGATCGACCTTCTCGCCAATGAAGGGGATGTGCTTGATCAGCTCATGCACTTCACGCTTGGCCCCCGTGTACAAAGGCCCCGTGCGTACCCTGGTGAAGTAGCGGGCCATGGAGCCCACCGTGGGGCTGATCGACATCTCGTTGTCGTTGAGCACGACGGTGAGATCGACCCCCAGATCGGCGGCGTTGTTCATGGCCTCGAAGATGGCACCAGCGCCATAGCTGGCATCGCCCACCACGGCCACGGTGCGCCGCCCGTTGCCCGCCAGCTTGTCCGCCACGGCCAGGCCCAGGGCGAGGGACACGCTGGTCCCTGCATGCCCGGTGTGAAACAGGTCTTGCTCAGACTCCGCAGGGTGGGGAAAGCCGCACAGCCCGTCGTCCTTGCGCATGGTGTGCAGCTGGCCCTTGCGCCCGGTGAGCATCTTGTGCGGGTAGCACTGATGGCCCACGTCAAAGACCAGCCGATCCTTGCTGAAGTCGAAGACGTAGTGCAGAGCCAGGGTCAGCTCGAGGACGCCCAGGCCCGACCCGAGGTGCCCGCCCGTGCGGCTGATGGTCTCGATCAACTCAGCCCGCATCTCCTCGGCGACGAGGGGCAGCTCGTCTTCGGACAGGCGGCGCAGGTCGGAGGGGTCGTTGATGTCCTGGAAGAGCGACATGATTCTGGCAAACCGGGGGATTGAGGGCCCCGGAGGATACCAGCCAGAGCCCATGAGCACAGCCTGCTTGGCTCAGTGGCCTCTGGAGAAAACAGCCTCTGCCAGCTGAGCGAAGCGCTCACCGGCCAGCCCTCCCGAGAAGCGCTGGCTGGCACTGTTCAGCAGCTCCCGGGCATCTCTTCTGGCCTGAGCCACTCCCACCACCCCTGGCCAGGTCATCTTGTTGTTGTCGGCGTCCGCCCCGGCATCCTTGCCCAGAGCCTCTTCGGTGCCCTCCAGGTCGAGCAGGTCGTCCACGATCTGAAACGCCAGGCCCAGGTCTTCGCCTGCGGCGCCCAGGCGTTCGGCGTCAGCGTCGCTGCCTCCGCCGGCCCAGCAGCCCAACCGCAGACAGGCACCCAGCAGCGCCGCGGTCTTGCCTCGATGAATGGTGCGCACCCGCTCGACATCGGCTGACAATCCCTCGGCTTGCAGGTCGAGAACCTGGCCCCCCACCATGCCACTCCAGCCCACGGCCTGACCGAAGTCGGCGACCATCTTGCCCAGGGGGGCATCGGCCGGGACGTGGCGACCCAGCACCTCGAAGGCCAGGGTCAGCAGGGCATCGCCGGCCAGCACCCCCATGGCCTCGCCGTAGACCACGTGCACGCAGGGCTTGCCTCGCCGCAGTCTGGCGTCGTCCATGCAGGGCAGATCGTCGTGGACGAGAGAGTACGCGTGGAGCAGTTCGACGGCCGCCGCGGCAGCAAGGGCTCTCTGCCGATCGCCGCCCACATCCTCGCAGGCCAGGAAGACCAGCGCCGGGCGCAGACGCTTGCCACCGCTGAAGACGATGTGCGCCATGGCCGCGCCCAGACCACCGAAGGCATCGCTCTCGGGCATCCAACGCCCCAAGGCCTCGTCGACCTCGGCTCCACAGGATTGGAGCCAGGTGCCCAGGTCTGTCATGGGAGACTCAGCCACCGTGGGAGCTGCCTTTCGCTGCAGGTGTCTTCAGCTCCCGCGCGAACGCGCCGTAGTCTGCGCCTTCGAGAGCCAGGCGGGTGCGGCCGTTCCAGAAGGGTCGGGTCGTGCCCCCCTCTTCGAGAAAGCCGTCCTTGAGCAGCAGGGTCGGACCCTCGGGGAGCAACTCGGCCCGGGCTGACGACCAGGTGCGAAACACGACCTTGCGCAGGTCGCGCTCCACGATGACCAGATCCACGAACTCTCCGTTCTCGAACCCGCCGAGAGAGTCCAGTGCGATCGACTGTCCGTTGAGCACGGCGGTGAGTGCGGCAGAAGCCTGGGCCACGGTGATCAACCCAGCGTCGAGCTCGAGGCCAGCGGCAGCCCAGGCCGGGATGCTCGCTGCAGGCATGGGCAGCCGTTCGACCTCCGCGCCCTCGGCGATGGGCCCCTTCTCGAGGACCAGCTCGACCACGCCCGTGCGCATCTGCAGGTGGGCCCGGTCGTAGGTCTCGGCCTTGAGCGCCAGGCCCTGCTCGTCGTGCCGAGCCAGCAGCACGTCATACATCACGCCGTCCGTCACCAGACCATGCTCCACGATGGAGACATCGAAGATGCCGCTGGCCAGCAGCGCCTGGGACACTCCATGTGCCGGGTTCGCGGCCAGGTTGCGGTCTTTCGTGGACGAGATGCTGACCGTCGGCTTCTCGTCCTCAGCCACGGTCTGGCTGGCCAGTTGCCCCAGGCCCCCGGTCAGGTCGGTCAGCCGGCGCTCACTGTCGATGAGCTGTTGCCGCAACTGCAGCGTCTCGCTCAGGTGCTGGTTGCGTTCGAGGCGAGCATTGCGCACCTGGGTCGAGAGGTCGTCGATCTCGGCCGCCAGATCTTCCCGGTCGAGATCATGGGTCTGACCAGGCAGGACGATCGTGGGTTTCTCGATCTGCTCGTACCAGAGCCATGCCCCTGCGGCGAGGCAGGCCACCATCAGGCAGAGCATCACGTTGCCGCGGCGCTGGCTCGCAGCCAGCTGAGCCGTCAATCGCTCCTGCCCCTCGGTGAGATCATCGAGGGCGGACTGCAGGCGTCGAGCGGCGTCCCCCACCACGAGACCGGCCGCCAAGCCCTCGCCTCGGGCCATGGCGCTGTCACCGCCCTCGTGAGGCACCGCAGGGTGGGGATCACCGTTCGCGTGGTCGTCTTGAGCGTTCATGGCCTCTCGCCGCGGCGGTACAGATCTGCTGGGGGGCCAGGGGTGCCACAGGGCCCGATCGTTCCGTTCGACGGCCTCATGGACTCGTACCTTCCCCGTCCTTCGCCACGCCCCCCCGATACATGCGCCTGATGGCGAAGTAGGTGGGCACCGCCGCCGCAGTGGCCAGCAGCAGGGAGCCCAGGATCATGGGCCACAGGATCTCGTTGCCCAGCACCAGCAATCCGTCTACCAGGGAATGCCGGTCGGGAATCCCGGAGATCACATCGCCGATCTTCAGCCCGACCTCTGAGAAGCCTGCGACCTGCTGGCCCAGCACCACCGCGCCGATCCAGTAGAAGGCGAAGTAGAAGGGGATCAGGGTGACCGGGTTGGTGATCCAGCACATGGCCATGGCGATGGGCATGTTCGCTCGCATGGGCACGGCCAGCAGCAACACGATCATGGTCTGGATACCCACGGTCGGCGTGAGCGCCACCCAGAGCCCCATGGCACCGCCGCGAGCCACCGACTCCGGGGAGCCCTGGGCCCTCCAGATCGGATCGATCACCCGTATCTTGATCTGGCCGATCCAACTCACCAATCGTTCTCGGCCCCATGCTGGGTGTACCAGTCAGCCCACTGATGAACGCTCTCGTGATCTTGTCGGGACAACACCTGTAGGGCTTCGCCGAACGGGCCCTCGACGTTGGCCAGGCGATCGCGAGCGGCCATGGTCTCTTTCTTGCGGCTGATCTCCTTCTGGGCCTCTTCGTCGTAGCGCAACCACGAGTCGAGGATCGCCTCGACCGCGCGGCGGCGGAGGGGCACAGGCTCTTCTGAGTACTGCGAGAGGGCGAAGGCTGCGGCTGCGGAGACCAGCGGGTTGGGCACGTCGAGTTCCTTGGCGAAGAACGACAGCTCGCCCGCGTCCTTCGCGTAGCCCAGTCCTTCGACGAGGGAGGCGCGCACCTCCCACCAGTCTGCGATGTGCTTCTGCTTGAGAGCGCTGTGGATCAAGCCCTGGCCCTCGGGCTTGTCGTAGATCAAGCCCACGCAGAGCAGATAGGCCTCGACCAGCTCTTCGCGCGTGTCCGCGCCGTCGAGGTCGGGCTTCTTGGGCTTGAGCTTGAACACCGAGGTGACGCTCTTGCCGATCTTCTTGACCGTCTTCTTGCCCACCTTGAGATAGACGGCCTCCAGGTCGCGCAGGCCCTCTTCGATGAGGCCGGGACGATACTCCTTCACACCCCGCTTGATCTGGGCCATGGCCAGATCGGCCAGCTCTTCCGGGCCATCGCCAGCCACGAGACCAGGAGCAAGGGCAGGATCAAATCCAGGAGCGAGGGCCGAGACCCTGCCCGAAGGCATGCTGGGGTCCATGGGGCGGGCGACGCCCGGTCCCACAGCGGCGGGTAGGAGCGCCAGCAAGCTCACCATCGAGAGGGCCACCAGCCCCTTCGTGACGGCACCAACGAAGCCCATGCCGGGAGAAGCGGAACTCACGCCGTCGTTGCCGAGATTCATGGTGTCCGCTCCGGATCAGAGCCGGACATGGTATCGCGACAGCGCTCAGAAGACGACCGACGACACAGCGACCCCGCATTCGTCCGCGACCCGCTGGGCCAAAGCCGCCGCGAGGGCGGTCCCGAAGGGCCGTTGGCGGGACAGCTGCCGCCCCGCCAGGACATCGACCGCCAGCAGGCCCTTGCCCGCGCCGGTCAGGAAGCATTCGTCGACCTCTCCCAGCTGAGCCTCTGTGACCTCGTCCTCCGAAGTGGGCAGACCCAGGGCCTGGGCCAGCTCCAGAACCACCGAGCGGGTCACCCCGGGGAGCACTCCCGCTTCCACCGGCGGCGTGACCAGCTGCCCGCCCAGCACCACGAAGACCGTGCTCACCGTGGCCTCCGTGAGCAGTCCCTGGGCGTCAATCATCAGGTCGTCGACCCGGCCCTGCTGCTCGGCCCGCTCCCGCAAGAGGTAATGCACGAGATAGCTGGTGGACTTCACCCCCGCCAGGGGCGAGCGGGCGTCCAAGGCGAAGGGCAGCAGACCCACCTCTACGGGGCGTCCTACGGGCCGGGTCGGCACGTCTCTCAGCTGGACCAGCACCCGGGGCTGTCCGTTGGAAAGATCGACGGTGGCGGCCGCCCCGGCCGTCACGGTGATGCGACAGAGCGCCGAGGGCCGATTTGCCCGCTGGGACAGGGCCTGAACGTCGCCGGGCAAGCTCTGCACAGCGGCAGGAACCTCGAGCCCCACGGAAGCCAACGACCTCCCCAAGCGGGCCAGGTGCCTCTCCAGCAAGAACGGCCGCCCGCCATAGAGGCGCACCGTCTCGAACGCACCCAGGCCATAGAGCAACGTGCGGTCGAAAGCGCTGACCATGACCTGCTCGGCAGGCAGGACCTCGCCGTCACAAACGGCCCACTCATTCGACGTCACGACGGTTCATCTCCAAAGGGCAAGGGCAGCTGCAACACATCGAACCAGCCGCGGGCCTTGTGCAGGGTCTCGTCATACTCGGCCACCGGATCGGAGGCCAGGGTGATGCCTCCACCCACATTGATGACCAGTCGTTCATCGCAGAGGGTGGCGATGCGAATGGCCACCGAGAGGTCGAAGTCGCCGTTGGCGTCGAACCATCCCAGGGCGCCGGTGTAGGCGTGGCGGCGCACGGGCTCGAGTTCTTCGACGACCTCAAGGGCCGACAGCTTGGGCGTGCCCGTGACCGACGCGGGAGGCCAGGCCGCCTCGACCAGCTCGGCTGCGCTCGCCCCGGCCGGCACCCGCGCCCGCACCGTGGCCACCCGATGAAACACCGTGGACCAGACCTCGGTCTCGAAGGGCAGGGTCACCGACACCGATCCGATCTCGGCCGACCGTCCCAGATCGTTGCGCACCAGATCGACGATCATGGCCAGCTCGGCGTTCTCCTTGGTCGAACTCTCCAGGGCCTCTCGCAGCTGACGATCCGTCGCCTCGTCGCTGCCCCGCGGCCGGGTGCCCTTGATCGGGCGGGACTCAAGGGTGCCACCCCTGCGGCGCAGGAACAGCTCGGGGGACGAAGAGATCAGGCTGCCCCGGGGCGTGCGCACCAACGCGGAGAAGGGTGCCGGGCTGCGCTCGCGCAGGGCCTGGTGCAGGGCGCTGGCGTCGCCGGCATAGGGCAGCTCGAAGCGTTGAGAGAGATTCACCTGGTAGATGTCCCCCGCCAGGATGTGCTCCCGCGCAGCCTCGACGGCGGCCAGGTAGTCGGACCGAACGAAGCTGCTCCGAGGGCGGCCCTGCCCGGCTTCAGGCTCGGGGAGGCGCCGGGCCTGGGCCGCCAGCGCTGCGATCTGAGCGGCGAACTCTGCGCCCTCCTGCTCGCTGCCACGGCCCACGATCAGCCGCCGCCCGCTGCTCACTTCTTCTGCCAGGACAAACCGGAACAGGCCAGCCAGGAGGTCGGGCCAGGAGCTATCCCGGGGCCGCCAAGCGGGCAGCCGTTCCAGCTCTCTACCCAGGTCATAGGAGAGCACCGCCACCGCTCCCCCCTGAAACGGCGGCAGGGCCTGTCCTCCGTCGGTGGCAAGAGGGTCGCCCTGTTCTGGTGCCAGCTCCCGTCGATCCGGCCAGTGTCGATCCAGGGCTGCTTCGAGCTGGCCCAGGGCTCGCTGATCTGCCAGGGGCTGGAGCTGATCACCCCCATCGAGCAGCAGGGTCTCCATGGGGTCGACCACGAAGAGGTGCCAGCCAGAGAGGGGCCGGCGTTCGGGTCCGCTGTCCAAGAGCATGGGCCATCGGGCAGGGTCGGCCGCCGCCGCCAGCTGCTGCAGCGGTGGTCCCGGAGGCAGTGACATGACGAAGGGACGATCCATGGTCCCATCGTAAAGCTTGAGTCGGCTCGATCGACGAGCCACTGTGGAGAGATGAAGCTGTTGGACGAATACCTGGCCGAGTTGGAGTTCGCCCGCCAGGTCTCTCCACACACCCTGCGCGCCTACCGTTCGGACATAGGGGCCCTGCTGACCTTCGCCTCCAAGCAGGGCTTCCACGACCCGCGCGAGCTGGACACCCTGCTGCTGCGCGAGTGGTTGGCCAGCCTGCCCTCCCCGGCCCGGGCCACCCTGGCCCGCAAACAGGCCAGCCTGCGAGGCTTCTTCGGCTGGATGGCTCGCACCGGCCGCACCGAGGGTTCGGCGGCCGTGGCGTTGCGCTCTCCTCGCCGGGCCCATGCTCTGCCCCACACCCTCGAAGAATCGGCCATCGCCGCGCTGCTCGCCGTCCCCGCGGGAGACACACCCGCAGACCTGCGGGACCGGGCGCTGCTCGAGCTGCTCTATTCGTCGGGCATGCGCGTCTCAGAATGTTCTGGCCTGGATCTGGCCGACCTCGACCTCACCCACGGCACGGCCCGGGTGCTGGGCAAGGGCAACAAGCAGCGCATGACCATGGTGGGACGCCCCGCCCGCGATGCCATCGAGCACTGGATGGTCGAGCGCAGCCGCCAGCTCTCCAGGCGGCGCCGAGCGGTCTCGACCACCACCGTGTTTCTGAACTTCCGGGACGGAGGCTCGCTCTCTTCCCGGGCCATGCACACCATCGTGACCCGGCGGGCCAGAGAGGCCGGCCTGCCCGGGGATGTCTCGCCCCACGCCTTGCGCCATTCGTTCGCCACCCACCTGCTCGACCGGGGCGCGGATCTGCGCGTGGTGCAAGAGCTGCTGGGACACGAGAGTCTGTCCACCACGCAGATCTACACCCACGTGTCGATCCGGCGGCTGAGAGACGTGTACGCCACGGCCCATCCCCGAGCCTGAGCGGCACCGCTGCCCTGCACTGAAACGAGGCGGCGCGCAAGGGGCGAAACATCGCCGAGCCTCGGTCTGGCGCTCTGCTCCCCAGGCTCCTATCGTCCGGGCGCCATGGCACCTCCACGTCGCACTCTTCATCGAGGACACCTCGTCGCCCTGCGCTTGGCGGAGCGAGTGCAGCGGCTGTTGGGAGGTGAAGGCCCGGTGCTGATCTTGCTGGGTACCTTGGCGGGCATCGTCTCCGGCTTCGCCGCGGTGCTCTTCGTGTGGTGCGTCGAGGCCATCAACAATCTGGTCTGGGGCTGGTCTCTCGACGGCGGCCACCACGTGCCCAGCACGGCCTTGAGCCACGGCGGCAGCGCCCTGCCCGGTTGGTATCCCCTGCTGATCGTGCCCGCGGGGCTCATGCTGATCATCCTGATCGTGCGCCGCTTCGCCCCCACCGCCGCCGGCCACGGCGTGCCCGAGGTCATGGAGGCCGTGGCCATGCGTAGCGGCCTCATGCGCGGCCGGGTGGGCGTGGTCAAGCTCATCGCCTCGTCGATCAACATCGGCCTGGGCGGTTCGGTGGGCAAGGAGGGCCCCATCGTCCAGGTGGGCGCGGCCTTCGGCTCGGCACTGTCTCGGCTCTTCGGCGTGCGTGGCCGACACATGCGCACCCTGGTGGGTTGCGGCGCGGCGGCAGGCATCGCTGCGGTGTTCAACGCCCCCATCGGCGGGGTCATGTTCGCCCTTGAGATCATCATCGGCTCGTACAACCTGAGTTCGTTCTCCCCGGTGCTGATCGCCTCGGTGGCCGGGGCGGTGACGTCGCGCAGGTTCTTGGGCGCCGAGGCCGCGTTCGCCATCCCCGAAGAACTCAAGCAGGGCCTGACCATCACCACCACCTACGAGTTCGGGGCCTACGTGCTGCTGGGTCTCGTGTTCGGCGTGGCGGCTGTGGGCTTCAATCGCCTGCTGATCTTCATCGAGGATCGCTCGCACGCCTGGCGCGCCCCTGCCCTGTTCAAGGGGCTCGTGGCGGGCCTGGCCGTGGGCGCTCTGGGCATGGGCTTGCCCCAGCTCCTGGGAGAAGGGCACCACAGCATGAGCTCGGTGCTCACCGACGCCAGCGAGCACTGGCCCTGGCTGCTGCTCGCCGGGCTGGCATTGCTCAAGACCGTGGCCACGGGAGTGACCCTGGCTGGCGGGGGCTCAGGCGGCGTCTTCGCCCCCTCGCTCTTCGTGGGCGCCATGCTCGGCGCCCTCTTTGGTCAGGGCATGAACCTGCTCTTTCCGGGGCAGGTGGGCGCCATGGGCGGCTACGCCCTCGCGGGCATGGCGGCCTTGCTTGCAGGCTCGGCCCATGCGCCCCTGACCGCCATCTTGTTGCTCTTCGAGATGAGCGACAACTACATGGTCATCCTGCCGCTCATGATCGCTTCGGTGATCTCGACCGTGGTCTCCCAGCGACTCATGGCCGACTCGATCTACACCATCGGCCTGTCCCGCCGGGGCATCGTCCTGCGCGACCAAGAAGACTCGGCCCTGCTGAGACGCCTGCGGGTGGCCGACGCCATGAAGCCCCCCGTCTCGGCCATCGCCGACACCACGACCTTCGACCGGGTCGTGCGCCAGGTGATGCAATCCGACCGGCTCGACTTCCCCGTCGTCGACGCCAACGATCAGCTCACCGGCGTGCTGTCCCTCGACGACCTGCGGGAATTCCTGAAAGAAGAGGGCCTCGACCATTTGATCCTGGCCCGAGACTGCGCCCGCCCGGTGATCACCCTACAACCGCACCACACGCTGCTCGCTGCCCTGGAGCTGCTCGACCAGCACACGGTGCACGACGTGCCCGTGGTCTCCGACGGCCGCTTGGTGGGCTCTCTACGACGAGGCGACGTCCTCAGCGCCTACCGCCGATCGCTCAAAGCCACCTCAGCCAGCGGCCTGGCTCCCCACCGCAGCTAGGACCCCACGCCCCCCCAGCTCACAACCCTCCACTCTCTCTCCCGTCCTCGGAGCGTTTCCAACGCGGTGTTTCAAAGCAGACACCAGCTCCCCAAAGCGCTGACGTTGCAGTTCTTGAACACCCCGAAGCGCACGATCTCCCGGCTCTCCACCATGGAGGGGAGCCCTGTTTTTGACCAGGGGGGGTCTGGAGCGAGTTCCCGAGGCAAAGCCTCGTTGTCTGAGCGCCACGGCCCCCCCTGGTCAAAAACAGGGCTCCCCGGCCCACGCCAGAGCAGGCGATCTGCCGCGAAGTCACTTGGCTTCGCGGCTGTCCAGGCTGCGCCCGATGAAGAACATCAGGCTGCCGATCATCAGGCCGCCAAACTGAAACAGCATGTCGCTGACCATGAACGAACGCACCATGACGAAGGTGACGAACAGAAAGCCAGCGAGTTGCAGCAGCCGTGGGAAGCTCATGGGGTCATGGTAGCAACTGTCCTCGTGACCCCACGGGCTGGCTGAAGGCAACTCAGCGCTGGGCCGCGGGGCTCAACAGTCGCGCCCGCTGGCTGCGATAACGCTTCCCCGCCGGACCGCTCTCGTCCACGAGGGCCAGGCCCCGGTCGATGGCGGCTGCCGCCTCGTCCATGGCACCCCGCTGCGCCAATGCCGCTCCCAGCAAGGCCCAGGCGTGAGCATGGCTGTGCATGGGACCAGCCGAGAGCACGCGCAGGTCTCGTTCTGCGGCCTGGGCGTTGCGCACCTCGGCCTGGCGGCTGCGCAGGCGCAGCTCAGCGTAGGCCAGGGAGGCCCGGGGGTGACCTGCTGCCGCCGACTCCAGGATCTCGGCGCACTGCCGGGCACCCTGGCTGTCGCCAAAACGCTCATGCAGCAGGGCCAACTCCAGCACCAGCTGTTCGTCCAGGACGTTGTGAGCCAGGCCCTCGACCAGCTGCTCCCGGGCCTCTTGATCACGACCGAGGTCGAGCAGCATCTTGGCCAGGGCCCGTTGCGCGCGGCCCAGGGCAGGCTCTGCCAGCACCGCAGAGCGGAGACTCTCCAGGCCCGCCTCCGGGTCGCCCAGAGCCTCCATGATCAGACCGTGGTTCAGGTGCACAAGGGCCATGTCCAGGCCGTCGCCTGAGAGCTGGCTGAGCGCGAGTTCAATGGCATCTCGGGCCTCATCCAGGCGCCCCAGGTCGAAGAAGGTCGAGGCCAGATTCGCGGCGATCCATGGGTCGTTCGGAGCGTTGGCCCGGGCCCGCAGGTATGACGCCAAGGCCTCTTCGGGACGGTCGAGATCCCGCAGGACGTGGCCCATGGAAACGTGCAGGGAGGTGTCCGCCTGGTCGCCGGTGAGATCCAGCGCCGTGCGATAGGCCAGGGCTGCGGCCTCAAGATCGCCCACCATGCCCAGCAGTCGACCGAGGCCCACGTGGGCTGAGGCCCGCTCCGGATCCGATGCCACCGCCGCCATGAGGGCTCGGTAGGACTCGCCGAACTCGCCCAGCTGAAGGTAGGCCAGGCCCAAGGCCGTCTGGCTGGCGGCGTCCTCCGGGTCGAGGCTCACGACCTGTTCCAACAGCTCCACGCCCCGCTCGCCGTCGCCAAGCTCGAAGCTGACCCTGGCCAGCAGGGAGAGCGCCGCCGTGTCGTTCGGCGACAGGCTCACTGCCTCCTCCAGAACGTCGGCCGCCCATGCGGGCTGGCCCAGATCGAGTCTGGCCACTCCTTCGAGAAACGCACCTGTGGCACTGTTCGGGGCCATGCTGCGATAGCGCAGCAGCGCGGGCAGGGCACGTGTAGGCTCTCCTGCTGCCAGGGCTTGGGCACCGGCGGCCAACCAGGAAGACGCCGACCGAGGTTCCACCACGGGCACGTCGCCCTCGTCTGCTGGGGGGAGCTGGGCGCAGGCCCCCAGACAGAGGGGCGCGACGAGTGACAAGGCTGCGAGGGCGAGCATGGTGGATCTCCTACGCCACAGCCGTCCAAGCCCAGGGAAAAGCCTGACACTTCGAGCTGCTGGCCCTTCATCGACAGACAGGGGCCGTCCGATGAAGACGGGGCGGCTGCCGCCCTGGCCGCGCGCCCCCTACAAGCCCCGTCGATCACCCCGTAGACTTGCCTCCGTGAATGCCCGCATCCTTTTCAGCCTTGTGGCGGTAACCCTGATTTCCGTCGCTGCCGTGGTCCTGCTGCTCCAGGACGACGCTCCCGGCGTGTCGCAGCCTGGGGGAGCTGTCGCCCTGGCCGAGACCGACCAAGGGCGCAGCACGACGCTCTCGCCGTCGGGAGAGTCGGCCGCTCGGCAGACCATGGACCTGGCCACAGAGCCCCTGGCCCCTGTCTTGGGCGAGACTTTGCAGGCCGACCACCTGGCGGCGGTTCTGGAGGGGCGGGTGCTCAGCCCCTCGGGCCAGGCCATGGCCGGGGCGACCCTCGAGGTCTTCACCCATGATGAGGGCGGCTTTCAGTACCAGCTGCAAACCACCGGCCTCCAGGTCACCTCTGATCAGAGCGGGCACTTCGCCCTGGTGGGTGTGCCCACGGGGCCCGTGCTGGTCGTCGAGGCCCGGGCGCCAAACGCGGCCTCCATACAGGTCGACGTCCCAGGCATGGAGCCTGGCGAGTCCCGGCAGATGGGCGACCTGGTCCTCTCCACCGGCACCCTGCTCGTGGGCCAGGTCCGCAACGAAGACGGCCAACCCTTGCCCAACGCGCTGATCGAGGTCTTCGATACGGGCACCCGCGGCGGCGGCCCCAACAGCAGCCGCCCCGTGGCCACAGCGCTCTGCGACGGGGCCGGTGAGTATCGGGTGAACTTCCTGTCCCAACGCCAGTACAGCATTCATGCCAGCCTGGAGGGCTACACGCCCATGACCAGTGTGCTGGCCTTCGTGCTGGGCGGCGCCGGGCCAGAGTGGCGCCAGAACTTCACCCTCTGGACCGCCGATCAGGTCATGGCTGGCCGCATCATCACCGCCGCCGGGCTCGGCCTGCCAGACGTAGAGATGCGTCTGGTCAAACGCCAGCAGGGCGGACTGAACACCTACTTCACCGTGGTCACCCAGACCGACGAGCGGGGTGAGTTTCTCTTCGACCAGGTGCCGGACGGCCTGTTCGACGTCACCCTCAGCGCAACAGATTGGTACATCGATCGCACGCTCCGGCTCGAGTCGGCCCGCACCGACCACGAGATCATCATGCACCCCAGCCTCACCGTGCACGGGCAGCTGTCCGCGGTGGCCGAGTTGCCCGAGCAGTTCACCGTGACCGTGAAGCCCGACGGTCGCACGGGAGCGCGACTGCTCAAGGGCGGCGCGTCCACACGCACCTATCGCAACACCGATCCCCCGGGCAGCTTCGTCTTTGCTGGGCTTCGTCCAGGGGCCTACAGCTTCCTGGTCAAGGCTCCCGGCTTTGCCATGGCCAGGAGCCAGGACGTGATCATGGGTTCGGCCCAGTTCTCAGCCCAGGTGGTCATCCCCCTCTTTCAAGGCGCCACCCTCGAGGGACACGTCGCCTTCGCCCAGGGCGGCCACTCAGAGTTCAGCGGCGGACGCATCGAGCTTCGAGGCGGAGAATGGGACCCCGGCCTGGCCATCGAGACGGCCTTCCCCACCCCGCCGATTCACGGACTGGTCAGGGCCATCGACAGCGACGCCCATTTCGCCATGAGCAACATTCCCGAGGGCGACTACGTGGTCACCGTGCGCGTCGAGGGCGCGCCGCCCCTGCACCTGCGGGACATCTCCCTGATCGAGGGACAGTCCCTCGACCTGGGCTTGCTCGAGATCCGTCGGGGTGGTCGGGTCAGCGGCCTGATCATGGGCATGGACGGGCGCCCTGTCTCGGGAGCCCTGGTACGCCTCTCCGGAGAGGGCTACCACGCCGAGGTCTTCAGCCGAGCGGACGGCACATTCTTGGCCAGCCGCCTGCCCGCCGGGGCCTACGACATCGAGGTCTCCCCCGCGGGCATCTTCGAGGCCCTGCGCCAACATGCCACGGCCCGAGTGGTCGTCGACGCAGACGCAGAGTCCGTGGTCGAGCTGACCCTCGGCGAGAGAATGCTGAAGAAGCGTCAGTAGCCTGCGGGCCCCGCGAGTTCCGCACCCAGCACCAGATCGTCCCTGCCCAGCGTGATGTCGTGTCGCAGGGCCTTCCCGTCGGGGGCAAACAGGGTCACCCGGTAGGAACCTGGGCCCAGGGACAGGGGCTCTCCAGGACGCAACTCCCACAGTCGTCCACCGTCGTCGAGGGTGGCCTCTTTCCAGGGTCCGTCAGGGGACAAGATCACCGACGCTGGCGCGGGCTGGTGGGCTGGGCCCAACCAGAGCAGCAAGGCCAGGCCGGCGGTGGCCAGGGTGGCCACCCAGGTATAGGTGCCCATGGCACCACGCAGACTTCGAGCGCCGAGGGCCATGGTCAGCGCACCGGCAGACGCACCTGGGCGTGGGTGCGCGCGCCGCAGCGAGCCACCTCGACCAGTTCGAGTCCTGACAGATCGTCTATCAGCTCAGCACCAGCCCCTCGAGAGCTACGAGCCTCGACGAACAGCTGATCTCCATCTCGGGTCACGGCCAGGCGACCCTCGACATCGAGACCGAGCTCGTCAGCCAGGCGACGAGCCGCTCGACTCAGAGCCAGGTCGACCGCATCAATGGCTACGGTCAACTCTCCCACCGAGGCCGCAGCGTAGTGGTAGCCATCGTGACGGGAGACCTGCTCGGCCCACGAAGGCGGACAGCCGGCACACCCACTCAGGGACAAGGTCAAGGCCAAGAGCGCGGCGACCGAGGAGGCTTGGCAGCACATCAGTCCTGGTCGGGCTCGGGGAGCAGCAGGGTCACCAGTTCGGGCACGAACTGCAGCGTGCGTTCGCGCAAGCAGCGACGCACCTCACCGGTGCTGCCCAGTGAGAAGACCTCCTTGGCCACGCTCTCGGCCTCGGCCACGGTCATGGCGGCGAACAGCTTGCGCACAACGGGCAGGTTGTAGGGCGAGATGCTGAACGACCGCAGACCGATGCCCAGCAACATGAGCGCCGACATGGGATCGCCAGCCATCTCACCGCACACGCTGACAGGGGTGCCGGTCTCATCGCCAGCACGGATGACCGAGCGCACCAGGCGCAGCACTCCCGGGTGCAGGGGCTGGTAGAGGTCGGCGACCCGGGCGTTGTTGCGGTCAACTGCCAGCGCATACTGGGACAGGTCGTTGGTACCGATCGAGAAGAAGTCGGCGTGCTCGGCCATGGTCCGCGCCGCCAAGGCAGCGGCGGGCACTTCGATCATGGCGCCCACGGCCATGCCCTCATCGAAAGGCACACCCTTCTCGCGCAGCTCGCCCTGGATTTCACGGACGATCTCTCGTGCCCGGATCAGCTCTTCGACCATGGTGATCATGGGGAACAGCAGGCGCATGGGGCCGTGTGCAGAGGCGCGGATCAAGGCCCTCACCTGGGCGTAGAACATATCTGGCCACTGCAGCGAGAGGCGCATGCCCCGCCAGCCCAGCACGGGGTTGGGCTCGACCGGCATGGCCAGATAGCTCAGGGGCTTGTCGCCGCCCACATCGATGGTGCGAAAGGTGACCTCACGGCCGTCGAGACGGTTGAGCGCGCGCACGTAGTACTCGTACTGCTGCTCCTCGCTGGGAAAACTCTTGCGCTCCATGAACAGGAACTCTGTGCGAAAGAGTCCGACACCGCGCAGGCCATCGATGAGTTCGTCCGGCAGGCCGGCGAAGTTCTCGACGTTGATCATCAGCTCGATGGCCACGTCGTCTGCAGTGCGGGCCAGGCCCCGACTGCTGGCCAACATCTCGGCGCGCAGGTCGCGGAACTCCTCGCTCTGCTTCGTGGCCCGCTCGATGTCCTCTGGGCTGGGGTCAAGGTTCACCTCGCCCCGAGAACCGTCGACGATCCAGGAGCCGCCCCGAGCGGGGAGCGAGGTCACGTCCACGTCGGTCACGGCGGGAATGCCCAGACCGCGAGCCAGGATCGCGGCGTGAGAGGCGCCACCGCCGGACGCGGTCACGATGGCGGCCAGGCGGTCCCGGTCGAGGTGGGCGGTGTCGGAGGGCAGCAGCTCGCGTGTCACCAGGATCACCCGCTGGCCCTCGGCTTCTGCCAGGGCCTTGGCCGCCCCCCGGGGCTTGCCCGCCAGGAGGCGCAGCAGCTGCTGACCCACATCGCGCAGGTCGGCGGCAGGATCCCGCCCACCTTCAGCAACGACCCCTACCAGGCGTGAGCTCCAGGCCGCCACGGCATCAGAGACCGCCACCTCGGTGTTGACCAGCTGCTCCTGGATGCGCGTGCGGATCTCCTTGCGAAAGGCAGGGTCGTCGAGCAGCAGGGCCTGCACGGAGAAGATCCGGGCGTCTCGCCGCCCCACCTCCTCGCCGATGGAGGCCTCGACCTGGGCCAGGTGCTTCTTGGCCTCACGGATCGCCGTGGCCAGCCGGCGCTGCTCGGCCTTCACCTGATCAGCGGTGATGGACAGCACGGGGATGTCGACGTCGCCCTCGTCGTGAAACAGGGCCACGCCCACCGCCATGCCCGGCGCCACGGGCACACCCTTCACCACCAGGGGACCGCTGCCCCCGGTGGCCCAGCGAGCGAGATTACTGATGGGGTTCACGGGGCCAGCTTGGAGGCGATCAGGTCAGGCAAGGCATCTACCGAGACCCGTTCCTGTTCCATGGTGTCCCGGTCTCGGAGGGTCACCGTGCCTTCGTCTCGGGTCTCGCCGTCGATGGTGATGCACCAGGGCGTGCCCACCTCATCCTGGCGACGGTAGCGACGACCGATGGCTCCCGACTGATCGTAGAAGGTCGAGAGGCCCCGGGCCCGCAATGTGTCTTCGATGCCCTTGGCCAGGTCGGGCATGCCGTCTTTCTTGACCAGGGGAAACACGCCCACCTTGATCGGCGCCAGGCGCGGGTGCAGGTGCAGCACGGTGCGGGTGTCCCCGTCGATCTCTTGCTCTTCGTAGGCATCCACCAGGAAGACGAGCACGGCCCGGTCGACTCCTGCTGCGGGCTCGACCACCCAGGGCACGAAACGCTCGCGAGTCTGGCCATCGAAGTACTCGAGGGTGCGACCGCTGCACTCGGTGTGACGCTTGAGGTCGAAGTCGGAGCGGCAGGCCACGCCTTCGAGCTCCTTCCAGCCGATGGGCAGCTTGTATTCGATGTCGGCGGTGGCCGTGGCGTAGTGCGCCAGCTCTTCGCCGGCGTGGTCGCGGTAGCGCAGGTTGCCGCCGTCGACCCCCAGGTTCACGTACCACTGCATGCGCTCCTCGCGCCAGTACGCGTACCACTTCTCCCACTCGTCTGGCGGGACGAAGAACTCCATCTCCATCTGCTCGAACTCGCGGGTCCGGAAGATGAAGTTGCCCGGGGTGATCTCGTTGCGGAACGACTTGCCGACCTGGGCGATGCCAAAGGGTGGCTTGAGCCGGCTCGTGGTCATCACGTTCAAGAAGTTGGTGAAGATGCCCTGGGCAGTTTCGGGGCGCAGGTAGGCCACGGAACCCGCGTCCTCCACCGGTCCGATGGTGGTCTTGAACATCAGGTTGAACGCTCGGGGCTCGGTGAACTCGGCCCGGCACTCGTCATTGATGGGCGCGTTGTGCCGCACCGGGCAGGTGGCGCCGTCGAGGTCGTCGGAGCGAAAGCGCGCCTTGCACTTGCGGCAGTCGACCAGCGGGTCAGAGAACGTGTCCACGTGTCCCGAGGCGCGCCACACGTCAGGGTGCTGCAGGACGGCAGAGTCGAGTCCCACCACGTCGCGGCGGGTCTGCACCATGGAGCGCCACCAGGCGTCCTTCACGTTGCGTTTCAACTCCGCGCCCAGGGGGCCGTAGTCCCAGCAGGAGCCCAACCCTCCGTAGATTTCGCTGGCAGGGAACACGAAGCCCCGACGCTTGGAGAGATTCACGATCTGTTCGATGGATGTCGCGGCCACGTCGGCCTCCGGCAGGGGCGAACGGCGCATTGTCACGGTGAGACCGTCAACGATCAAGCCGCGGCCGCCGGACTCCTCCAGCCCTCTGCAGGGCCGTCCTTGACCCTCCAGGGGCCGAAAGCCAAGCTGATCCCGGAAAAGCGTGGAACCGCCGGGCTCTCGATGACTCTGTGCGGGGATCCAGACCTCAGTGTTCACAAGCTCCGGGAGAACCCAAAGGTGACCAACACCACACGCAACCTCGTCATTGCCGCCATCGCGCTGCTGCTGCTGCCTGGCTGCGGCATCCTCAACCAGCAAGACGCCTCGCATGCCACTCAGGTCGAGTTGTCCTCCAACAACTTCACCGTGCGCAACACGAACGTCGAAGGTGTCGACTCAGGTTGGGGCCTGCTGTTCAGCTTCGCCGGGCTCACTTTCACCCGGGCATCGGTCAACGAGGCCATGGACGATCTGATGGACCAGGTCGACGCCGAAGGCCGCTCCGTGGCCCTCGTCAACGTCACCCGCACCCACTCCGTGACCAACTGGATCCTCTTCCACGTGGTCCAGCAGCGGATTCGGGCGGACGTGGTCGAGTTCACCAAGTAGGCCCAGCACCCCGCGACCGAGCCAGCAATGGCAAACGAGGCCGTCCCGATGCCCAGCGCGTCGGGGCGGCCTCGTTGCGTTTTGGGGCCCTGAGGCACTTCTGCTAGAGTCGGCTGGCAATGACCACCTTCATGGATGTTGCCCACAAGGTTCACGACGGCGAGCGGCTCGATGCGGCCGACGCCCTGGTGCTGCTGCGCCACCCGAACATCGCCGCCGTAGGGCAGCTGGCCGACGAGATGCGAGCTCGGCTCCATCCCCATGGCGAAGTGACCTACATCGTCGATCGCAACATCAACTACACCAACGTGTGCGTCACCTTGTGCAAGTTCTGCGCCTTCTATCGGCGGCCCGGTGATCCCGAGGGCTACGACCACCCGCTCGAGACCATTCTCGAGAAGATCCGCGAGACGAAGGCCCTGGGCGGCACACAGATCCTGCTGCAAGGCGGGCACCATCCCGACTACGACATCGAGCGCTACGAGGCGCTGTTCCGGGGCATCAAGACAGGCGAGCCGATCCACATTCATGGGCTCTCTCCTTCTGAGGTTCTGCACTGCGCCAAGGTGAGCAAGCTGCCTCTCGACGACGTGCTGGCGCGCATGGCCGCGGCAGGTCTCGATTCGATCCCCGGTGGCGGCGGCGAGATCCTGGTCGATCGGGTGCGCAAGATCATCTCGCCGCTCAAGACCAAGAGCGATGAGTGGCTGGGGGTCATGGGCGCCGCACACCGACAGGGCCTGCGCACCACCGCCACGATGATGTTCGGCCATGTCGAGACCCTCGAAGAACGGGTCGAACACATGAGCCGGGTGCGCGACCTGCAAGACGAGACTGCAGGGTTTACCGCCTACATCGCCTGGACCTTCCAGGCTCCCCACACCCAGATGGCCGACGTGCCCATGGTCGGCGGCTACGACTACCTGCGCACCGCCGCGGTGAGTCGCCTGTTCATCGACAACATCGAGAACTTCCAGGCGTCGTTCGTCACCCAGGGCCTCGACCTCGGCGCCGTGGGCCTGACCTACGGCATGAACGACCTGGGCTCGGTGATGATCGAAGAGAACGTGGTCTCCGCTGCGAACTGCGAGTGCCTGGTCGAGATCTCCGAGATGGAGAAGCACATCACTGCTGCGGGCTTCACTCCCAGGCGGCGCAACATGTTCTACGACCGGGTCGACGACAGGGGCCAGATCGTCGAGCGCCACCACGACCCCGCCTGGGCCGCGGCCAACCCGGCCGGCGACGTCCGCCCCAGCGCCATGGCCGAGCAACTGGCGGCCCTGGGCTGAACCCACACCCGATTCGAATCGGCTTCCCCGATCGCACCCTCATGACCCTCTCCAGCAGCGCCGCACCCCACACCCTGACCCAGCTCGCTCCTGAGCTGATCCCCCTGCGCGACAAGGTCTTGGCCGGCGAACGGCTGACCCTCGACGATGGCCGGTTGATGTTCGCCACCAAGGATATGAACGGCCTGGCCGCTCTGGCCAACCATGTGCGCGAAGAGCGTCACGGCAGCCGCACCACCTTCACCTTCAACCGGCACCTGAACTACACCAACAAGTGCCTCTACCGCTGCATGTTCTGCGCCTTCCGCCGGGACGGCACCGAACCGGACACCGTCGTCATGGACGAGGCGTTCGTGCGCCACAAGCTGCTCACCGAGTTCACCGACGAGATGACCGAGGTGCACGTGGTCGGCGGCATCAATCCCGACCTGCCCTTCGAGTACTACACCGGTCTGCTGCGCACCATTCGTGACACCCGCCCCCATCTGCACATCAAGGGCTTCACGATGATCGAGCTGAACCACATGGCCGAGATCGCAGAGCAGCCAGTGGAGTGGGTCGTCGAGCAGCTGAAAGACGCCGGTCTGGCCAGCTGCCCCGGTGGCGGGGCCGAGGTGCTCAGCCCCCGAGTGCACCGCAAGCTCTACAACGGCAAGCTCCCACCCCACGAATGGATCGCCACCACCAAGGTGGTCCATCGGGCTGGCCTGAAGACGAACGCCACCATGCTCTTCGGGCACATCGAGACCACGGACGAGCGGCTCGAACACATGGACACGATCCGCAAGGTCCAGGACGAGACCGGCGGCTTCATGCAGTTCATCCCCTTGGTGTTCCACCCTGAGAACACACCCCTCGAGCGGCTGGGCAAGACCACGGGCCTGGACGCCCTGCGCACCATCGCCGTCTCGCGGCTCATGCTCGACAACGTGCCCTACATCAAGGCCTACTGGGTCATGCTCGGGCTCAAGATCGCCCAGGTGGCTCAGTGGTACGGCGCGGACGACATTGACGGCACGGTAGTCGAGGAGCACATCACCCACGACGCCGGCGCCACCACGCCTCAGGGCATGACCACGGCCCAGATGGCGGGCCTGATTCGTGAAGCCGGTCGGGACCCGGTGCTGCGGGACACACTCTACGAACGTCTTCAGCCCATCGCCGACTGACAGGCGTCATCGGGCTTTGACGTCGCGACACGCCGCCAGGGGCGGTGCCATCGAAGCGCCTTCCCTGATCGACTGGACGTGACCTGGGCCCCCGGTCCACAATCACTCGTCGTCCGCGGGGAGCGGAGGCATCGGGTTGCGCCTTCCACGATCACAGGAGCCAGCACCATGGCCGCAATGTCCATCATGTTTACCGTTCAGGACATGCCCACGAGCCTCGCCTTCTACCGCGACACCCTCGGATTCGAAATGAAGGAGAGCTGGCCCGATGAGGCCCACCCCATGTGGTGCAACCTGCTCCTCGAAGGTCAGTCGGTCATGTTGGGCAGCTTGCCCGCAGAGGGAGACGACATGGAGTGCGCCGGCCACGGAGGCGAGCCAGACGCCGCAGAGAAATGGGCCCTGGGGCTCTACCGTGCCGCACGGAGCCACCCTCTGGGAGTGGGTTCGTTCGTCTACATCGAGGTCGCCGACGTGGACGCGTTTCATGCCGCTGTGTGCGCGCGCGGGGCCATGCCCCACTACGAACCCAAGACCCAGTTCTACGCCATTCGCGACTTCGCCATCGATGATCCGAACGGCTACCACCTGGTCTTCCACACCCCTGTGTCCATGACCTCGTGCCAGAGCTGCGGCATGCCTCTGACCGAAGCCGTCGAGGGGCAGATGTACTGCCAGCACTGCACGGACGACAGCGGTAAGCTGCACAGCTACGAGGCCATCTTCGAGGGCACGGTGACCGGCTACTTCATGGGCATGCGCTCGATGTCCCGCGAGGACGCCGAGGCCGCAGCCACGGAGCACCTGTCCAAGATGCCTGCCTGGGTCGCCCGTAGCTGAGTCGCCACGGCCCTGCTGACCACCAGCCTGCTTGCACGCCCCCCCACCCACCGCGCCCGGCAGTTGCCTGCCGGGCGCGATCGTTATCACGCCGCACCCCGCAAGACCCTCAGGAGTTGGTCATGTCTCCGCGCTGCTTCATCCCCCTGCTCGCCGTCCTGCTGAGTTGCTGTGCCACGCCCAGGCCGTCCACGTTTCGCAGCCCTACCGCGCGCCACCCCGGGACGATCTTCGCGGCCCTCGACCTGCCCAGCCCCAGCGCCACCCGCAACGGTGCCGGCGCGCCAGGCCCCGATTACTGGCAGCAGCGCGCCGACTACGACATCCAGGCCAGCTTCGATGCAGAGACCCGCACGGTCACGGGCACGGCCGCAGTCCACTACACCAACAACTCGCCAGATTCGCTCGACTACCTCTGGCTGCACCTCGAACAGAACGTCTTCCGGGAGGACAGCCTGGGCTCGCAGCTCGGCCGCAGGGGTGCCATCGCCATGAACCGCTCCGAGGGTGATGGCATCACCGTCCAACGAGTGAGCACCTCGGACGGGGAGCCCCTGAAGCTCACGGTCTACGACACCCTGGGCCGCATCGATCTGCCAACCCCCCTCGCCGCCCAGGGCGCCGCCCTCACCTTCGAGATCGACTGGAGCTTCGTGCTGCCAGAGAAGGTCTTCCGCCGCTTCGGCATCGAGAAGGTCGAGCAAGGCACCATCTATGAGGTGGCCCAGTGGTTCCCGGCCATGGCGGTGTACGACGACGTCCATGGCTGGAACACCTTGCCCTACCTGGGCACGGGCGAGTTCTACACCGACTTCGGTGACTACGAGCTGGCGCTGACCCTCCCCCGCTCCATGGTGGCCGTGGCCACGGGAGAACTGCAGAACCCGGGAGATGTCTACACCACGGCACAGCAGCAGCGCCTCGAGACCGCTCGCACCAGCGACGAGACCGTCGTGGTGGTCACCGCTGACGAGATCGGGACAGAGGACTATCGCCCCGCGGGCGACGGCCCGCTCACCTGGCGCTTCAGCTCGAAGAACGTACGCACCCTGGCTTGGGCTTGCTCCGACGCGTTCATTCTTGACGCCGCGGGGACCGAACACACGCTCGTCCAATCGGTCTATCCAGCAGAAGCCCTGCCCCTCTGGGCAGAGTCGACAGCCATGCTCCGCACGGCGATCCTGGGCTACAACGAGCGCTGGGCCACCTACCCCTGGCCCGTAGCAACGAACGTGAACGGCATCGAAGGCGGCATGGAGTATCCCATGATCATCTTCTGCAGCGAGCGCAAGGACGAGAGCGGCCTGTGGGGCGTGACCACCCACGAGATCGGCCACAACTGGTTCCCCATGATGGTGGCCACGGACGAGCGCCGCCACGCCTGGATGGACGAGGGCTTCAACTCGTTCATCAACTACTACTCCCGGGCCGATTGGTTCCCCGGCGAGGTCAACGAAGGCACGCACCCGTCGCGCCTCGCTGGCCAGATGGCCAGGTCTCCTCAGCTGCCTGTGGACACTCCCCCAGACCAGCTCCCCGGTCGCCTGTTCGGCTTCACCCAGTACGCCAAGCCCGCCGCGGGCCTCGTGCTGCTCCGTGAGACCATCATGGGCCCGGAGCGCTTCGACCACGCCTTCCGCACCTACATCCGCCGCTGGGCCTTTCACCACCCCCGCCCCGCAGACTTCTACCGCACCATGGAGGACGCGGCAGGCATGGACCTGGCCTGGTTCTGGCGCGGATGGTTCGAGGAGACAGCCACCTGGGACGCCGCCGTCGACTCGGTCGACGAGCCCAATGGCCGCTGGCCAGCTGCAGTGACCATCACTGCGTTGGGCGAGCTGGTCATGCCCCTCGATCTGGAGGTCGAGCTGAGCGACGGCTCGCGCATCCGCCGGCACATCCCGGTGCAGGCCTGGTTTCACTCACGGAGCGTGACCGAGCGCTTCGGGGACGGACAGCAGATCGTCTCGGTGACCCTTGACCCCGACGAAGACCTGCCCGATATCGACCGCAGCAACAACCGCTGGGCCCAGTAGCAGCACGTCGGCGAGCGCACTCTCTGCATCGACTGCAGGGTTTGCAGCCTGCGGGCAAGATGCCGTGAAGGGGAGTGCACCCCGGTGGATTCAGGGCGAGGCGTGGCCTACAAGGCAGGGCGAAGAGCCGCTCAGTGGGGGCGGCCGTGCCGAGCCAGACCCAGGTTGACGATGCGACTGATCAACTGCTCGTAACTGATCCCCGCATGGGCCGCCGAGTCTGCCAGCTCTTCGAACTGGGCGATCTCACAGTTCGGGTTGGCTTCCAAGAAGTAGAGCTTGCCTTCTGGCGACAGGCGATAGTCCACGCGGGCGTAACCGTCGAGCCCCAGGGTGCGATACACGCGCTTGGTCAGCCGCGGGATCTGTTCGGCCAAAGCCTCGGGCAGGTCCACCGCCGGCCCTGAGTTGATGCCTCGCTTCTCCTGGTAGTCGAGGTCCCGTTTGATCCGGGCGGTGGCGATGGCCGCGGCGCCCTTGGGCATGTTGCCGAAGCTCAGCTCCCACGCTGGCAACACCGTCAGCCGCTGGTTGCCGATCACGCTCACGTAGAGTTCTCGGCCTTCAATGAACTGCTCGGCGATGGCATCCGTGGCCACGCTCTCGTGGATGAATGTCACCCGCTCAGCCAGCTTCTCGTCCGAGTCCACCACGGAAGCCTGGCTGATGCCTTGGGACGACTCCTCGATGAGACTCTTCACGATCACCGGAAACTCAAGGCTGCGGGGTCGACGCACCTTGCGTCCCATGGGGAACACGGCGAACCTGGGCGTGGCGATGCGGTGATAAGACAAGATCTTCTTGCTCAGCGCCTTGCCCCGGGACAGCACCAGCCCCCGGGGATTGCAGCCCGTGTAGGGCACGTGCAGCAGCTCGAGGTAGGCCACCACGTGATGGTCAAGCTCTGAGCGCCCGGCGAAGGACTCCACCAGGTTGAAGACCAGGTCGGGCTTGAAGCCTCGGATCATCACCTGGATCGGCCGCAGCTCGTCTTCGACTCCCAACGACTCCACCTCGTGGCCCAGGCCCCGCAGGGTCGAGACCACGTCGTCGTCCGTCTTCCAGGCGTAGGCCTGGGAGTCGCTGGCGGCGTCAGCGTTGTCTGGTGGCATGAGCCAGGGATGAGAGAGATGCAGGATGCGCAGCTTCTTCATACGGCGATCCAATCTCGCTCGGCGTGCAGCGCGGCCATGGTGCGAGCCGCCAGCAGAACGGAGAAGTCAATGAGCAGGGACTGCTCGGACCCAGTGGCGCGCAGATCGAGCTCGCTGCAACGCAAGATCATCTCGGACAGGACCTGATCCAGAACCTGCTGATGCTCGCCAGTCCAGCGGGCCACGCGCCTGCGTATCGCCGCTCGCTTGCCGCGGATCAGGCTCGCCGCCGTGAGCGCCCGACCGTGCCCCTTCGCCGCGGAGAAGAGAGCGCGCAGATCATTGTCGTAGCGGGACGGAGCCCGGGGCTTGTAGCGCTCTTCGCGCTCTGCGTAATGTTCGCCCAAGGTCAGCTTCAGGCCGGAAAGACTGCGGACCTGGCGACGACTGCGCACCGGCGCCACGACATCGACCAGGGAGTCCATCAGGCGATCGACATACTCGAGCTTGTTCAGCGCGGGCCAGTCAGCGTAGGCCTTGCGCCAGTGGTGGCGCGGGCTCAGCCAGACCGCAAAGGTCTCGGCGAAGTCTTCGTCGGGGTGGCACTGGGCGTAGAACAACCGCAGGTGCTGGACGAACTTCCGGCTGCGGGGGTTGGGCCGATAGCTGTCCGGGTAGTCCTGGGCCGAAGAGCCGAAGTGTTCCCGCCATTGCTTGCGCCGATGGAGCCGAAAAGCCTGCTGGATGGCGTGACCGCACTCGTGCCGCAACAGCCGGCGAAACTCATCCCGGCGACCGCCCTCCACCTCGAGCATGAGCCGCCGCTCCAGCCTGACCAGCCGCGGGTCGGCCAGGTAGAAGGGGATGGCGATCCCCGGCACGCCGATGGGCGAGAACCAGTCGGTAGACAGCCAGGCGTGGGGCTTGAAGCGCAACCCTCGCCGGCCCAGCTGATCGTGGAGCCGGTGCAGCTCGTCTTCGATCCAGGAGCCCCTCAGCTCAAGACCCAGATCGGCGAAGCCCATGCCCAGGAGCTGGGCATCCTCGGCCTTCGACCAGGACGATCTGCGGCGGCGTCGACTCGGAGCGGGCATGTGCGTAGAATGCCGGGTTCGCCCAACTCAGACAAATACCGAACCACCACTCCCCCCATCCAACTTGAGACCACAGCCATGACGACCATCCCGATCACCGAACTCGAGGGCGATGGCATCGGCCCTGAGTTGCAGCGCTCGGTGCACGCCGTCGCTGATGCCCTGCCCCTCGACTTCGACTTTCATCCTGTCGACTGGTCCCTGGCCACCCGAGAGGCCAAGGGACTGGCCTGCATCGACGAGGCCGAGGAGTCCATGCGGGCCACCAAGGTCTCGCTCAAGTACCCCACCATCACCGGGCAGATCAGCCCCAACGCCCTGATCCGCCGCCGCTGCGGGTTCTCGGTGATCTACCGCCCGGCCATCTCGATCAAGGGCATCAACGGCAACTTCAAGGAGGACGTCAACCTGCACATCGTGCGGGTGGCGGTGGGCGGCACCTACGACGACCCGGGCCAGCTGATCGGCAAGGACGCCGCCGTCTCCTTGCGCATGGTCGAGCGGGAGCCCTGCGCTCTGGCCGCTCTCTTTGCCTTCGATCTGGCGCGCAAGAAGAAGCTGCGCGTGACCAGCTCGTCCAAGCACACCATTCAGCGGGTCACGGACGGCCTCTTCGAGGAGACAGTACGGTCTGTTCATGACAGCGGCTACGACGACGTGGCCTACAACCGCGAGCTCTTCGATGCCTTGCTGGGCAAGGTCATCCTCAGGCCTCAAGACTATGAGGTCGTGCTCGTGCTCAACGAGTACGGAGACTTCTTGTCAGACCTGGCTTCTGGCCTGGTGGGCTCCCTGGGCACGGGCAGCAGCGGCAACTTCGCCTACGACAACGACCGCAACATCTCCATCGCCATGTTCGACCCTGCCGGTGGCACGGCGCCGGACATCGCCGGACAGAACATCGCCAACCCCACGGCCATGCTGCTGGCCTTCGGCATGATGCTCGACCACATCGATCGCTACGATCTGGGCCACGCCCTGCGGCTCTCGTTGCTCGGCGCCATCGAGGACGGCGAATGCACCAGAGATCTGGGAGGCAGCCACTCGACCTCGAGCTTCACCGACGTGGTCATCGGGCGGCTGGCCCAGCACCTGCCCCTGGCGGCCGAGACCAGCGCTTCAGGCGCCTGCTGAGAACATCTGCCCCTCGGCGACCAGGGCCAGCTCGTCCATGTCCTGCTGCATGCAGGTGCGCATGGCGCCCATCATCAGCTTGCCCAAGGGCGAGAGCATCTTGGCCATGAACGTGGTCGGGTTCACCTCGAGCTCGAGCACCACATCGGTGAACTCGCCCCGGGGCACGAAGCGAAACGTGCTGGCGATGTTGGATCCGCAGGAGTCACAGACCACGGTGTAGTGCTGGTTGTGCTTGAACTCAGAGACCGCGAGCTCTTCTGTGGCCTCGCGGTTCATCATCATGCGCGTCTCCTGCCAGCGGGTGCCCGCTCTCATGGGGCCGCTGTCCATGCGCTCGACGCGCACGATGCCACTGATGTTGTCAGCGGCCCGATCGAGGTCGCTGAAAGCAGCGAAGGTCGCCTCGAGGGGCGCCGCCACGTGCTTGGTCAGAGTCATTGAATCCATGGCAGCCTCTCCCGACTGGGGCCAAGGGAACGCTGGCCATCCTAGCAGCCTCGCCGAATTGCGTGCGGCCGTCCGGTCCGGCTCACACTCCCGTTGATCCCTTTGTCGCTCCCTGAGCCACGAATCGGAGGCGGCCCGAGCCTCTCACCTGAGGGCCTCCCCCCTCCTGCGGCAGGTTTGGCATGCCGACACAGCCTTCAAATGGGATCCAACCGATGCTCAAAACAGCCGCGTTGCTCATGACCCTGGCGCTCTTGAGCCCTGCCCTGCTGGCCCACGGCGGGCAATACAAAGGCCCCGGCTCGGGTGCCGACGGGAGCTCTGGGTCCACAGGCGGGTCCTCCGCTGGCAGGCCCGGGGCGACCGCGACCGGTGGTGGCGGTGGCGCAGGCAGCGGTGGGGTCAGTCTCTCTTCAGCCGCCGGCGCGACCCGAGGCAGCAGGGGCTCCTCAGGGCGCACCTCCTCCTCCGGTGCAGGCGCGTCTTCTGGCCAGCTCGCCTATGACGGCTGGGAGTTCTGGTGGGAGGCCAACCGAGATCAGCTCGTGCTGCTCAAGTCCCGTCTGGGGCAAGGCGCCCATGTGGAGGGTTCGCCGGGGCAGCTCACCTCCCGGGGGAACAAGCTGCGCACGACCCAGGGGGCCCGCCCGTCTCGGCCTTGGGTCGAGGACACGATCATCCCTGCCCTGCTGCAGCTCTCCACCACCTCGGACGACCGGAACATTCTCGACTCGGCCCTCATCGCCATGGGTCGCTCTGCTGCCGCCGATCAACACGACGTTGTGCGCGAGGCAGCCACTCGGCTTCTGGCCCACCGCGAGCTGTCGGTCCAGGCGGCGGCCGCGCTGGGCCTGGGCATCCTTGATGACCAGCCCTCCGAGGTCCTGCTGACACAGTTGCTGCGGGACAGCTCGGCCGGTCAGCAAGCGGTCGGCGGCGGCAACGTGCCCTGGTTGATCCGCGCCTTCTCGGCCATTGGCCTCGGGCTCATCGGCAGCGATGGCGCCGTGGACGCGCTCATCGCAGCGGCCAACATTCTCCCGGATAGCGAACGTGATGTGAAGGCCTGCTCCTTCGCCGCGCTGGGGTTGCTCGACCACAGCTCGCCCCGACGGGACGATGTGATCGACGCCCTGCTGCTCATGGTCACCGACGACAGCCTCGACAGCGTGCTGCGTAGCTACGTACCCACGACCCTGGGCAAGCTCGGCTCGCCCCGAGCCGTCCCCGCTCTGCTTGATCTGCTGCGGGGCGGCCAGACCCCCGACGCCGTGCGCCAGTCAGCCGCTATCGGTCTGGCCTCCCTGGCCACCATGAGAGACACGGGCGTGGTCCACGAGCTGCGCCAGCAGGTGCTGCACGGACGGGATCAGCTCACGCGACACTTCTCCCTGCTCACCCTGGCCAGACTCGGCGCCCAGGACACGGACGCCGCAGCCCACGCAGACGACCACGAAGACCTGCTACGACTTGTCGAACGTGAGCTGTCCGGCCGTAGCCAGCACAGGGCTCACCGCTCCTGGGCAGCCATCGGCGCGGCCCTCTACGCCCGAGCGCAGCCCGCAGCCGCACCAAGACTACTCAGCACTCTGAGAGAGGGGTTCGCCGACGAGAACGATCCCTCTTTCAAGGGCGCCTTCGCCATTGCCCTGGCCCTGAGCGACGACCAGATCTCTGCCCCCATGATCCACGAGAGCATGGCGCATTCTCATCAAGACGACTTCAGGGGCTACGCCAGCGAAGCCCTGGGCATGATGCGACACGTGGAGGCGGCGCCCTCCCTGCGCGAGCTGGTCGAAGACGAGAGCCTGCCCGAGAGTTTCCGGCTGAAGGCCGCCATGGGCCTGGGCCTGATGGGCGACGGCGACGCGGTGCCCCTGCTCGTAGAGAGCCTGGTGGCCACCCGTTCGTTGGGTGGACTCTCGGCACTGGCGCAAGCCCTGGGCTTGATCGGCGATCAGGCCGCCGGTGTGCCGCTGCTGGAGATGGCCAGTGATGACAAGCGTCGCGAGCTGTCCCGAGCCTTCGCCACGGTTGCCCTGGGTCTGCTGGGTGAACGAGAAGCCCTGCCCTTCAACGCGGCGCTGAGGGCGGACAACAACTACCTGCACCAGACACCCGCCGTGGCCGAGGTCCTGCGCATCCTCTGAGTGCACTGGGTCCATGGCCCGGACGCTCGTGGACTCAGTCGTCCAGGGCGGCGATCCACAGGTTGCGGTAGCGCACGGCGTGGCCATGATCCTGGAGCATCAGCGGGCCCGTAGCGACTTCGTCATCGCTGAGCCCGCCAGGGGTGGGACCGGGCAAGGCCACGTCATCGTGCACCAGCAGTCCGTTGTGCCAGACACTGACCCGCGCGTCGGTCAACTTCTGCCCCTCCGCGTCGAGAGTCGGCGCCGTGAAGCGGATGTCGAAGGACTGCCAGCGCCCCGGCTCACGCATGGCATCGGCGGCCGGTGGCGCGACGCCATACAGGGCTGCGCAGGAGTTCTGCACCAAGGGCTGACCGAAGGTCTCGTAGATCTGCACCTCGTAGCGCCCCTGGATATACACGCCGCTATTGCCCTGTTCCGGCACGGCGAACTCCACGTGCAGCAGCATGTCGCCGAACGCTTCACGGCTGACCAGGTCCCCTGCGCCGGGCAAGGCGACGAACTCACCGTTCGTCTCCTCCCAGGCGAAGTCGCCCCCGCCTCGGTGGGTCCATGCGGCGGGCGAGGACAGATCGGCCAGCAGCTGCGACGCTGGGGGCGCCAACGCCTGGTGGTCGGGTCCTGCCACGGCCCACGCCATGCCGCCGAGCACGTGTTGCATGAACGTGGGGTCACTCCAGAGCTCGGGTCGGTGACCCAGGGCTGTGTAGAAGACGCGCCCCCTGCCGTAGGGCTTGCACCACGCCGAGGCGTAGTCATCGTCGCCCCGGCGTCCGTCGCTCAGGTCGAGGCCTACGTCTGTCAAGCTCAACAACACAGCAGCGGGATGGCGGGAGAAGCTTCTGAACTGATAGATCTCGTCGGTCAACGTCCACCCCTCGCCGAGATGACGGGTCGCCGGATGCTCCCCATCTTCTACTCGCAGGGTCACCGCCTGATGCCAGGGATGTCCGTCGAACGTGCCCCCCACCATGTCGAGATAGGCCGGCTCTTCGTAGAGCGTGTCACTGGCGCAGTGGATGCCCACGAACGCACCGCCCGCTGCCACCCAGGACAGCAGCTCCTCAACCATGCCGGTCGCCAGGGGCAGCTCACCCGTGGTGTAGAAGACCACCAAGTCGAGCTGGGCCAGGGCCTCGCTGGTGAGCACCGAGCAGTCTTGAGTCACCGTGAGTTCGAAGTGTCCCTCGGCGGCGTCCCACAAGGCTTGCTCGGCCACGGACAGCTGATCGGGAGCAGGGCGGGTGACCACGCCGTGCTGGTAGCCCGCGGAGTGGGTCAGAAACAGAGCCCGGGGCAGGCTCTCGGTGCCGTGAACTCCTACGGCGCACAAGACCAGTGCCAGGGCCACAGCGGGGCAACGACAGCAGAGAGGCATGGGCGTTCTTCTCAAGGGATCGGCGCGGCCCACCGGCCGCACGGGGTCAGGAAGCGATTTTCACAGCCAACCGCCTGGCTCACAAGGGCACCGCCCCGCCAGAGGCCAGACTCCGATCTACGGCCTCGAGCATGCGGGCGGAGGCCACGGCATCGGCCATGGTCACCTCCAGGGCGGCCACCTCTCCCGACAGCACAGCCAGCAGGTGCCGAAGCTGGCCGTCATAGCCGGTCCCACCCACCCAGGCAGGCAGCTCGTGCGGGCCCGGACCAGCCAGCTGCAGCGGCGGCTCGCGCTGGGACGACCAGCTCGCGCCGCCTCGTTCAAACTCGGCCTCGTAGCCCATGAAGAAACCCTCGGTGGGATCTCGAGCCCAGCTCGCCTCGGCGACCACGACCTCGGGGCCGCCGCCTTCGATGAATCCATACTCGATGGTGAGCTGGCCGCTTTGTTCTCGCGCAGACACCCATTGGGGGTCCCCCGCCAGGCGTCGAATCCAGTCGGCGTCGTGGACGTGAAGGTCATGCACCACACCGCCGCAGCGTGTCGCGTCGTCGTAGAAACCGTCACCCCAGTCGGGTCGGCTGGACAGGCGTTGAACGTGCAGCGCTTTGAGTGCGCCCAGGCTGCGGTCATCGACCCGAGCGATCAGCCAGTCCCAACCGGGCCAGAAGCGGATGCACTGGGCGGGCATGCACAGCGTGCCAGCAGAAGCCGCGGCCTGTTGCAGGCGTTGCACGGCGGCGACCTCAAGAGCCACCGGCTTCTCCACCAACACGTGCTTGGCTGCGGCCAGCGCTGCCAGGGCCAGGGGCACATGAGACTCGGTGGGTGTGGTGATGCTGACCACGTCCACGGCGGGGTCGGCGAACAGCTCTGCGGCGTCCGCGTACAGAGCGACGGCGCCGCGGTCGAACTGCAACGGCTCCTGGCCTGCCGGGCCCACGGCCGACTGGCCAGCGCGGCGAGCCGGGTTCCGATCGCACACTGCCACCAGCCGATTGGGATGACCGTCCAGGGCCGCCTGGCGCCAGGCGTTGATGTGGGTGGCGCCCATGAAGCCCAGACCGATCACGCCGATGCCTGGCCCGTCCTCAGTCACGGCGCCCTCGCTTTCATGGCAGCGACCAGGGCGGTCACCCGACTGGCCGCGAGAGCCACATCGCCCACCCGGTCGTGCCCCGCCTCCCGCTCGATGAGGCAGTCGATCAGCAGCTGATGCCGGGCCAGCACCGCGAACAACTCCTCCCAGTGCACACGCCCCGTGCCTACCACCACTTCGGTCCCCCAGTCACCGACGCACGCCGCGGGGAGGGCATCTTTCACATGGAGCTGGCGCACCCGCGGGGCCAAGAGGTCCAGGGCCTGGCAGGGGTCGCCCTGGCCGTAGAGGATCATGTTCGCCGGATCGAAGTTCACACCCACCGCTGGCCGCGCCAGATCGTCAAGCACTTCGGTCAGCGTCTCTGCGGTTTCCTGGCCGGTCTCGAAAGCGACGTCCACCCCTTGATCGCCGAACGCGTCGATCACCGTGCGCAGACGATCGATCATCACTGCGCGCAGAGGATCACCCCGCCCTTCGGGGAGGAAACCTGCGTGAAAACTGACCAGCTTCAGGCCCAGGCGGCGAGCTCTGGCGGCGTCCTCTACAGCCAGGGCAGCGTTGGCTGACCAATGTGCGTCGGATCGCACACCGCCGCTCGCTCGGATGGACTCAAGGCTTGAGTAGTCCTCGCCGTGGGTGGCGAACATGCCCGAGCAGACCACGACGCCTGCACGTGCCAGAGCCTCAAGGGTCGCCGTCTCGTCCCAGCCCGAGCGCAGCAAGCCAGCGCGGTGAAAGGCCTTCAACGGGAGTTGCACAGCCCCCAGATTGAGCTGCTCGCAAGCGCAGATCAGATCTTCAACCGTGCGCGGTTGCAGCGACCAGGCACACACGCCCAGGCGGGGAACGATCGGGGTCGGAGCGATGTCCAGGGACCTCACTTCAGGGTGATCAGGAGCAGCCCGTCCGTGCGCTCGATGTCGGCGCCCGTGAAGCGACCGCTGAAGCCGGGGGCCGTGACGACGGTTTCGGATCCACTGTCTTCGACCGCGGGCGCATCGAGCAACCCGGTGACCACAAGCTCGGTCACACCGCCGAACAGGGGATGGCTACCAGCTCCCGCTGTCAGGGCCGAGCGATCGTCGATGGCGATCTCGCAGTCGCCACGCTTGAGCAACAGCCAGCGAGTGTGCAGCACATCCCGTCCGCCGAGGCTGCGCACGTTGAGCGGGTCGAAGCCCTGGGGCGACAAGGGTCCGCCGCCAGTGATGCGCACCACGATCGCAGCGCCCTCCTGGCTGAGGTAGGCGGCCCGCTCGTCCTTGCGGGCGCTCGTCACCGCCGCTGCGTCCTCGCTGGCTCGCGCTGCGACCGCGGCCTGTTCTGCGGCTGGCTGCACCGCGGGTGACACGGCCCGGTCAGCCAGCGCCCAACGCAGCGCCTCATCCAGAAAGACGATCTCGCCCCGGTTGAGACGCTGCCGCCAGCCCTCCGAGCAGCGGTCCAGGAGATGAGCCATGGTGGCCCCGGTGACGTAGGCCCGCTGGCGCACGACCTCCGCGGGCCAGCCCTCGACGGGAGCAGCGCCCGGTTGCCGATCCGGGAGACAGCGGTCCTGGACATAGCGCGCCAGCCCCTCCTTCAGCTCCAGCCCCCGTTCGTAACCCACCACGCCGTCACTGAGCAGATCATTGCGCTGACGACGCAGCTCGAGGGCCAGGGCAGCCTGTGGCAGACCGTCGTCGCTCTGCAGCGCCCGCCGCCAGGCCAGGGACTCTGCTCGCCGCAACGCCAGCGCCTCTGCATGGTCTGCCGGGTGCAGAAACAGCTGGGACTCATCCACGATCCAGCCCGGAAACTGATCTCCCTGGTAGACGTGAAACGCCTCATGGACCGCCACGGCCAGGGCGGCCAGGGGGTCGTCACCGTCCAGACGGTCGAACAGCAAGGTGGCCGTCGCGGCCCCGCCCAGCTCCACCGAGCTGTTGGCGTTGACCAGGGGATGCCGTCCGTCCATGACCTGCACGCCGGGAGCGCCCTCAACAGCTGCAAACTCGGAGGGAGGGCCAGGATGATCGACAAGGTATGTAGACGCTCCGTCGAACACGGCCAGGGGATAGGCCAGAGGGTCGAAGCCCGGCCAGAGGTCGGGGCCCGCCAGCTCACCCCGAGACGCGATCAGCCGCATCGCGGCGTCCCCCGCCGCCACCTCGTCGTCGGCTGGAGACCGCCAGGCCACCGTGCAGAGGAGGAGCGCAGCCAGCACCCCTCCATGGCCCGTGGCCAGCTGGCCCAGCCGCCGACGCACCGATCCGGGCAGACAACAAACAGGTGATGAACTCATGGCAAACGCGACCTCCGTCGCCGCAGCATACGAAGAGCGAGCCCCCGGGCGCCGATCTCACTACAATGACCGCCCCCCTCCGGAGAATGATCGTGCAGATCAGCAGCGACAGCTTCGCCCCCGGCGGCGTCATCCCCGCCACCTTCGCGTTTGCGCAGGCCGACCCCGAGACCCATGCCCGCCTGGCAGGCAACCGCAGCCCCCAGCTGTCCTGGAGCGAGCTGCCCCCGGGCACCCGATCCCTGGCCCTGATCTGCGTCGACCCCGACGCGCCCACCGTGGGAGACGACGTCAACAAAGAGGGCCGCACGGTGTCCGCAGACCTGACCCGGGGCGACTTTCATCACTGGGTCATGGTCGACATCCCGGCCTCCTGCACGTCGCTGGCCGCAGGTTGCTGTGCAGACGGCGTCACCCCCGGCGGCAAGGACCAACCTCCCGGGCCCGACGGCGCGCGCCAGGGGCAGAACGACTACACGTCGTGGTTCGCCGGCGACGAGGACATGGGCGGCACCTACCTGGGCTACGACGGCCCCGCGCCCCCATGGAACGACGAGCGCGTCCACCACTACCACTTTCAGCTGTTCGCCCTCGACATCGAGCGGCTCGACCTGGGGCAGACCTTCACCGTCCCCGATGCTCGGCGGGCCATGGAGGGGCACGTGCTGCAGAGCGCTGAGCTGGTGGGCACCTACACTCAGAACCCCGCGCTCATGGGCTGAGCCCTCGCAACCCACCCGTTGAGTCCCGCACGGTGCGCGGTCAGTCGCAGCGGCCAGTCGCAGCGGTCAGTCGCAGCGGTCAGTCGCAGCGGTCAGTCTTCTGCGACGTGCAAGGTCAGCGGGATGTCGATGGCTCCCAGCATGCGCACCTCGTCTTCCAGGTCGCTGCGGGTCAGGGGCCGCTTGGCCAACCAGTCACCGGGCAGGGTCAGCAGCAGCCCCTCGCCATTGACGGTGAGCGACAGGGGCACCGCGGGATGCTTCGAGCGGCCCCGGTTGACCAGCAGCGCCAGCCGCAGCAGCACGGTGAGCCGCCGCGCCATCAGCCGCCGCTTGGAGCGGGCCACCTCTGCAAACGGCTCATCGCTGAACTTGCGCCGCTGGTGACCCACGATGGCGGCGAGCATGGCCTGGTCGTCTCTCGAGAAGCCAGGCATGTCGGCGTGGGCAAGAATGTAGGCGCCATGGCGGTGGTGATGGCGGTAGGACATGTGCAGACCCACCTCGTGAAGGCGCGCGGCCCAACCCAGAAAGCGAGCGTGTCGCCCGCCCTTGAGCTGCCAGTCGCTGGCCACCAGCTCGAGCAGGGCCAGCGCCGAGGCCTCGACCCGCTGCGCCTGACCACCGTCGACATCGTAGCGCTCCTGAAAGCCGCGGATCGTGCGCTCGCGCACATCTTCGTGACGGATCCGACCCAGGAGATCGTAGAGCACGCCCTCGCGCAATGTGCCCTGGGTGACCTCCATGCTCTCGATACCCAGGCTGTCGAACACCGCGCAAAGAATGGACACGCCCCCCGCAATGATCGCCCGGCGTTCATTGCGCAGCCCGGGCAGGTCGAGCTTGTCGGCATGCCCCGCCTTGACCAGCGCATCGCTCAGGCGCTGCAGACCCGGCCGGTCGATGCCCTCTTCGCACCAGCCCGTGGCCTCCAGGATCGAAGCGCAAGAACGGATGGTGCCCGAGCTGCCCACGGCGTCGTCCCAGCCGATGCCGCGGAACATGGCCCGCAGGGTCTGCAGTTCTCGGGACGCGGCCAGATGTCCCTTGCGCATGCGCGACTCGCTGATCTTGCCGTCGGCGAAGAAACGCTGGGTCCAGCGCACGCAGCCCATGTACAAGCTGTGGGCCTCGACGGGCTCGAAGCGCTCGCCCAGGATGCACTCGGTGCTGCCGCCGCCGATATCGACCACGAGGCGACGGCCTTCATCGTCAGACAGGGTGTGGGCGATGCCCAGATAGATCAGCCGGGCCTCTTCTTGACCGCTGATCACCTCGATGCGGTGGCCCAGGACCTTGTCGGCCCGGCGCAAGAAGTCGCGGGCGTTCGTGGCCACCCGCAGGGCGTTGGTACCCACCGCCCGCACCTTCAGGCCCGTGGTGCTACTCAGTCGCTGACCGAAGCGATCGAGGCACTCGAGGCCCCTGGCCATGGAGGCCTCGTCGAGGCAGCCCTGATCGTCGAGACCGGCGGCCAGGCGCACCTGCTCGCGGATGCGGTCCACGACCACAGGCTCGCCCCCCACCAGATTGACCAGCAGCATGCGGAACGAGTTGGAGCCCAGATCGATGGCCGCCAGGCCCTCGGGCGCGCCGTCTCTCATGACCGTCTCCGGATCTCTCAGCTGCCTTTCAGACCTGTGGTCCTGCCCTGTCGGGCCGGGTGTGGTACGACATCCTATAGATGAGCAGCGATTGGAACAGCCCGGCGAGCGCGACAGCAGGTGAAGTCCACCTGATCGATGCCCTGCCGTACGTGTTCAGGGCCTACTTCTCCATGCCCACCACGCTCACCGACGGCGCGGGCAAGCCCTGCGGCGCCACCCGGGGCTTTCTCGATTTTCTGGTGCGCTACCTCGTTGCCGAGCGACCCGAGTCCATCGCCGTGGCCTTTGACGAGAGCCTGACCACTTCGTTTCGCAACGAGATCTACCCCGAGTACAAGGCTCAACGCGAACCGCCCCCGGCAGAGCTGCTGAACCAACTCGAGGGCTGCCGGCGAGGCGCCGAGGCCCTGGGGCTGCGCTGCTTGTCCGACCCGCGCTACGAGGCCGACGACCTGGTGGCGACCCTGTGCGAGCGCTCACGAGCGGCTGGCCAGCGGGTGGTGGTGGTCACCATCGACAAGGACCTCTCGCAGCTGGTCGACGAGCATGTCCAGCTCTACGACTACGCCCGGGGCAAGCGCTACGACCCGGCGGGGGTGAAAGAGCGTTTTGGCGTGCGCCCCGACCAGATCGCCGACTACCTGGGCCTGGCGGGCGATGCGGTGGACAACATCCCCGGGGTCAAGGGCGTGGGGCCCAAGACAGCCGCTGCCCTGTTGCAGCATTTTGAGTCCATGGACCAGATCTACGCCTGCCTCGACGAGGTCGCCGACGTCGAGGTGCGGGGGGCCAAGAGCCTGGGAGCGAAGCTGCAACCCTGCAGGGAGATGGCCTTTCTGTCCCGCACCCTGGCCACCGTGGCCCGTGACGCGCCGATCGCGCTGACCCTGGCTGATCTCTCCTGGCGCGGGGCAGACAGGGAGCGTCTCCAGCCCCTGCTGGAGCATCTGGGCATCCCGCGCATGGCTGGCCGCATCCAGCGCTGGGTTTGAGCCAGACTCGGCGACGTCCAAGAGCTACACTCGCCACCTCGCTAGGGGTGTCCGGGCGAAGTGTTCCGGGCTGAGACAAACCCTTCGAACCTGATCAGTCCACGTCAGGGGCGGCCACGGCCGTTCCCGACCAGCTGCGTAGGGAAGCGTCGTCGTCCATCGGCCGCTCCCCCACCAGCCTGGGTCGCAACACCGGAGAGAGAGGCATGACCACGACGCAACCACCCCAGCCACCCGTCGGCAGCAACCCGTCCGAACCCGCTGCGGGCACGAGTCCCGGCAGCTTCGCCAACCCGCCCCGGGTCGGCTCGCCCTGGACGTTCTCCTCGCCTGACACTCCAGGCATGCCCCAGCCCTCCGAGAGAGATGCCTGGGATTTCATGCCCGCCGACTGGACCTGCGTCGATCCGTCCCAGGCCAAGAGCGCCGCGGGATGGGAAGCGCCGGCAGGCTTCGTGGCCGTGACCCAGCTCGAGCATGCTCGCCTCGGCGTGGTCACGGACGCCATGCACTTCGTGGCCGAGCGAGAGGCCCACCTGACCCCCGAGCAGATCCGAGACGAACTCGCTGCCGGTCGGTTGGTGATCCCCGCGAACATCCGCCACCTTGAGGGGGCGCTCGAGCCCATGGCCATCGGCCGGGCCACCCTGACCAAGATCAACGCCAACATGGGCGCGTCGCCGATCAGCTCCGGCGTCGAAGACGAAGTGGACAAGCTGCGCTGGGCCGATCGTTGGGGCGCGGACACGGTCATGGATCTGTCCACCGGGGGCGACCTCGACGCCACCCGCATGGCCCTGTTGGGCGAGTCCTCCGTGCCCATCGGCACCGTGCCCATCTACTCGATGATCATCGACAAGAAGATCGAAGACCTCGACAAGGCCATGGTGCTCGACACCCTCGAGTCCCAGGCCGAGCAAGGCGTCGACTTCTTCACCATTCATGGTGGGCTGCTGAAAGAGCACCTGCCCCACGTGGCCTCGCGACTCATCGGCATCGTCTCCCGGGGCGGCTCCCTGCTGGCCAAATGGATGATCCACCACGACAAGCAGAACCTGATGAACACCTTGTGGGAGGACATCTGCGCCATCTGCCGCCGTTACGATGTGACCTTCTCCATCGGCGACGGTCTGCGGCCTGGCGGCCTAGCCGACGCCAGCGACGCCGCACAGCTGGGCGAACTGGCCGAGCTGGGGCGACTCACGGAGCGGGCCTGGCGTCAGGGCGTGCAGGTCATGGTCGAAGGACCGGGCCACATGCCCCTCGACCAGATCGAATACAACATGAAGCTGCAGCGGCAGCTCTGCCACGGCGCGCCGTTCTACGTGCTGGGCCCTCTGGTCACGGACATCTTCCCGGGCTACGACCACATCACCTCGTGCATCGGCGCCACCAACGCTGCGTACCACGGCGCGTCCATGCTCTGCTACGTCACACCCAAGGAGCACCTGGGGCTGCCCAAGCAAGAGGACGTCAAGCAGGGCTGCATCGCCTACAAGATCGCCGCCCACGCCGCGGACATCGCCCTGGGCATCCCCGGCGCCCGCGATCGTGACGACGAGCTGACCCGGGCTCGGGCGGCGCTCAACTGGGAGCGGCACTTCGAGCTGTCCTATGACCCGGACACGGCCCGCGCCTATCACGACGAAGACCTCGACGTGGACACGGACTTCTGCGCCATGTGCGGCCACGACTGGTGCGCGGTGCGCATCAGCAAGGAGATCGTGCAGTTCGCCAGCGGAAAGAGCGAGGCCTTCGCCACGGACGGCGCCAAGGTCACCGCCGCGCTCAATGACGAGCAGCAACGCATCCTGCAACAGCGGGGCGTGCTCACCCAGGAGGAGCTGCAGCGCCTGGCCAGCAAGACGGCCCGGGCCATGGTCAGCAGCGACGGCAAGGCCGGTTGCCACAGCGACGTGGCCGATGCACAGGCGGCTCACGCCCTGCAGGACGAATCCCAGGTCTGATCCGACGCCCTGCTGGCGGTCGGGGCAGCTTGGCGCCCCTCAACGACAACGCGCCGGCCCGTGAGTCAACTCACGGACCGGCGCGCTCTCGTGTCACGACATGCAGCCGCGACAAGGTGCGACGTCAGCTCAGCTGCCGATGCCCAGCATCATGCCGCCGGTCATGGACCAGCCCGCCACAGCTCCACCGTCCTGAACCAGCCACTGCCCGAAGACAGGCAGGCCCAGCAGGTTCTGATCATTCGGGATGGGCAAGAGCACCTGAGCGGCGCCCGTGCCGCTGGTGGTCTGCATGAGCTGCGAGAAGGCGCCGGTCACGTCCACCAGGATGGCCCCGCCCTTGAAGGGCAGGTTGGCCTGGGCCAGGGCGATGATCAGAAAGGCCGGGGCTGAAGGAGCGGCGAAGCGCACCCGCAGACCGAAGGTGGTCTCACCGATCGACGGCGTGCCACCCACAGTGCTGATCACCGGCACCGTGCCGCCCGTCCCGGCGAGCCCCACACCATAGGCCGTGGCCACGCCCGGAACGAAACCGTCGCTGACCGCTGCCACGGCAGCGAAGGCGTTGATGCGGCCATCACCGGTACCGGTGTCGAAACCAGCCGGCCCCACGTCGTCTGCGGTGGAGCGCATGACCGCGCGCACATCGACGTTGCTCAAGGCAGGATTGGCCGAGAACATCAAGGCGGCGAGACCAGCCACGTGAGGTGCAGCGAACGACGTGCCGCTCTGGGTGATGGTGCCCCCACCCAGGTTCGTCATCAGGATGTTCTCACCGGGCGCGGCGACCTCGACCTCGGGGCCGGGGTTGCTGAAGCCGCTCTTGTTGTCGAAGTGGTTGGTGCTGGCCACGGCCATGACGCCAGGCAGATTCGCCGGGTAGCTCACCGACGAGCCGCTGTTGCCGGAGGCGCAGTCGATGAACACGCCCAGGCCGTCGGCGTAGGTCACCGCAGCGTTGATGGCCGAGGTGGTGCCCACGGAGAGGCTCATGGTGATCACCCGTGCGCCGTTGTCCGCAGCGTAGATGATGGCGTCATCGAGGATGGCGCCGTTGGGGAACGAGCTGCCCACGTTGCAGGGCATGATCGAGCAACCCACGCCGTCCGCGGCGCCGCCGGCCAGGCCCACAATGTTGGTGCCGTTGTTGCCCACCGCACCCACCACGCCAGCCACAGCCGTACCGTGATAGAACGAACCGTTGGGATCGTTGTCATTGCCGTCGAAGTCCCAGCCCATGATGTCATCGATGAAGCCGTTGCCATCGCTGTCCGTGCCGTCGAGGGTCTCGCCGGTGTTGTCCCAGATGTTGGCGTTCAGATCGGGGTGGGTGTGGTCGGTGCCGCTGTCCAGCACGGCCACGATGACCGACGGGTCACCATCTTCGATGTCCCACGCTTCGGGGGCGTCGACGTCAGCGTCCGTGGTGCCGCCGGTCTGACCCACGTTGTGCAGGTGCCAGAGGCTCCCGTATTGGGGATCGTTCGGGGTGACATCGTAAAAGCCGATGGTGTTCACCTCGGCGAAGCGCACGGCGCCAGTCTCGCGAAGGGCTGCCACCGCATCCAGCGGGTCGGCGCCCTGGGGGAGCTGCAGATCGACGGTGCCCAAACGGTTGCTGCGAATGACGGTGAGGCCTGCAGCGGCGCCGTCCAGGCCGTTCAGAAAGCCTTCAAGACCACCGATGGGTGCGACGAACTGGGCCGAAATCACCGACGCATCCACGCGGAAAGATTGGCCGTTCTCGACGCTGAGCCAGCCGTCAGCGTCTCGAACAAAGGTCTGAGAGGTCTGGGCTGAAAGAAGGGGGGACGCGGCCAGCAGACCGGTCAGAAGCCAGGGGAGAGTGCGCAACGGATGTCTCCGGGGTGTCGAATCAGAGGAGAGACACAGGATCAGCGGCCTCTCCGCTGTCCTGTCATCTTCGGGGTTCGTATCAGGGTAACCCCATTTTTCGGCTGGCTGACTGCTCGATCTACAGACTCGCTTGCCCCGTCGGCCACCCAGGTCAGTCCAGCCTGGGCCTGCGCCCCCCTCTGCACAAGCAAGGGCCCCCTGCCCAACGCTTCTGGCCAGGGGGCCCGTTTGGGTCCAAATAACGGATTCGCAGCGGATCAGCGGCCCTGCTGCCCCTGCGCCTCCTTGCCCAGGTAGATGACCGTAGACCCACCCCCGCCCAGGGCATCGGCGTTGTAGATGAACTGGGCATCGAGGGCCTTGGCGATGCGCTCGTTGGCCTCCCAGAGGTGGCTCCGGCTATAGGTGTCGAGGCCACTCTGCTGCAGGGTGCTCGACAGACGCTCGCCGATGCCCCGCAGCTCGCGCAGGGCCAGGTTGGCCACCGGAGTGGTGTCGCTGCCAGCCCCGAAACTCAGATCGACCAGGCGCTGCAGGTGCTCCTGCTGCAGGTTGCGGCGCAGGCTCGAGATCATGGGCTCGCGCACGGAGTAGCTGCCCGAGGCACCCTCGTTCACTTCGCGCCAGATCTCGCCCGAGACCGTGTCCATCAACTCGGGCAGGGTGAAGGCGTCCTGATCAGCGGGCACCAGCAGCTCGTTGTCGTAGACCCTGCGCAGGGTCGTGGGGTTGAGCAGCATGGACAGTACCGACGCCTGGACGCCTGCCACCCGGTCGTGGATCGGGTAGGTGGCGTCGCCGTACAGCGCGGTCCAGTTGCTGCCATCCGACCACTTCTCCACGGTGAGGTGCTGGAGCAGCTCTGGGGTCAGACCGTAGGCCGCATCGGGGAAGGCGCTGGACACGATGAAGTCGAGCGCCTTCCGTTGCTTGTCCGCGCCCACGGCAACGATGGGTGTGCGACCGTCCGGGTCACCCTTGTGGTCCTTGTGCAGAAACGCCCCACCCAGCCAGTTGGCCATCATGCTCATGGCCGACATCTGGCTGTTCAAGGTGATGCTGTAGCCGCGACGGGCCTTGCCCCAGCTGTCACCGTCAGCGACGTAGTCACTCAACACCCGCTCCCGCTGGTGCAGGGCCACCCGCATCTGACTGGCGGCGAACTCGAGGGGATCGGCGCTGAAGTCATAGCGTCGAGCCAAGGGGTCAGGACCACTGGAATCGAAGTCGGTGGAGTAGGCATGCCCGGGCTCCGCAGACCTCATGGCGACCTTCTCGGGATCGCCAAAGCCATAGCCATACTCGATGGCCCACATGTCATAGGGCCCCACGTCGATCATGGCCCAGTCTCCCTGCACCTCTCCATCGCCCATGTTGTAGTTCACTGGGATGTAGTCCATCACCGAACCGGCAAAGGCCTTCTTGCCCTTCAGCTCAGCGCTGTTCATTTCGGCCATTGTGTAGAGGCTTGAGGCCTTGAAGTTGTGCCGCAGGCCCAGGGTGTGACCCACTTCGTGAGCGACCAGATCAGCCAGCATGGGCCCGACGAAACTCTCGGGGATGCCATCGATCAGAGAGGGCGCTGCCTTTTCAGCGGCGTCCTTGCAGGCCTGACACTTCTCGTCATCGGTGCAGTCCTCGCAGGCCTCGCCGGGAGACTCGTCGTCGTGGTCACCGAGCAGGGCGTTGTCGATGGCGAAGGTCAGTCCCACCACGGACATCTCCCGGGCCTTGCCGTCCGCAGCCATGCACAGCGCGGCGCTGGTGCCGAAGCGCTCGGCCAGACCCAGCAGATCGCTCCCGCTGGTCAGGATGGCACCAGAGAGATTGGCGCCGGAGAGGCCGCTGGCCAGGGTCCGAGCCCGCTGCTCGGCCAGGCCGGTCATGACCTGATCTTGAGCCAGGGGCGAAGCCAGGCGCACTCGCGGGTCCCAGCTGGGATGGTCGGCGAACCAACGCAGGGTCTCATCAGAGAAGCCACCCATGGCGGCCTGGGGCAGGTAATCGTTCTGCAGGTACCAGAAGTGGCGGATCCAGCCATCGGTGAGCACCACGTCTGCGTCCAGGATCTGCCCGGTCAGCGGATGGGCGCGGCTGGGGCCGATGGCCGTGCCGATGTCGTTGCTCAACCAGCGAATGAAGTTGTAGCGCACGTCCTCAGGGTCTTTGTCCATGTGAGCGCCGGTGGTCTTGTCCTGGTACTGAACCACCACCGCATCCGACAAGCCCACCTCTTCGAAGGCCTTGTTCCACATCTCCACGCCCTTCTTGACCCAGCGGCGATAGCGGATCGGCACGGTGTGCTCGATGGTGTAGACCAGGGGCTGCTTGGGCGGACTCAGCTTGAGCGAGGGGTCGGCCTTATCCAGGCGCCAGCGATTGATGTAGCGGGTCGAGACCTCGTCGTCCCGGAACTTGCCCAGATCGCGATAGGTGGTCATGAAGTAGCCCACGCGATCGTCCGCCAGGCGTGGCTTGTAGCCGTTGCTCTCGGGGATCTTGCTGATCGAGTAGTGGAACGTCTGCATGCGGCCACTGCCGGACGGAGCGCTGAAGGCCAGCTCAACGTTCTCGGGGAAGGCCTTGGCCGAGGCGATCGTTGCCAGCCGAGAGTTGAGGCCGCCGGCGCTGTAGCCGTACAGGTCCTTGGCCTTGCCCACCAGCAGGTCGTCCATGTCGATCACCGGCTGACCACCAGGGCCCATGCAGACGATGGGCACGTCCAGCACCACCCGGTCCACGTAGTGATTCTTCATGGAGTCTTTCGAGGCCTGGTCGCCCGTGGAGCGCATGCTGAGGTCGGGCTGCATCAGGGCCATGCGCTTGTCGAAGCGCTTCCAGTAGACGTAGAGATCGCCGGCCTGCAGGCCAGCAAACATCTCGCCCGTGGGCACCGTCATGGCGATGTAGTGCTTCTGGCTGGCGTAACCCGAGGGCAGCTCCGCCAACATCTGACCGTCTTTCTTGCGCGTCCAGATGCCGTAGAGACTCTTGGCTCCGTCGGTGGTGGAGACCACCTGGGCGAAGCCCTCAGAGACGTCCTTCCAGGCTGGAAAGTCGTCTTTTTTCTTGGACTCTGTGGCCGCGCCTGAGCTCTGGGCGGCAGCCATCATGGCGGCAAGGTCGGGGCCCTCGGCCGTGACTTGGGCCGACAGGTTCGCGGACGGAACCAGCGTGAGGAGTCCCAGGCCCAGAAGGGCCTTGGCGAGATGCTGATGCATGGTGAAGTCTCCAGTTGCAGGTCACCAGCGCACTCAAGAGCCGCCGTCACGAGACGGTCAGACGGGAGCAACGGGCTGGCATGGGTTCGTTCGAGGAGGATCGCTGAGCCACCGCAAGCGCGAAGGCTCGGCAAACCAATGGCTCGCGGCTGATTCTATGGCCGCCCCCCACTGTGCTCCAAGGCATGGGATCGGGCGTTGTGGTGGCGCGTGACGGCCAAAACAGCCTGTCGCAAACGATTGGCAACACCTGGGCGCAATCCGACAACGCCTTGGCCGGACGTCCCGCCGCCAGAACTCAGGGCACGCTGGCCCAAAACGGGCTTCAGTGCCAAAGCGGCAGGGGGCGATCCAGATCCACATGTACGGAGACCCCGGCAGTTCCCTACTCAGCCGGCCCGGTGACCCTGGGCCGCTCAAGGTCTCGCGAGTCCCACTCGCGCGAGCTCTGATGGTGGTGGTCCTCGTGTGCCTTGCCAGCCCGGGTGCTGCAGCGCAGGACGACCTCGGCGCTGGCGTCGACGACCTCACCAGCCTGAGCCTCGAAGACCTGATGGGCATCACGGTCGAGGTCACCTCGGCCTCCAAGAAGGCCCAGGATCCCTTCAAGACTCCGGCGGCGGTGTACGTCCTGTCGTCGGAGGACATCCGTCGCTCGGGCATCAACACCCTCCCCGGGCTGCTCCGTCTGGTGCCAGGCATGCACGCGGTGCAGGCAGACAGCAGCACCTGGGACATCTCCACCCGCGGCTTCAACAGCGGCCTCTCCAACAAGCTGCTGGTGTTGATCGATGGGCGGACAGTCTACGCCCCCCTCTTCGGAGGCGTGTTCTGGGACGTCCAGGACACGATGATCGAAGACATCGAGCGCATCGAGGTGATCAGGGGCCCGGGCGCCACCATCTGGGGCGCCAATGCGGTCAATGGCGTGATCAACATCATCACCAAGCGCGCCGAGGACACCCAGGGCAGCCTGCTCGTGGGCTACGGCGGCAAGGAGCTGGAGCACATCGTCGGCGCCCGCCACGGCGGCACATTTGGCGAGGGCGGCTACTGGCGCGCCTACATCCGCGGCAAGGAGAACGACGCCAGCCGCGACCTGTTCTTCGGCCACAACGTGGGCGACTCCTGGTACCAGCGCCGCGGCGGCTTCAGGGCCGACTGGGACACCAACGTCACCGACCAGGTCACCGTGCAAGGCGACGTGTACGCGGGCAAGCTGCGCTACCTCACCTTCGCGACCGACCCGGCCAACGGCGACTTCCTGGTGCACAACACCTCTCGGAGCAGCGGCGGCAACGTCCTGGGACGGTGGACTCGCGAGGTCTCCGATGACGAGAGCGTGCAGGTCCAGGCCTACGTGGACCGCACCGAGCGGGAGAACCTCTTCTACGAGGAAGACCGCAACACCTACGACATCGAGCTGACCCATCGTCTGCAGCCCGACGACACCCACGACGTGGTCTGGGGCGGCGGCTACAGACAGAGCAAGGCCAACACCAGCAACACCTACCAGCTGTCGATCACGCCACGGCACCGCAAGCTCTTCATCGGCAACGTCTTCGTCCAGGACGAGATCTCGATCATCCCCGACACCCTCTCGTTGACCCTGGGCACCAAGCTGGAGAAGAACGCCTACACCGGCTGGGAGCACCTGCCCTCGGGGCGCGTGGCCTACACGCCCGACGCACAGAACACCTATTGGGGTGCGGTCTCCCGAGCAGTGAGGACGCCCACCCCCATCGAGCGTGACGGCCTGATCCCGGCCCTGGGCCTGCCCGGCTTCGGCTTCACTCCAGGGACCGACCTGGTCTTCACCTTCGTGCCCTCGGCTGATTTTCAGGCCGAGTCATTGATCGCCTACGAGGCTGGCTACCGCTTCAGGGACGAAGACGGCTTCCAGGCCGACGTGGCCGTTTACTACCACGACTACGATCACCTGGCCACGCTCGAAGACGGCCCCATCTTCCAGGCAGACGCCAACACCTGGCAGTGGTCCCTGGTGGACGACAACAAGATGCACGGCTTCACCCGGGGCGTCGAGTTCTCCGCCGACTGGCAGCCTGACGACGACTGGGATCTGCACGGCTCCTGGACCTACATGGAAGTGGGCTTCGAGGCGGACAGCGACACCACTGACCCGTTCGCCGAGAGCACAGAAGACAACGAGCCTCGAAACATCTTCCATCTGCGCAGCCACCACGTGGTGGACGACCAGTGGGAGCTGGACTGGCTGCTCTTCTATGTCGATCGCCTGACCAACCAAGGCGTGCCCAGCTTCTGGCGCGGCGATGTGCGCGTGGGCTACCAGCCAAACGAGCAGACCGACCTCAGCTTTGGCGTCCAGAACCTCTTCCATGACGGCGAGCCCGAGTCGAATCTCAGCAACGTCGAACTGAACTACTACCTCAAACTCGTCAGACGGTTCTGACAGCAGCCATCGTGTCCACACCAAGCACCATGAACTCCTCGAGCAGACACAGGCGATCGCGATCGGCCACCTTGGCCACGGCTTTCCTGATGGTCACCTTGGCCACCACGGCGGCCATCCCCTGGTTCGACACGGCCCTTGAGTACAGGGTCAAGGCGGCCTTCCTGTACAACTTCGCCCTCTTCACCAGCTGGCCAGAGGGGACCTTCGAGGAGGACGACTCGCCGATCATCTTCGGGGTCGTAGGCAAAGATCCCTTTGGCACCACTCTCGACAAGGCGATCGAAGGCAAGACCCTCCATGGGCGCCCCCTCGTCATTCGCCGCTACCCGCAGGTGAAGGACCTCAAGGACTGCCACATCCTCTTCGTCAGCAACTCCGAAGAGAAGGGGCTGACAGAGGTCTTCAAGAAGCTGGCCGGCCAACACGTCTTCACCGTCAGTGACATGGCCGGTTTCAGCTCGAGTGGCGGCCTGGCTCGTTTCTACATCGACAACGGGAAGGTCAGCTTCGAGATCAACACGGACACAGCAGCTCGACAGCGACTGTCGATCAGCTCCCAGCTGCTCAAGCTGGCCACCCTGGTCAAAGACAAGGAGAACGATCGGTGAACTCGGTCCGCGATCTGTCCATCCGCACCAAGCTGTTGTCGGTCACGATGATCACGACAGGCATCGCGCTGATCACTGCGACGGCCGTCTTCATCCTCTGGGATCGGCATGAGTACCGCAGCACCATGGTCTCGCGGCTTGAGACCCTGGCAGACGCCGTGGCGACCAACTCCGCCTCGTCTCTTCTGTTCATGGACCTGCCGTCAGCCAAGGACACCCTGGAGGCCCTGCGCTCCGAGCCAACGATCCCCGCCGCCTGCATCTACGATGGGGATGGCGGTCTCTTCGCGGTCTACCGGCGCTCAAACGTTGGCGGTGCGGTGCCGGCCCCCCACGAAGAGATCCAGAACGTCACCTTCGGCGACGACATGCTCTCGGTCTTCCGGCCGATCATCGTCGACAACCAGACGGTCGGTAGCATCTGGGTGCAGTCAGACCTCTCTGCCCTCGACTCCCGTCTGGTCTCGGTCACCCGCACCATGATCATGGTGGGACTGTGCATCAGCGTGCTCGCCCTCGCCGTGGCCTTCTGGCTGCAGCGTCTGATCTCACGCCCGGTCATGAACCTGGCGGCCATCGCCCACAAGGTCATCGACGACGAGGACTACTCTGTCCGAGCTACACCCCTGGGGGGCGACGAACTCGGGCAGCTCGTGGTGGCCTTCAACGAGATGCTGGGTACGATCGAGCAGCGCGACGGCGAACTCGAGGCCTACCAGGACGAACTCGAGAAGAAGATCAGTGACCGCACCTCGGCCCTGACCGAAGTCAACGAGCAGCTGCGCGTCTCCATGGAGGAAGCCCAGGCTGCCGCGGTGGCCAAGTCGCAGTTCCTGGCCAACATGAGCCACGAGATCCGCACGCCCATGAACGGCGTGATGGGCATGACCAACATCCTGCTCGACACCGACCTCGACAGCCAGCAGCGCGAGGTGGCCCAGACCGTCATGGACTGTGCCGAAGGCCTGCTTAGCATCATCAATGACATCCTCGACTTCTCCAAGATCGAGGCGGGCAAGCTTGAACTGGAGCGCGTCGACTTCGACCTGCGCACCGTGCTCGACAGAGCCTCCGACCTGATCTTCCCCCACGCCCACGGCAAGGGCGTCGAGCTGGCCTGCCTGATGGAGCCCGGCGTGCCCGTGGCCGTGCGCGGTGACCCTGGCCGCACGCGCCAGATCATCCTCAACTTCTTGAACAATGCGGTGAAGTTCACCCACGAAGGCGATGTGCTCTTGTCCGCATCACTGACAGAGGAGACGGGCACCCACGTCACCGTGAAGATCAGCGTCTCGGACACGGGTATCGGCATCCCCGCCGAGCGTCTCGACCGCCTGTTCCAGGTGTTCAGTCAGGTCGACGTGAGCAACACCCGGGAGTTCGGCGGCACGGGTCTGGGCCTGGCCATCAGCAAGCAGCTGGCAGAAGCCATGGGCGGCGCCGTGGGCGTGGAGTCCACTCCAGGAGAAGGCTCGACGTTCTGGTTCACTGCGCGATACGAGAAGCAGAGCAGGCAGCCCAACGAAGAGCGCATCATCCCTGCGCACTTCCAGGATCTGCACGTGATCGTTGTGGACGACAACGAGACCAACCGGCGCATCCTCGAGCACAACCTCGAACAGTGGGGCTGCTGGCCCCACCTGGTCTCCAACGGCGAAGAGGCCCTGGTGAAACTGCGTGAGAGCCTGATCACGGACCAGACCATCGGCCTGGCACTCATCGACATGCAGATGCCAGGCATGGACGGCGAAGAGCTGGCCAGCGAGATCCGCTCCGACCAACTCCTGCGCCACTTGCCGGTGATCATGCTCACCTCCATGCACCAGTCCCGAAACGCCCTGCGCTTCGAGGAACTGGGCATCGACGGCTTCCTGGCCAAGCCGGTCAAGCCTTCAAAGCTGTTTGACTGCATCAGCCTGGTGCTCGGGTCCTTCTCGGGCCAGGCCGATCAGCCAGGCGACAGCCGCGAGATCTCGCGCATCGTCACCGAAGAGGCCCTGGATGAGCTGCAACACAAGTCGAGCAAGTGCATCCTGATCGTGGAAGACAACCTGGTGAACCAGAAGGTCGCCGCGGCCCTGCTGCGCCGCGCGGGGTACACCTACGAGCTAGCGAACAACGGGCGCGAGGGCCTGGAGATGGTCATCGCCAGCAACTTCGACGCTGTGCTGATGGACTGCCAGATGCCAGAAATGGACGGCTTCGAAGCCACCCGCCAGATTCGCCGCCACGAAGAGACCACTGCCAAACACATCCCCATCATCGCCATGACCGCCAACGCCATGAAGCAGGACCCTGAGCGCTGCATGCAGTCCGGCATGGATGACTACATCAGCAAGCCGGTCAATCCAGAGCTGCTCTACTCGATCCTGGAGCGACACGTCCCGCGGACGGCAGGAGAGCTGGCCACGTCGATCTCACGCCTCGCCGCCCCACGACAGGGTCGTCCAAGCAGTGAGGGCAAAGGGAGTGGCAGCACGGGTGATCACGACGGTCAGACGGACAACAGCTGACCTTCACTCGCTGGGCTTGTGGCTGCCGTCGTCAAGCACCTCGGCGTCCTTGATGGCAGGCCCTGCGCTCGGCCCCGGGGCCGGTCTGCTGAAGGCGCCGCCCATGACGCCCGGTCCACGGCTGCCCCCTGGTGGTGGCCCCCCCATGCTGGCGGACATGTGCACCTTGACCTTTCCAGAGGCCACGCCCTTCTTCAACGAGCGCCGCAACCAGACCATCAACGGGCGCCGAGTGATGGGCATCAGGCAGAGCAGGCCAGCGATATCGGTCAGAAAGCCTGGGGTCAGCAGGACCAACCCAGCCAGCAGGACCATGAAGCCCTCGAGCATGGTCTCAGAGGGAGCACGCCCCGCCCCCATCTCTGCCTGCAGCCTGGACCAGATCGCCAGCCCTTGAGATCTGGCAAGCGAGGCACCCGCCACACCCGTGACAACGATCACAGCCAACGTCGGCAAGGCACCGATGCGCGTGCCCACCTCGATCAACAACGAGAACTCGAGCAGGGGCAGTCCGATGAAGAGGGCGATCAGCAGCATGGTGCACCCATGTTAGTCCGAAGCACGGTGAGTTGCTCGTGACATCCGTGCAGGCTAGCGAGTCAGTCCCTCGGGGTCATAGGCCAGGCTCACTGCCAGCCTGCGCTCGATGTCCTGCTCGCTCGCGCCCGTGCGGTCGGCGTAGCTGGCCACCTGATCCCTGTCGATCCGCCCGACGGTGAAGTAGTGGCAATCGGGGTGAGTCAGGTAGAGGCCGCTGACACTGGCAGCGGGAGAGATGGCCCAGGACTCGGTCAGGGACATGCCCTGCTCCTCGGCTCCCAGGATCTCGAACAACCCGGTCTTCAGAGCGTGGTCAGGGCAGGCCGGGTAGCCGAACGCCGGGCGGATGCCTCGGAAGCGGCCCAGGCGCAGCTCGTCTCGGGACAGCCCTCCGGCCGGGTCAAGGCCCCACTCCTGACGCAGGCGGGCGTGCAACCACTCGGCACAGGCCTCCGCCAGGCGATCTGCCAGGGCCTTGGTCAGGATCGCGCTGTAGTCATCGTGGTCCTCCTCAAAGGCCCGCACCAGGGGCTCGATGCCGAGCCCGGCGGTCACCGCGAAGCCGCCCACGTGGTCTCGCACACCGCTGGCCTCGGGCGCCACGTAGTCGGCCAGGCACTCATGGGGTCGGCCTTCACTCACCGTTTTCTGGTTGCGCAACATGGGCATGCGCGACAGCTCTCCCTGCCGTTGTTCATCGGCGAAGAGAACGATGTCGTCTCCATCAGAGGCTGCGGGCCAGATGCCGTAGACCGCCCGAGCCGTCAGCAGCCGCTCGTCGACAATGCGTTGCAGCAGGGTCTGGGCGTTGTCGTACAGCTCTCGTGCAGCGGGACCTTGTTGTGGGTCGTCCAGCAGGTCGGGGAAGCGGCCCTTGAGTTCCCAGGCGTGAAAGAAGAACGACCAATCGATGAAATCGACCAGGTCGGCCAGGGGCACATCGTCGAGCACTCGAACGCCGGTAAACGGCGGCGCTGGCGCCAGCTCCGGGGTAAAGGTCAGCTCCCGCTTGTTGGCTCGAGCGTGTTCCAGGGCGACCACCGGTTCAGCGGCACGCTCCGAGTACACGTAGCGCAGCTGCTCCTGGCTCTTGTCGTTGTCCTCCACCAAGGTCTTGCACTTCTGGGTGTCCAGCAGGCTGGAGACCACATTCACCGCACGTGAAGCGTCGAGCACATGAAGAACCGGCCGCTCGAATGCGGGCGCGATCTTCACCGCGGTGTGCTGCCGAGAGGTCGTGGCGCCGCCGATCAGCAGGGGCTGCTCCATGCCCCGCCGCTCCATCTCGGCAGCCACGGAGACCATCTCGTCAAGGGAGGGTGTGATCAGGCCAGACAAGCCGATGACATCGGCGCCCACCTCGACGGCCTTGTCGAGAATGGTGTTCGTGGGCACCATCACGCCCAGGTCGATGATCTCGTAGTCGTTGCAACCCAACACCACACCCACGATGTTCTTGCCGATGTCGTGGACGTCGCCCTTCACCGTGGCCATGACGATGCGCCCGGCCGAACGGGCCGTCTCGGTCTCACCCGAGGCCTCCCGTTCCTCTTCGATGAACGGCGTCAACCAGGCCACGGCCTTCTTCATCACCCGGGCGCTCTTGACAACCTGGGGCAGGAACATCTTCCCCGCCCCGAACAAGTCGCCCACCACGCTCATGCCGTCCATGAGCGGACCCTCGATCACGTGCAGCGGACGCGGCAGCGCGAGGCGAGCCTCTTCGGTATCTTCGTCGATGAAGTCAATGATGCCGTGGACCAGCGCATAGCTCAGACGCTCCTCCACGGCGCCCTCGCGCCAGGAGAGATCGACCACTCGCTTGGTGCCCTTGCCGCGCACCGTCTCTGCGAGGGTGACCAGGCGCTCGGTGGAGTCCGGGCGGCGGTTGAACAGCACGTCTTCAACATGCTCAAGCAGCTCGGCGGGGATGTCCTCGTAGACCACCAGCTGGCCTGCGTTGACGATACCCATGTCCATACCAGCCTTGATCGCGTGATACAGGAAGGCGCTGTGCATGGCCTCGCGCACCACGTTGTTGCCTCTGAAGCTGAAGCTCAGGTTGCTCACACCACCAGAGATGCGCACACCGGGGCAGCTGGCCTTGATCTGCGCCGTGGCCTCGATGAAGGCCTTGCCGTAGTCGTTGTGCTCGGGCAGGCCCGTGGCCACCGCCAGCACGTTTGGGTCGAAGATGATGTCGTACGGATCCACACCAGCCTGTGTGGTCAGCAGCTCGTAGCTCCGCTGACAGATGGCCACCTTGCGCTCCACCGTGTCTGCCTGACCCACTTCGTCGAAGGCCATCACCACCATGGCGGCGCCATAGTCGACGATGCGGCGGGCCCGGCGCAGAAACTCCTCCTCGCCCTCTTTCAGGCTGATGGAGTTCACGATGCCCTTGCCTTGCAGGCACTTCAGGCCCGCCTCGATGATCTCCCACTTGCTGCTGTCGATCATGATCGGCAAGCGGGCGATCTCAGGTTCGCTGGCCACCAGGTTGAGGAACGTCGTCATGGCGCTCACGCCGTCGAGCATGCCCTCGTCCATGTTCACATCGAGGATGTTAGCCCCTCCCCGCACCTGGGTCAGCGCCACCTCGAGGGCCGTGTCGTAGTCGTCAGACAGGACCAGCTTGGCGAAGCGCTTGCTCCCCGTGACGTTGGTGCGCTCGCCGATCATCTGGAAGTTGCTCTCGGGCGTGAGCACCAGCCGCTCCAGCCCCGAGTAGATCGAATGGATCGTGCGTCCGTTGGGCCGCGAGCGAGGCTCTGCGCCCTCGACCGCCGCCGCCACCGCGGCGATGTGTTTGGGCGTGGTGCCGCAACAGCCTCCGAGAACGTTCACCAGACCGGCCTCGGCCCAGTCGCGCAAGAAGCCCGCGGTGGTGTCAGGGGTCTCGTCGTAACCGCCGAAAGCGTTGGGCAAGCCAGCGTTCGGGTAGGCGCTGATAGGCACGGGCGCCACCTTCGCCAGCTCGGCAAGGAAGGGCCGCATTTCTGCCGCGCCCAGGGCGCAGTTGATACCCACGGACAACGGGTCTGCGTGGGACACCGAAGCCCAGAAGGCGTCGACGGTCTGCCCGGACAGCGTGCGCCCGCTGGCATCGGTAATCGTCACCGAAATCATGATCGGCAGGTCGACGCCCAGCTCGCGCATGGTCTCACGGACGGCCACCAGCGCCGCCTTGCTGTTGAGCGTGTCGAAGATCGTCTCGACCAGCAGGATGTCCGAGCCTCCTTCGATCAGGCCCCGAGCCTGCTCAGCGTAGGCCTCCCGCACCTGATCAAAAGTCACCGCCCGATAGCCCGGGTCTTCAACATCGGGAGAGAGCGACAGGGTGCGATTCGTGGGCCCCATGGCACCGGCCACGAAGCGCGGGCGATCGGGGGTGCGCCCAGACCACCGCTCGGCCTCGGCCCGGGCCAGCTGGGCAGCCGCGAAGTTCATCTCGTAGGCCAACGACTCCGTGCCGTAGTCAGCCTGGGCGATCACCGTGGCGCCGAAGGTGTTGGTCTCGACGATGTCGCTGCCAGCTTCGAAGTAGCGACCGTGGATCTCGCGCACCAGGTCAGGGCGGGTGAGCACCAGGATGTCGTTGTTGCCCCCCAGGTCCCGCCCGTGATCTGCCAGTCGGTCCCCGCGGAAGTCTTGCTCACCCAGCTTGTACTCCTGGATCACGCTGCCCATGGCCCCGTCGAGCAGCAGGATGCGCTCCTGCATCAGTTTCTGCAGCAAGTCCCGGCGGTCGGGGGCGATGCGAATCTCGGACGTGCTCATGGACAGGATTCCCGCGAATCAGTGGGGTTGATGGGCGTGCACGGTGAGCACCTGAAAGTGCGGTGCTCGGCGTTCGGTGGAGGTCACCCGGCACAGCTCCACGACCAGGCCTGCGTCGGTGAAGAGCTGGGCCAGCCGCTCGGGCGTGAAGCCCAGCTGCAGGTGGTTGTAGTCTCGGGCCACCGAGTCATGTCCGTGGGCCCGCAAGGTGGTGGCGATCAGACGGCCGCCAGGGCGCAAGACCCGGGCCGCCTCACGGACGACCTGCACCGGATCTCTGGCGTAGGTCAAGGAGTTGACCAGCAAGACCTGATCGAAGCTGTGGTCCCGAAAAGGGAGCGCCTGCATGTCCCCCCGATGAAAGCGCAGGGTCGGCGACCGTCGTCGCCCCGCCGCCGTCACCGTGGGGCTCCAGTCGAGGCAGGTCACCGAACGAGCTCTGGGAGCCAGCAACTCGGCCAAGGCCCCATCGCCGGAGGCCACGTCGAGCACATCGCCCAGCTCGAACAGGCCCAGCAGCGCCCGGGTGGCAGACTCCCACGTGCGTCCGGGAGAGTAGCGGCGCTCCATGCGGCCGGCCACGGAGTCAGCCCAGGTCCGTCCGCTGAGTGACCGGTAGCCGGCCAACCGCAGGCGGTCCTCATCGATCAGCGCGTCTTCAACTGAGCCCGAGAGCAGGGCCCAGAACTCCCGGGCCGGCTGACTCATGCCATCGGCATCCAGAGAGTAGAAGGTAGACGTGCCCACCTTGCGGGGCACCAGCAACCCGGCCTCGCGCAGCTTGCGCAGGTGGGTCGAGACCCGCGACTGGGCCAGCCCGGTGGCTGCGGTCAGTTCGGCCACGGCCAGCTCTTCCCGAGACAACAGGGCCAGCAGGCGTAGACGAGTGTGGTCCGCAAAGAGCTTGGACAGATCGACGCTGGATCGCAGATCGAGCAGGGTGCTTCTCCGCAGGGCCAGACCTCATGGCCCGACGAGAGCCTACCGTATATCTCTTCATGCGGATGCACGCATATATAAATCTGCAAGTGGATCCTGAGCCATGGCCAAATGCGCCGTACACTGCCGCCATGACTGCCGAGCACCCCAACCTGCGCCTGATCCATCACCCCCTCATCGCCCACAAACTCACCCAGGCGCGCCACAGGGACACCCCTACCCCCACGTTTCGGCGCCTCCTCCGGGAGATCTCGGGGCTCATGACGGCCGAGATCTGCCAGGACCTGCCCGTCCACGAGGTCACCGTGCCGACCCCTCTGGAACAGGCCCATGGCCATGCCCTGGCGGTGCCGCTCACCCTGGTCCCCATCATGCGCGCTGGCATGGGCCTCACGGACGGCATCCTCGACCTGGTGCCCGAGGCCCGGGTGGGCCTCATCGGGCTCTACAGGGACGAGCAGACGATTCAGCCCGTGACCTACTACACCAACCTGCCCGGCGACGTGGGCGAGGGCACGGCCCTGATCATCGACCCCATGCTCGCGTCGGGGGGCTCTGCGAACCACGCCATCTCCATCCTCAAGGAGCACGGCTGCGATCGCATTCGGGTGGTGGTGCTCGTCGCCGCACCAGAAGGGCTGGCCGCGCTTCGCGAGATGCACCCTGAGATCACCGTCTTCGCTGCAGCCCTCGACCGGGGCCTGGACGAGAACAGCTACATCCGCCCAGGACTGGGCGACGCGGGGGACCGGCTCTTCGGAACGGCCTGAGACCTCGCGCTGCCCCTCGCTGTGAGCCGTCGCGTTGACCCTGCCCCATTCCTGGCCAAAAGCGAGCCAACGCGACCATGGCAATTCAAGCGGTTGAACAGATCGATCAAGGCCCCATCATCTGCCAGCATTCGCCGGCCCCATCCCGCAACCCGTTGTTCGCTGCAGGGGCAGGCGGGGCCCTGAAGACCGAAGCCCTTGCCGAGCACCCATGAAACCCAGCTCCCACGTCGCGGCGCTCAACCCCGAGCAACGGGTGGCCGTCACCACCACCGAAGGTCCCGTGCTGGTGCTGGCCGGCGCAGGGACAGGCAAGACCCGGGTCATCACCGTGCGCATGGCTCACCTGCTCGACCAGGGCGTGCCGCCTGGCGCTCTCCTGGCCATGACCTTCACCAACAAGGCGGCCCGGGAGATGCGCCAGCGCGTGGCCGGTCTCGTGGGCGCGACGGCCGCGAAGAAGCTCACCGTGGGGACCTTTCACGCGTTCTGCGCCGCCACCCTCCGCGAACACGCCGAAGCCATCGGCCTGCCGAAGAAGTTCAGCATCTGCGACGCCGCTGACCAGGCCTCGGCCATCAAGGGCGTGATGCGCGAGTTGCACGTGGCCGACACGAAGGTCAAGCCAGGCTTCGCCCTCTCACGGATCTCCCTGCACAAGAACAAGCTCGAGAGCCCGGACCGCGCCGAGGCCCTGGCCAGCGATGACAAGGAGGGCCTCATCGCGGCCCTCTACCGCCGCTACGACGAACACCTGCGTCGCAGCCACGCCCTCGACTTCGATGATCTGCTGATCTTCACCCAGAGGCTGCTCGCCGAGGTGAGCGAGGTGCGGGAGGCCTTCCGGGAGCGCTACCGCTACGTGATGGTCGACGAGTACCAGGACACCAATGGCCCCCAGTACGAAGTCGTGCGCCAGATCGCTGCAGGCCGGGAGAACCTCTGCGTGGTGGGCGACGACGACCAGTCCATCTACGGCTGGCGAGGGGCGGACATCAGCAAGATTCTCGGCTTCGAGAAGGACTACCCGGCGGCGACGGTGGTCCGTCTGCAGACGAACTACCGCTCCACCGCGCACATCCTCACCGCGGCCAACAAGGTCATCGCCCACAACACCACGCGACACGAGAAGACCCTGCGCTCGGGGCTCGGCGACGGCGATCACCCGGTGATCCACCGCCTCGAAGACGAGACCGAAGAGGCCGACTGGGTGGCCGCGGACATCGCCTACAAGTTGCACTCGGGCAGCAAGCCCGGCGATGTGGCCATCCTGTTTCGCACCCAGCAGCAGCCCCGCCCTCTGGAGTCGGCCCTGCGCGCTGCCGGCCTGCCCTACACCCTGGTGGGCGGCTTGTCGTACTTCGATCGCAAAGAGGTGCGGGACGTGCTGTCCTACATTCGGCTGGCGGCCAACCCGGCCGACGAGGTCTCTCTGTTGCGCATCATCAACCGCCCGGCCAGAGGCATCGGCAAGGGGTCTGTAGACAAGGTGCTGGCCCTGGCCACCGAAGAGGGCATCTCGGCCCGAGCTGCGTTCGACCTGGCCCTGGAGCGGGGGCTGCTGTCCACGGCGGCCGCCGGTGGTTGGCAGGAGTTGCGCGGCATCTACGAGCGCGTGGGAGACGAAGACCCGGGCAAGGCCCTGGTGCAGCACATCTCCTCGCTCATCGACGCCGTGTCCTACCGCGCGGAGGTCGACCGGGCCTACCCCGACGAGGGCCAGCGGGTCGATCGTTGGGCGGCGGTCATGGGCGTGTTCGACCTCGCAGAGAACTACGTCAGCCGCACGTCGAAGCCCACCCTGACGAAGTTCCTGGAGCGCCTCACACTGGCCTCGAACGACGACCAGACCACCGAGGACAGCGAGGAGCGCACCAGCATCACCATGATGACCCTGCACGCGGCGAAGGGCCTGGAGTTCCCCACCGTGTACCTGGTCGGCGCCGAAGAGAGCCTGCTGCCCCACCAGCGCTCCGTCGACGAAGACACGGTCGACGAGGAGCGGCGCCTGATGTACGTGGGCATCACCCGGGCCATGCACAGGCTGGTGATCACCTACACCGCCTCACGCAGCAAGTTCGGAGCCAAGGCCGAGTCCATGCCTTCGCGCTTCCTGTTCGAGATGACAGGGCAAGAACCACCTGAAGGCTGGCAGCCCTGCCTGGGTAGCGAGGCGAGAGCCGCGATGCGCAATCGAAGCGGCAGATCGGGCAGCCGCAAGAAGGCGGCCAAGAGAACGGCCAAGAAGGCCGAGAAGAAGCCGGGGGGGCGCAAGTCCGGGGACGCGTCCACGTAGCGGGCTGTGCGTTCACCTCGCCCTCATGATTTCTTGCCGTATGATCGACGAGATCCACAGGCCAGCACTTCTCCCATGGCCCTCTCCCCGTGAGCCCTCTCGCCGTGACCTACCGCACCGCTCTGATCTCGCCTCTGTGCCTGGCCGTCGTCGCCGCTGCCTTCTGCGCCTGCGCCCAGCGACCCGTGCCCACACATCACGTCCCCCCCGTTGACCCCACCCGGGTCGTGCTAGGCGACCAGAGCTACAAACTGGAGCGCAAGTCCTTCGTGCGCGAACGGCACTGGGCCGAACCCGGCGTGGACACCAAGGCCATCGAGCGCCGCAATGGTCACGATCAGATCGCCAAACGCAACGCCCTCGCCGCGCTGTGGGCAGGCGCCGGATCCCGCTGGACGGAGCGCGGCAGCGACAACCAGGCGGGGCGCATGCACGTGGCCGTGCCCGGCCCCGCAGGCAACACGCTCTACGCGGGGTCTTCCCTGGGTGGCATCTGGCAGGGCGGCCTTGGCGGCACGAACTGGACGCCCCTGGGAGACAACCTGGCCGGGGGCGCACACTGGTTGGCGGTGGTGGCCGGGGCGACGCCGACCGACCCCGACATCATCGTGGCGGCGACAGACGGCGGCGAGATCCACCGCAGCCTCGATGGCGGCCAGACCTGGACCATTCCTGCTGGCCTGCCCGCCACCGTCGGCGTCCGTCGCGTGCTGGTGCCCGCCGATGGCAGCGACACGATCTTCATCGTGGCCCAATGGTGGAACGGTTCCTCGCTCAAGAACACCGTCTACCGCTCCACCGACAAGGGCGCCTCGTTCATCAAGGCCGTGGGCATGAACACCTACAAGGGCGATCTCTGGACAGCCCGGGATGGTGCTGGCCCCCTGTACATGCTCAAGCAGGATGAGCTGCAGATCAGTCAGGACGGCGGGGACACGTGGTCTGTGCTGAGCAACCTGCCAGGCAACGCCAGCAGCGGCGAACTGGTGGGCAGCGAAGCGGGAGCGCCCCGACTCTGGATCATCCTCGACGAGGGCGGAGACAACCTCTACCGCTCTGACGACGGCGGCTTGAACTGGACCTTCGTCAACGCCGTGAGCGACTACTGGGGCACGCTCAACGCGTCGATCATCGACCCCGACCTCTTCGCCTGGGGTGGTGTCGAGGTCCACGTGACCCACGACGGTGGCGCGAGCTTCGATGTGGTCAACAACTGGTACGACTACTACGGCAACGAAGCCAACAAGCTTCACGCCGACATCCCGGGTCTTGACGTGGTGCCTGCTGGCCCCGGCGCTGAGACCTGGTACGTCTCGACAGATGGCGGGCTGTTTCAATCCACCGACGGCCTGACCACGGTCGAGAACCTCTCGCTGTTGGGACTGCGAGTGAGCCAGTACTACTCGACCCACACGTCCACGGCCAACCCGGAGCGGGTCCTCGCCGGAGCTCAAGATCAAGGCTACCAGCGAGCGGACGCTGCGCCCATCGGCACCACCGCCCTCTCGTTCGACCAGCTGATCAGCGGCGACTACGGCCACATCGTCTCTGGCGACGGCAGCCACGGCTGGGTCTACTCGTGCTACCCCGGGTTCATCCTGGTGCAGAAGGGCGCCAGCTCACCTCAACTGTTCCAGGTCAACTTCCCGGCGGGCGCGAGCTATGGCTGGTTGCCCACGGTGACCGCCGACCCCTGGAACACCGAGAAGTGGTTCTTCTGCGCCGACAAGCTCTATCGCTACGCCAAACAGCTATTCAACAGCTGGACCTACACCGAATGGTCTACGCAGAACTTTGCCCAGAGCAGCGGCGAATATCTCACCGCCCTCGAGTTTTCGCCCGCCAACGTCAACCGCGCCTACGCAGCCACCAACAAGGGCAAGCTCTGGTGGTCGGATGACCACGGCCGCAACTGGACACAGTCCACCTCGACTGGACCCTCAGCCCACTACTTCTACGGCACGGCCATGGTCTGCGATGGCGTGGATCAAGACACCGTTTGGGTCGGCGGTTCCGGCTACAGCGGCCCGGCGGTCTACCGCTCCACGGACGGCGGCGTCACTTTCTCTCCCTGGGGACAAGGGTTGCCTTCGACCCTCGTCTACAGCCTGGCCCAGGCCCCCGATGGCAGCGGCGACCTCTACTGCGGCACAGAGACTGCGGCCTGGAGCAGAGGCACGGCAGACGCCACCTGGACAGACATCACCCAGAACGACGCGCCGGTGACCATCTACTGGAGCGCCGAGGCTGTGCCGTCAGCGAACGTGATCCGCTTCGGCACCTATGGCCGGGGCATCTGGGACTACGACGTGACCGACGGCTGCACCTGGACGCCCTACGGCCTCAACCTGGGCGGAGCCAACGTGCTCACCCTCGACACCCGCTCCAGCACGGTGAACGGCGCCGCCATGACGTTCGATGGCGGCGGCGCCACGCCGTCAGCCTCAGGCTTCCTGATCGTCTCCACGGCCACGCTGCAACAGCCCTTCAAGCTGGGGACGCTGCTGGTGGACCCCACCGGCTGGTTGTTGCTGCCCGTGGCGGCCGACGCCCAAGGCGCCCTGCAGATCCCAGTGACGGTCCCTACGGCTGCCGGCTTCGACGGCCTACCCGTAGCCATGCAACTGGCCCTTTCAGACCAGGGACAAGCCGCGGGGTGGGCCTTCAGCAACGGACTCTCCGGAGTGCTCTGCGACTGAGTGGTTGGGGTCAGTTGTTCTCGGTGAGGCTCCCTGCCACCCAGTTGTTGGCAGAACTCGCCGTCCGGGTCAGGCCGCCGCTCACACTCGTGTAGCTGCCGCTGGCGAGGTTGAAACTGCCGCCGCTCACCGAGCCCGACAGCCCGGAGACGGTGTTCTGTGTGCCTCCGCTGATCGACCCATTGTTGGCTGCGATCGCCACGGTGTTCTGATAGCCGCCGCTCACCGCTGAACTCTGGGCATTGGCCACGTTGCCAAAGCCACCGCTCACCGACGACAGGGCCGCAGAGGCCGCGTTGGATGCACCGCCACTCACCGTCGCACCCGTTGCTGAAGCCATGTTGTTCACGCCGCTGGTCACGGAGGTGTAGGTGGCCGAGGCGACGTTGCCGCTGCCTCCATTGACCGTCGAGATGAACCCGCTCGAGGTACCGTTGCGACCGCCACTGATCGACGACTTGTTGCCGCTGGCGACGTTGAGAGTGCCGCCGCTGACCGAGCTGTAGTTGCCACTCGCCGTGTTGCCGGAGCCGCCACTGACCGAGCCGAGGATCGCACTGGCCGTGTTGCTGAAGCCCGCGCTGACCGAGGTGTACGAGCTGGAGGCCACGTTGCCATAGCCACCGCTCACAGCCGCAGAGGTGCCACTGGCCATGCTGGCCTGCCCGCCGCTGACAGAGGCGAAGGTGCCCCCCGCCACGTTGGCAGTACCACCACTCACGGTGGCTGTGACGCCGGACGCCTCATTCGATCGTCCACCGTTCACGGACGAGGCCACGCCCGAAGCCTTGTTGCTCTGCCCGCCGGACACGGAGGCGTTCTGGCCGATGGCCGTGTTGAACGTGCCGCCGCTCACCGAGGTGAAAGCTCCCTTGACCGTGTTCGATTTGCCGCCGCTGATGGCGCCAAATCGGGCCTTGGCGTTGTTCTTCTCGCCACCGCTCACCGCCGCGAAGACGCCAGAGATGCTGTTGCCGCGACCAGCGACCAAGCCGCCGAAGCTGGGGTGACTGTTGCCCTGTCCCAGGATGACGTTGTGTGAGCCCGTGCGATCGTCAGCCAGGGGGTTGCCCAGCTCGTTGTAGCCCACGATCAGGTTGCCCACGCCGTTCACGTTGGTGTTGGCCGGGTTGACCGTCTGAGGGTTGTTGGTGTTGCCGTTGGTGGCGCCCAGGCCATTCACGACCTGCACGTTGACGCCGCTGAAGCGAACGGTCTTGTTGACCAGATTGCCCGCACCGTCATCGAGCATGACGATGCTCATGGCGTCCAGGATCTCCTGTTCTTCAGCGGTCAGCGCCGGGGCGCCGGGTGGCGGGTTGCCGCCACCTCCCAGAGAGCCTGGCCCGGAGGCGCCGATCACCGACCCACCCAGGCCTGCTTGGCGAGGCTGGAAGGCAGCGACAGTCCCAGCTGTACCCCCAGGGGCAGCAGGCTGAGGCTGGCGTGGCCCAACGGACACCCGGGGTTGCCCGACGTCATCGAGCCCGAGCACCAGCTCTTCGCCGGGATCGAGCGCCAACAACTCTGCGGCCCCTGCCACCAACTGTTCAAGCGCCTCCAGGTCACCATGGTGGGTGGCGCCAGTTGGCGCCGTCGCAGGTGTCACAGAGGCCCGCTCGAAACCGTTGGCCGTGGCCCAGAAGAGCACGTCCCCATCGGCGTTGTGCAGCAGCACCTCATCGGCACCGAAGAGATCGGCTCCAATCCGTTCGGCGGACAATCCGTGCCCCCCATCGGCCAGCCCCAGAGCGGCGGTCGCCTCGCTGAAGAGCCCGCCCCCGTCGCCTCGAAGCGCGATGTTCTCGTGCGGAGAGACGAGGTAGAGATCGACCAGACCATCACCGTCCAAGTCGCTGACCAGGACATCGGACAGCGCGACGAACGGGAGCACCTGCTGGGTGGGCTCGAAAGAGCCGGTGCCGAGGTTGATCGAGACCGAGAGGCTCTCTGCGTGGCTGGTCAAGAGATCGACCAGGCCATCACCGTTCAGATCGACGAGGCGCACGGTCGAGGGCGCGGGGCCATCGCCGGCGACGGGGCTCGCGTCCACATGGCCAGCCATGACCGAAGCCAGGCCGAGCAGGGCACAGCCAGCGATGAGCCGACCGCGGGGCGCCAAGAAGGTCGCCTCATCTGAAGGCAAGCTCGTGTACGCACAGACACGAACCCTACGAACCCATGATCTGAACACGGAGAATCCTCCTGATGCCAACGCTCGAACAGGAGCCTGCCCGCGAGACCGACCACACGATCGGCTCGCCAGCTCCTCCAACGCACCGTATCACAGGTAGCCCATACGTAAATTGAGCCGGGGCCCCAGATCTCTCTGGAGCCCCGGCTCGCCTTGAGATGCTGCTGTGGTTCAGTTGTTCTCGGTCAACGATCCGGCCACCCAGTTGTTGGCGGCCACCGCATCCCGGAACTGGCCGCCGCTTACGGAGCCATAGCTGGCCTTGGCCTCGTTGAAACTGCCGCCGCTCACGGAACCGGACAGGGCGGTCACGTCGTTCTGGGCACCACCGCTGATCGACCCGTTGTTGCCAGCCGCAGACACGGTGTTCTGGTAGCCGCCGCTGATCGCAGAGCTCGAACCCGCCGCCACATTGCCGAAGCCACCGCTCACCGAAGCGAAGGTGCCCGTGGCCATGTTGCTACCTCCGCCGCTCACCGTGGCGCCTTGTGCCGTGGCCCTGTTGGTCTGGCCGCCAACAACAGAGCTGTAGGAGGCCGTGGCGAAGTTGCCCTTGCCACCGGTGATCGATGAGAACGACCCGCTGGCAGCGTGAGACCGACCACCGCCGATGAAGGACGTGCTCCCACTGGCCACATTGTCCCGACCTCCACTGACCGACGCGTAGGACGAGCTCGCGGTGTTGTCCCGACCGCCGCTGACCCAGGTGTTGGTCGCACTCGCGGCATTGGCCAGTCCGCCGCTGATCGACGAGCGTGCGCCGCTGGCCAGGTTTGCCGAACCGCCGCTCACCGAGGCCGCAGCCCCCGTGGCCTTGTTGCTCTGCCCACCGGAGATCGAGGCGAAGTTGCCCGTGGCGGTGTTGAAGAAGCCACCGCTGGCCGATGTGTGAACGCCCTTGACCGTGTTCGACTTGCCACCGCTGATCGACCCGAAGCGGGCCTTGGCGTTGTTCTTCTCACCACCACTCACCGAGGAGAAGACACCCGAGATGGTGTTGGAACGGCCGGCCGCCAGGCCACCAAAGCTCGGGTGGCTGTTGCCCTGACCTAGGACCAGGTTGTGAGAGCCGGTACGGTCGTCTCCCAAGGGATTGCCCAGCTCGTTGTAGCCCACGATCACATTGCCCACGCCATTCACGTTGGTGTTGTTCGGGTTGATCGTCTGAGGGTTGTTGGTGTTGCCGTTGGTGGCACCCAGACCGTTGACGACCTGCACGTTGACGCCGGTGAAGCGAATGGTCTTGTTGACCAGATTACCCGCGCCATCGTCGAGCATGACGATGCTCATGGCGTCCAGGATCTCTTGCTCTTCGGTGGTCAGCGCGGTCGCGGCCGGTGGTGGCGTACTGCCGCCCACTGAGCCCGGACCCGTCGTCCCGCCTGACGTGCCCACGGAGCTGCCCGCCGAAAGAGATGAGCCACCGGTGAGCGCACCCTGCGAACCGGCAATACCCCCAGCCGCGAGGCGCTGTGAACCCAGGACCACCCGGGGCTTCCCCGCTGCATCCAGACCCAGGACGAGTTCTTCGCCCGGGTCGAGGGCCAGCAGCTCAGCGGCACCGGCGACCAGCTGCTCGAGGGCCATGAGGGAAGCCTCTCCTGAGGGCTCTTGATCGGCGGCCTGCGGAGCCTCTCCATCTCGTTCGAAGCCGTTGCCCGTGGCCCAGAAGAGCACGTCGCCTTCGACGTTGTGCAACAGCACCTCTTCGGCGCCGAAGTTGTCGAGAGCAATGCGCTCAGCGGACAGCCCGCTGCCTGCATCTGCCAGGCCCAGGGCCGCGGTGGCCTCTGAGAAGTAGCCTGTTCCATCTCCACGGAGCGCCACGTTCTCATGGGGTGAGACGAGGTAGAGATCGGCGAGTCCATCACCGTCGAGATCGCTCACGAGAATGTCAGCGATGTCTACGAGAGGCAGCTGCTGGTTCGTGGGGACAAAAGACCCTGTGCCCCGGTTGATGGATACGGAGAGCTGGCTCTCGTGGCTGATCAACTTGTCGAGCAACTCGTCGCCGTTCAGGTCAACGAAACGCACGGAGATGGGAGCCTGATCCGCGAGCCCCCCTGGCGTTGCCCTGGCCTCGGCGGCAAGAGCCGGGAGGGCGCACAGCACGGCGCCAAGCACGGTCAGCGCCCTGGGGCGCAGCAACTCGGAGAGAGAATGATGTGAGAGATCATCATGGGATTTGCAACGTACGGAATGGACCACAGAGGAATCCTCCTGACATGGGAGCCTGCCCGTTCGACCACCCGCCAGGACGGTTCGATTGGCTCCGATGGGATCCACCGCAGCACAAACGAAACTCGCCCCCGGGAAACCCGAAGAGAGCTATCATGGCTGCCGCGACAACGGTGCCGGGCTAGCTGACGCCTCTCAAGCGGGGTCGCCCTCGGAAGCGAAGTCGCTCTCATAAAGCTCGTAGGGCCCGGGCCCCATGCCAAGAGATTTGTAGGTCTCTTGCGCCGGTCGATTGCTGCGCTCGACATACAAGCGGAGGCCGCACACATCCCCCGCCTCCCGGGCCAGGCTGACCAGGTGGTTGTGCAAGGCCCGATAGACGCCGCGCCGACGAGCCTCGTCCACCACGAACACGGACTGGATCCACCAGAACCAGCCGTCGCGCCAGTCACTCCATTCGCGGGTGACCATCAGGCAACCTACGGGCTGGCCATCCCAGTCGGCGACGAAGTAACGCCCTCGGGTGGGGTCAGCCAGCACCTTCTCGATGCCCCGCCCCAGCCGCCCACCTTCAAGCACCTTGCCTTCGGTGGACTGGGCCAGGGCCTGGTTGAAGGCCACCAGGGTCGAACAATCGTCAGCGACTGCGTTGCGTATGGCGAGGGTCATGCCCGCCAGGGTACGCCTCAGGCGCCGCCCCGTCCCGAAGAGCTGCGACCGGACGAGCGCGAAGACGAAGATCCCCGGCTCGAGGAGCCCGTCGATCGGCTGGACGAGCGCGAAGAAGAGGAGCTACTGGCCCGGGACGCTCCCGACGAGCGGGACGAGCGGGACGAAGACGAGCTGCGAGGCGTCGACGCACGAGGGGCCGGGGCGCTACGGGAAGGCGTGGCCCGACTGGGTGCGCTCCGCGGCGGAGCCGCCCGGGGCGAGGGGACCCGCGTCGGCGCAGCACGAGACGACGACCCCACTCTGCCGAAGGTCGGCGAACGGGGCGCCGGTGTCGAGCTGCTGGAGCGGGGCGAGGGCCGACTGGCCACCGGGGGAGCCGAACTTCGTGAGATGGACGAGAGACCAGGGCTCGGACTGGGCCGAGACGAGGTCGAGCCCACGGGCGACGCACCACGGCTCGGTGCAATGGCAATGGTCCGGGACGACGAGCTGCCGAAGGACGAGCTGCCAAAAGACCCGGTGCTCGACGAACCCGAGCTGCCACCGCGACCACCCGTGGTACCACCCAGGCCGAAGCCTGACGTTGTGATGGAACCCAAGCTGGAGCTGAGAGGCAGCGGGCTCAAGGCCACCGAGCGCCGGCCCGCTGAAGTGTTCGAGCTGCGCACCACGACGGACCGGCCCGGACTGACCGTCAGCGGGCCTGCGTCACCAAGTCCACCCACTCCATCGGCGCCGCCCGAGCCCTTGCTGCCACTGCCGTCGCCCTTGCCCGGGCCCCGGCCGCCGTAGCTGCCGGTGAGTCCCGGTAGGTTGTCAGCCAGAGCGACACCGTCCCAGCTGAGGATGGGTGGATTGAGGGGATCGCCACCGTTGCCACCGCCCCCACCACCCCCACCGTTTCCGCCGCCTCCGCCGTTGCCGCCACCGTTTCCACCGCCACCGTTGCCACCGCCTCCGCCGCAATCAGAACAGTTGCTGTTGCCGCAGCCGTAACCGTAGCCGTGGTCCCACCAGAAACCGCCCCAGCCATGATGGCCGTAGCCGTAGTAGTGATGGCCCCAGTACGAGTCATCGTAGTCGTAGTAGTTGTTCACCACGGGGTAGTCGTCACCGGCGTAGAAGAAGGGCCAGCCCCACCACAACCATGACGGCGTGAACACTCCGCCGAAGGAGTACCAGGGATAGGCGGATCCATAGGTCGCCGCAGGGTCAACGCCAAAGCCCACGGCCTGGTCGTAGCCCACGGCGGACGTGGCCAGATTGGCCGCCAGCGCCCGCGCTGCATCTCGCTCCAGCGCTCTCAGGGTCTCAAGGTCAACGGCGAGCTGGTAGAGCAGCGCTTCGGCACGCCCCTTTTCGTCCGTCCCCAGGAAATCGCCGACGCGCACTCGTGCCCGGGTCCATGTCCCGGCGCGGTAGGGCAGCCCTTCGAGACGGACCCAGAGGTCACCCACCACAACCCACGTCTCGGGCAGGGCCTGCTGTGGCCAGGCGACGGCGTCGTCGCCCCAGTGATTCAGCAGCAGGCTCCAGGTCGTGTCGAAGTCTGCGGCCAGGTCGAGAAAGGCCTCTTGCTCGGAGACGACGATGTCCCCGTACAAGGCCTCGTTCTGTGCCAAAGCACCGGGCGCGCACAGGGCCAGGCCCAGGGGGATCCAGAGGAAGGACTGTCTCATCGTCGTTCTCCATCGGGCCGGCGTGTCATGGTTTCCGCTACACACCATGGCACAACGTGGGGGCCTCGTGAAGCCCCCTTCTTCGCCGAGGCCCTACTCCCGCCGAACCACCAGCCGGTCTGGCAGCTCGTTTCGATCGCCATCAGCCCATGGAAAAGACTCGGCCAAGACCTCTCCCAGCTCATCGACGGCAGCCACCAACCCACCGGCCAGATCGCCCGCATCCACCCCTTTCAGGACGTTTTCCACCGCTCCAGCCCAATGCTCGTCATCCATGACCGCGTCGATGCCCGAGTCGCCCAAGACCAGCACCCGGTGCTCGGCCAGGCTGACGAAGAGCAGCACGCCCGTGGCAGCCGCGGTTTTGTGCAGCCCGAGGGAATAGAACTCCTGAAAGGCCTGCTCCCCGGTGACCTCGTCGGCCCGGCCGTCCGAGATGAAGAGCCTGGCCACGTCCCTGAGGCGAGAGGCGGCGAGCCAGCCGAAGGCGCCCAACAGGGTCTGCAAGACGATGACCCAGCCAGGCGCATGCCAGGGCAGGAGCGGTGCCAACAGGACGCTTCCGAGCACCAGGCTGACGCAAGCGGCCACCCAGCAGGCGCCCGTGTGGGCGTCGGACCGTTCGAGGACGACCGGCACGATCTCGCCGACGGTGCGTGCTTCGGCGCGACGGATGGCAGCGCACACTCGCTCTCGATCGCTGTCGCTGAGCACGTCGACGGCACGGTACTGATGACGACGAACGTAGCCCCGTCCCAGGACGAACAACCACAGGCCGGTGAGCAGCCAGGGCATGAACGTGGCCAGAGCGCTCAACCAGCCTGGGGCACCGTCACTCCAGCCACCTTCTTGCAGCGCGACAAAGGGCAGGGCCCTCTCGACGATCGTCATCACCATCCTCCCGAGGCGCCACCGCCACCAAAGCCGCCGCCACCGCCGAAGCCGGAGAACCCACCACCGCCTCCGCCACCACCGAAGCCACCGTGATGTCGCCGTCCCCCGAGGGCGCTGCCCATGAGGAACCAGCCCAGACCGCCCATGCCGCCGCGGCCGCCGTACCGACCACGACGTCCCGAGCTGAGCAGGGCGATGACCAGGAGCAGGGGCAGCAGTCCCAGGCCCGTGGAGCGCCGTCGCTGCGTCTTGCTCTCACCCAGTTCGATGGCTGTGACATCACCGCCGACGGCGGCCAGCGCCGCCTCCATGCCTTCGATCAACCCTTGATCAAAGTCGCCTTGCTGAAACAGCGGCGCGATCACCGAGCGGATGATGCGCCCGGAGACAGAGTCGGTCAACGTGCCCTCGAGGCCAAGACCCACTTCGAAACGGAGCTCTCGTGAACCCTGCACCACGAGCAGCAAGACACCGTCGTTGCTCTCGGTCGACCCGAGCTTCCAGTCTCGGGCCACAGCGAGGGCGAAGTCCTCCAAGGACGTACCTTCCAAGGAGGGCACGGTGAGCAAGGCGGCGTCGTGCCCGGTGGCCCGATGCCACGACTCCAGGCGATGCTCCAGGGACGACTCACTGGCCGCGCTCAGCAAGCCCGCCCGATCGGTGACCCAACCGTTCGCCCGTGGCACCTCGGTGCCAGCCATCCCTTGAGCCGCCCACACCGTCAGGCACGAGACGAACCACAGCGTGCGCAGGCGACCCATCATCCGTCGTCGTCGAAGTTGATGGCGGGCACATCACGCACCGCGGCTTCGGCGGTGAGCGTTGGCGCCTCTTCGAAGCCAAAGAGCCCCGCCATGATGTTCGATGGAAAGCGGCGGCGGTGGGTGTTGTAGCTGCGCACCGCTTCGATGAAGTCCCCACGCGCCACGGCGATGCGGTTCTCCGTGCCTTCGATCTGATCTTGCAGAGACAAGAAAGCCTCGGTAGCCCGCAGCTGGGGGTAGCTCTCCGAGACGGCGAAGAGCCGCCCGAGGGCCGACGACAAGCCGTCCTGTGCCTTCATGTAGGCAGCCAAGGCGTCAGGATCGGAGGCCAGCTCAGCAGGCAGTTGCATGCGCCCCACCGACGCCCGCGCGTCCACGACCTCTTGTAGGGTGCTACTCTCGTAGTCGGCCGCTCCCTTGACCGTGGACACCAGCTGGGGGATCAGGTCGTAGCGCCGTTTGTACATGGAGTCGATGTTCGCCGTGCGAGCCGTGATCAACTCTTGCCCCGACACCAGGCCGTTGTAGCCAGACATGGCCGTCGCGCCCAAGATGAGCGCCAGGAGAATGAGGATGCCCAGTGCGATGAGACAGCCGCGTTGCATGACGAGAGGCTCCAACCAAGGGGACCACGGGGTGACCGAGAGATCACGGCGAGCGACCGACACGCTCATGAAGAGGCGCCCACCGCATGGCCAGTATGCCGATCAAGAGCGGCAATCCCCAGGTTGCGGGGGCCTCTGCGCCCATCGACAGCGGCACGCCACACGGCGAGCAGGGCCGCCTGCCAGGAATCTCTGTGCGTCCAGCCAGACTCGTCGTCCACGTCAGGCCACGTTCGCGTGCTAGACCGCCAGCTAGCACCGGCAAGGGGAGGGCCAGGTTCACCCTGCACCCCCGGCGCTTCTCCGCGCTGGTGCCCCACTCGCGTAGTGGAGCCGACCACGCTGGCGCCTGCGCCTCAAGGGCACCCTGCCTGCCAACGCCGACTCTCGTCCTCTTGACCTCATCGTACGCACGTCGGCGGGCTCGGCTGTGGCCAACGGTGCCCTGACTCTGCAGGCACCCCGTCTCTCTTACGAACCGCCCACCTCGTCTTCAGCGGGCGGCCAGACGGGGACCGCCCGCCGGGCCCTGGCCTCCCTGCAGCTGTCCCCCGGCGAGCAGCTGTTGGTTCAAGGCCTGGTGCGCCCGGGAGCCCCTCAGGTCAGGGGACTTCCCAACGACGCCATGCGCTGGACCCAGCCTTGCCAGGTGCCGATTCCGCCCTGATCACCTGCTGCGCCATGCAGCGAACAGCCCCGGGCCGCGCTAGCTAGCCTGCTAGAGTCAGGTGGCCAGCACGCCGTGCGTCACCCGCTGGCTCCGGCCTGCTCACCACGAGGCATCTCGCCATGGTCTTCCTAGCTACCGCACTGCTCTGCCTCTCCGTCGCCGCATTCCCGGACGAGCGCCGGCCAGAAGCCGAGGACGACGTGATCACGCTCACCGATGGCAAGACCCACACTGGCCAGGTGGTCTACAGCGACGAGCAGGTCGTCATCTTGCGCAACCGCACCCGCGAACGAGAGTTCTCCCGTGACCAGATCGAGGACATCGACTCCCGGGTGGCCAATCTCGCCCAGCTGCTGCAGCGACTCGATGACGGCGGCAGCCTGTCTCGGCAACCGCCTGAGGCGTTGCTCGAGCTGGCCAACTTCGCCGAGCACTCACGCCTGCCAGGGGAGGCTCGGCTGCTGCGCCTCAGCGCACTTCTGGCTGACCCTGAGCACGAGGCGGCCAACGAGGCCTTGGGCAATGTCATGCGCAAGAAGAAGTGGACCACCCGCAGACATCGGGACTGGGTCAAGACTGCCGACCTCGACGACGACGGCAACGACTGGAAGGACCGCTGGACTCTCGACACGGCGCACTACCGGGTGAGCTCGAACCTGCCCCTCGGTGATGCCATCGCCGCAGCCATCGATCTCGAGCGGCTGTACGCTGCGTACTTTCAGCTGCTCGCCCAAGAGGTCGGGCTCCGTGAACCCCGAGAGCTCATGGAGGTCCAGCTGCACGGGGATGAGCAGTCGTTCCCCGAGCCAGGGAGCGGGCGCAACGGCAGCTTCACTCCCAACGACCGGGTGGCCTATGTGAGTGCTGTCCGCCGGCCCTGGCACTACCAGCTCGCCCACGAGTGCACACGGCAGCTGCTCTTCGTCACGACCCAACGAGCGGTGAACGGCAAGGGTGAAGTCCCCCGCTGGCTCGACGCTGGCCTCGCCGAGGCCTTCGCCACGGGCATCAGCGGTCGCCCCGGGCAGCGGGTCTTTGATCCCCTGTCAGTGGACAAGAAGCGCTACGCCATTCATGCCAACTCAGAGAAGCCGTTCGGCTTGCGCCGCGTGCAGGTCTTCAACGACGAGGAGATGAACGCACACCAGTGGCAGAGCCTGCGCTTCGCCCAGTGCTACACACTGGTGAACTTCCTGATGCAGGGCGACGCCTCAGCACATCGCGAAGGCTTCTATCGGTACCTCCGCGACGTCTGGGCGGGCCGGGCGTCGCCGTCACGATTCGAGGAGGATCTGGCTGTGGACGATGACGAGCTGCAAGAGCTGTGGAGCGCGGCCGCACGGCGCATCGCCGGGGTCTGACCGGGGGGCGCCAGGCAGTGCCAGGGACGCCCGGCGATGACTCCAGCCCGCCACAAGCCAGGCCCTGGCCTCCGAGCGCAGTCTGCTAGACTCCGCCGCCATGTTGCGCCTCGGCACCGTGCCCTACCTCAACGCCCTCCCCCTCGTGGCCGGTCTCGACGCATGCCCCGGTGTGCAGCTGACCGCCGCGGTGCCGTCCCAGCTCGCCCCCCTGTTGCGCCAGGGCGCTCTCGACCTGGCCCTGGTGTCGGCCATCGAGCTCTTCCGTGATCCGCCCCTGCGCTGGGTCCCCGGTCCGGCCATCACCAGCTGTGGGCCAGTGCGCTCGATCAACCTCTACCTGCGCCGACCAGCAGACCAGCTGCAGCGGGTAGCCCTCGACACATCCAGTCTCACCGCCGCTGCGTTGACACAGGTGTGCCTGGCTCGTTTTCTTGAGTGCCCAGCCTACGAGATCGTCCCCGCCCCTCCTGAGCTGCCCCTGTCGGCCATCGACGCCGACGGCGTGTTGCGTATCGGCGACCCGGCCCTGCGCACAGAGCCAGAGGGCTTGGATGTGCTCGACCTGGGCGCGGTGTGGAGCGAGCACACAGGCCTGCCCTTCGTCTATGCGCTCTGGCTGGCGGGGCCACGCTGCCCGGCGGACGCAAACCTCGCCCCGTTGGCCCAGGCCCGAGAGCAGGGACTGAACCAGCGTTCGACCTTGGCCGAGCGCTTCGCCGCAGAGCACTCCCTGCCGGCCGAGTTGTGCCGTGACTACCTGGCCCACTCGATCGGCTACTCCTTGGGCGCAGACGAGCTGGCTGGCCTGGCCCTGTTCGGCCGACTGGCCCACGAGCTCGGCCTCGTGGACCGAGACCTCATGGGCCCCGCCCTCAGCTGACCCCGGCCCAAGGACGACCCTCGGCCGACTGTGCGCGCTTGAATGGCTCCATGGGGTGCCTTACCTTCGCTCCTGCTTGCCTCCGCGCCCCTTCCCCATGCAGCGCGACACGTCACCAGCGCCACTCACCCCGATGTCGACACAGACCAGCCTGTTCGGAAAGGAGCCTGCGACGGCCCAGCCCAAGAAAACTGCCGGCGCCAGACCTCGCAAGGCCCCGAGCAAGGGCAAGGCAGGGGGCAAGACCAAGGCCCACGTCCTGGCCGAAGCGGCTCGCGAGATCTCGATCAGTGAGTTCTTCGCCAAGAACCGCCACCTGCTCGGCTTCGACAGCATGCGCAAGTCGCTGCTGACCACCGTGAAAGAGGCGGTGGACAACGCCCTCGACGCCTGCGAAGAAGCGAGCATCCTGCCGGACATCGCCGTGCTGGTGAAGCCGGTGAAGAACGCCCAGGACCGCTTCGTGGTCACCGTCTCGGACAACGGCCCGGGCATCCTCCCCGAGCAGATCGAGCTGGTCTTCGCCAAGCTGCTCTACGGCAGCAAGTTTCACCGTTTGCGTCAGAGCCGGGGCCAGCAGGGCATCGGCATCTCGGCTGCGGGCATGTACGGGCAGATGACCACGGGCAAGCCCACGATCATCCGTTCTCGCATCAGCGCCAAGCACGACGCCGTCGAGGTGGGTGTGCGCATCGACACGGCCAAGAACAAGCCCGTGCGCACCCGGCACCAGATCATCGAGTGGGATCGCCCCCACGGCACCGAGGTCTCGATCACCCTCGAGGCGCGGTACAGCAAGGGCCGCACCAGCGTGGACGACTACCTGTCCCAGACGGCGGTGGCCAACCCTCACATCTCCATCGCCTACTATCCGCCCGATCAAGACGAACCCATCCTGTATCAGCGGGCCACTCGTCAGCTCCCAGATCCACCTGCAGAGATCAAGCCGCACCCGTACGGCGTCGAGCTGGGCACGCTGATGAAGATGATGAAGAGCACCAGCTCCACCGCCCTCGGCCCCTTCTTGCAGAAGGACTTCAGCCGGGTCTCGGCCAAGATCGCCGCTGAGATCTGCGCCACGGCCAAGCTCGAGACCCGAGCCCGTGTGCGGGCTCTTGAGCACAAGTCGGCCGAAGCCGTCTACAAGGCCATCGCGGCCACCAAGATCATGAACCCGTCGACGAGCTGCCTGTCGCCCATTGGCGAAGAGCTCATCGAAAAAGGCCTGCAGAAAGAGATCGGCGAGGCCGAGTTCTTCGTCAGCCGCACCCGGCCGCCGTCCGTCTACCGCGGCAACCCCTTTCAGATCGAAGTGGGTGTGGCCCTGGGCGGCAGCCTGAATGCCGACGAGCCCGTGCGGGTCATGCGCTTCGCCAACCGGGTGCCCCTGCAATACCAGCCCGGCGCCTGCGCCATCACCAAGGCCGTGCAGTCCGTCGACTGGAAGGGCTATAGCCTGCAGCAACCCCGGGGCAGCCTGCCCGTGGGGCCGGTGATCTTCATGGTGCACATGGCCTCGGCCTGGGTGCCGTTCACCTCCGAGTCGAAGGAGGCCATCGCCAACTACCCCGAGATCCTGAAGGAGCTGCGCCTGGCTCTCCAGGACTGCGGGCGAAAAATGCACCGCTACCTGAAACGGCGGCGGCGCGTGGCTGACGAGCTCAAGAAGCGCCAGTACATCGACAAGTACATCCCCCACATCGGGGAGGCCCTGCGAGACATCCTCACCCTCGACGAGAGCCAGACCGACGATGTGGTGGCCGAGCTTCGGGACACCCTGGAGCGGAGCCGCAAGCTCTGAAGCCGGGGGGGCTCCCGCGATCGGTGGCCCTGGTCGCGGCGGCAGCTCTGAGCTGCCTCATCGGGTCTGCCGGGTTTCGTGCCTTGCTGCCCTGGCCCGCAGCTCGGGGCGTGGCCATCAAGCGCGCCTGGTGGGAGGCGAACAAAGACTCGGTCGACGTGGTGCTGCTGGGCAGCAGCCGCGTGGCTCGGGGCTACGTCTCGACGATCATCGAGGATCAGCTGGAACAGGCGGGGCGACCGCTGACGGTGTTCAACTTCGGCACCATCGGCATGGACGCCTACGAGACCGACCATCTGCTCGAGTGGCTGCTGTCCACCGAACCTGCGCGCCTGAAGTGGGTGGTGCTGGAGCCCGAGTCGTGGCGACCGGAGCGCCCGGCCAAGGTCGCCCACCTCGCCGCTCGGGACGTCTACTGGCGCAACG
>Ga0209992_10000113_pt1 | contig 116419 bp, 93 predicted proteins | sample 2SBtaG_2_FD_182564 | JGI IMG/M metagenome (GOLD analysis project Ga0209992, IMG submission 182564) | Deep subsurface microbial communities from Kolumbo volcano to uncover new lineages of life (NeLLi) - 2SBTROV12_ACTIVE470 metaG (SPAdes)... | ecosystem: Environmental > Aquatic > Marine >... | reverse complement strand
ATTCCTGCAGAGAACGTATCTGAAACAATATGATTAGAAGAGGTTAGGGCAGTTAAAGAGTAATTTTCTTACATATTTTCATCAAATCCCTCAAGAAGGTGTTCGAGATCTGTCCCATTGGCTCCACCAATTTCCATTTTATTTAAAACTTAAAAAGTACAAAATTGTCTTAATTAGTAATTTCCAACAGCTGGGAAGATTTGTTTTGTAGTTTAAAGATGTAAAGTCCAGCTGATAGGTTGGGCAGTTTTATGTTTCTATTTTGAGAATTAACGAATCCAGATAAAACCAGTTTTCCAGAAATTGAATATATATTGTACTGAGTATCTTCGTTTATGTCTATTTCTACGTTGATGAAATCTTTAGCTGGATTTGGATAAATTACTATTTCTTTTTGATCTTCTAGTTCGGAAATTTCAACTGTATTGGAACAATTGGGTATAATACTATTGTTAATATTCATGCTTAAAGCATGATCATATAAAGCATCGCAAATGTAAAGCCCATCACCTTCTCCATTAGTTAAAACACAAACGCCTACATCATTAAATGGATCAATTAATAAATGAGTATTTACTCCGCTTTCTCCTCCGCTATGGCCCCATAGCATTGCTTCTCCACCGCTGTAATAAAGTTTTGTGCGGTACCAGTTAAGCCCTTGAGTTGTATCCAGCATAGGAATCTGAAAAGACAACATGTCATTTACCGTAGAAGGACTTAAAATAGAATTACTACCTAAGTTACCTCCATTGAGAAAAGCAATCATGAAATTACCCAAATCAAGAATAGTACTTCTTAATTGACCATTTGGGTAGTCTGCAAAACCGTAATGACTGTGAGGTGAAAAATTTCCGTTTTGATAAGAGTATGGTATGGCAACCTGATCTGGATTGAAATCAGAAAAATGCCATGCTGTATTTTCCATACAAAGCTCATTAAAGAGGTTGTTATCGCAATAATCATCGAATGGAATACCCGTACTAACTTCAACTACATATCCATTAAGTGCAGAAGCCATATTGGAGTATTGGTAGGAACTCCCAGGCGCTGAATTTATAAAATTACCAGTAGCGTTGTAATTAGAGCCCGATGTTGGAAAGTAGCTTCCCATACAATTGGCTAAGGAAATGGTTGGGTCGGGATAGCCGTAAAAGGAGCTCATTACTCCCCAATTGTCTTTTATAGATGAGGTGTGTGTCATTAATTGACGAATAGTAATGGCATCATTGTTAAAATTTGGAATTTCAACTGTCCAGGGGAGGTAGTTGTTGATGTCAGTATCTAGATCGACAGTTCCTGCTTCATGTAGTTGCATGGCTGCTGTTCCAGCAAATAATTTAGAAACAGAAGCTAGTAGAAATGCTGTTGTGTCTTCTACTTGTACCGAATTAGCAATATCAGCATATCCGTAGGATTCTACCCATACAATTTCGTTGTTTTTTACAATTATTGTAGAAACCCCAGGGAAGTGTCGAATACTCATTTCATTTTGAATTGTCGCATCAAGCGATGAGCTTGGGTTAGGGTTTTGTGTAAAAGAGATTATGGGGTAAAAATGAAATAAAAAAAGGAAAATTATTAGCTTAATTAATTCTTTAGTAATTAGAAATGATTTTGAATTATTGTTTTTCACAAGATTAATTTTAAAATTTCTCTATTTTTATTATCATATAAACATACAAACTAATATTTATAAGCTATTAGAATAATTGAAAATGTATATTTTATAAATATTATGTTTTAAAACATAAGAAAATTTAATATTTTAGAAGTATGAAAAATCTCTTTATACTCACTTTTTTAGCCATTGCCACTTCTTCATTTGCTCAAAATGAGTTAGTGTTGAGGTTAAATCATCTGTTAAATGGTTCTCCTTTTGGTTATAATCAGGTTTTCCAATTGAATGGCGATAACAATGTCATGGAAAGATTACAATATTATTTATCTACCATTGATCTTACACACGATGGAGGTCAAACCACCAATTTAAATGATGTTTACGTCTTAGCAAGCGGTCATGTAACCGATTATTATTTAGGGAATTTTAACATCAGTAACGTTGAATCTATTTCTTTTGATGTAGGAGTTGATTACACAGCAAATCACGGTAATACTACCAATTATCCCGGACAGCATCCGCTTGGACCTCAAAGTCCTGCTATGGATTGGGGATGGCCTTCTGGTTATTTCTTTGTGGTTATAAATGGTAAAGTTGATTCAAATTCAGACGGAATACCAAACGACATGTATCAGCTACACGCTTTGGGTGATCAAATGCTTACTTCCATTTCTCCAATTTCCATTACTCCACAAACCATTGGAGACACCACTTACATTGATCTCATGGTACATACTGAAAGATTTTTGAATGGACTAGATCTAGTGAATGTTGGAATTGATCATAGTAGCAGTCCAAACAATTTAACCATGTGTACCAATGCAGCTACAATGAATGTTTTTGAAGCTGGTAATGCGCTCAATACCACACAAAACACATTGCCAAATGATTACATACATATAGACTATACTCTTCCTTTTGCACCTACAATCAATTACCATTTTGAAAATAGAAATAAGATCCATCTTTCCATATATGACATAAATGGAAAAGAGATTTTATCTGAAGATGGATTGGTTAATCAAGGAAGTTATTTTCCATTAAAAGAATTCTCATCAGGAATTTACATTGTGAAAATGAACAATGGTATAAAATCAATATCAAAAAAGTTTACTGTTGTTCAATAAGCTTTTATATGGTTTAATTTTTTTAATTTTTTTATCCAAACCTTTTAAAAAGGAGAGCATTCTTTTAATTCCTGAAGGATTTCCAGATCCTGAAATTCCTGTTGATAATGAATTAACATTAGAGAGAATTGAATATGGAAAAAAATTGTTTTTTGAAAAACTGCTTTCTAGAGATTCTTCAATTTCTTGTGCTTCATGTCATCAACCTCAATTAGCATTTACTGATGGTAGGAAAACTGCAGTTGGTATTAAAAATAGGGTAGTTTCTAGGAATACTCCAACGCTTACTAATATCGTATACAATAAAACTCTTTTAAGAGATGGTGTTAACCCTTCACTTGAAGCACAAGTAATAGTGCCAATTCATGAAAAAAATGAATTTGATTTTCAAATACTTTTAGTGGCAGAAAGACTAAAAAAAATAGATGCTTACGTTCAGCTTTCTAAAAAAGCTTATGCAGAAATACCCAACCCCGATAATATTTCAAAAGCATTAGCTTCTTATGAAAGAACCTTGATTAGTGGTAATTCTAGATTTGATGAATTTTATTATTCAGGAGATTCATTGGCATTGACCGATAATGAAAAAAGAGGGATGGACCTGTTTTACAATCAGCTTTATTGTACAGAATGCCATTCTGGGTTTAACTTTTCCAATGGCGAAATTGTCAATAATGGGCTCTACAAAGAATACCAAGATATAGGCAAGATGAGGTTGACGCTAAACGAAAAGGACAATGGCTTATTTAAAGTTTCTACACTAAGAAATATTTCAGTTACTGGACCTTATATGCACGATGGAAGTATTGCTACTTTAGAGGAAGTGATAGATCATTATGCTAAGGGAGGAGAAGGTCATGACAACCAACACCCATCAATAGTTTCTTTTGAGATTAACGAAGAAGAAAAAGAGGATTTGATTTCTTTTTTATTCTGTTTAACCGACAGTTCTTTTATTGCTCAGTAACAAAGATCTTTCCATTGGATCCATCGTTGTATACAATAATGTAAAACTGGTTGGGTGTAAATTCACGTACTATTTGACCACTTAGATTGTATATGTATTCAATCTCCTTTTTGTTATTGTTGATGTAGCTATTGACTATATCTACTGAGCCAGCAATTCCATACCATGTTACTTGTTTTGCTGTTCCGTTGTTATCATTTATTTCCATCACTATTTTTCCTTCACCTGCAACGTTATTTGGATAGAAATGTGCGTTAAGATAATAGCTGTCACCTTGAGTGATGTTCAAAGTTCCAGATGTAGCTCCAATTGGATAACAATTCGGAAAACAATTAGAGTATTGCCAACCTTGGGGAACGGAGTCTAAAACGATAGACCATGTTAAAGTTTCGTTATTTAAAGCATCTAAATAAGTGTTTTTCGAAAAGTCACCATCAGTAGAATTGCCGCTTAAAGTCATGTATTCATCTTGAACTGTAAAGCTTTGAGAGATGGAGAATTGAGTTGAAGCTATTATAATTAATGTAATTAATTGTTTCATTTTAAACTATTTATAAAATCAAATATAATGAAAACTCAACAAATTTGAAAATTAAATTTTAAGAATAATGGGGTGGTTTTTTTTTAAAACTGATGTTTATTTGATCTTTTTAACTTCAATATATTCAGGTCCTCTTTCTACAGGATATCCATCTATTTTTTTTCCAACAACCGTAATTACGGAATCAATGTAAAGATCAAGGTCAATTGAATTGCTTCTTAATGCGTAATTTTTGATTACATGGGTTCCGTATTGATAGGTTGTGATTCCTTGCTTGTAAATGGTTCCAGTTATTTTTATGTTATTTTTCTTATTGCATGAGATAATTGAAATGCAAATCAAGAAATTGAACAAAATGAATTTGTATTGTTTCATTGTTTTACAATTTTATATTTATAAATAATGCCATCTTCAAAAGCTACAGTATGATGCAAACTAAAAATGCTATTTAACTATAAATTTAATGTTTTTTACAGCTACAATTATTCTGTTATCTTCTGATGGTTTTAGTTTTAAAGCACCACAATTATCTACAAATTTCCATCCTAAATTTATTAAAGGTGTGTAATCGTCTTTTTGAATTTGATGAATAATCATAATTTGATTTCCAACACAAAATCCTGGATTATCTGTTTTAAAATCTTTTATAGTATGTTCTATTTCTTTAAAAATAGGTGTTCCATTTTTATTTTTTTGTTCTATTAATTGCTCAAAATAAGGAAGCAAATCATGATTGATGTCTGATAATTTTTTAAAAACATGAATGATTGAAGAATCAGAATAAACCTGAATGTTATCTTCTGGCAATAACCCCTCGTGAGTTCTAAATACTGGAGTAAATGCTTCTAGCAGCATCCAATCTTTTAAAAGCTTTTCGTTTCTAAGATAGTTTTTGATAAAAGGTTTTTTAATGGATGTATATCCACCCACGTCACTGTGTAAAATGGGTAATCCAGAATAAGAACTACTTAGATACGCATCAAAAACACTTCCTAATCCATCTTCAATAGATGCATCAACCATTTGATCTCCTGCCCACATCATGGAAGAATATTGTTCGGTTCCTTTTCCACCAGATCGGTTAAAATAGAATAGTTCCTTATCAGCATTTTCTTTAATTATTTCATAATTCAGCTTTGCCCACAATACAGGATATTCATTGTGTTGTTTTATGTTTTCTAATATGAATTCTTTATCCATCCCTATTGGATGCCACTCTGCAAAATCTGCCATCCAACCAGAAAATCCTTTGTCCACTAAGTTGGTCTTAATGATCTTCTTCATCCAATTGTATGCATCTTCATTAAATAGGTCGATCATGTATCCTTTTATCCCTCCAAATTCGAACTTTTTAGCAATTGTATTTTCCTTAATAAAATATCCTTTAGAAATCCCTTTTTCTACATATGGGCCACCTAAAGCAAAAAAGGGATTCACATAACCCAGTAGTTTTATATCTTTTTGTTTCAATATTGATCTTAAGCTATCAAATTGACAATAATGTTTTTGATCTAGCTGCCAATTCCATTTAAGTCTGCTTCCGAATTTGGTAGGTTGTTTGCCAACCCAATCTTGTATCCATAGCGCATTAACCTTTACTCCTGCATCTGTTAAAGATGAAAGTTTCTCTAATGCCTTTTGTGTGCCTCCTTGAGCACCTATTATGGTCCCTAATGACCAAGATGGAAGTTTGTAGGGCAAAGGTTGATTAAATCCTTTTAACTCATTATTGGTTGTATCATATCCTAAGATAAATGAAATGGAGCTTTCAAAAATATCGAATGTAATATAGTCTTTGCTAAATTCTACTTTAGAATAACAATAGTCGTTCCAGCTAAAAGATCGATCCGAATTAGTTGCAAACTTCGTTAATGGACAATAGGTCGCATAGCTTTCTCCATTAACTCCAGCCAAAGATGTCCATTTGTTAATACTACCTCCACCTCTTCCAATTCCATTCTCTTGAGAAAGATTAATGATTGTTTTATTAAGGTCTCCGTATTTACTAAATTGTATACCTCCTCCATATATTTTTTCATTAAGGTTCCTTTTAAAAGGAATGTGCCAATGATTGGGTAGTTCATTGGAAGAAATAATTACCTCAATTTTTTTGTTGCCGATGTCTTTGATTAATAATTGTATTGCACTGGCTCCATTTTTCCATAACACATATTTTTTGTTAAGATTTATAATTTTAAATCCTTCTAAAGGATTCCCTTTTTTGAAGGTTACATTATAGGAGCCTAATTTTTCTTTTACGTTAATTTTGCTGTTCTGGAAATATACTTTCTCCCAATCAATAGTAAATAGCGCTTTAGAAGATTCATTTTCTCTAATGATAATTTTGCCTCCAGTAGTGTCGATGTATTGTGCTGAAAGAAAGTTTGTGATTGATAAAAATGAAATTAACAATAAGAGGCGAAACATCTATTTAATAGTTTACATGAAGATTTAACTAAAGACCTTTAAGTTTTTTCTCAAAAATACAATTGTTAAGAAAATCGATTTTTTTATTGTTTTACAACTTTATATTTAGCTGAATTACCTGCTTGATTGCTTATTTCAACAATATATATACCAGGTGATTGGTCTATTTCAAAATTAATTTGATTTGTATTAGTATATTCTTTAGTGGCCATCAACTTTCCGCTTAAGTCTCTTACATGAACAATAATTGTTTCATAAGTATTGGTTAATTGTAGGTTAATACTTTTAGAAGTAGGATTAGGATATAGCTCAATCTCTTGGTTGAAATTATAGTTATTATCTGTTGTTAATGAAAAAGAATAGGGGGGAGATAATGTTGGACAGCCATTTGAAAAAATAACTTCAACAGTGTAATCTCCAGAAATTGTAGGGCTATAGTTAATGTTATTAGCACCAGCAATAGGATTGTTGTTCAAGTACCATTGATATCCAACTCCAGTAATAGAAGATGTTAAAATTCCTCCGCTTTCAGTAATATTGGCTGTAGGGTTTAGCTGACAGGTTTGATTATGGGTAATTCTATTTGAAGCAATCAGAGAATCCTGAAAGGTAGCAAGATCAATACAATCATCTTTCAAGGTATAGTCCAACCATAGGTTTAGAAAATCGAATGTAACAGCATGCTGTTCGGCTCTAGTAATTGAAATACCAGTTGATGAAGTGCTTTCTCCAAAATCGCAATTAAAATTAGGATTGGCAAAATAGCAATGCCCACCGCCATTTATGGATATGTATGTTTTACAGTCAGCAGAGATTGAATTGTAAATAGGAATATGATGATCTATTGGTGGAGTGACTCCATCCTGACTTCCAGAAAATACTAATGAAGGAACTGTAACACTAATTGCAGAATTAATAGAAGAAACCCCATTCGAGGTAGATTCGGCAGGTGCTAGACCAATGATTGTTTTAAGCTGGACATTTCCATTAATACATAAAGAATCGGCAGCCAGAAAAGAGGCGCCTCCACCCATAGAATGTCCCATAAGTGCTGTATTATTCGCAACACCATTATAAATAGGGGATGAGGTATTGTTTCCTTCATCCTGAATTTTTGTAACCAAAAATTGTAGGTCCCACCCAAATTGTTGATGATCGGTAGAAAATATATTTCCTTCAGTTCTAGGGAAAACCATTATATAACCGTTGGGTACCAATTCTTCCCATAAGTTTTGGTAGGCGTCCCAAGCCATTACAAAACCATGTCCAAAAACAATTACAGGAAATTGACCTGTTGCAATTGGGGTATTGGTTCCAGTCGAAGTCGAGGGATAATAGATTTCTGTTTCAATATTTCTATTGTTTCTGTCTGGATCCTGAAAAGTAATACTGTAATGCCCTATCTGATTTTGAGCTGTAAAAGAAAAGCTTAAAAATAAAGAGGCAAAACTCAAGCAAAAGCCAATTGAGTAATATATAGTTTTTGAAATACCATTAATTTTAATCCAATAAGATCTCATTTACATTGTTTTTTATGTTTTCACAAATCTCATCTACTGGAAGATCATTAGGGTCTTCTCCAAAAGGATTTTCTATTTCTTCTGCCAATAGCTCTAGGCTGGCTAGTACATATAGTATAAACATGGAAATTGGAACAGACCAATAAAAAAAAGTTGTTGCCAAACCAATAGGTAAGGTAACACAATAAATGAAAATGAATTTTTTCAGAAATATATTATAAGAATAGGGTATGGGTGTTTTTTTGATTCTTTCGCATTTACCTATAATATCTGTAAGTGCACTAATGTCTTTATCAATTGTTATGTATATGTTTCCAGATATGGTTTTGTTGTCGTAAAGCGACTTTGTAGCAGAAAACAACTTATTGGCAATTAGGTTGGGTTCGTGCTTGCAGTTTTTTGCTTCATCTATAGTTAGACGATCATTTAGCTGAAGCTCTTGTATATTCTTTTTATCCCTAAGATGATTTTTCAAGGAAATTGAATAATTGGAGATCATTTGGGCATAGTATTTTTTTTCTTTTTGCTGATCTTCAGGAATAAATGTTTTTGCTTTAAGTGCTAGGTTTCTGGATGTATTGACCAATGCACCAAGGATTTTTCTGCCCTCCCACCAGCGGTCATAGGCTGTATTGGTTCTAAATACTAGTAATAGACCTAATACAAATCCGAGTAATGAATGGATGGTAATGGTGCTTTCAAAATCTGTATAATGAAGTTCAATATAAACGATTCCTATTGCATAACCAGCAAATAGTAGAAGTACATAGATGAGTTTTCTTAACGTATCGCTTTTGTGGAATTCAAAAATTAAACCGAACCAATCTTTAGGATTATACTTTAGCATAGGGCTAATTTAAGTGTTAATGAAATTTTATTCAATTATTTTATGACTTTAGGCGCTTTTTCAACTTCATTAGATGGAATAAATAGGAGGGAAGAAGTGTTTACGCAATGTCTTGTTTGTTTATCTGTAAACCCTTCATTTAGAAAAACATGACCTAAATGCCCATTACAATTATTGCAAATAATCTCAACTCTTCTGCCATCTGCATCTTGAATACGTTTTACTGAACCTTCAATCTCATCATCAAAACTTGGCCAACCACAATTCGAATGGAATTTATCTTCAGATTTGTATAGAGGATTGTTACATTGTCTACATATGTATAATCCATTATCGAAATTGTCTGTGTATTTTCCTGTAAACGCTCTGTCTGTTCCTTTTTGAAGAATAACATGTTTTTCAGCATCTGTTAGCGAGTTGTATTTTTTCATCTCATTGTTAATTGAAGTAGTTTGGCCACTGCATGAGTTTAAAGTTAGTATGCTTAAAAGTATTACTAAAATGTTTTTCATTGAATCTTTTATCTTAATTAACTAAATCAGCAAGGCAATTATTTTAATTAATGTTTCTTTTTTAAATATTGAGCATCCAGCCAATAGATCAATTTTATGGAAAGATTATTTACAGGCCCATTGTTAAGAGTGTTGTTAAGAGTAGACCAATAATCATCGTTTACATTGCTGTCTGCTGTAAAAATTGAGTTTTTCCATACAAAATTCAGCTCGCTTCCAGGTAGAAAAACCCATTGAAATAGCATGTCTATTGTAAATGCATTGTAGTTGATGTCGTAAGCTGAATTTCCATAAGCATCTTGTCCAGAATAATTGTCCAATAAGCTTAATCTACCATTGTCCAATAACTCATGAAAATCATTATAAATGACCTTTGCATTGTAATGACGCAATCTAAATGTTAATCCTATTCGATTGGTAATGGTATAATCAATTCCAATAGATTGAGTAGAAGTAATCCTGTCTCTGTTGCCAAATAAAATTCCTTCGAAATCATCAATTGGGTTACTAAAGTTTACGGCATATCCTTCGCTATTGTATTGCAAAGATTGGTTCCATCTATGTATTAAGAATATTTGGTTGGTTATTCTAAATCTTAGCTCCATGTCATAATTCCATTCCCACCAATCATCTCTTTCTACAGCTACATAACCCAGCCCAGCATCTACTGCAATTCTTTTTTGGTAATTAGAAGAGATCCATCCTCGCATACTGGTCCATACAGGTCGAATGAATTTTTCTCCCCAAACTCTGGGTTCGAAAAAGTCGTTACTTTCATTGATGGTTCCATTCAGTCTAATTCCAGCAGCATTGAATGAATTGCTTACCATTGTAATATTACCACGCCAATAATTACCACCAAAAAGGTTAGGAGCATATAACCTTTCATTGGTTATAGAGAATTCACTAAAAAACTTATTCAAGTTTTTAATTTTTGGATTAAAATCTCTGTAACCTATATAAACCTCTGTAGATCTACTGTTGTTGGCCCTTAAAAAGCCAAGGTCATTAGGGTTGTATGTGTCGGATTCTTCATAATATTCAGCCCCAAATGTTAACTGGCCTCTTTGCTTTCCTGCTTCAGCTCCCCAGCTATGCCCAATTGTATTGTTACTGTTTTCGATTTGGCTGGAGACCACTGAAAATGTTTCTAGAAAATAGTCGTTGTTTTTGCTGTTAAATTTGGTATTTAAACCAGATACATTGGCATCATAGAAATCTCCAGACCTTAGTACATTGGTATTTGTAAAAGTGATGTACCCATTATTTCTAAGATTTTGATCCAAGACCAAAACATTGTAATTGCTCAATGGACTAATAATAATTTCTCTGTTGGAACTGTCTAATAAATTAAAAACATTTGTTCTTTGTTCAGCAGTTACGGCATTAAACACTCCAATACCCAACCCTTTTTTATTCCTGCCAGATATTTTACTAGCGTTAAGTAATGGTACTGAAGTTGGAATGTTCAGGATCTGTTCATTTTCATTGAGCTGATTTTCATATACCTTAGAAGGAGTTTGAATACCAATTCTTCTGCTGTAGAAAAGGTCAGATTTAGTAAAAAGTTCTGTTCCTTCAGTAAAAAACTGTCGGTTTTCATTGAATTGGATTTCAAATGGGCTGATGTTTAAAACTTGATTATCAAATACAACTTGTCCGAAATCTGGTAATAGTGTAACATCTAAAGTAAACGCTTCATTGATCCCATATTTAATATCCATACCTCCATTAAAGGTGGAAACAGTTTCCTGTCCTTTTGAAAAATTAACATAATTAGATAAAAAGGGGATCATCGCTAGCCTTAAAGGCGGTGTAATGTTTTCAAGTCCTGTGGTTTTGCCGCTTTCTATCAAATAATTTTCTAAGTCTGGATTTACTGGATTCCAAGTGCTTTCTTCTCTGTATCGACTGATCTGTCTACCAAAATTGATGTTCCAGGCCTGAACTTTTGTCTTAGGAAACCTTAACGCAGAGTAGGGGATTTTAATCTCTGCAAACCATCCATATTCATTGATCTTAGCTTTGCTGTTCCAAACTAAATTTAAAAGATCATTGTAATCTTCATTAAATATTTTAGCATCTAGCTGTACACCACGGCTTGTAATTCCAAAGAAAAAACCATTTTGTTGGTCCTGATAAGTGTCAATAAAAATGGCAAATAGATCCAGGTTTGGATTGAAATCATCTCTAATAGATAATACCCTAGAAACAGAATCAGGATCATCGTAACATTTAACACCAATATAAATTGCTTCATGGTCATAAAGTAAAGCAACTTCTGTTCTTTTACTAGGAGCTTCTCCTGGAAATGGCTTCATTTGTGTAAAATTGGATGTCCAATTAGCCATTAGCCATTGTTTTTCCTTAAACACACCATCTAAAACAATGCTTTCATCAATTTTATGAGCATTGATCTCACGCTGACCACAGAAAGAGTAGGATATGGTCAATAGAATAATTAGAAAAACACTTTTCATTGTTTTATTTAGTTGGTCAGCGTTAGTAAATTTAATATTCAATGACTGTAAAGATGTAAAATGGTTGTTGTTCTTTTTAGTGAATTTCAAAAAACTTTTCTAAAGCTTTAGTCCTGTAATTAAAAATTTCATTCAATTTTTTTTTAATAAAAAGTGAATTGGCAATATTTCCTAAAATTCCCAAAGGTGGTTGATAGCTTACAATGTCCTTCATAAGAACACCAGTATTTATAGGTTTGATAATATGTTGATGGTGCCATATTTTATAAGGTCCAATCCTTTGTTCATCAACAAAATATTCTTTTTCTTTTAAATGAGTTATTTCGGTTACCCAAGTTGTTTTTATATTTAACAGAGGAGCAACTTTATAACCAATGATCAATCCTTCATACATATTATCGGGAATATCTTCTGAAATGATGTCAAAACCCATATAGTCTGGAGTAATGATTTTTAGATTTTGTGGGTTTTGAATAAAATCCCAAACTTCATTGATTGATCTTTCAATTATCTGTTCTTTTTTAAATTGATAGAATCCCATAACGATTTTTTATAAAACTAGAAAAGAAGTAGTTGATAATTAATTTTGTTTAACAGAATCGTTAAATTATATAGATTGATTTTTAAATCAGATGTGTTGAAATGTAGAACTAATAGCGATTTGACTATTTGTTTTTGTTTAAAAGTAGAAAGAATATTATCTGTTGATAAGAAATTTAAAGTTAGTTTTTTAGAGATTCACCTTTTCCTAATAGACTGATATTTTTTTGACTATGTATTTTTTAGATTCATAATCAATAAGTTTAAATTGAAATTATATTTTTAATTGATGTGGATTTCTCTTGTAAATACTTATAAAATCCATTAACTTATAATACTTTTCTATCCATGTTAATGATAGGAGTATTAAATTTCTTAGGATTAATTGGATTAGAAACTGCAATAACTTATAAAAATGACCATCCCTATTTAAAATTACTACATGAAAAATTTGAACATAAATTTATATTCAAATTTTTCAAATTGAATAATCTAAGGGGTAGGTAAAATAAGGATAGTCATTTAAAGTTTATTATTAATTAATTAACATAAAATTCTACCTTTTAGATTATTTATACCCACGGAGTAGCGTGATTTGACTAAAACACGGCTAATTACACGGAAATCCGTGTAATTATAAAGTAAACACTATACCTCAAGAATTCTCTAATTATTATTTTTGTATGCTATAAAAATTAATCAATATTTGAAACAGTTATTATTTTTTATACTAATTCCAATCTTTTCATTTTCACAAAATGGACCAGGAGGAGTAGGTAGTACTAATAAAAATTCCTCTTTGGTTATATGGCTAAATGCTAATGATGTAAAACAAGATACTAACTCTCATGTTGGACTATGGTTAGATAATTCTGGTTTTAAAAATCATGCTCTTATTGATGCCGGACTAGGCCCAGTTTTGAAATCTAAAGGAAATAATGATTTTACTTTAGATTTTACTGCAAATCGAAATGAATATTTAATTATAAACTCTAATAACAGCATTGAATGTGATGAACTTTCTGTTTATGTAGTGGGTAAAATTAGATTCAAAAGTGATGCTTGGGCTGGATTTATAATTAAGGAATCAGGCTCTAGCTGGAATGATGGCTTTGGAATAGGAAGATTTGATAATTATAAGGAGATTATTGCATTTTCGAATAATTATGAAAAATTTTCTATAAGAACTCCTTTTGAATTTAATGAAGATCAATTATTGAGCTATCATCATTTAGCTGAAAATATAGAATTTTTTAATAAAGGTAAATGTATTGGTAAAAAGAAGCATAATGGTAAGATAGATCAAAATGATGATAGTTTTTGGATAGGATGGACAGGGGAATTTCTAGATGGTGAGATCAATGAAATAATTATGTTTAATGAGCCCAATACATTAATTCAAAGAAGGTTGATCCATAATTATCTTTCCTCAAAATATAATATTGATATTGAAGAGGACCTTTATGGTTATGATGATTCTTTACATGGAAATTATAATTATGGTCTTGCTGGTATAGGAATGGCTGAAGATAATAGTAAACAAATTGATGCCTGTGGGGATGGGATGGTCACTATTAATAACCCATTAGACCTTAATCCTGATGAATATATGATCTGGTCGCATAATGGTATTTCTATCGATAAGAACAATTCAATTGATGTTCCTAAAGGGGTTGCTAATAGATTGAAAAGAGAGTGGAAGGTTGCTGAGGTTGATTTAGAAGGAAATGAGGTAGATGTTGGGCCTATTAATATTCAATTTGACTTGTCTACATATACAAAGATTAATCCATTAAATTTATTTTTATTAATTGATGTTGATAATGATGGCCTTTATTCTAATGATGAACCAATTCCAGTTAATGATGTAAAGGATGGAAGTAAAATAATTTTTAATAACATAAGCCAGCTAAAAAATGGAACTAAGTTCACTTTAGGATCTTCATTTAATGAAAATTATATTTTAAAAACATTATTAAGTCAATTTGAGTTTTCTTATATAGATAGTTTAATAAATATTAATTGGAGTATAAGTGAAGTTGCTGGAGTGAACTCTATTATACTTTTAAAAACTGATGAAACTGTTAATGATGATACATTGACAATTATTAATATTGATAATGATGGTCTAAATAAGTTCACTTTCATGGATAATAATCTTTCTGAATTTAATACCATATACTCATTATATTGTGTAAGGGCTAATTGTAATGATACTATTAAATTAGGAGATATTGGTCTTGATTATGGTTTTGAAGTAAAGAAATATGAGAGGAAAATATTTGAAAATGAACAATTAAAACTTTTAGAAGACTTATATGCAAATAATGAAGAAATTGATAAAACTAAAGGACATTTATCCTTGTTGTTTTATATATCTATTACTATAATTTTATTTATAATATCTTCTTTGTTATTTTATTATAAGTCAAATTCAAACGCTGTTAAAATTGAACGTACTAAACTCCTTAATGAAATACAGAGATTAAAACAAAAAGGAGTTGCGAAATCTTTTACTGAACCAGAAATAAGAAATGATCTTGAACTCAATAAACTTAAATTAGAACAAGCTATAGATGCAAAATTAGGTGAATCAGCATGGATGATACTAAATGTATTATTATTAAATCCTTCAATAAGCAATAAGGAGATTGCAGAAGAGGTCTCATTAAGCTTAGAGGGTGTTAGCTCTTCATTGAGAAAGATGTATGTTGTATTTAATGTATCCGATTCAAGTAATAAGAAAATTGCTTTATTGATGGAAGCTACTAGGATCTCAAGTGAGATATAAATATCATCTAACCAGTATTACTTTTCCAGAAACCCATTGTTTACCTATTGGATATCTAAGTAAATAGATTCCAGTAGGGTAATCACCTAAGAAGAGTGTTATTTTATGACTATCGTTAAAATTAACTCGTTGTAAGATCTTACCAGATAGGTCTGTTAAATAGATGAATTCAATTATTTCAGGACTTTCAATGGTGACATAGTCTCTAGTTGGATTTGGGTAATATTTCCATTCTATTTTATTGATTTCTTCATTATTAACCCCTATCTCTTCATTATTAAGAGTGTCTGGATTTAACAGGTCTTCATATATTTGGCCATGCTCCATAGTGAATGTTACTACACTATCTGGATAATTCATTTCAAATTCAGGTGTTTCTTCTTCACATTTTGGATAATAAATATTAGCTTTTATTATTTTGCTGACCCTTTCAGTAAGTAATTTGATGTCATATTCATCTACAGTTGGTTCAATATGACCACTTCCAATACCACTATGATCTGTTAAGAATAGATAAGTTCCATTAGTACTCAATGCTAGCGCTCTCATTAAGTATTCTCCTGATTTATTGATTCCACTACCAGTTATTGGGATAATTTTGATTCCTTTTTTTGCTGCTTTTCTAGACAGTTCGTTTATTCTTTTAATGACTTTTTCATCGTTATGTGCAGGGGCATCTAGAATAAGAAATAATAATTTGCTTCTAGTATCCTCACTCCAGCTTAATTGATTAATAGCAACATCTAATCCAGCATCTACAGCTTCTGGCATATCTCCACCTCCGCCTGCAAATTGTTCATCTATATAAACCAAAGCTTCCGATAACACATCGGTGAAATCTTTGTGTTTGGTGACATAATTTTCTGTACTGTCTTTATAAAAAACACTCCCATATTTAATGCTAACATCCTTGTAAAAGTTCTGAGCATTGTACATAATCTTATTTAGGTCTCTTTTTATGAAATTAATTTCATCACTCATACTTCCGGTAGCATCTACTACAAAAGCAATTTCAACTAAATTAGAGGCACCGCAGCTTAAATTCATTTTAAGGGTATTAATTCCTTTTTTAAAGGTTTTTGGATTTCTAATGGTCTTGGTAACTCCAAAATAATCGATAAGGATATGCTTGATATCTGTTTCTTTTCCATCTAAAGAACCCCATAGCTCTGCCTTACCGGTATTATCGCTTTTCGACTCCCAGATTACATTATTTACAGAACCAATTAATTGAATTTTAGCTCCTACTAAGGGGCTTTTTTCATCATTTGTCAATTGCACTACATATCTGTTTTGAGGATTTAGCTTCCAAGTTTGTTGGTAAGTGGATAGTTCATTGTTTAGATAATCATTCCAGAGATTCCACTTGCCAAAGTCATTGATCTCTCCTGCTGTCAGTCCTTTTCCGTAATCGTTAGTATTAAGCTGAGCGTTATTGCTAGATAAATAAACCTCTCCATCTACATAGCCAGCTTCCATCGAATAAACCATTTCAGAAAGTACTCTTTCTTTTCTCAGCTCATCTCTAGATAATGAAAAATCAGCTTCAACTTCAACATCATCCAACACTTCTATGGATTCTTCTATGGTTTCATAACCAGCATATTTAACCTCTATGGTATAAGTGCCTGTATCTGCAAGATCCAATTCATAATTTCCATCTTCATCAGTTAAAACAGACCTTATTAAATTATTGTCTTTGTCATAGACTGCTACATTTCCATATTTCATGGCCTTAGACTCTGAACTGCTACTATGAATAGGTAAATGAGAATAATGACTTTCATTTTTAATTTTAAGAGCTGTATTCCCTTTTAATGATTGAGCATTTAAATGAATGAGTCCGGTTAATAATATAAAAGTAAAGAGTATTGTTTTTTTCATGACTTGTAGATTAAATTATATACCCTAATACAAGTCTCCTTTTGATTGGTTCAAATACTTTAATTAAAATAATTTTTTATTTTTTTTTGAACGTTATTGATTATTGAATGTATGGAATGAAAAAATTAAAAACATACCATTATGAAAACAAGAAATCAATTATTTACCCTGCTGATAGGAGTGGGATTGTTATTTTCCACAGGAGCTTCAGCCCAATATACAAAGCATGCTTCTAAAAATGTTATAACTGAAAGTGTTCCCATTCAGTATCTTAATGAAGATACAGGGATAGAAGAAATAAGATATGAAGAAAGAGCTGTTGTATCAGATAGCTATGGAAATGCACAAGGAAATCAGTATGATCTGGCAGTAGATGGGGCATTTGAAGGACAAACCATAGCTGTGCTTCATTTTTATACTGGAGGAGGATTTAATTTTTCATTGCCTAAAAAAGCATTGGAAGAAAAAGGATTTTCTGTATACAGGTGGTTGAATCAAGCACCAGAGCCTAAGGACCTAGAAGAAGCATTGGCTAAATCTTGCCAGCTCTGGATCATTTCAGATCAGGCTCGTCATTTAAATGATGAGCATTTAAAGATTATCAAAAAGTTTTTTGATAGTGGAAAGGGTGTTTATATATGGGGAGATAATCAGCCTTATTATGCAGATGCTAATTATGTGTCAAAAGCATTGATCGGAGTAGAAATGAATGGTAATTTAATGGGTAATCAGGTGGTGAATTTACAGATGGAAGAGAAAAAAGCAGGTGTAATGCCCAATCATTTGATCACTACAGGATTACAATATGTATATGAAGGAATCACTATTGCAACTTTATCAGAATCTAAAGATTTAACACCAATTATATATGGATCAGCTAATAATTTAGTGACAGCTGTTTATGAGAAAGAAGGTAAGCGTTTGATCTTAGATGGAGGATTTACACGTTTATATTGCAATTGGGATACGGCAGGAACAGGTAGATATGTAAAAAATGCAGCTGCTTGGCTGGTTAATTACGAGAGATTTGGTGATAAGGTAGTATCCAACAAAGTAGCTGACGATATTAAATAGAATTTAATATTTAATAACTCTAAGCCTGGCAGATTTATCTTCATTGTTAGAAATTTCAATGATGTAAATGCCAGGTTTTTCTTTTATTTCTAATGTTATAGTATTGTTGAAGGTGACATCATTTGATGAGATGATTTTACCTTCTATTGTTCTTAAGGTCAAGTTGATTTCATTATAAATATTATCTAATTCAATAGTTAATTTTCCCGATGTTGGATTTGGAAATATTTTGGGTGCTTTATTAAATGAGTTCTCTAATATAGATACATTATTTATCGGCTCACATGCAGAAGTGTCAGTACAATTATTATAAGTTAATGCTAATGCGTAATTACCATTTGATGTAGCTGTAAAGCTTTGATTGGTTGCTCCATTAACCTGAGAATAGTTATTATCACAATCTAGCCATTGATAGATAGCGCCAGCAGTATTAGAAGATAAAGTAGGCGAGTTATTTATAATCACATTGTTTAATGTGTTTATTGTAAGGTCTAGCGTTACAAGACTATCACATCCAGATGAATTAGTGAGCATATAGGTTGCTGTATTATTACTTGATGTATATGTATTGCCATCGATCCATGTAAAGCTGTTACATGCAATTTGAGAGTCAGTACCTTGAGTTATAAATTTAACTTCTGCTTCATCTAGTTTTGTTCCATAATGACCTGCCCAGTATTCAGCATCATTTCCACCAGATTCAATATATATTGTTCTCAATCCTGGTCCGTAAGAAGAAAAAACATGGTTTGAAGTTTTCCATGAAGTGTCAGCTATTAGAGGATTAGATTGAGTACCATCATCAAAAGAGGCTAAAACTGTTCCAGAAGCATCTCTAAGCTCCACATGTAAATAATACTGATCACTGAAGTCAACTGTATGACCAGTATACATTTCTTGAACATATAATAATGGTTCTGAATCTAAATAGGTGGTACTGAATCCATTGGCAAGAAGGTCAATGGTTTGATTTTTTGTAGACCAATTATAAGAAGAAACAAAACTAGAGCTACCAAAAGAGCTTCCTTGAATCACCCAATCTGTCCCTGTTCCAGTTGAAAAATTCCAATCTACTAAACCTAATTCTGCATCAGGATTAAGAAGTAAATTGGTACAATTTGTAGAAGAATTCCCACAGCTAGATTCACATTCTAGAAGAGTGTTGAAAGGAACGACACCAGCACACCCTCCCCATAAAAAGGTTTCGCATTGCTGAGTATTCTGGTCGTAATAATATTTTGGAATTGCAGCAAAACATGGACCAACATCAGGAATTAAATAGCAAGCGGAGTCCATTTGTGAATAAAAAAATGAAGGAATCAATAAGAAAATTAAAACTAATTTTTTCATAGCTTTTTTAATTAAGGGGTTAGTCTTTGACTGCAATTGTATAACATATCTAAGATAAGAATAATTAATTAGACACTTTATTATTATTAAGGTGCTCAAGAATGGAATTTTTAGCTTCAATATACTTTTTCTGTATTATCCAGTGATCAGTTTTAAGCTCTAAAAAATGGTAATCAGCTTTTATATAAGAACTACAATTTTTAGCAGCAGTAGAACCAACTGAAGTATCGTATTTACCCCATATGAATAGGGTAGGAACATGGATGTCTCCAAGAATTTCCCCTTTTTTTGCTAATCGCTTAAGTTTAAAATTGGCTCTATAATAATTCACTGCTGCAGTAAGTGCACCTTTTTGTTTTAAGATTTGTGTGTAATCATTTATTTCTTGTGTGCTATGATGGGACCACAAACCTCTAAGTATTTTTAGGTTCATAAATTTTAAGCAAAACTCAGGTAAAATAGGGATTTGAAATAACCACATATAGTAGCTTTTCTTTTTTTGTTCTTTGTCATTTATAATAGCATTAAAAAAACTATTTGTATGAGGGACTGAGAGAGCAGTCCAGCTTAATAATTTGTTGGGATAATCATGAGCGATTTGCCAACCAATCACTGCTCCCCAATCATGACCTATAAGATGTAGCTTGTCTTTTCCAGTATGATTGATCATTTCTAATACATCATTAACCAATTTGTCCATTGTATAATTATTTTTTCCATGAGGTCTTGCACCTTCTGAATAACCTCTTAGGTTAGGTGCAATACAATAATATCCACTGTCACTTATGTCTTTAATTAGGTCTTTATACATAAATGAAGTTTCTGGAAAACCATGAAGAAATATTACTAATTCATCTTTAATATTACCAGATACTCTACAATCAAACTTATAATTATTTGCATTAATGACCATGATGACGTTTTATTCTTTATGTAATAGTACAATTTATTAAAATTAACTAAATGTTTAAATTTTTTTATTCAAACGCAACAATGTTGCAATTAAAATATATATTTGCAATCTCATTGAATATTGAGGTATGTCGAAAAATATATTGACCATATTGCTATTATTTCTTTTTCAGCTTGGACAAGCTCAGGTTTTAGAAGGAAGAGTTTTAGATGATAAAACCGGTTTAGGACTGCCTTTTGTTACAATTTATTGTATAGAAACACAAAATGGCACAATGACAGATAGTAGTGGTAATTGGCAATTAGATAATGTCATTAACAATCAAATGACATTGCAAATATCGGCTTCTGAATACGATAGTAAAATTATAAAAGTAGATGATCCTAATGATGATGTCATTGTAAAATTAGAACATGCACACATTCATTTAGATGAAGTTATTATTTCAACTTCAGATTCTAAACTTCAAAGATACAATACACATCCTGTTGATTCTAGAAAGCTCTCTGATCTTAATAAAATTGAGCAAACTACTCTTGTCGATGCTCTTAGTAACATGCCTGGAGTTTATAATCTATCTACAGGAAATGGAATATCCAAACCAGTAATAAGAGGTCTTTCAGGAATGCGTGTATTGACTGCTCAAAACGGATTGCGTATAGAAAACCAACAATGGGGAGCAGATCATGGCTTTGCAATATTTAACCTTGGTATTGATAGGGTTGAAGTTATCAAAGGTCCTAGCTCTTTAATATATGGTGCTGATGCACTTGGTGGGGTAATTTATATTGCAGATGAACCCTATGCAAATGCTAACGAAACAGAGGTTACTGCAAGTTCAAAATTTGAAACTAATTCTATGGCAACATATAATAAGCTATCTTATAAGACTTCTAAAAATCATTTGAGGGTAGCCTTATATGGAGGGTATTTTTCTAGAGCTGATTACGGTGTGCCCAATAATCAATTTGTGAAAAATTCCAAAAATAGTGGTGCATCTATAAAAACTGCAGTTGGCTACAATAAAAATAATTGGATAACCAATATAAGATATCAATTACTATATAGTAGAATAGGACTTCCAGGACATACTCACGATAGTATTTGGGAAGCATCTAGCTTTCTTTCATCTAATCAATCAAGAAGTTACAACATCCCTGCTCAACACATTACCAATCATTTAGCACAATGGGAAAATAAATTTTACTTTAAAAATGACGAACTGGTTGCTCAGCTTGGCTTTACATCAAATGAGCTAAGAGAATTTGAGGAAAAAGTAAGTGTTCCAAGTATTGATATGAAATTACAAAACTATTCCTATAATTTTCGATGGAAACATCAGCTAAATAAGCACTTTGAAATTGTTTCTGGATCTCAAGGAATGATGCAAAACAATTTAAATGGTCCTAATGCCGAAGAAGTATTAATAGCTAATACCAATTTTTTAGATTTAGGTGCTTATTCTTTACTAAGAGGGACATTTAACATTTGGAATGTTCAAGCAGGAGCTAGATTTGACCAACGAAACGTTACAACACTTGAAGCAATTAACCCATTTAAAAAATCATACAATGGAATAAATTATTCTTTTGGTATTTCTAGATCATCGAAAAATTTCACAACTAGACTAAATGCTTCTTCTGGTTTTAGACCTCCTCATATTTCAGAAACTTTAGCTGATGGTGTACACCATGCTACTAGTCAATATTTAATTGGTGATGTTAATTTAGTTTCTGAAAGAGCGAATCAAATTGATTTGTATTTAGGAGCTCACCTAGATCATTTAGAGTTTGTAGTTAATCCTTTTATTAATCAAATCAGTAATTTTATTTATCAAAATCCTACCAATCAATACATTGATGGATTTCAAGTTTTTACTATACAGCAAACAAATGCTTTGTTAACAGGTGGAGATATTGCGCTTCACTATCATCCGCATATCGCTCACTGGCTACATCTAGAGAGTAATTTTTCTTTATTGTACACTCAAGATCAAGGTGGTAGTCCTCTTCCGCAAATTCCTCAAAACAGGTGGAATAACATTTTAAAAGTTGAATTTGAAAGTGATAAAAAGCTAAAAATTAACACACTTTCAGTTCAATATGTATACAATTTTAAACAAGATAAAATAATGACATATGAAATTGAATCTGATGCCTATCAATTGGTGAATATTGGTATTTCTGGTTCATTTCATACAAAACATAAAATCGATTTTTCTTTAGGATTGAATAACTTATTTAATGAGCAATATATTGATCATTTATCTCGACTTAAAACTTATGGAATAGCGAATCAAGGAAGGAACTTTTACATAAAACTGAATATTATGCTTACAAAAAGCTAACCTTGATAAAATGAATTATTTAAAAAAAAATCTAAAAGGGTTCAATGATTTTTTTTTAAACTAAATATTAATAAACAAGAACCCACATTAAAAAAACAAATCAATGAAAAAAACAGCAATTTTATTTGGAGCAGTAGCCGTTTTTGGTTTTAGTGCTTGTAACAAGTGCCATGAGTGTCATTACGATTTAAATGGTTCAGAAGTTGAACTTGGTGAATATTGTGGTGATGAACTAGAAACTTTAGAAGCTAATGGTTACGTAGACCCCAATGATTCAACTGGTACACTACGTACTGTTCACTGCGGAGAAGAGCATTAATTATTTTTATTATTAACAAAAAGCCACCTTGTTAACAAGGTGGCTTTTTAGTTTTAGGATTAATCTTTAATTAAGTTTAAATTTAAATCCTGAATTGTTATGAAAAAGTCTCAAATTAAAGATTTACTTAAAAAAAGAAATTTAAAAGCCACAAGCACCCGTCTGAATTTATTGGCTAAAATGGATAAGTATGGCTCTGCAATGAGTCATTCAGCTATTCAAAAACAAATGGATCCAATTGATAGAGTAACACTGTACAGAACAATTGAAATTCTTAAAGAAAAAGGCATTATTCATAAGGCATTTCATGAAAATAATGAAACCTATTATGCAATCTGCGGTGGGAGTTGTGGTGAAAATCATCATCATCACGAACATGTTCATTTTAAATGTTTGAAATGCAAGACAATTTCTTGTGAGGAGCTAATTGAATCTATAGAAATAAAAATGCCTAATTATGAGATTTCTAAAATTTCAATAAATGTAGAAGGTGTATGTAAGGGTTGTAGATAACTATTCTATGGTGTTTTCTTGTGTTTCATCTAATTCACAATCTTCTAAAATTTCATTGCCTTTCTTGAGCATGAATCGATAATTAAATCCAAAAGTGATCTGATGTTGTGACCCTATTTGGGTGCCACCTACAAATTGATAAAGAGGGATTTCATTAGTGATATAAAAGATCATTGATTTTTGAATAAAGCTAACCTGAGGAACAAAAAACAACTTCCTACTCCCTGTAGATATTTGATCGATATTATAGCTGGCTAATAAGTCTATGTTTCTTGCGGCTTTCATTTCTCCTATCCACTCACCCTTTAGTTGACCAGTAACTCCAATTTTTCTAAAAAAAGTTTTACTAGCAAAAACTCCAATACTTGCATAGTCACCAAATTTTTGACCCAATGAATTATAACCTCTTTTAAAATAGAAAGTATTGGCAAATACCCTAAATTTTCTTTTTTGGTAGCTTCTAAAGAAAAAGGAATAGAACATCATGTCATAAGATCCATTAGTTGGTTGAACTGTAGGTGGGGATATAGTATAGAAGTCTCCAGCAATTGGATGAGAAAAAACTAAATTAGAATCCGAATGAGATCCTAATGGTATTTTTAGACCTAAACCAATGGTTATTTCTGTCTGCTTTTTATTTTTTGTTTTATTGTAGACATCAAAACGTGGAAAAATAATCAGATCTCCAAATCCACTTGAAGAAACTGTATCTGTTTGTTCTAGCTCAACTAACGATTTACCTGAAAAATATCCTCCAGCTATCGATAATGTTAATTTGTCAGATAAGCCATAGTCAGTTCTTAAAAAAATGTAGCTACTATTTAGGTGGTCAAATAATGCAGCAGTATCACGATTTTCAGTATAAAATTTATTAGATCTTATGTATTGATAATTCCCAGAGACTTCCATTTGATGCTGTTTCAGTACACCTGTTGCAGCACCACCAGCAATCGGGATTCCAGAGCCACCAGAGCAACAACCCTGAGCATGAATGTGATTAGTGATAAGAAGAATAAAAAGAAAAAATAATAATCGCATTTAAAATAATTAGTGAGAAATTGAAAACTTTATGGTGCGATCAATTTCTTTAGTATTAAATTTTAAAAAATAGGTTCCATTTTTTAAATTATCTACATTAATCATTTCAAGATGATCTCCAGTTGAAGTCTGATGGTCATTTTTAAATGAATATACTTTAGCTCCTAATATATTATAGATATCAATGTTAACTTCACTAGATTGATTTAGATGATATTTTAAGTTAAGTATGTTGTCTGCAGGATTAGGGAAAGTTGAGATGTTTAAATTTAAATTAGTTCTGCTATTAATAGAAGTAATGTCATTTAAAGCCTGGTCGATAGCCATATCAATTCCTTGAGAAGCACTATTTTGGTTATAATAAATCTTATGGTCTGTACCACCTAAAACAACAATTTTAGGCATTCCAGGTTGCCCATAATCACCCATATTTACAGCAGCATCAGAAAATTTAGTGCAGTTAGCCATTCCATTATTAGCAGCCCAGCTTTCTAAAGATGTACAGGTAGTATTTGCATAATCATCAGCCATGTAAAAAATTACTTGGCCAGGATGACTAGAGGCGTACGATTGAACATCATAAAAAGCAGATAAGGGATCTGTAATGCAAGTTGCACAGGGCATTACCCAAGCAATTACAATTACTTTTCCTGCATCTAATTCAGAAAAAAGATGATGAGCAGTGCCATCACAATCATTTGCATTAAAATCTGTTGCATTAGTTTGACTTATTAAATGATAGGAAGTCATTTGAATAAGTATTAATAATAGTGCTATTTTTTTCATAGTTTTTCTTTTTATTCTCTATCGTATTTACAACAATGATGAAGGTTATTGTAGTCTTCATCTTTTGCTTTGTGTTTTTCAGTATCATATCCAGTCCCTGCAATGGTAGCTTGTATCTCGTCAATTGAAGTTTCTTTTTCATTGAATTTTACAAACATTTTTTGAGAAACAACATTCCATTTTGCAGATTTAACACCATCTATTTGCTTAGTGGCTTTTTCAATTTTTGATTTACACATATCACAGTTCCCCCAAACCTTAAAACTGCTTTTAGTATAAGTGACTTCTTGTGCTGAGATATTACCAATAAAAAGCAGGGTTGATAATAGAGGGATTGTAAATATATTTTTAATTGATTTTTTCATGAGCTAAATAAAGGTTGAAATTAATTAAAACTATGATATGTATTTAGGTTTTTGCATTTATTGAGATTGATTAATTGGAATCCTATTTATTGATTTGTTGATGTTTTTTGTTTATGAAGTTCTTTTGCTGTATAAAGTTCAAATCCAATAATAAGGATATAGCTTAAAGTTTTTATCCAAATAAAAGTAATCAGTATTGCACTTAATGACCCATAAATTTCATTATAGTTGGATAGGTTTTCAAAAAAGAAGGAGAGTATTTTAGAAGCCAATAAAATAGCAAGAGTGGCAAATAGAGATCCAGCATTAATAATGTTGAATTTTCTTTGATGAGTGTTTCCGTAGTTATATAAGATGCTAAGGGCGTAAATCAGTAGATAAAAGATGGTGACCCATTTAAATATATGTAATAACAGGGTAAATATTAGGTGAGTGTCATTTTTATAGAGGTTGTTTATCAAGCTATCACTATAAAATGAAATAAAAATTGATAGAATAAGTAGTGAAATTATCTTGATAAATAAAACTAAAGACAAAAACCTTTGTTTATAAGGGTTAAGCAGTATTTTTTTTTGATGGGAATCATTAAATACTGTAAGGATGGTATCAATGCTTTTAGAAGCAAAATAAATAGATAGTAGAAATCCAACGCTTAATAATGCATGGTATTTCAAATGGACTAGATCGTCAAATGCTATCTCTAATAAAGAGAAAACATTATCAGGTAATATTATAGATAATTTGTAAAATAACCTGTCTTGGAAATCACTCACAGGAATAAAAGGGATAAGTGTTAGAAAGAAAATCATTGTAGGAAATAGTGCAATAAAGAAATCAAAGGAAATGGCTGCGCTTTTAATATTTAGATTCCCCTTTTTAATTAAATTATATATGAAACTTGAAATATCATAAAGAGTAAGTCCTTTGAGTCCAGGAATTTTAAATTTTTTGGATATTAAAATCGTCTTTTCTTTTGCTGTTTTAATAAATGATAATGAATCAAGTGTTTTTTTCATGCATAAGTTTATTAGCATAATTTGCTATAAAGCAAATAACCCTTTAAACAAATGTACATGTTTGTGAATGAAATAATGTCATAATTAATTGCTTAAGAAAAAGATTAATAGAGAGTAATATGCAATTTTTTATTTTTCCACTTATAGAGAGTGCCGTTCTTTTCAATTTTCTCTTCTTGTTTATTCTCATCTTTTAGAATGTTATTTAGATAGGTATAAACTTTTTCACTACTAATTGAAATTTTAGATCCGTTAGTTATAGCGTGCCCAATATAAGAGTGGATTAAATTTTCATAAGAACTGATGAATAATTCATGAGTAGCAAAAAGATCACATCCTATTATTTCATCTCCTGTAACTGCTATAAATCCAATTACTTTATTATTGGTATCGAATAGATTATTGAATTTATCCATGTAATTTTTGATGTCTTTTTGGTAGTCTTCAGAATTTTCAAGATTCGTGTAGGTGCTAGTAGCTGAAGAAGCCTTGTTTTTAGAAGTATGTTTGTCTACTTTTTTCCAGACTTCAGATTGATTTTTTTCTTCTGTTACAGTTTTTCTAATGTCCATGCTGGTTACATTGTAATAGCCAGTAAATGCCCCTTGGTTTTCATTTTTTGTTACCCATCTGTTCTTTTCTACACAAAATGCATTCAGGTCAATTTTTTCTCCAGGTGCCAATACTACATCTTGCGCAATTACTCTATCCTGTTTTCCTCCTTTTACAACTTCTCCTGCCATTATAAAGATAGTATCTGTTGATATGTTATTTGCAATTAAAGTATTTACTCTACCACTAACATCTCCACCTATATTGGATCCTTGAATTATTTGTTGATTCTGAACGTTATATGATTCTGTTTTATGATTGGCTTCTCTTTCTGTATTTACTTCTCTAATGGGAGCTGTTTCTCTTTCGTTTTGACTACTTGCTCCAGTTTCAGTAATTAATATTTTTTTTTGATCTATAGCATCTTTTAAAAGAGTGAATTCACCGATTTCTTTATGCTCATTAAAAAAAGTATCATTAGCAACAATAGGGTAGAGCCTTAATTTTTCATAAGAGAAATTAAGATTGCTGTTTTCTTGTTGGTCTGTTTTTAAGATCTTAAGGTTATCGGAATTGTATTGTGCATTAATAATAAAAGAAGTAAAGCATAAAATAAATAAGAGAGTGGTTTTTTTAAAGTACATAATCTAGATTTTAATATAGTATACATTCCATATTTGTAAAGGTTCAATTAAGAATTCAATTATTAATCTATTTTATAAAAACGGATTAAATTGGATATAAGTACAATAACTATCTTACTTTTGCGAACCTAAAAATTGGAAATGGACATAAGGAACATTGCGATCATAGCTCACGTTGATCATGGTAAAACTACTTTGGTAGATAAAATGATCTATGCCTGTAAGGCAATAGACGATAGAAAAGAAACCAAAGAATTGATTCTTGATAATAACGACCTAGAGAAAGAAAGAGGTATTACTATTCTTTCTAAAAATGTATCTGTTTCCTATAAAGGTATTAAGATCAATATAATCGACACACCAGGACACGCAGATTTTGGAGGAGAAGTGGAACGTGTATTGAATATGGCAGACGGAGTTTTATTACTAGTCGATGCTTTTGAAGGACCAATGCCTCAGACTCGATTTGTTTTACAAAAAGCACTAGAGCTAGGTTTAAAACCCATTGTTGTTATAAATAAGGTAGATAAAGAAAATTGCACACCCGATGAGGTACAGGATAAGGTTTTTGATTTAATGTTTAATTTAGATGCTACTGAAGATCAGCTTGATTTTCCATCAGTTTTTGGATCTGCAAAAAATGGATGGATGAGTTTAGATCATCAACATCCAACAGATAATATTATTCCTTTACTAGATTCTATTGTTGAGAATATACCTGCTCCAACTATTATTGAAGGCGCTACTCAAATGCTCATTACCTCTCTAGATTTTTCTTCATTTATTGGCAGAATAGCTATAGGTAGATTACAAAGAGGTAACCTGAAAGTAGGTCAGCAGATCATGTTGATTAAAAGAGATGGCAAGATGGTAAGAAATAAGCTGAAGGAACTATATGTTTTTGAAGGTTTAGGTAAATCAAAGGTAGAAAAGGTGGAAGCTGGAGATATTTGTGCTTTAGTTGGTATAGAAGGATTTGAGATTGGAGATACAGTTGCTGATCTAGAAAATCCAGAAGCATTACCTACTATTGCTATTGATGAACCTACCATGAGTATGCTGTTTACAATTAATGATTCTCCATTCTTTGGTAAGGAAGGAAAATATGTGACTTCTAGGCATATTAAAGATAGATTGGAGCTGGAATTAGAGAAGAATTTGGCATTAAGAGTTGAAGAAACAGGGTCTGCAGATTCATTTAGTGTTTTTGGAAGAGGAGTATTGCATTTATCTGTATTAATAGAAACTATGAGAAGAGAGGGGTATGAGCTTCAGGTAGGTCAACCCCAGGTAATCATAAAAGAAATTGATGGTGTTAAATGTGAACCTGTTGAAGAGCTTTCTATAGATCTTCCAGAAAATGTTTCAGGCAAAGCCATTGAGATGGTAACAGTTAGAAAAGGTGAGATGCTTAGTATGCAACCTAAAGGTGACCGTATGCTGTTAGAATTTCAGATTCCATCTAGAGGTATAATTGGATTAAGAAATAACTTATTGACCGCTACTGCTGGAGAAGCCATAATGTCTCATAGATTTTTGGAGTTTCAACCTTATAAAGGTGAAATTCCTGGTAGATTGAACGGGTCTTTAATATCTATGGAGAATGGTAAATCTATACCTTTTAGTTTAAGTAATTTACAGGACAGGGGAAAATTCTTTGTAGATCCCAATGTAGAGATTTATGAAGGTCAGGTAGTGGGTGAACATTCTAGAGCTAGTGATTTAACAGTAAATATTACTAAAACAAAGAAATTAACTAATATGCGTTCGTCTGGTGCAGATGAAAAAGCAAGGATCGCTCCTGCGATTAAATTCTCCCTTGAAGAGGCTTTAGAATACATTCAGTCAGACGAATATGTTGAAGTAACTCCAAATCAGATTCGTTTAAGGAAAGTTCTCTTAAAAGAAGTAGAAAGGAAGAGAGCAAATAAGGTCTGATTATTTATATAATCTGTAACTTTTCCTCAAAATTTACGAATAAGCACCTTTGTTGTCACCATGTATCCCATGGACCATATAAAGAAAACAGTAGTCTACTGTTTTATTCTTGTTTTTTTGTTGGCTTCTTGTCAAACAGAAGCTCCTAAGAATCCTTTATCAAATAAACCATTACAAAGTGATATATTAATTACGGAAGTAATAGATACTATTTTAGAAGAAAAAGATTCTGTGATCATTCATTTGGGTACGTTTTTAGGGAATGAAAAAAGGAATTATTCAGGAAATTATCAATCGGATAGTCTTAATGAAATTTGGAAAACAGATCTTGGTTCAGGGGTGACCATAGTTTCTGCTAGTAAAGGCAGAGAAGTATGGAAGGGCGCAGGTTGGACTGGTCAGCCACTTATTGTAGAAGAAAAGGGAGAGATTTTTATCATTCAAGGATCTTTTGATCATGGCTTAAAGAAAATTAGAGCTGAAGATGGGCAGGTAATATGGAGCTACCTATATGATGATATTATTAAAGGAACTGGTACTCTATATGTCAATGATACTGCTAAAGACCCTAATCATCGAATATTGATCATGCAAGGTAGTAGGTTAGGGAATGAAAATCATTTGTCTTCTAAAGAGGTATGGAGCTATAGGGCCATTTCTTATTTTACTGGTAATGAAGTGTGGAGAATGAATATTGAAAGAGGAAAAAGTTACAGTAGAGATGTAGATGCTTCTGCACTTATTGTAAATGACACTGCTTATATTGGTTTGGAAAATGGGTCATTTGTAGTTTTTAATCCTTCTCATACTCAAATTAATAAAAATGAAGACTCGGTATTTCATTCACCCGTTATTCACAAAGAATTAAAACTTTATGAAGATGCTGACATTAAAACACATCGTGGGAATTTAGTGACAGAGGCTTCTCCTTGTAGGATAGGGGACCGTGTTTATGTTGCCTCTGGATCTGGTCATGTGTATGGTTATAACATGAAAACCAATCAAATGGAATGGGATTTTCGTATAGGATCGGATCTGGATGGTACAACAATTGTAACTGAGGATAATTGTCTGTTGTTGCCTGTCGAAAAGCAATACATTAAAGGGAATGGCGGGATTTTAAAATTAAACCCTAGTTTACCGGATACTGCATGTGTAGAATGGTTTTTTCCAACACAGAATAGAAATTATTCTAGCTGGAAAGGTGGGGTGATTGGAAGCCCTGCAATTAATGAAGAATATAAATCGTCATTTAATGATCAAAGCTTAGCTGCTTTTACAGGAATAGATGGTTATTTATATGTAATAGATCCAAATAAACTCACTAATGAGATGGTTGAAGGGCCTAATAAAAAGAATGAATATCCCATGCCTGAGATTATATTTAAAAAGCAGATTGGTCCTTCCATCTCTACTCCTGTATTTTCTAATGGTAGATTGATGGCTGCAGGATACAAAGGGATTTATGTGTTTAAATATGAACAAGGAGAATTCATTCAAACAGATTATCGAAAGGGGACTTTTGAGGCTACTCCTTCAGTACATAATGGTAAGGCTTATATTGCTTCCAGGAACGGTTATTTTTATTGTCTTGGTCAAACAGATACAGATGTTGATCTTTTAGCTTCTGTAGAAACAGATAAAAAAGAATATAATCAACAAGATGTAAGTTCATTAAAAGGAGAAAATGAGTTGGTGTATCAGTCAATTTCTGAGGATATAGAGGAAGTTGTAGAGGTCCCAAAAATAAATACTAAAAATAAAAAGGTTGATGTTGAAAAAGAGAATAAAAAATCAACTAATAGTAAAAAAGAAATTATAGAAAAAAATAATATTTCTTCTAATGTAGCTTACATAATTGTTGGAAGTTTTAGCTCAGAAAAAAATGCAGTAAGGTTAGTAGAAAAATTAAAAGATGAAGGTTACCCTACAGCAGTAATATTAGATAAAAGTAAAAGCAGATATCATAGAGTTTCCATTGCTGGGTTTGAATCTGTTGAAATTGCAGAAAAAAAATTGAAAGACATTAGAAAAGAATTCTCTTCTGCATGGATATCAGAAGGTATTTAGAATTAATCGAATAATCTTCTTGTCTCAATAAATCTTTTTGGATAGTTAGATGAGTAATATTCTGTTATAACTACTCCAAAGTGTTTTTTAGAACTTGAGCAATGAATAAAATAGAGCTGATCTCCTTTATTTTCGATTATAATTCCAACATGACCAATGTTTTTGTCCCCAGCCTGAGTGCCTGTAAATAGTATGCAGTCTCCTTTTCTGCAAGATTTTAATTGAACTTTGTTACCAAGGGATTGATATGCAGATGATCCCCTATAGCTTTTAATTCCAACACTATTATATGCATAATAGGTGAATCCAGAACAATCAAAGCTAATACCTGGTTTACAGGTAGCCCATTTGTATGGAACGTCTAGTTGTGACTTTGCATAATAAATAACAGAATCGGCTTTTTGAGTCCAAGGAATACTCGAATTATTTTGTGAATAATAATTTGAACTAAAAGCGATTAAAAAAAATATTAATCGCAGGATATTTATTTTAAAACTGTTCAACTTTTGAATAAGAATATTTTTTTACACAAAAATAACTAACTATTAATAAAGCTCATTAAAATGAGAACTCTCAATAGTTTTATTGTTGAAAATTAACAGGAATTTGTTCGTAGACTTATTGAATGTACTGAAATTAGATTTAGTCAATTAATATTTTTGTAGCATGAAGTCAATGTTATTTAAATATCAACTTATTTTTTTAACCTTTTTAGCTAGCTTTTCAATTAGGGCACAAACTATTTTTATTATAGATACTATTCTTGTTGGAGAAGATTCAATGGTTCTTTATTCCGATAAATCATGGGAAAGATTGGATATGATAGGTTTTGAAGGTGTTTTAAATAAAGAGCTAAATGAAGTAATAAATAATGAATTGAATATTAATTGGGTAAATCCATGGGTAGATAATGATGTCTATACAACAGAGAACGATTTAAATAAATTAATGGATACATTATGGATGTGTGTAGTTGATGAAGAACATCCTGATTTTTATATTCCTAATCAGGGGAAAGTTAATTCTAGATACGGAAGAAGAGGGAGGAGATATCACAAAGGAATAGATCTTGGTTTTAATAATGGAGACTCTATTAGGTGTGTTTTTGATGGTGTTGTTAGGTATGCTAAATTCAATGATGGTGGATATGGAAATTTAGTGATTGTAAGACATTATAATGGATTAGAAACCTATTATGCACATTTAAGCAAAATGAATGTTTATCCCAATCAAAAAGTAAAAGCTGGTGATTTCTTGGGTTTAGGTGGTTCAACGGGAAGGTCTACAGGACCTCATTTGCATTTTGAGCTTAGGTTTTATGGTTTTGCTTTAGATCCAGCAAGTGTTATTGATTTTAATAAGGGAGAACTTGTTTCAGAAAATTTGTTCATCCATAAAGGTGTTTTTCCATATATAAGTACTTATACATATGTGGCGCAATCAAATAATGATAACTCCTCCAAGAAATACCATACCATTAAAAGAGGGGATACTTTGTATGGATTGGCTTTAAAATACAAGACGAGTTTGAATAAGATCTGTAGGTTAAATAATATAAAGCCAGAAAAAGTCTTGCAAATAGGAGATAAGATTCGTGTAGGCTAATAACTATCTATTTATATTTTACTGTTTAATTATTTATTAGTAACATTTTTTAATCACATGTTATTCAGATTATTATGTAACTTTTTATAAAAATGTTTAATTATTATTTGTTTTAGTTAAACAAAATTACGTAAGTTTGTTTAAACTTTAATATAAATAATTAAACAAAAACTCATGAAACTTTTAAAACACCCTAAAAAATTGATTGCCCTATTATTAATTGCTATCAATTCATCATTTGTCTCACAAACCAACGTGTTTAATGACATTATTTCAACCAGTCCTAATCATACTTATCTAACTGCCGCTCTAATTCAGGAAAATTTAGATGTTGCATTACAAGATCAAAATGCTAACTATACAGTATTCGCACCAGATGATATTGCATTTATTAATTTAGCTAATGCATTGGGTACTGATATTAATGGACTATTGGCATTACCAAATCTGTCAGATATTTTATTGTATCACGTCCTTGGAACAACAGCCGTTTCTAATAATCTTAATAACGGTGATGTTGTAACACCACTGAATTCAGTAAATACAATTAAATTAACTGTCACAACTAGTTCGTCAGTTTATGCAAACCAAGCCATGGTGAATATTGCTGATTTAATTGCTAGTAATGGTGTAGTGCATTCTATTGATGCAGTCCTTCTTCCTTATGAAACTGTTGTAGATGTTGCTATTGATAATGGATTTAATAATCTTACTGCAGCTGTAATCAAAGCTGAACTATTACCAGTATTAACTAAACCTTTAGGAGATTTTACAGTATTTGCACCAACAGATCAAGCTTTTGTTGACCTAGCTATTGCTTTAGGTACAGATATTAACGGTATTTTAGCTCACCCTGATTTAGCTGATATTTTGACCTATCATGTTATAGGAGCCGATGTAGCATCTTCTTCAGTAACAAATGGATTGATTGCACAACCAGTTAGTACATCTAATACACTTAAATTTACTATTAATTCTGGTGATGTTTACATAAATCACGCTCAAGTAACTAGTTTTGATGTACTAGCTCAAAATGGTCGTGTTCATGTAATTAATTCTGTTGTTTTGCCTGAAGAAACAGTTGTAGATGTTGCTATTAATAATGGCTTTACTTCATTAACAAGTGCTCTAATTGAAGCTAAGTTATTTCCGGTATTAACTAATCCATTATCAGAGTTCACTATTTTTGCTCCTTCCAATCAAGCCTTTGATGATTTCGCAATTTCTCTTGGTACAGACATAAATGGTATCTTATCAAATCCATTTCTTACAGATATATTATTATATCATGCAGTTGATGGAGCTGTATTTGCAAATGATTTAGCTAACGGAATTGTTCCAACCCTACAAGGTGATAATATTACTGTTGACTTGTCAATGGGTGTAATGATTAATAATGCTGAAGTAACACTTGCTGATGTACCTGCTGAAAATGGAGTTGTTCATGTTATTGATAAAGTATTGTTGCCTTCTATTCTTAGCGTTGAAGAAGATCAATCAATTGAAATAAACTTATATCCTAACCCAACTTCTAATTACGTTTCAATAGATAATAATACTAATAATTTGAATAATGTAAGTGTTTTAAATTCAAGTGGTTCTTTAATTGATTCTTTTCCTATTGATTCAAAAAACATGACTATAGATTTAAAATCATACGATTCAGGAATGTACTATTTTGTGTTTGACTCAAATAAGAGTAAAGTCGTAAAAAAATTAAAAGTTATAAAGTAAACTAGCTTTTAATAGAGGGTGGTTTAATATCCACCCTCTATTAAGGTTAATTAATAATTCTAACAAGCTATATGAACCGTCTACTATTTTTATTTATTTTTCTTTTTGTTTCCTTTATGTCTTTTCAATTTATAATATCTAAAAACTCTAAAAATCTATCCTCAAATAGATACCAAATAATCGAAAAATTTAAAGAATTTGAAATAAGAAAATATGAATCATTATTTGTCGCAAGTAATAAGGTAAATACAAGTCTATATGACAAAGGATCATCTTATGGCTTTAGGACTCTTGCAAATTATATTTTTGGACAAAACAATAAGGCTCAAAAAATTCCTATGACATCTCCAGTTATAATGGACATGAAAGACTCTATTGTAATGTCTTTTATAATGCCTAAAAATATCAATGAAGGAAGTGTTCCAAAACCCTTAGATAGTCGTGTTAAATTAGAATTAAGACCTTCTGAAATTTTTGCTGTTATTAGGTTTAGTGGTTGGGCAAGTGACAAAAAAATACAAAAAAAGACTACTGAACTGAAGAGTCTTTTATCTAGGGAAAAAATTAAATATTTTGGTGATGCTGTATACTTTGGATACAATCCACCTTATCAAATGGTAAATAGAAGAAACGAAATTGCTATTAGGGTAATTTATTAATTATATGATGTTTAAGAAATTGCCAATAACTTTAGAAAAGAAAAATCCACCTTTTTCAATATACAACATAAAAATTCATTCTATATCTAATACTTTAATCAACCTCCGAGATTTTAAAGGAAAAAAAATATTATTTGTTAATGTCGCGTCTAAATGTGGTTTTACTCCTCAGTATTATGGTCTACAAAAACTATATGAAGAAAATATTGATAAATTAATGGTGATTGGCCTTCCTTGTAATCAATTTGCTTTTCAAGAACCTGGAGATAACATACAAATTAATAATTTCTGTAAATCTAATTATGGGGTTAACTTTTTAATTACAGAAAAAGTTAAAGTATATGGATTTAAAAAACATTCACTTTATAATTGGCTTACTAATAAAAAAGAAAATGGTGTATTGAATTCTTATGTTAAATGGAATTTTCAAAAATATTTAATAGATGAAACTGGATCTTTAAAAGCTGTTTTTCCTCCTAAAACAAAACCATTTGATGAAATTTTTATTGATCAAATAAATAACTAATTATTTTATTTTCATTTTTCTAGCTGTACCATTTTTTTTAAAATCTATTCACTTAGTAACTATTTAATTAATCAATGAGTGGATTTCTAAAAAATATAATATTCTTTTTTGTTCTTATTAGCTTTAATTTAATGAAGGCACAAGATCAAAAAGATGTTGTAATTACATTAATAAGAAATACAGAAAGTTCATTGGTTAATGATGGTGAATTACTTTATTCCCAAAAAAGAATTCAAAATATATATAGAAATGATAATTATTTAAAATGCATAAAAAAGGCATCAAATAAAATCACTAAAAATAATAAGGATAAAATTGCTTATTATTATTTAGCATTATCAACTTTTAAATTATATCAAGAAAAATTAAATCCTTTATTATTTGATCGCACCCTCAAGTTTCTAAAAGCCTCACAATTTTATTTAGATCCAACAATTAGAGAATTACAGTTAAAGGATAAGCATTTATTGGAAATGATTCATCAAGAGGCACTGTCGTTATGTGAGAATGAAGCTGTAATTAATAGGAATAAAACAATAAGAAGATTACAGTCTGTCGCAGAGTTATATCAGGATTCAACGGACTTATTTAAACAATTGATTGGGTTAAAAAACGAAGAATCATTGCAGATTAGTACAGCTAATAAATATGATGATATAGAAGAGCTATTTACAGTTTCAGATCTTGTAATTCATCAATTAGAGAGCCAGCTAATAAATAATAATCAACAAACTCTTTCTGAATTTTTAACAAATCAATTAGGTTTAGAAGTTGATGTTCATCAGGCAAAAATAATAGACATTTCTGCTACTCAATATGGTGTTTGTGAATATGAAGGAAAAGATCATAATAAAGAGGTAATAAAATATTTCAAGGAAACTGGACATAATTACATTAATAAAGATGAAACTTCCTGGTGCTCTGCATATATGAGCTGGTGTGCTAAAAAGGCAGGTTTGTATTACTCTAAAAGCTTGTTGGCTCGATCCTGGTTAAAAATGGGAGCTAAAGTTATTTTTCCACAACCTGGTGATATAGTAGTTTTTTGGAGGGAAAAGGTTAATTCATGGGAAGGTCATGTTTCAATCTTTTTATATGAGGATGAAAAAACAAATCAAATATTTTGTCTTGGAGGTAATCAGGATGGAAAAGTATGTGTAGCACCTTATCCATCAAATAATGTTTTAGGGTATAGACGAATCAAACCAATTATTTAAAAATATACTTATTGAAAACAACTCTACGCTAAGAAATTATAACAATCATTAAATCATAAATAATATGAAGCGTAGTGCCATCATTTTTATATTGCTTTTTTTTATAGTAAAAGGAAGTAATTCGCAAAGAATCGAACCAATAGAGAATGAATTTACTCTTAATTGGAGTTCTAAAATAGGTAATGTAACCTATCGAACCAATATCATTTCTGCTAGTAATTATTTGTTAATTGGATCTAATGGTAATAACTATAGAGATTATTCAATTGATAAAGACAATGGGCTTAAAGTTATTGATTCCAAAAATGGAAAGGTTGAAAGAGTAATCCTTGGTGAAAGCTATGGAGATGTAGATGTTAACGGAGTAAAAGTTTATGATAATAAAATTTATTTTGGAAACGATAATGATGAGTTTGTCTGTGTAGATATTTTGGGTCAAATTAAATGGAGACTGCCATTGTCTGGAGATGTTGAACACGAACCTTTTCTAATTCAGAATAATGGAATGGATATGATGGTTTTTGCTGCTGAGACAGGGGAGTTAAGAGCGGTAAATCCAGAAAATGGTAATACTATTTGGGAGCATTTACATCCAGATTTCAAAGGTTGGCGACAGGGAGACAATAGGATTGTATTTAAAATTAAAACTCATTTCAGAAGTGGAGGTGTTTTCTTTTCAAAACCAGCAGTTGCTGATCTTAATTCGGATGGAGTAATTGATCTAGTTTATAGCTGTAATTATGATGAAATAAGAGCCATAAATGGTGCTAATGGCAGATTGTTGTGGTCTATTTCAAGAAATGATAAAGATAAATGGTCTATGGCTAGTAGTTACCATCATACACCAATTTTGGCAGGAAAAGGAAATCGTATTCAATTACTTGTTCCTAAACAAAAATACAATAATGGAGATTGGGTCAACAAATTCTCCATCTACGATAGAAAAGGGAAGTTTATAAGAGATTATCACTATAAGTCTTCGGTTGGTAATAGGGGCTTAAATTCATTAAATATAAGTTCAGATAAGGTAGTGATTCCTTTTAAAAATGCATTAGCTGTGTTTAATGTAAATAATAAAAAGATAGATTTTGTAAATGGATTGAATTTAAAATATACATATACTGATTGGCAAAACAAACAGCAAGTTGGTGATCGTTTTTCATATGACCCTTTATTAGGCAACCAATTAATTAAATATAATAATGAAGAATGCATTGTTTTGTTGTATCAGTCTGATTACTCAATAGAAAAACGTAATGCAGTTGTTTGTATTATTGGGTTGAAATCTAGAAAGGTTCATGGTAGGTTTCATCTTCCTTCAGGTAGTGAATTTGCTCCTCATATAAGTGATGTGAATAAGGATGGAAAGTTAGATCTTTTAGTCGGGTGTAATGATGGGAAATTATATTGTTACAATATGGGAATTTCAACAAGAAATATGCTGACAAAAGAAAAGACTTATTCAATTTCTCAGACAAAAAATAGCATTGAATCAACTGAAAATGTGCCAACCAAAAACATTAATGAATTAAGTGCTGATCTTGATGAGGAAGTGCATGAAGTTGCTGCCGATGAAATTGTTGAAGCTAAAGTTAAAAAAGAATCAGAAAATAATTCTGCAATAGGGGACTCTTCTAAAGAAGAACAGGTTTTAAGTGCTGCTAATTTATACTTAATAAGCTATGCGTCATTTGCATTAATGATATTTGTTGGCGCCAGTATTTATTTGTTTAGAAATAAGGATGAAGATTCTTTAATAGATATGACTTAAAAAGCAATTTATTTTTCACCATTTAATATAATAATCATGAAAAAATTAGTTAGAAAAAAAATTATAATATCATCTTCTGTTCTGGTCGTGTTTGCAGGAGTTGTTATTGCTGGATATATGTATTATTTGCATTTATCGGAATATTCAACAGGAATAGATCAGCCTTTTAAAACTAAAATTCCTTTTGTTACTGAAGAATTTAATGCAGATAGTTCATTAGTTGTTCATTCCCCAAATGGGACACATATTGAAGTACCTGCAAATGCCTTTGTAGATGTAAATGGTAAAATGGTTAAAGGAAAAGCAGAATTTAAATTCAGGGAATTTCATACTGCTGACGCAATTTTATTGTCTGGAATCCCTATGCAAATGAAAAATGACAGGAATCAATTTATGCAATCATCAGGTATGGTTGAACTTAGGGCTTATCAGAATGGGGAGGAGCTCATTTTAGCTAAAGGAAAAAAGATAAATATTGACCTTGCTTCATTAAAAAAACCAACTAATGATTATCAGCTATATTATTTAAAAAATGATGATGATTGGATTGATGGAGGAAGTTATCAGACGGTAAATAATGATAGAAGAGATTCCGCTCTTGCAAATTTACCTTTACTTCCAGCATCTCCTCAAAATCCTGAGCCTGACTCAACAGACTTTGTTTTTCAGCTTTCACCAGATTATAAATCTTTACCCTATCTAAGGTCTTTTAAAGGAGTTGATTGGAAGTTAATTATTGACGAAGGTGAAGAAATTCCTTATTGGGCTTTAAGATTAAACTGGGATAGAATAAAATTGAAAGAGATTGATAAGAAAAAGGATATCTATTCTATTGAGCTAAGCTGGTCAAGAAATAAGGCTAATGGCGGGACTTCAAGGGAAAAATGTAAGCTAAAAGCTATTCCATTATTAAGTGGGAAAAAATTAAAAAAGGCAAAGAAAGAATATGCTCAGGAATTTAAAAAGTATGAGGAATTGGTGGCTTTACAAGAAATGGAGGAAGGTCGATTAATTAAAGAACAGAATCTTCTTAATTCTTTTACGATCAATGAAATGGGAATCTTTAATATAGATGTGATTAATAAGATGGAGGTTTTTGCTAAAGTTGAATTGGAGTTTGACTTTGAAGATGAATATTCTCCAGAATTTAATAAAGTCATGTTGATCTTGGTATTTGAAGAGTTGAATACTGTTATTAAATTAAATGCATTCGAATGGGATCAAATTCCAGTTACAAATAATGTTACTGAGCTGATTGCAGTATTGCCAAATGGAGATGTTGCAAGAGTTGACCCTTTAACATTTAGTCAAAAAGTAAATGAAGGTACAGTGTCAAAACATTTCACCAATAAATTTTATTTCAATACAGAACGTATAAATTCAGAAGAATTTGCGCAAATAAAAGCAGCTAAAATTACTGCTCAACCTATGCTTTAAATATTTGACAATGAAAAATTTAGCTTATATATTATTAATTATCCTTTCTACAGGTAAGATAACATCTCAAAAGAGTAATAATGTTATTACTCCTAAAGCTGTAAGTCCGAAAAATAAATTCCTTCCACCTGGGATAATCACTAATTTATTTCCAAAATTTCCTAGAGTACAGCTAGTTGAAGAATATGAAATGCCTCAAAGAAATGCCATGCATATTAAAATGGACTATGGTAAATATAAGATCTTGAATCCAGCTGATTGGCAAAATGGCTTGGTAGATAAAAAACCAAGAATGGTTGAATTAGTAATGACTCTTCATCCTTCATCAACTAAAAAATGGCGTGATGATTTTTATAAACTTATAGGGAATAGAATGAGAAAACTTTATGCTTTAGATTCTGTGTTTTTGTTAGATGAAAATATTCAATGGAAAATTTCTTTGCAAAGTCATGCGAAAACTTCATCATCGGCAAAAAAAATGTTTCATGGTATCGTTATACATTATTATCCATTAAAAGATGAACAAAGTGCTAATAATTATATAGAATCGTTACAGCGTTCTAGAAATAAAAGATTAGCTAAAATGACAGAGTTGGATAAATTGAATAAAATACTTGGTCGTTTAAGTAAAAAGTGCAAAAATATGCTCATAATAACTGATTGCACTAGTAGTATGGAGCCTTATGGAGCTGAAGTGGCTCTGTGGCATTTATTACAAGATACTTCTAATACAGTTAAGAATTTTGTGTTTTTTAATGATGGAGATGGTATTCCTACAAATGAAAAAGTTGTTGGAAAAACAGGAGGTATTCATTTTGCCGATCCAAAAAACTCGCAAGAGGTGGTTAATACCATTAGAATGGTAACACTTATGGGGAAGGGAAATGATGATGTGCCTGAAAATGATGCTGAAGCAGTATTGAAAGCTATTGATGGAACTCCAAACTTTGATGAAGTGATCCTTATAGTTGATAATAAAAGTGGTATAAGAGATATTGAACTTTTGGAAGAATTAGATAGACCAATTAGGATTGTATTATGTGGTTTAGGAGAAGATAGGATTAATTTTGATTATATTAAATTGGCTTTTCATACTAAAGGGACCTTACATTCCGTTGAAGAAGACATATCTATTTTAATAGATGTAAAGGAAGGGGATAAATTTAAGCTAGATGGATTTAGGTATGAGATTGTAAATGGGAATATAGTATGTCTTAATATTGAAAAAGGACTCTAATTAATAAAATAAAAAAAATGAAAAATTCTTTAAATGCGCTGTTAATTTCTTTAGCACTTATTATGTGTACCGTCATTATGGCTATAATGATAAATAGTTATGTTAAAGCTAAATATCCGGATGATTCTAAGGGGTCTATAGTTGTTAAAGGTATGGGACAAACTAATTTTGATTCAGATCTAATCGTCTGGGAGGGAAAATACTCTAAAGAAAGTAATAATATGAAGGATGCATATGCTGGAATAGAGAAAGATAAAGAAATTGTGCTTGAATTTTTATTATCAAATGGGATTGAAAAGTCAGAGATTGTTTTTGGAGCCGTAAATACAACCGAGCTCAATAGGACATTGTATTCTGACGAGGGTAAGTATATTGGTGAAGAATTTTTAGGCTATCAGATGAGTCAAGAAGTAATGATAGAATCTAAGGATGTTGAGAAAGTAGAGGAAGTGTCACGAGCAGTGACTGAAGTGTTGAATAGTGGTGTTCGATTCTATTCTTACCAACCTAGATATTATTTTACAAAGCTGGCCGATTTAAAGATTGACCTTATTTCGAAAGCAACTGAAGATGCTCGAACAAGAGCAAAGAATATTTCTAAGAAATCTGGTGCTGAGCTTGGAGATCTGGTTTCTGCTGAGATGGGCGTTTTGCAGATAGTAGGTCAAAATTCAGATGAAGCATATTCTTGGGGAGGGACATTAAATACATCTTCAAAGAAGAAAACAGCATCTATTACTATGACATTAAATTATAGGGTTGAAAATGAATAAATAGTTGATTTTTTTTGTATCTTATATAAAGAATTTAGTCTACCTGATTAGTAGACTTTTTGGAAAGCTGACCGTTGCCCCTTATACATTGATTGGAATTAATTTTCGCAGTCTTAGGAATAACCTGAGTAAATAAATCCTCTTTTATTTTGGAAGTTGAAAGGTCTATTATTAATTAATTATTTATTTATTATGAATGGCATTGCAATATTATTTATTATTGGAATACTTATTATCTCTCTTTGGGTTTTTAAAGGTGAGACTGATATGAGTATTTAAATTACATATGAATAAGAAAAGTGTATTATTAATTTCTTTAATTCTTTTTATTGTTGTAGGAGTTCTTTTGTATGTGTTCAGAAATGAATTGATACATGAATCTTATTTTTATACAATAGATCATCAGAAAGAAGTTACAACCTATAAAGAGATAGACGCTATATTTTCTTCTTTACCAACAAAAGCATATATAGAATTAGATCAAAATTATCTATCCAAAACTAAATCATCAAAATTTAAATACAAGAGATTGCTCAAGCGTAAAGAATATTATATAATTCATAGGAGGGACTTGTATACAAAGATTGCTGGAGATGTGCAGATAAAAGATCTTTTACCTCAAAAAGATACTTATTTTAAAAAATGTTTGAATGATAATGAAGAAATCTATTGGTTGATGGATAAAAGGGTTGTATATAAATTATTGGACTTGCAAATAGCACTTAAAAAAGAAGGGTATGATCCTAAGGGGTTTACTGTTAGAAATGGTCACAGGTATCCAGCTTATAATGAAAAGGTGGGAGGTGCATCAGTTAGTAGACATATTCTTGGTGAGGCCATAGACCTTACAATTGGTGATATTGATGGAAATGGAAGGTATGAAGAAAAAAAAGATAAGAAAATCGTATTAGAATTATTAGATAAAAAGATTATTCGAAATGAGGGTGGAGTAGGGTTGTATCCGAATTCTTCTTCTGTTCATTTTGATGTAAGGGGCAGGAAAGCAAGGTGGAAAAGTTATTGATTAATGTTAATAGTTTTTAGGAGTTCAGAATTAAACATATCAGCAGGAGAAATGACAAGCTCATCCATTGAAAAATCACATCCATTTCGATCCATTCTCTTTTTTATAATCTTTTGAGCAGGACCATAAGATAAGTCATAATTTTTTAGTGGTGTAGGACTCCCAAGCTCTATATTTACACCTTCTTTATATATTTTCCATACCAATTCTGAACAATAAATATACTCATCTGTCCATTCGAAGCATAGATCATAGTTCTTGTTGTAATATTTTGCGCCAATTTTTCCCATATTAATGAGTGCTTCTTTTGTAAGTATTTGGTTTGCGTTTTTAAGTCTTTTAATAGCGAAATGACTATTTACCCCATTTTTGATAAATTTTTTAATGGGAGTGAATCTTACTTTGTTACTAGCTTCAAAAACGAATAATTTATTTTCCTTTTTGATGATAATTCCAACATGAGAGTATTTTGATTTGGTGAGATATTGAATGGCATGGCTCTGTCCATTTTCTGTTATCTGAAAGATAAGGTCTCCTTCTTTAAATTCATTTTCTTTTTCTGTGTGATTTGCAATTGGTGTAATTCCCTGATAAGTTTCAATTTCCTTAGTATTTATTCTTTTGCAAGAATAAAAAGCAATTGAAGTAAATATGAATATTTTAATGATTTGCATATTCATATAATAACAATCCCTATATAAGGAACGGTTTTATTGAATAATCAATTTTTGATGTTTGCGTTTATCTGCATATATGATAAGTGTATAAATTCCGGATTTTATTTCAGAAGTATTCAGTAAGTTTTTAGTGACTCCGGATCTTATAAGTTGATTGTTTATATTGAAAATCTCATAATTATAGCCTAAAAATTGATCAGTTATGAAAATATGACCTGAGCTTGGATTGGGGTATGCTAAAAGAGGGCTTTCAGTAATTTCTTCTATATTGCTTGGACCTCCAGTTACTTCAAAACTTCCTGTCATATTCACCATAACATGTGGGGTACATTCGTATTCATAAGTTCCCGCAACTTGTGGGATGTATTGGAAGAATGTATCTGCTGGAGCCTGATAAATCTCATCAAAGCTAGCTGCTCCACTTGGAATATTTGTAGAAGTGATTGTGTGTGTCATTGATGGATAATCTAATGGTAGCCATTGTATAGTATCTCCTAATTGAATAGTGAGTGTATTTGGAAGGAACTGCATATAGCCATCCCAAATCAAAATTTCATGAATGGTGGCTTTTGAAGTAAAAGAAAATGAGGTAATAAGTAATATTGTTAAGATACGTTTCATAATGTATTATATTAATCTAGGTTTTTAAAATTAAAAAAAAACATCATGTCTTTTATGATTTGAAAAATCTTTTCTTTAATTCGGTGTTGTTCTCTTTGTAAGCTTTTAGAGGTTCTGATTGTTTTTTTAAAAAGTATTTAATAGGTTTTTTTAATAATATGGTGAAGAATCTTTGAATGCTAGAAATTCCTTGTTGATTCATTTTGAAATAATAATCAAGGTCATTATTTCGAAAGTTAACTATTTTCTCAAGTTGATAGCCATCAGCATAATAACCACAATGGAAATTCTTTTCTGCAAATGTTTTTTCTGGAAAGTCTAGTTTCCCTAATCCGTAAATTTCAAAAGATTTAGTTAGTAGTTCTTTGTAGGTAATTCTGCAGTTGTCACCGCCACCTAAATTAAAGATGTTTTTAGAGAGCTGTTTTCTTTTTTCAATGCCATTGACAAATGCTCTTGCAGTGTCTTCAGGAGTTGCAATTTCTATTGAAGTAGATAATGGCATATGAAACATTAGTTTAGACATTTTATGGTTTTTAATACCCATGATTGCACATAATCTTAGAATGGTCCAATCTAATTTGGAATTTTTAATCAATGACTCAGCTTCTATTTTAGTTTTTCCATATTCATCTCCATAGCTAGGGTTCAAAGGGTCTTCAGTTCTTATTTCTGGATTGTTAAGTCTGTCGCCATACACAGAGACAGAAGAGCTATACATAAAGAAAGCATTTGGACTATTTTTTTCAATGTTTAGGATAAGGTTTTTAGTTCCTGTTACATTAACTGCATAAGCCTTTTCAGGGTAATCGTCTGCAGTAGGGGGTATGATAGCTGCTAGATGAATTATACAGTCGAATTCAGTGTTTATGGCTTCAAAGTCTTTTTCTATGGATAAATCACCATAAATTATTTGAATATTATTGATGTATGACTTTAAAAACTTTAAATTTTTTGCTGACTTTTGAATAAACACAGTAATATCATAGCACTTTTTTAAAAGTAATTGATCTAGGACTTTTTTACCTACTGTTCCGGATGACCCTGTTAGAAGAATTTTTTTCATCATTTATGTTCAAGTTACCAAATAAATGGCAATACAGCTTTTCTGTTTTTAGGATAATCTGGGAAATTGTTCTTGTACCATTGATGATGGTTAAGTGATCGTGGTATAAGATTGCAAATCGTCCATATAAGAAAGCTTAAAGCAGGAAGATTCCATGCTATTAATGCAAAACCTAGCCATTCAATGATTTCTCCAAAATGATTAGGACAGGAAATGTATTCAAATAGTCCACTTTTAGGAATTAGGTAACCTGCTTGTTTTTTTCTTAATGATATTAACAGTCTATCAGAGGACCTATTGATTATTAAGCCTGTGGTAAATAGCATAATTCCAATGATGATATGAGTGGAAAAAAGTGGTTCTTCTATTGACCCAATAAACCCTATATAGTAGCCATTTAAAAATCCATTGATTCCATTGAAGAAAACAGCGCTTAAAACGATTAAAAGTGGCATTTTTTTTCCTTTTGTTTTAATCCTGAAAGGAAAGATGAGCGTCCTAAAAAAGTAATGATAGGTCCATAAACTCATCAATAACCATGATAATTCTGTTTTTTCAGCTGGACCTAAAATTCCAATGGAAGGCATAATGATAAAAGCGGGTAATTCCATCCAAAACCAGCCCCATTTATTAGAGATCATTTTGCCCCATTTGTTGTTGCTGTGTCTTCCATATGGCGCTTTTATTTTAAAAAAGACCAAGCTGAAAAAAGTGATAAGTCCTATTAAGCACCATGTGATTACTATAACATTGAAATTACTCATCATTTATTAACAAATATATGATTTTGAGTCGTTATTAAAATCGCAATTTTAACTTGCTTTATATATTAACAGACTTTTTAAATAAAATTATTTATTTAAGATAGTTATTTTAATTATTTATATATAAAGACCTTTTAAATTTTAAGTATTAAATGATAAAATAAAATGGTTGTGGATGCTAAAATTTTTAAATTAGCCATGATACGATAAGTCTTTGTTAATTAATCTTTTATGTATGGTTTTAATGAAAATAAAATACTGGATGCAATTAATTAAAGTAGTTTTTCTCTTGTTGATTTTAATCATTGGTAATCACAATTTATTCAGTCAATCTTACAATATGTCTAATGCTACCATTCAGGTATGTGGTGGTACTTTTTATGATGAGGGTGGACCTTCTGGTAATTACATCAATGGAAGTACATTGGTAATGACATTTTTACCAGTAAATCCAGGTGAGGGTGTTTGTTTAGATTTTTCTCAATGGGATCTTGATTATAATATATTCGGATACTCAGAAATGTCTTTTTATGATGGTAGTAGTACTTCTGCTCCTTTAATAATGACAGCAACTGGTGATTGGAATACTGGAGGTGCTGCTTCTACAGGTTTTGATTTTGTTGGACCTGGAATGATTTGCTCAACAACAGGAGCACTTACTGTATCATTTGATCCTGATGCTTCTGCTCCTGGATGGGAAGCCGAGATCTCTTGTTATGAAATGATTCAAAACCCTGGTTGTTCAATTATGGGTTCAAGTTCTACACCTTCAATCTGTCTAGGAGATTCAGTGCAATTAGATGCAATTGGTTCTTTAATAAGTGCACCTTTAAATAATGATTTTAACAATTCTACAGTAGGATCAGGTTGGTCGACATCAGTTAACGCTCGTTTTGATAATCCATGTGGTCCAGGATTGGATGGGACACCCCATTTATGGATGGGAGTAGAACCTTCTCCAAGAGTTTTAATGTCGCAGTCATATGATATGTCCAATGGAGGTGTTATATCGTTTGATTTTAAAATGGCCATACAAGCAAATGGTGCTCCATGTGAAGGTCCTGATGAAGTTGATGAAGGTGTTTATTTACAATATTCATTAAATGGAGGATCTACCTGGACGACTTTACATTATTTTTTCCCACCCTTTTATACTGATGGAAGTGATCATTGCTCTAATTGGCAGAATTATGTATTTAACGTTCCTTTAGTTGCACAGTCTACCAATACTTCTTTTAGATGGATACAGAATGCTATTTCTTCAAACTCTACAGATCATTGGGGTTTGGATAATGTGTTGATCACTTCTTCTATACCTTCAACTATTACTTGGACAGATTTATCTAGTGGTAATATTTTAGCAACTTCTTCAAGTTCTCCACTTTCAGTATATGCTTCGCCAGTAGTAACTACAACTTACAGGGCCGAAATATTTGATGGTATTTCTTCTTGTATAGAAGATGTTACAGTATTGGTCAATAGTTTTACTTCATCTGTTACAGATCCTAGTTCATGCACATCAGTTGATGGGACAATTACGGTTAATACAAATGGTACGGGGCCATTTGTTTATAGTATAGATAATGGAGCTAATTTTCAATCGTCTAATTTCTTTGCTGGTCTTGCAGCTGGTAATTACGATGTGGTTGTATTAGATCAAGGTGCAAATAATTGCCAGTTATCACAACAGGTTATTGTGAATAGTGTAGGAGCTGTTCCTTCAATAATAGGTGACACAAGTATCTGTGAAGGTGCAGTTAGTCAGCTGACAGGGTCTGGTGTGCCTGCTATTTCAAACTCTTGGGTGTCTTCAGATCCTTCTATTGCATCTATAGATGTAAATGGATTGGTTAGTGGTTTTTCTGCAGGTAATACTGTTGTGACCTATACAGATAACAACGGTTGCTTTAATTCAGTAACAATACAAGTTAATGCTGCAATTTCAAATTCCTTATCATTTACTATTTGTTCTGGTGATACTCTTTTGTACAATGGAAATAATTACTATACAGGTAACTTATCAGGATCTGATACTTTGGTTTCTGCTAATGGTTGTGACTCAATTGTTACTGTTAGTGTAACCGAATTGCCATTTATCACTAATAGCTTTACTGCTTCAATATGTGAAAATGATACAATAACTTATAATGGAAATGAATATCATTCCAATAACTTATCTGGAACTGATACTTTGATCTCAGTAGCAGGGTGTGATTCAATTGTTTCAGTAAATATTACTTTACTGCCTAGCTCATCAGCTAATGTAGATGCTGTTATTTGCCCTGGAGGTTCATTCGTTTATAATGGTATAACTTATGATGCTAGTAATTTATCAGGTTCAGATACATTACAATCTGTTAATGGGTGTGATTCTTTAGTATTCATTAATGTTGTTGAGCTTCCATTGAATGAAAGCAATATAGATACCACTTTATTTGAAGGGGAAACTTTTGTTTACAATGGTTCAATTTATGATGAAAATAATTCTACAGGACAGGTTGTTTTTACAGACATAAATGGTTGTGATTCTATAGTTTATATTGAAGTTAGCTTTTTAGGTGGCTCAATTCATTTTGTGCCCAGTGGATTTTCTCCAAATTTTGATGGAGTAAATGATTATCTCTATGTAATGGGCGGTGGGATAGAAGAAGTAAGTTTCATGATTTTTAATAGATGGGGAGAGGTTGTTTTTGAAACAAATTGTTGTTGCGATGATACTTGTGGCTGGGATGGCTCTTATAAGAATTCAATTTTGAATAATGGTGTTTATGTATACATGTTAACAGGAACATATTATAATGGTGTTGGATTTGAAGAGAAAGGGACAATATCATTAATTAAATAAAATGCACATGAAAAGATATTTAATATTTATAGTATTATTTGCTGTTAAATTTAATGCACAAGACATTCATACTTCTCAAGTTCATGAGTATGATTACTTATACAACCCAGCAATGGTAGGTAATTTCAAAGGAAATTATAGAGCTAACCTTTCATCAAGAAGTCAATGGTCTTCAATTAACAAAGCATTTCAAACCTATAGTTTTTCTGCAGATGCTGCCTTTTTTAAAAATAAATGGAAAAGTGGGCATTTGGGAATTGGTGTTTCTGCAAATTCAGATAATGCAGGCAATGGTTTTTTGAAATCGAATAATGTGAATCTAGGTATTTCAGGTGTAGTTAATTTAAATGCAAAAAACAACTTAAGTGTGGGTTTGTTAAGTTCATTTACTCAATCTTCAATAGATCCTTCTACAATAGTTTGGGGAACTCAGTTTGATGGTAATTCATATAATACGAATTTACCAACTCAGGAAATGTTTTACATTGAACAGTTTTCATTTTTTGATCTTTCTTCAGGCTTGGCCTGGAATTTTTCAAAAAAGGAAAGAAATTTAGCTTCACACGATGAGACAAGATTTCAGTTAGGAGTAGCAGCCTATCATTTAAATAATCCTAGCATGTATAATGCAATTAGTGCGGATACCCTTTTTAGAAGATATGTGCTTTATGGTAAAGGTTTTATAGGTTTATCAAACAGTAACACAGCGTTATTACCACATGTTTTGGTGCAAATGCAAGGTCCTAACATGGAGATTTTGACAGGTACTTATTTTAGAATAAGGATCAAGGAGGCTTCTAAGGTTACGGGATTTGTTAAGGAATCAGCACTGTCTTTAGGTACATCATGGAGATATGGAGATGCAATTATTCCTGCAGTTATTTTTGAATTGAGCAGCTATTCCATTGGAGTTTCTTACGATATTAATATTTCTAAACTAAATACTGCAACCAATATGATGGGAGGATTGGAAATTACTTTTAGATTTCTTAATCCAAGTCCATTTGCCTACAAAAGTTTTAAGCCATCTCTTTAAGTTCTTAAATTGCCTTATATTTAAGTAATTTAAAAAGTCTGATTATGTCTTCATTGTTGTTATTTGACTTGGTTAAATCAATGACCATGTCGGAAAAAAGATATTTTAAAATCAATTCGTTAAAGCATGTAATTGGTGAAAGTAATGATTACATACATTTATTCAATGCTATTGAAAAACAAAATAAATACAATGAAAAGGCATTGTTGAAATGTAATTTTGTTAAAAACCTCTCCCAAGAGAAAAACTATTTATACCGTTTAATTTTAAAAAGTTTAAATGCTTATCATTCTGATTTAAATGCTAAGTCAAGAGTATTGAGTTTATTGCATCAAATAGAAGTATTGTATCATAAAGGTTTATACAATCAGGCCTTGAAGTTGGTAAAGAAAGCAAAAAAGATCACAAAAGAACATGAACTGTTTTCACACGAATTAATTGTTAATGAAATTAATACTGAATTAATGTCAAAACAATTACAATATCCTATGGCAGTCAAAACAATTGATGATTCTGAGAGGTTAATTAAGATTATTGAAAATTTCAATAAAGTACATGGTATTACAATGGAATGCTATGATGTAGGCGTAAAGATGGGAACCATAAGGTCTGAATCTGAAATTAAACAAATAAAAAAGTTTATAACAATACAGGAAATTTCTAATGATCATCTGCTGCTTTCATCTAGAGCAAAAATGCATAAAATTAGCTTATTAATATCTTATTATTATTTAATGAATGATAAGAATAATATGTTGGTTTATACCAAGAAACTAACTAATCATTACCAAGAAAACCCTTATTTAATAGAGTATTCAACAATTGGTTATATTTTTTCATTGGCTAGTTTAGTAAAGGCCTATATTCAAAACGAACAAAAGGGAAATGCATTAGAGGTTTTAAGCACCTTGGAGAGTGCTAAAAACAAGTATAGAATTCCTAATTCTCCAAAAACAGGTGCTAGATTGTTCTTTTATTCATTCAATATTAGATTGGAAATGTTTTTAAATGAAATAGCGTTTAAAAAATGTTTGGATTTTATAGATGAAAACAAAAAAGACTTTCAGAAGTTTAAAGGTCATATAGAAAAGTCTTTTTTGTACGAAAGTTATTTTTCTTTGGCTAAGCTTTATTTCTTCAATGGAGATTTTAAAAAAGCATTGCATTTTACAAATGCTATTATCAATGATGTTTCTTTTAAGATCAGAAATGATCTAAATTCTGCTATTAGATTGTTAAATCTATTAATTCAGTATGAGTTAAATAAAGATTTCACTATAGATTATTTAACCCAGAACACCTTAAATTATTTAAATAAAAGGAAAAGGTTGTATAAAGTAGAGGGGCTAATTATCAATTTTATAAAATCATTGAAAAAAGTAAAAAGTGAAGATGTTTTAAATAAAGATTTTTTGAAGTTGAGAGAAAGAATCAGAGAATACAAAAAGGATAGGTATGAGTTAAGTCCAATTTTGAGATTTGACTTTGAGTATTGGGTCTTGTCAAAAATTAAAAATACAAATGTTTCTGGCCTTTCTAAGAAAGATTTTGAATCTGTGTTAGCAATTAATCCAATTGTATAATAATGGTTTTTTTGGAATTCAGATTTATAGCTGCATCTTCGAATGAAGGTGCTGATAGAAATGGTCTAACGTTATTGGAAAATCCAAAATCTTCAGTTGGAATACCCATAATATTTCTATTGCAAATAGTATCTGAATTTAGGTCGTGAAAGATAGCCAATGCATATCTGCCATTTTTAAGGTTTTTGATCGTGTATTCTATTTCATTTGAAGTGACTTTAAAATAGAAAACTTTGTATTGTTTATCGACTTCAGGAAAAACTTCAGCATTGTTGTACAAGCCAATTTCAATGTGGCCGTCAACCTCCTTAATATTGGTTATTTTAACATGTAAATCTGAATACTGAGCAATTGTATTAAATTGTAAAAAAATGAAAATAAGTAGATTAAATTGCTTCATCTTGTAGCATAAATATTTACTAGGTCAGTTTCTTCTAATGCTTTCTCTTTGTCTTTTATGATGTTATTGAACCCTTTACTCTTTAATAATTTTTCAACTTTTAATACTCTTTCATCAATATCATGTACTTCCATAACTATCGATTGGATTTTCGGCCAGTGCTCTTCTTTTATGCCTTTTACAACTTCCCATTCATGTCCTTCGCAATCCATCTTTAATAAGTTAATGGTCTTGATGTCTTTTGATTCGATCACTTCAGATAAAGTGCACACCTTACAGTCTATTTTTTTTTCACCTTTTTTAAGATACCATGCTATTATTGGGATAACGAATCCAGGAATTAATTTTGACCACCAGAAAGAATCTGGTGAATTTTTTATGCTGCCTTTTACTGCATTTTTAAAAGCTTCTGGATTGTCTTCCCATAATTCTGGATTTGAGGTAGATAAAGCAGGGCTATTTGGAAAATAGGTAAAGCTAATGGTGTCTGATTGTGATCCTAATCCCATTTGATAAGCAAAAAAAGATTTATTATTACTTAGTTCGGTGTTTTTTAAGAGTACTTCATAGATCTGAGGAACCGGTTCAAAGCTATGGATATCAATGTTATTGTATGTTTGAGATGCTCTAACTCCAAATACTCCAATATTAGCACCAATATCAAAGATCACATCACCTTCTTGTAAGCTAATTCCATGGTTAAAATATCCTTTTATATGGTCATCTAAGACAATTGCTTCAGTAGATCTAAGACAATATAATGAAGTACCATCAGTTAATTTGATTTTTTTCATACTTTTAAAAGACTTTTTTTAGAGATGACTGCATTTAATTTTGTATTAATAACGATGATTATTTTATTGGCTTGTAATTTTATTGGCTTAGTATTGTCATTGATGCCTATTTATTTTAAAAGCCTTTTAAAATACCGTATCCAAGATAAAAAAATAAATTCAAAAGAGTTTTTTAAAAGACTTCCTTTAATAGGTATTAACATAATTACATTGGCTTTAGTATCTTCTGTTGGGTTGTATTTTATGTTTCCTCTATTTTTTGACCCTTCTTTAGAATTTAATAGTTTATTGGTTTTGAGTCAGTTGGTTTTCGTTCTTTTAATGGACGATCTGTTTTTTTACTTTCTGCACCGTTGGATGCATGAGAATAAAATGATATTAAAAGCTATTCACAGAATTCATCATAAAGCTACATCTCCACTTGCATTAGAATATTTATATGTTCATCCTTTTGAATGGATGATGGGGTATATAGGTCCATTTATTGGATTGTTGATCATAGGTTCATTTTTTGAATTAAGTTGCTGGACTTTCTGGATTTACATGCTCATAAGGAATTTACATGAGCTAGATATTCATTCTGGTTTTAAATCTTTATTTAGTCATTGGATTCCATTTTGGGGAGAATGTGAGCATCATGATAAGCATCACGAAAAATTGGATGGTAATTATGCCAGCACTTTTACCATATGGGACCGTGTTTTTGGAACTAAGATGAAAGATTGAATTTTCTATTTCCATAACAAAGTGATTTTGGACAGATTTAATATCATAAAACAAAGTAATTTGAATAAGGTTTTTTCAAGGGTTTTATTATTTGTTTTTATATTGAAATTTAATGTTCATTATAGCCAGCTAATTAATTTTGAGAAAATTGCTGAGTTTTCTAAAGATTCAATAAAGTCAATATGGGTAAAATCTAAGATTCCTAAATTTATTACTCCAGTAAAAAATGGTGTCACAATATATCATGTCAATTATTATACTAAGTGGATTGATGGTGAAAGAATAAAAGCATCTGGAAGGTATTATGTGCCAAAAACTGACAATGAATATCCCTTGGTTATATATAATCATGGAACAAGAATCAAAAAAGGCAGACCTAAATTACAAGGTGGGGAAAGTAAAATTTGTTTAATTTTTTGTACTGACGGATATGGAGTAATAAGTCCTGACTATATAGGGCTAGGAGAGGGGGAAAAAGAGCACCTTTATTGTCATATGGAAAGTGAGGCTGATGCAGGCATAGATTTTTTGTTTGCTATTAAAGAGCTAGATAGTATCCTTAATACAAAAAGAAGAGAGGAATTGTTTGTGACTGGATATTCTCAAGGTGGACATGCAGCTATGTCTATACATAAAAAAGTAGAGAGGGATTATTTAAATAAAATTAAGATAACTGCTTCTGCTCCTTTGTCTGGTCCTTATAATTTATCTGGTGTTCAAGGTGAATTAATGTTTAAAGAATATTCTCAACCCCATTATTTACCCTATCTTTTAAATGGTTTAAATACAGCTTATAATATTTGGTCAATTGATTCCTATTATAAAATATATAAAAGTCCATATGATTCTATTCTTCCAAAATTATTCGATGGAAATCATAAAGTAAAAACAATAAATAAAGCGTTGCCGAAAATTCCTGTTGATATTCTTAAGCCAGAATTGGTTTTTCAATATAAAAATCAACCAGACTTTATTATACATAAGCTTTTAAAAATAAATGATGTTAGTAATTGGAAACCCATTGCTCCAATTCAAATGTGTTATTGTGAGAATGATGAGCAAGTCCTTTATAATAATGCAATTGTTACAAGGGATAACATGCTTGCCTTAGGAGCTAAAAATGTTCGCGCTAAATCAGCTGGTAAAAAATTTGGTCATAATCAGTGCGCAGGATTTTCGGTGATATATACAAAATATTATTTTGATAGTTTTTTGAAAGGAAGTAAAAAAGGTAGGAAAGGACCATTAATAAAAAGGGCGCTTTTGGGTATTTATAAATTATTCATAAAGAAAAAGTAACCCAATATTACCCAATTCTTAATTTATCGATAAAATAAAATAATACATCATTATAATTCAGTAAATAGTCATAAATTTTAAAAGCTATGTCACTATTTGCCTTATATTGATCATTTATTTTATAAATTCAACAATGAATCGAAATTTTATTTTAGTATTTTTTATATTTTCTATATATCCTGTTTTATCTCAGGAAGTAATTGCTACACAAGGAGATACAAGATCTAATTCAGCTTGTATATTAAACTATACCATTGGAGAGGTGGTAACCAGTTTTGGAACAGATGGTTCTAATGATCTTACTCAGGGATTCCAGCAGGTGTTTTTTGAGATAACAAAAGTAGAAGATCATAAAATAGAAATGGATGTTACCATTTTTCCTAATCCTGCAGTTAATCAGGTTACCATTCAAATAAGTAATTATTCAAAAGATTGTAAATATTATTTGTACGATAGTTATGGCAAAGAATTACTTAAGGCAGATTTAAATACAAATGAAATTTTAATTCCTTTCAGTCATTTTTCTACAGGGACTTACTTCCTTGTCTTTAAAAATAAGCATCAAAATTTAAAATCATACAAGATTCAAAAATCTCATTAATTATGAAAAGATATCTACTCTTAATTATACCCCTTTTTTGTTTGTTAAATATAGGTTATACACAGTCACCACCTGAATCGTTTAAATATCAGTCTGTAGTTAGAGATGCGTCTGGTAACATGTTGCAGAATCAGATGGTTTCTTTTCAGTTTACTGTTATACAAGGTAATCTTCCTGGAACTCCTGTTTATCAAGAAACCTTTACAATTAGCACTAATTCTTATGGTTTAGTGAATCTAGATATTGGTAGAGGATTTGTTATAAGTGGTAATTTTTCTACCATTGATTGGAGTTTAGGTCCTTATTTTATTGAAACCGGATTAGATGTTACAGGTGGAACTAATTTTTCTATTATGTCCACCAATGAGTTAATGAGTGTTCCATATGCATTATATGCTAAAACTTCTGGTGGTGGTCCTCAGGGACCACCTGGTCCTCAAGGGACACAAGGACCTTCTGGTCAGGATGGAAATAACAGTATTATTAACCAGACTGTTCTTAATGTAGGTGATCCAAATTGTCCATTTGGTGGATTATTAATAGAAAGTGGTGTTGATGCAGATAACAACGGCCTGCTTTCTCCAAGTGAAGTTACTTCTTCAGGATATGCATGTAATGGTGATGATGCACAAGATGATCAAAATTTAACTGGTGCTAGTTTAACTGGTACTGTATTACAAATTGACATAGAAAATGGATCATCAGCTTTAGTTGATCTAGCGTTATTACAAGATGGAACAGGAACAGATGATCAAAACATACAATTATTAACATTTGATTCATTAACTAATAGTTTAACAATAGGAATTGAAAGTGGGAATACAGTATCTGTAGATATGACTGGTCAAGCTGGTCCGCAAGGACCACAAGGTCCTGATGGAAACCAAGGACCAGATGGAAACCAAGGCCCAGACGGAAACCAAGGTCCTGACGGAAACCAAGGACCGGATGGAAACCAAGGCCCAGACGGAAACCAAGGACCGGATGGAAATCAAGGATTACAAGGTCCAGATGGAAACCAAGGTCCAGATGGAAACCAAGGCCCTGATGGTAATCAAGGCCCAGACGGAAACCAAGGACCGGATGGAAATCAAGGATTACAAGGTCCAGATGGAAACCAAGGTCCAGATGGAAACCAAGGCCCTGATGGTAATCAAGGACCCGATGGTAATCAAGGACTACAAGGCCCTGACGGAAACCAAGGACCAGACGGAAACCAAGGACCGGATGGAAACCAAGGACCAGACGGAAACCAAGGACCTGATGGTAATCAAGGACTACAAGGCCCTGACGGAAACCAAGGTCCTGACGGAAACCAAGGCCCAGATGGAAATCAAGGACCCGATGGTAATCAAGGACTACAAGGCCCTGACGGAAACCAAGGTCCTGACGGAAACCAAGGACCAGACGGAAACCAAGGCCCTGATGGAAACCAAGGACCTGACGGAAACCAAGGACCAGATGGAAACCAAGGACCAGACGGAAACCAAGGACCGGATGGTAATCAAGGACTACAAGGCCCTGACGGAAACCAAGGTCCTGACGGAAACCAAGGCCCTGATGGTAATCAAGGACCCGATGGTAATCAAGGACTACAAGGCCCTGACGGAAACCAAGGACCAGACGGAAACCAAGGACCGGATGGAAACCAAGGACCGGATGGTAATCAAGGACTACAAGGCCCTGACGGAAACCAAGGTCCTGATGGTAATCAAGGACCGGATGGCAATCAAGGACCCGATGGAAACCAAGGACCTGATGGTAATCAAGGACTACAAGGCCCTGACGGAAACCAAGGACCAGACGGAAACCAAGGACCCGATGGAAATCAAGGATTACAAGGTCCAGATGGAAACCAAGGTCCAGATGGAAACCAAGGACCCGATGGTAATCAAGGACCTGACGGAAACCAAGGCCCTGATGGTAATCAAGGACCCGATGGTAATCAAGGACTACAAGGCCCTGACGGAAACCAAGGACCTGACGGAAACCAAGGACCAGATGGAAACCAAGGACCAGACGGAAACCAAGGACCGGATGGTAATCAAGGACTACAAGGCCCTGACGGAAACCAAGGTCCTGACGGAAACCAAGGCCCTGATGGTAATCAAGGACCCGATGGTAATCAAGGACTACAAGGCCCTGACGGAAACCAAGGACCGGATGGAAACCAAGGACCGGATGGTAATCAAGGACCTGACGGAAACCAAGGACCGGATGGAAACCAAGGACTACAAGGCCCAGACGGTAATCAAGGTCCTGACGGAAACCAAGGACCCGATGGTAATCAAGGACTACAAGGCCCAGATGGTAATCAAGGACCTGACGGAAACCAAGGACCGGATGGAAACCAAGGACTACAAGGCCCAGACGGTAATCAAGGACCTGACGGAAACCAAGGACCCGATGGTAATCAAGGACTACAAGGCCCAGATGGTAATCAAGGACCTGATGGAAACCAAGGACCCGATGGAAATCAAGGACTACAAGGCCCAGACGGAAACCAAGGACCGGATGGAAACCAAGGACCGGATGGAAACCAAGGACCTGATGGAAACCAAGGAATAGATGGTAATCAAGGCCCAGACGGAAATCAAGGACCAGATGGTAACCAAGGCCCAGATGGTAATCAAGGCCCTGATGGAAACCAAGGACCCGATGGTAATCAAGGACTACAAGGTCCTGATGGAAACCAAGGACCCGATGGTAATCAAGGACTACAAGGCCCAGACGGTAATCAAGGCCCTGATGGTAATCAAGGCCCTGATGGAAACCAAGGACCCGATGGAAATCAAGGACTACAAGGCCCAGATGGTAATCAAGGCCCTGATGGAAACCAAGGACCCGATGGAAATCAAGGACTACAAGGTCCTGACGGAAACCAAGGCCCTGATGGAAATCAAGGACCCGATGGAAATCAAGGACTACAAGGTCCTGACGGAAACCAAGGCCCTGACGGAAATCAAGGACCGGATGGCAACCAAGGTCTTGACGGAAACCAAGGAATAGATGGTAATCAAGGCCCAGATGGAAACCAAGGACCCGATGGTAGTCCTGGTGCAGATCTTCCTGGAACTTCAGGCCAGACTATTAGACATAATGGTACAGATTGGGTAGCTAATTCTACTTTATATAATGATGGAACAAATATTGGAATTGGTGATGCTACTCCAGATAATAAATTAGATGTTGAATTTGGTACTATTACAACTGGTGATCAAATAGTTGGAAGAACAAATTTTGTCCATGGGTCAGGAACTGGAACTGCAAACGTAACTTCATTTCAAGGAAGTGCAAGGACTAATTCATGGGGAGGTACAGCTAATTTAATTGGTTTACACGGCTTGGGAGAAAATGTTGCAAGTGGTGGTTCAATGACTTCAACTATTACAGGTGTAAGAGGTGAGTCTATTGGTTCTACTTTTGGTACCTCGACTTCTATTGGTGGTTTTTTTACTGCATCTGGTTCTGATATTAATTTTGCCTTACAAACTGATTTAGGTACAATTAGATTTGGTGATTTGTCAGGATCAGGAAATAGAATGGTAATTGCAGATTCAGATGGTGACCTTTCCACTCTAGCTTTACCAACAGATGATCAGAATTTAACTGGAGCTACTTTAACTGGTACAACATTACAAATTGATATTGAAGACGGATCATCGGCTAGTGTTAATTTAGCTTCATTACAAGACGGAACAGGAACAGATAATCAAACATTATCCTTAAACTCATTAAATCAATTATCAATAAGCGGAGGTAATTCAGTAGATTTATCATCACTTAATGATGAAGATTGGACTGTCGGAACAGGTGTTGTTTATAATACAACTGATGCAATTGGCATAGGAACTACAGCACCGGTTTTAGATTTTTCTTTAGGTCAAGATAAAGTATTATCTCTTGGGGGTAATGCTACAAACGATGCAACTGCAGGTTCTATCTATTTTCTTGAAGATGCAGATATTTTTGGTAGCGAAACTAGTTTTTGTGGTTTTAGCATATCTCATGACGGTGACGATAACGCTTTATTTATTTATGCAGGATGTAATACTCCAAATCAAATCGCAAAATTTGATAGAACAAATGGACTTACCTTGTCTACTGGTGCATCTGTCAATGAGTTTTCTATTGATGGAACATTGGCTGGTAACAGCGATTTCGTAGTTCCTACTGAAAAAGCTGTTAAAACATATGTGGATGCACTCAATAATTCAGATAATCTTGGTGATCATACGGCTACTCAAAACATAGAATTAAATGATAATTACTTAAGTAATGATGGGGGTAGTGAAGGAATGAAAATTGATGATTCTGGAAATGCTTATTTTTATGATCATGTAGCAGCTCCTGTAGATGGATGGAATTATGGAACCAATAAGACTGTACAAACAATAACTCCAGCAGATTTAAAACAACGAGATGAATCTGTATATTTAGTAGGATGGAGTTTTAGTACAGGAACTACTACTGGATCTTCCTATTTCACATATCGTAACGAATGTTATGTTGCTTATCCGATACCTTATGGTTATACACCATCAAGAATATATTTAAATTTTGCAGGAGATGGTCCACAACACGGATTTACGGTTTGGGCGTCCCCTGTAAATGCAAATTTAACAGCATTTAACTTAATCAATACAAGTAGTAATACAACAGGTTGGTATAATCTTTCTTTATCTTCTAGTGCTACCCTTGCAGCTGGTTATTATATATGGATAAAAATGGACGAAGGAGGTCTGGGAGATTTTAAATTTTCAGGAGGTATGATAGAATATACTAGAAATGGATGGTGATAATTTAACCTTAGTATATTATTGATTAATCCTTAATCAATGTAATGGCTTTTTCATTCTCTATACTCATCGAAGGTGTGCCCTTATTTTCAGTAATGATACCTTTAACACAGATTTTTTTACCCATTAAATATTCATGAGGAAGGTAGCTGAAGTTACTAGAGTTACTTTCCCATATTGTAATGGAAAAAATCTGCTTTGGAAATGATTTATCCAGGTTAATAAATATATGTCCGTTTTTAGAAAGATGAGTGCTGACTACTGTGCCGCAAATTTCAACTTTTTTACCCATGTCTATAAATTGTCTGGCCTGTATGGTATTATAGCATCCTTTTGGAAGCTCATTTTCTGCTATTGGAGGAAAATCATTTTTTCTTTTTTCAGGAAGCCAGTCTTTAATATTTAATTGACTTTCTAGTCTATTTTCAAGCTCATCATCCAATTGATGTAAAAAGTCGATAGTTGTAATCTTTTCAATTTCATCGATACTGGTAGCATAGTATTCTACAGGATAGATTAATTCTTCATGTGGCATTAGGTAACCTATGGCTAATTCGTTTTTTAGATCCACAACGATCTTATAGAATTGTTCAGGAATACTTAAACCATTAATGCTTCTTTTTATTTTGGGAAGATCCTCCTTAAGGACAGGTCCTGTAAATACAAAAACAGCTTGATTGTTCTCATAAACATAAGACCTTACCATGTCTTCAAGATTTGCCCACCCTTTCCTGTTGAAGTCTGCTATTTGTGGAGACATGTTCGAATAAAAATAGGATTCAGATAATGCTTTTTTAGACCAACGAAAATCTGCTGAAGGGGCAAGGTGACCTCTGTCGTATCCAAATCCATCGTAATGGTATTTTTTATTATGATCTTTCGTGTTTTCTTTTAATTTCTTTAAGAAATAATCTTTTTCTTCGGCAGTTCCGGTTTTAATAAGCGTATCAATTCTAAAATCATTGGTTCTTCCTACTTTGCCGTCAATGATGTTGGTAGATATCATATGTGCTACCCACTTGGCTTGCTCATGTTCTTCACTGTAAACCAGGTACATGGCTTTGTGCTGGATGAGTGTTTCATTACTTTTGATTGCTGGTAAAACTTTGCTTTTTATTTGATCACGTATATCTTTCAGTTCTAGTTCTTCCAGTATTGCTTTTAAGCTGTCTTTTTTTTGATCCAATAAATCGATATCCTTTTTAATCTTTTGGACATTCAGAGTTTCCTCTTGAGAATAAATATTATTTAAGCATAATATTATGAATAGATATTTTACAATTAATTGTGTCATTTAACAATCTCTTTAATGATTTTACTACTAATCTTATCAGGTAAATGTTTTCCTGTATTTTCATTCATTTGCATATTAGATAGAATAACTAATCCAATTTTATCTTTATCAGAAATAAAAGTAAAAGAGCTATATCCTCCAGTTGCACCATTGTGCCAATGAATTAAATCCTCCTCTTTTTTTACACATCCCCAACCCATAGCCTGCATACTATAGTCACCTTTATAGGTTATTTCTTTTTGAAGGTCAAATACCTCATTTTGCTGAAAATTAGCCAATAAAAACTTGGTCATGTCCTTAACAGAAGAAAATATTCCACCGCATGGTGAAAGTATATTAAACTCCCAATTTGATGTTGTTTTTCCAGAAGTATCCAGGCCTTTTATTATGTTTAAAGAAATATTTTTTAAGATACTTGTAGAGTTTTCCATTTCTAGTGGTAAAAATATTTTTTCTTGCAATAACCTTTCATAGCTTTTGTTGTAAATTTTTGTTAGAGTATATCCTAGTAATCCTGCACCAAGATTGGAATATAATTTTTTAGATCCAGGTTCAAATAAAAGCGCATTATCATATTTTAGATAACCTATTAAAAGTCCTTCTGTATATCCTGCATAAGGATTAAAGGGGTCAAAGTTATTTTGATATAAAATATTACCAGGTATTCTTAAAAGTCCAGAAGTATGATTGGAAAGCATTAATAGATTGATCTTTTTTCCATCTTTTATTTTAAATGAAAGGTATTTATTGATAGAAGTCTCTTTTTTAACTTTCCCCTCTATTAAGGCATGCGCAAGAAGGGTAGAAGTAAACACTTTGGAAATAGAACCTATTTCAAAAATAGAATCTGTATTGTTTTTTACAATTAGCTCATTGTTTTGCTTAATGTATCCAAGATAGAAAACAGAATCATTTTTAATAAAAGCCATTGAAAGCTGAGCCTGCTCGGGCATTTCTTCTATCTGGTCAAAAATTATCTTTTTAATGGATGGGTCAATCAGCTCATCCGCTAATTCAGGTTGTATATAAGTTTGGGAAATAGTATAATGCTGGAAAAGACATAAAATAAAAACAATGGATACTCTACTTTTTATATAGTTAAAAATAACAGGCATATTTTTTATAAATTTAACGTCTTTAAAAATACAGAATAAGATATCACATGAATATTAAATTATGAAAAACTTATTGCTACTCTGTTTGTTATTTATTTGTTTTTCTGTGAATTCTCAGTCCTTACAATGGTCAGTATTTACAGATTCCGTACCAACTTTGTCATCTCCTAGAGCAGCTGACCTAAATAACGATGGTATTTTAGATATTGTACTTGGGGCAGGTACCGATTCTACCTATAGTAATTATGGAATTATGGCTTTTGACGGTGTTACGGGTAATAATTTATGGACGCTACCAGCTACTGATGAAGTTTTTGGGAGTGCTATTTTTAATGATGTGAATGCAGATAATATTCCAGATGTTTTTATAGGTGGAAGAAATGCGCAATACTACGCTATTGATGGATCAAATGGAAATATACTTTGGGAAGCTTTTCCTCAAGGTACTGGTTTAAATCCAGTAGATAGTGGTTTGTATAATTTTTATAATGGTCAAATCATCCCAGATCAGAACGGAGACCTTATTAATGATGTGTTGGTAGCAAATGGAGGAGATCATAATGCCAATCCTTGGGACCCAAGACCTCCAGGTCATTTAATGGTATTGGATGGCACTAATGGGAATGTTCTTGCAAAAGCAGTTATGCCAGATAGTAATGAGACTTATTGTTCACCAATAGTTGCTGATCTTAAGAATAATGGAGTTTTATATGTTATTTATGGAACTGGAGGTGAGCATCATGGTGGTTCAATTTGGGTTGCAGATCTAGCCAATGGGTTAATGAACAATGATCTGACAGGTTCTTTAGCATTGGCTACGCATCCGTCAAAAGGATTCATTGCTCCTGCATCAGTAGGTGATTTTTCAGGTGCTGGATACCTAGATATTATTGTCCAATCATTTGCTGGTACTATTTATCGTTTCGATGGAAGTAATTTTTCCCAGAAATGGTCGGTTACTATTCCTAACACTGAGTCAAGCGCTGCTCCAGTAATAGGAAATTTCCATGGGGGTGATCTAATGCCAGATGTTTTTGCTGTTGCTTATAAAGGGACAGCGCCAACTTATTTTGATTTTTATCAGGTGATGATTAATGGAACTACTGGAAACATTGAATGGATAGATAGTATTGGTGACATGCACTATGCATCAGCTAATGCATTTGATGCGAATGATGATGGAAGGGATGAAGTGTTAGTTTCTTTAAATAATAATATTGGTCATTTTGAACATGAATTAGTTTTGATCGATTTTCAAAACGATCAGGTGACGTCCTATTTTCAATCTAATGGAGGAGCTAATATTGCAAGTACTCCATATGTAGGTGATTTAGATAACAACAATAAATTAGATATAGTATATACATATAGAGCAGATAGTATTAATCCTGGGGCGTGGAATGGCATGTACACAGAGCAGGTTCAAACATCGATGTGGATTCCTATTTCAGGAATTGCTTGGGGTGGGTATATGGGAACTCATTACGATGGTCATTATAATTTTACTAGTACAGATTGTGGAACAGGTAGTATCATCAGCTCGTTAAATATTACCAATCCAAGCTGTAATGGGTTTTCTGATGGAATTGTTTCTGTAAATACACTCAATGGAACACCACCATTTACTTATCTATGGTCCGATGGCTCTGTAAATGACAGTTTAATAAATGTTCCTGCAGGTACCTATAAAGTAATTGTAAGCGATGCAGCAGGTTGTTATGAAATAAGGTCGGTAACTCTTAATGATCCTTATGTGATAAGTTTTGGAGCTATTCAACATAATTTATGTGAGGGAGACTCCATAGGAATGGCCACTTTAAGTAGCTCAGGTTGTCCTTGTATGTTCAGTACTTGTACTTATTTATGGGAGAATGGTGATAGTACTAAAAACACTTCTGGCTTAAGTGCCGGATATTGGAGCGTTGTTATCACACACATGGATGGTTGTGTAGTTGTTGATTCAGTAGAGATCTTTGATGGAATACCTGTAATTGATAGTAGCTGGGTTATTCACCCCAATTGTTACAATATTAATGATGGTAGTATTCAATTGTTTCCAAACGACACTGTTTTCACTGCCTTTGATTGGAGTACTGGAGATAATGGCTCTTCCATTGTTAATCTTTCTCCAGGAAACTATGCTGTTGCTGTAGATAATTTAAATTGTTATGATTCATTGTATTTTACCATAGAACCTGCAGATAGTATTTTTATTTCTGCATCCCATTCAAATGTCCTTTGCTATGGTAATGCAGATGGAACAATTACCTTAAATGCTCTAGGTGGTACACCAGGATATAGTTATATGATAAATGGTGTTGGAAATATGGTAAATACTTTTAGTTCTCTTGTGCCTGGGAATTATGCTGTTCATGTTGTCGATTCTCTTGGTTGCATTTCAGATACAATAGATATTTTAATTACCGAGCCTTCAGAATTAAATGGTGTATCAAATTCATCGCCAGAAACTGATAATGGTTGGAACGATGGAACAGCTACAATTACTCCTTCTGGGGGAATGTCTCCTTATAATTATCTATGGAATGATCCATCATCACAAACAAATTCAACTGCAACAGGTCTTAGTACAGGTGATTATATAGTAATGGTAACAGATGATAATGGGTGTATATTTTCAGATACTGTTAATGTTGGATCAACTACTTTTATCGATGATAATGGAAATGAAATTTATATTAAAGTATACCCAAATCCTATTATAGAAAATGTAACTATTGAGACTAATTTTACCAAAGAATATCATCTAAGTCTTTATGATCTATCTGGTAAATTGATTGAAAAGATAGAGGGTTTGAAGGGAGTTTCTGAAATACAAAGAAAGTTATTGCCTTCGGGAATGTATATGTTGTCAGTGGAATTGGATGACAATCAGTTTAATTATCCAGTAATCATTGAATAATCTTTTCAATTATTTAAATGAAGCTAATTATTGAATTAAAATTCTTGTCCAAATTTTTTGGTTTTCCTTTACTATTTGTGCTAATTGTTTCTTGCAGTGAAAATACTGTCAAAGTAAATAATCAATTAAACTTAGGTCTTGTTGCTGATTCCTGTATGGTTGTATCTGCACATCCATTAGCTAGTAAGGTGGGGGTAGATATTATGAAAAAGGGAGGTAATGCAATAGATGCAGCAATTGCTGTTCAATTTGCTTTAGCGGTTGTGCATCCTAGTGCAGGAAATATTGGGGGAGGAGGGTTTATGGTATTACGTCTCAATAATGGAGATATTAATACTCTTGACTTTAGAGAAACTGCTCCTTTGTCTGCACACAGAGATCTGTATTTAGACTCAGCAGGAGAGGTAATAGAAGGACTTAGCTTGGATGGTCATTTAGCAGCTGGTGTGCCAGGAACGGTAGATGGAATGTGGGAAGCTTACAATAAATATGGTACTTTAACTTGGAAAGAATTAATTCAGCCTTCAATAGATCTTGCTTTAAATGGATTTGTGCTTACACAATTGGAAGCTGATGGGTTGAATTATTATGTTGAACAGAAGTCATTATATAATTCTGTAGATCCATTATATATATCAGCTAAAAAATGGAAAAAAGGCGATTCACTGTTTCTAAAAGATCTTGCACTTACATTACAATTGATTAGGGATAAAAAAAGAGATGGTTTTTATAGTGGAGAGGTTGCAGATAAGATTGTAAATGAGATGAATAGAGCTGGAGGGATTATTTCCTATGAAGATTTGAGTTCATATAAAAGTGAATGGAGAAAGCCGATCACAGGTAATTATAAAGATTATAAGCTGATATCTATGTCGCCACCTTCTAGTGGAGGTATCTGCTTATTTCAAATGCTTAAGATGATTGAGCCTTATCCGCTAAAAGATTGGGGATTTCACTCTGTTAAGTCAATTCATTTAATGACTGAAGTAGAGAGAAGGTCATTTGCAGATCGAGCAGAATATTTAGGAGATCCTGATTTTGTAAAGATTTCAAATGGGTTATTGGATAGTTTGTATTTGCTGAATAAAATGAAAAATTTTAAGGCCAAAGAAGCAAGCTTAAGTGCATCAATCTTTCCTGGAGACCCATTGCCATATGAGAGCAATGAAACCACTCACTTTTCTATAATAGACCCTTATGGAAGCGCAGTTTCTATTACTACAACTTTAAATGCTTCTTATGGATCTGGAGTAATGGTCGCAGGAGCAGGATTTTTATTGAACAACGAAATGGATGATTTTAGCGCTAAGCCTGGCTCTCCTAATCTATATGGGTTAGTTGGAGGTGAAGCCAATGCAATACAGCCTCAAAAAAGGATGTTAAGCTCAATGACCCCTACCATTATTGAAAAGGATGATGAATTATTTATGGTTGTAGGAACTCCTGGTGGCTCTACAATCATTACTGGAGTTTTTCAAACCATTGTTAATGTGATTGAATTTGGTCTTTCCATGCAACAAGCAGTTGCTGAAGGGAGGTTCCATCATCAATGGTTGCCAGATCATATTAAAATTGAAAAGGATCGATTCAATAAAGAAAATATGGAATCTTTAATTAAAATAGGTCATCAATTCAAAGAAGTTAATTCTATGAATAGGATAGATGCAATTTTGGTTTTGCCTGACGGTAAGTATGAGGGAGGTGCAGACCCTAGAGGAGATGATAAAGCAATTGGATTTTGATTAAACCCATTAAAATAGCACTATGGTCAGGACCTAGAAATATTTCTACTGCTATGATGTATTCTTTTGGAAATAGAGCTGATACATCGATAGTTGATGAACCATTATTTGGCTATTTTTTGAAACAAACTGGGGTTTGGAGGCCATCTAGAGAAGAAGTTTTAGCAACAATGGAAACAGATGCCTCAGCTATTATTAAAAAATTAAGTAATCCTAATATCAATTCAGGAATATATTTTATGAAACACATAGCCAATCATTTAATTGATCTTGATTTGTCTTTTTTAAAAGATTTTAGAAATGTTATTTTAACTAGGGATCCTAAAAAGGTGTTGTTGTCCTACGAAGCATATGTGAAATCTCCTACAATACTAGATTTAGCTTATGAGATTCAATTAGACCTTATCAACTATTTAAAGAAAAATAATTTGCATTGCATTGTTTTGGATGCAGATCAAGTACTTAAGGACTCTGAAAGAGAGCTTAAAAAATTATGCATTGAGCTTTCTATTCCATTTGATCAAAAGATGCTATCATGGGAGCCAGGACCTAGAAAAGAAGATGGTGTATGGGCCAAGTACTGGTACCATAATGTGCATAAAAGCAGAGGTTTTAAAAAAGGAACCAAAGAAGAAGCTGATTTGTCATCAAATTTGGAGCAGCTATATAGTAAAAGTTTAAAGATTTATAATAAAATATTAAAGCATTAAGATGGCTAAATACAATCAACCTGACCCTAGGAATGAGGGCACTTATATTCATGTAAATGGAGAATTATTAAAAAGAGAAGAAGCTAAAATTTCTGTATTGGATAGCTTAGTACAAGGAGGAGATGGAGTATGGGAAGGACTAAGAGTTTATGATGGAAAGATCTTTCAATTCGAAGAGCATTTAGATAGATTATTTGCATCGGCCAAAGCAATGAGCTTTAAAAATATACCCTCTGAAGAAGAAGTTAAAAATGCTGTTTTTGATTGTTTAAAAGCAAACAAGATGATTGACGGAGTACACATCAGATTAACTTTATCTAGAGGGCTGAAAACTACTTCTGGGATGAATCCAGAGCTTAATGTTTTTGGATGCACTTTAATTGTTTTACCTGAATATAAACCTCCAGTATATGGAAATGAAGGTATTAAATTGATTACTTCCTCTATTAGGAGAAATACGCCAGCGTGTTTAGATTCTAAAATTCATCATAATAACTTGATTAATAATATCCTTGCCAAGATAGAAGCAAACCTGGCTGGAGTGGATGATGCATTAATGCTTGATCTTGATGGTTTTGTATCAGAAACCAATGCAACTAATATTTTTTATATAAAGAATAAAATACTAATGACTCCATTCCCAGATAGTTGTTTGCCAGGAATAACTAGAAAGCTAGTGATGGATATTGCCAATGACTTAAAAATTAAAAATCATGAAAAAAGATGTTCTTTGGTTGAGTTTTACACTGCAGAGGAAGTATTTACAACTGGAACTATGGGTGAGCTTTCATATGTATGTGATATTGATGGTAGAGAAATTGGAAAGGGAGCAAAGGGAGAGATTACTAAGTTATTAGAAAAAGAATATTTAAAAAGAACTAAAAGTTCTGGTGTCAGAATAAGTTAAAAAGGATTTATAGTTTAAAGCTCATCCAAATACAATCGTCAATTTGTTTTTCCTTTCCTTTATACTGGTTAAATAATTGATCGATATGACATTTTTTATCTTTAAAGAGCTTGCCTTCTGTTATCCATTGATAGAGAACTTTTCTTTTTAATTTTTTAAAATTTTCACCTCCAAATTGATCAATAATCCCATCCGAGAACATAGCGATATATTTATTCTTAGAATTAAAGGTGCCGTATTTGATGTTTTTACTAAACTCTTTTGTTTTAGCTAGTTTTGAATTAGGGTCATTATAGGGTTTGTAGATCTCATTTTTTGTGGGATCATAAACAATAAGATTATTATTGTTAGATGCAAATTCAACATCTTTGTTTTTTAGGTCTACTTTTAAAAAACTGAGATCTGATGTGGCAAAACTTTCAAACCCTGATCCTAAAAACCCGCTATTAAGAATCCTTTTTTCGAGAGACATAAATAAAACATTTAATCCTTTTTTGTCGTTTTCTGTTGTTATCATATCTCTAATAGCATAAAGAAAAAACATGGTTAAGAAAGCGCCACCAACACCATGCCCTACACAATCACCTACGGCTATAAATGCTTTTGTTTGATCACTATTTGTTAATAGTACATAAAAGTCGCCAGAAACTTTATGTTGAGGTCGATACAATAAATGGTATTCTTTAAAAGGAACTAAATACCTTTTTGGTGTGGTAAGAAGATTTGATTGAATGATCCTAGCGTTGTCGAGGTTTTCTTCAATTTCTTTATTAATATCGGTTAACTCTTTTGTCCTTTGATTAACTAATTCTTCAAGATGAGTTTGGTGGTCAATTAATTCTTTATTGTATTTTACCTGCATTAGTTTCGTTGCAGTCATGGATGCTATAGTAGTTAGAATCTCTATATGATCTTTTGGAAAGTAATTTTTTTTTGAATGCTCAGAATCTATGACACCTATAACTTTGGAGTTATGTATTATAGGAATAGTTATTTCAGACAGTCTATGGATGTCATCAGTAATATATCGTTTGTCTTTAGAAGTGTCAGGAATTAATTCAGCAACTCCTGATTTAGCAACACCTCCAACAATTCCATCACCTATTTTAATTTTAATCGGACCAAGTATTAATCGTTTTTTTGGGTTTTTATTACCTAATGCAGCAGCTTGATATAAGTAATTAGGGTTGTCTTTGTCTAATAAATAGATGATGCAATCTTCATATTCTAAGTGAATAATGGCATTTTCACAAACAGACCAGGCAACATCTTCAATGGTGTTGCTTTCCTGAATTAAAATTGAGAAATGATTGACGATTTCCAGGTTTTTTATTAACTTAAAATTAGCCTTAGCTTCTTCTTTAAGCTGTTTTTCTTTATAGTATAGACCTAAGGCTTCATTGACAGTTATTTGTAAATCGTTTTTCTCCCATGGTTTTTGCATATACCTGAAAAGCTCTACATTTTCAATGGCCATTTTAATGCCTTCGAGGTCAGCTTGGCCAGTTAATAATATTTTTTTGGTTTCAGGGAAGTCTTTATTTAAATAGATAAGCATTTCAGATCCATTCATTTCTCCCATTTGATAATCAGTAATGATCAATGGAAAAACTGAATTTGGATCAGAGTTTCTTATTTCATTAATTATTTCAATAGCTTCTTCAGCAGATTCTGCAGTAGTTATAAGATAATTTGACTTTACAAAACTGTTTATTTGCATAGTTAATGATGATATTACTAACTTATCATCATCCACAATAACTATATGTTTATTGATATTGCCCAACTATATAATTATCTAGGTATATGTTTTTATTATTTTAATCAATTGTTCTTCAGACCAAGGTTTGAGGATCACTTCATTTAATAAACCAGAATTAAGTAATTCATTTATGACGGTAGAATTTGCCTGCCCTGTTAGCATGACAACATTTATTTTAGGGTATTTATTTTTCACGATTTTAATCAATTCTTCGCCATCCATTTTAGGTATTAAATAATCAGAAATAATAAGAAGAAGTTCTATGTTATCATTTATAAGTTCGTCAACAATTTCTAATGCTTCAATTCCACTTTCAGCAAATTCTAATAAAAATTCATTTTGAAAATGTTTAGTAAGCTGGAACTTCAAGCTTTCTAAAATTATTCTCTCGTCATCTACACTTAAAATTGCTTTTTTCATTATTTAAAAATTATTGTAAAACAAGTATTGTTGTTATCAGATTTTACTTTTATTGATGCTCTGTGGTCTTTAATGATCCTAGTAACTATAGATAGCCCCATTCCAGTACCTTCTTTTCTTTTTTTTGTAGTAAAAAATGGTTCAAATATTTTATCTAGTTCTTTTTCTTTAATGATTGGACCGTTATTGATGAAATGAATATATTTTTGATCATCTATAAATTCGGATTTGATTTCTAGAGTCCCATTGTTTTTCATTGCCTGGATAGCATTTTTGATCAAATTAGTCCATACTTGATTCAGTCTCATTAATGAGCCTTTTATATGAAAGTCTTTATCAATATTTATTTCAACATCTACTCCTTTTTTAATTTCGTTATTAAACAATGTAAGTACATTGTTAATAGACTCTAATAAGTTGATGTCTGAAATTTCATAACTATCATCTCTATATACATAGTCTTTTAATGTTTTAATAACATTAGATGATTTTTCTACAGCAGATAAAATAGTGTCTATGGATTTTCTAATTTGTGTGATGCTATTAACAACATTTAAGAATTCATTTGGGTTTTTGTCGTTTAGAATCTTAGAGATTATTTCTCTGTCATTATAAGAGATTTGAGCATTTGTTAAAATTTTAGCTACTATGTAATTATTGAATTTATCTAAATAATTCTCTTGTAAAAATTGTTGTAGGTCTTTGCTTCTTTTTCTTTCTTCTCTACTGGAAATAAAGGTGTCGAATTCTTTTCTTGTGGCCAATTCACATGCATAATACACATGCTCTTTATCAAGATTCATCATATCTTCTTTAAAGAATTTTTCTAATGTAGAACGAATGTTTTCTGATGAAGCTTGAATAGCTCCGAGAGGTGTGTTGAGGTCATGGGCAACCCCAGCTGATAATTCTCCTAGTGTCACTAATTTGTCCTGCTGAAAAACTTCACTTTGAAGTTTTTTATTAACTTCAATACCTTCAGCTACTTTAGATTCCAGATTTTCATTCAGTTTAACTAAAGTGTCTTTAACTATTTCTAATTCTTTCTCTCTTTTTTGGATTTCATTTTTAGAATTTGTAATATCTACTGCATAAACATTGATATATTCTCTTTTCGGGACTTTAACATAGGAAACAGAGAAAGTTTTATCGTTAAATTCCAATAATCTCTGAATGGGTTTATTTGATGAATGTGTAATATTTAGTAAGAAGTTGTAATTTTCCTTAATTTCATCTCCTATGTTTAAGTTATATGGTTGAAGTAGATTTTCAGTTGCTGAATCATTAGCAAATAGGATAACACCTTCTAAAGAAATTCTTAAAACTGGATGAGGGTTTTCTGATGGGAATCTAGATATATTTTCAATTTCTTTAAAAGCATTTTCAAGGTTTTTGTTTTTTCCTTTTACGTTTTCAATTAACTGGTAAGCCTCAGACATTCCTCTTTTGTTACTTTCTATAAGAAATAGGTATTCCGCCATCACAGTTGTTTCTGAAAAGTCATTTAAATTTAAATTAGAATTACTTAGTGGATATTTAGAATTAATAATAGGAATACCAGTTATAAAAATTGCTTTTTCTCTTTTATAAACATGATTACTGGCTTTGATCTGAATATCAGAATCAATGAAAGTGTATTTAATTAATGTGTTATTATTTAAATCTTTTACCTTTTCAAATGATGATGGATTAATAAACTTAATTACATTTTCTATATGCTGATTTTCAACATTATTCTTGGCCATTTTGTTGATGCCACTTCCGGCACTTAATATGGTGCCATTGAAATCGATAATAAGTAAAAAAGGCATTAAAGAGTCCTTTAGAACATCGATATGCTTAAGTTTGTTGTCCAAGATTTTAATTGTTTGTCTTTGATTACCAATTAATATTGAAGACATCTTTTCCTGCATCAGCCCTTAATGTAATATGCTTTATTTCACATTTATCCCCAAACCTAATGCCTAGTCCCCTTAATAAGCCAACTACCATTGGTGCTAAACCTTCACGATCAGATTCATAAGTTAAATTAACTTCATTTTCACTAATTTCTTCAACAGAGAATTTGGGGGGTTGAAGGTTAGGCATTATGTGGGTTATTCTTTCATGAAGCATGTTTAAGTTTCCAAGGAAATCTTTTAGTGTTGATCCTGAAAGAGCTAACATCTCTCCATAACCTTCTTCAGCAGTATAAAGAATCCAATATTCACCAAAAGCTTCTAACACATCACCAGGTTTTAATTTAAGTGTTTCAGATGCAGCGCCCACTAGATCATAAGTAAGCTGATCAGGATATGACTGCATACTGATAAAGAAATCATCCTCAAATCCTACTTTGTTTTTAATTGCTATCCATTTGTCTTCTCCAAACTTTGATGTTACAAGGTCTTGGATCGCTTTATTTACCATTCCGTACATAATCTATTTTAATTTTTTTGTATTTAAATTAAGATACTAAAAAATAATTCATTTTTCATAAAATATTTCTAACCAATAAATAACATTGAAATTAACTATTAATAAAATTATTAATCTTAAAATATTATTCTAAATAAAAAATAAAGTATTTGATTGTAATATTGAATTAATTGACCTTAATATTTTATATAAGTTAATATATGGCTTTTATAGTATAAAACAAAAAAAAAGCCATCATCAGATGGCTTTTAAAAAAGGGTTATTAAAATTATTTAATAAGAATTTTTTTCAGAATTCTTGTTTTAGTGTTGTTGATAGATAAACTATAGATACCTGCTGGTAAATCAAATTCGTAATTAAATTTAGATTGATTAGCAATGAATGTATTATTGTTAAATACAATTTTACCTGATAAATCCATTAGTTGAATATCGTAGTATCCAGATTCAATATTATTGAATAGGACACTGAAATCACCATTTGAAGGGTTTGGATATAATTCTAAATCACCAAAATTTGATTCTTCAACTCCAACACCTGTTACATCAACTAGCATAATATCGTCAATGAAATACTCTGCATTTTCGGTTGCTGTACTTGAACCTCCATATGCAAAGAAATTAATGCTTCCGAAAGCAGCGTTTGTGCCAGTTCCTGCAGATCCTGAAGAAAATGTATAGGTATGTTCTAATGTTCCGTTAATGTATACATCGCCTTGGTCCATATCAAGGTCAATTACTACTTTAACATCTGTCCAGGCTCCTGGTGTATAAGAGGCTGATCCAGGAGTGCTTCCACCTAAAATTTCTACAGCTCCTGCTGAGCTGAAGAAAACATCTAATTTCCAAGCAACTCCAATACTTGTCGATTCTTGAATATTAAAATATCCCCCTCTACCTTGGCTTACCATGAATTTCATTGAATATTCATATTTTCCAGATGTGTAAGTGTTTGGGAATACTAAAACTACATCAGTAGGTCCTGCATTACCCATTATATGAACTGAATTACTAGGGCTGCTAGAAACTGTATCGGTTATTAAAGCATCCTCAGCAGTTCCAGGTGCATTTGACCATGTGGTGAAATTAGCAGATTCATTTCCTATGTAATTTCCGGCTGTATAGCCATCGAAGTTTTCATCGACAATGGTGGTTTGAGAAAAAGCCAGCATTGGGAGAAAAGCTCCTAATAAAAGTAGATTTTTTTTCATGATAATTTGGTTTTTGTTTTAAGCTATAAATGTAATGTAAAATTCTAATATAGAATATTCTAAGAGGTTAAAATTTGAATTAGAAATATCACAAATAATGTTGATTTTAAAAAAGTCATTGTTCTATTTTAAATCTTCTTTAATTTGCAGAAAAATAATAATTTAAAATTGAAAATCCCTTTTTACGAAATAGCTAAACAATGTAATGTTTCTGTAAAACAAGCAACTAATGTTGCGACATTACTAACTAATGGGGCTACAGTTCCTTTTATTGCAAGGTATCGGAAAGAAATTTCAGAAAATCTAGATGAAGTAATAATTGAAGATATAAGACTTAAGTTATTGAAAATAAAATATTTAGTTGATAGGAAAAAGTGGATATTAAAACAATTAAAAGATATTGATGCTGTTCATGAATCTATTATAATAGCTATAAATAATAGCTGGGATTCTAATGAAATTGAAGACATTTATTTGCCATTTAAAAAGACAAAAGAAAGTAAAGCTGACATTGCTATAAATGCGGGTTTAGATCAATTAGCCAATTTTATTTTAAATGATAATGAAGAAATATCAGTTACTCTTGTTAAGTCAAGTATAACTGATGTTTATTCAACTAATGAAAAGGTGATTGAGGGTGTAATTCATATTCTTTCAAAATGGATTTCAGAAAAAAAAGAAATTAGAAATCAATTAAGAAAATTAATTTGGGATAAGGGAATTATTAAATCAACAAAAAGAAAATCATTAGACCCTAAAAAAGAAATAGAAAAATTCAATGACTATTTTTTATATGAGGAGCCTGCTAATAAAATAAAATCCCATAGATTTCTAGCAATAAAAAGGGGTGAAGCAGATAAAATACTTAGTGTCCAAATTAAAATTGAAAAACAAAATGCTTTAAAAGTTATAAAATCATTATTTATTCAATTAAAACATAATAATGAGTTTCTAGATAAGGCAGTAGAATACGCATGGACCAAACACCTTAAACCATCTTTAGAAAATGAATTGATTAAAAAATTAAAAGAAAAAAGTGATGAACAAGCAATTACTATTTTTTCAGAAAATTTAAAACAATTATTACTACAGCCACCAGTTCATCAGAAACGTATTTTAGCGATAGACCCTGGCTATAGGTCAGGATGTAAAATGGTTTGTCTAACAGCTCAAGGGGAGCTTTTGAACAATGAAACTATATATCCTCATGCTCCTCAGAAAGAACAAGGAATTGCAAAGAAAAAAATTGCAGGTTTGGTTGAGCAATATAAGTTGGATGCAATAGCAATCGGAAATGGCACAGCTTCAAGAGAAACTGAAAGGTTGATCAAGAGTATTCGATTTAATAGAAAAGTGAATGTGTATATTGTTAATGAAGCAGGTGCGTCTGTATATTCAGCATCTAAAGTAGCCAGAAAGGAATTTCCTGAATATGATGTGACAGTTAGAGGAGCTGTTTCTATAGGCCGAAGGTTGATCGATCCACTTTCGGAATTAGTAAAAATAGAACCCCAAAGTATTGGGGTGGGTCAATATCAACATGACGTAGATCAAAAATCACTTAAAGAGAAATTAGATAAGACTGTAATAAATGTTGTTAATAATGTAGGAGTGGACCTAAATACATCAAGTGAGTATCTATTGCAATATGTATCAGGTATTGGTCCGAAAATAGCTGAAAATATTGTTGAATTTAGAAGAGAAAATGGGTTTTTTAAAAATAGAAAAGAACTCTTGAAAGTGCCATTACTTGGCGAAAAAGCTTTTGAACAGGCTGCAGGATTTTTAAGAATTAAAGATGGGGATGATCCTTTGGATAATAGTGCTGTCCATCCTGAGTTTTATAAAGAGTTAAGGAAAATCTGTAAAAATGCAAAAGTCAGTATAGGTGAACTCATTGGTGATTTAGATAAAATAGAAAGTATTGATTGGGAAAATTATTATACTTCTCAATTTGGTAAACAAACTTTTAATGATGTAAAACAAGAGCTGGCTAAACCAGGTAGAGACCCCAGGAAAGTAATATTTCAGCTAGAATTTGATAAAAACTTAAAAAGCATAGATGACCTTGAAGTAGGAAATATAGTTCCAGGAATTATTAATAATGTGACCAATTTTGGTGCCTTTGTGGATATTGGCATCAAAGAAAATGGATTGATACATATTTCAAATTTAGCCAATGAGTACATTGATGACCCTACTAAAATAGTTAAGGTACATCAGCATGTAAAAGCTAAAGTTATCTCTATAGATAAGGAACGTAAAAGAATTGGATTGAGCTTAAAGGATATTGACTAATAAATAGTAGCTTTGTAATATGTTAATATACTTTAACTTCAATATTATTAAAATGCCCTGGATTCTATTGCCAGGCTTGTAATGTCTCAGTCATTTGAACTAGCTGTCCCTTTTCTCTTTATAAAACAAACAAAATAAATACATTAAAATGAAAAAAGTAATCGTTTTAGGCGGTGGTATGGTAGGAAGTGCCATGGCAATAGATATGGCTAAAAATCACCATGTCTTATTAACAGATATTAATATTGAGCCATTAAAAAAAGCAAAAGAAAAATGTAATTCTCTTAATATATTAGAACTAGATGTTAATGAGGTTAATACTTTAAAAGAAACCATTCAGAATTTTGATTTAGTTATTTCGGCAGTTCCTGGGTTTTTAGGATTTAAAACGCTTAAAAACATCATAGAATCAGAAATGAACGTTATAGATATTTCCTTTTTTCCAGAAAATTCTTTGGAGTTGAATGAATTGGCTAAAGAAAAAGGAGTTACTGCTATTGTTGATTGTGGTGTTGCGCCAGGAATGGATAATGTGATCCTTGGTTATTATAATGAGAAATACAAATTAACTGATTTTGAATGTCTGGTTGGAGGCTTGCCTAAGGTTAAAAAATGGCCTTTTTGTTACAAAGCTCCTTTTTCACCAATTGATGTGATTGAGGAATATACTCGTCCAGCTAGATATGTAGAGCATGGCGAATTAGTGACTAGGGAACCATTAACAGATTGTGATTTTGTTGAATTTGAAAACGTAGGCACTTTAGAGTCGTTCAATTCAGATGGATTAAGATCAATTATCTTTACAATGCCCCATATTCCTAATATGAAAGAAAAAACATTGAGATATCCTGGACATGTAGAATACATCAGAGTGCTTAAAGAAAGTGGTTTTTTTGATGACGATACAATAGATTTAAATGGTGTTAAAGTTGCTAAGATTGATTTTACTTCTAAAATGTTATTCAAGGAATGGAAGCTTGGTGAAAATGAGGAAGAATTGACTGTAATGAGGGTTACTTTAAAAGGATTGAACGATAAAGGAGAAAACATAGAGATAATATATGACCTTCATGATGAATTTTGTAATGAGACTAAAACTTCATCTATGGCAAGAACAACTGGATATACTGCAACAGCAGCAGCTAATTTATTTTTAGAGGGCTTATTTGCTGAGAAAGGAGTTTTCCCTCCTGAATTAGTAGGTAAGCATGAATTATGCTTTAATTATTTTATGAATTATTTAAAGGAGAGAAATATTCATTATACAAAAGCTATTCGTCAAATACCTACTAAAGTTACAAAGTAAGGCTAAAAGCTTTTTCTTGAATTGGCCACATGATAGAGTAGAAGGCGATCATAAAAGTCACCTGGGTCCTTGTAATAAACTTTGAAAATATATTCATTTTCAGTATCAAAATGAGAGCCTTCTATTAACCTTACATCTGCTTGTTGTGTAGTATCGTTTACATATAAGTATAAGTAATTATAATAACCTTGTTTTAAGTATACTTCTTTCTGATATACATCAGTTGCAGCATTGTATTTAAGTTGGAATTTAGGGTCTATTTTCCAATTGCTTAACTGTCCGAAAATATAGATATCTCCCTGATCAAGTATTTCTCTGTAGGGAAGGGTGAATAATACTTTTGCATAATCTCCTTCGGTATTCCAATTATTACCATCAATAGTTTTAATTAGAAATTTACCATTGATGTCTCTTTTTTCTAAATATCTTTTATAGGTTCTTTTTTCATCTGGCATCACCATTACTTTATAACCTTTATCTGTAAGTTTTGTACTTGCAACACGATCAGTATTACTTTGAAATGTGCTTAGATCTACATGTCTGAATTCATGTCCACCATCAAATACATTGTCTTCATCGTAATTATATACTAATTTGTTATCTCTTATAAAATTAGGTTCAAGATTTATTTTTTGGTTATCAGTTCGATGATTTTGTTCTAGGAATAATCTAATATTACTATATGGATTAATGATTTTTTGAGGATTATAAATAAAATTAAAATCTATTTCTTGTCTGTAATATTTCTGCTCGACATCACTAGGGTATTTAATATTTATTTCAGGTATTAATAGTTGTTCTGCCACATAGAACTTTTGAGTAAAAATAGGGTGATCTATGTCGTTTTCTTGATATGCTTTTACAATGTAATTTCCTGAGATCAATAACTGTGTATTTTCATTAGGAAAAACAGCCCAGTAGTGAACATATGGTTGCTGTGTGTTGAATGATTTTTCCATGTTCTCAAAATAATTATCATTGAATCCTTCAATGTAGTCCATTTCATTTATTTGGCTTGGCTCCCAGTTTGCATCACAATGAATGAGCTGATATTGATAGGAATTAAATTCTGCGTTGAGCTCATCAAATCTTAAGATTAATTGCTCATTACTGTTTAGTGTTATATAAGGTTCACTTATTTCAGTACCTGTTTTATGTATAAATATGCTATGAATATTTTCATTATAAACATGGTTGTTATATCTAATGCTAGATTCAACATAAAATTCTGATCCCTCTTTTTTTATTTCTTTAATTGTGTCATTAATAACTAATTTATTTTCATCCTTAGTTGAAACTTGCTTTATAGCACACTGACCTAATATTATAATCGATAAAATTAAAAGGAGATAGGTTTTTAGTATAGTATTCTTATTTATAATCATTCTAAATTAACGTATTACATCTATAATAAGCATTTTTGGTCATTTATAGATTGTACAAATTTATAAATTTGACCCGCTATTTAATAAAATCTTATGTCTCGAATAATAACTGTTCGCAAAGGATTGGATATCAGATTAAAAGGTGAAGCTGAAAAGATCATTTTAGAGTCACCGATACCTTCATCTATTGCTATAAAACCAACAGATTTTCCAGGTCTTGTTCCTAAACTTCTATTAAAAGAAGGTGAAAAAGTAAAAGCAGGAACACCAATTTTTATTGATAAATACCGTGAATCGATTCTTTATGTGTCTCCAGTTAGTGGTACAATAGCTTCAATAAATAGAGGAGCTAAAAGAAGAATCATGGAAATTGTTATCAATTGCGATAAGGAAATTCAATATGATAAAATTGAAGTGAAGGATGTTGCTAAAATGGACAGAAATGAAGTGAAGCAAATGATGCTTACAGGTGGTTTATGGCCATTTTTAAGAATGCGACCAATAGATATTGTAGCCGACCCAAAAGATACACCAAAGTCTATTTTTATTTCTGGATTCGATAGTAATCCATTATCTCCTGATAACGATTTTATTCTTCATGGGAAAAAAGCAGCATTTAATGCAGGTGTAGAAGTGTTGAAAAAATTAACTGATGGGGCTGTTCATCTACAAGTTAGAAAAACAGCTGATGATGTTTTTAAAAATGCAGAAGGCGTTCAAGTTAACACTGTAGAAGGACCTCATCCTGCTGGTAATGTAGGAGTGCAAATTCATCATATTGACACCATAAATAAAGGAGAAGTAGTATGGTATATTAATCCTCAAGATGTATTAGTGATAGGTAGAATGGCGCTTACTGGTAATTATGATGCAACAAAAGTAATTGCAGTTACAGGTGAAAATATAAATACTAGGAAATATTATAAAACAATTATAGGAACAAAAATTTCTTCTATTGTTGATTCACAATCTATCAAAGAAAACAGCCGTATTATTTCTGGAAATGTGTTAACAGGAAATGCTATCTCATTAGATAGTTACTTAGGCTACTATGATTCACAGATTACAGTATTACCAGAAGGAAATGATTATAAATTTTTTGTAAAGGATGGTTGGTTAAGTGCTGGTTTGAGTAAATTTTCTGCTTCAAGAGCATATCCTACTTGGTTATTGCCTAAAAGTAAAAACTATAGTATTGATACCAATTTGAATGGAGAAGAAAGAGCTTTTGTTGTAACTGGACAATATGAAAAAGTTTTTCCTTTTGATATATATCCTGTTCATTTGGTGAAATCAATCATCACAAATGATATAGAAAAAATGGAAAACCTCGGAATATATGAAGTAGCTCCTGAAGATTTTGCATTGTGCGAATTTGTTTGCACCTCTAAGATCAATGTTCAAGAAATTGTTAGGGAAGGATTGGATCTTATTTATGAAGAATGTATGTAATGAAATAAATTTATTGAAGTGAAATTTTTAAGAAAAATATTTGATAACGCACATGAAAAGCTCAATAGCAGTGAGAAGACAAAAAAATTCTTCCCACTAGTTGACGCCTTCGATACACTGATGTTTACTCCTAATCATGTTACCAAAAAAGGGTCTCATGTTAGAGATGCTATTGATCTGAAGAGAACAATGATGCTGGTAATAATTGCATTAGTGCCCTGTTTATTATTTGGTATTTATAATACCGGATATCAGCATTATAAAGTAATAGGTGAATTGGAAACAGTAGGGATCTTAGACATTATACTTACTGGTTCTTTAGTAGTACTGCCTTTAGTCATAGTATCTTATGGTACTGGATTATTTGTGGAATTTATTTTTTGTATAAGAAATGGTCATGCGATTCAGGAAGGATTTTTAGTATCAGGAATGCTTATCCCTTTAATAATGCCTGCTGATGTTCCATTATGGATGGTGTCTGTGGCAACTGTATTTGCTGTTGTTATTGGTAAGGAAGTTTTTGGTGGTACTGGAATGAATATATTAAATGTGGCCTTAACTGCTAGGGCATTTTTATTTTTTGCTTATCCAACAAAAATGTCTGGTGATAAGGTTTGGGTAACTGGGTATGAAGACATGAAGAATGCAGGAGATTTAGTAGATGGTTCTTCAGGAGCTACGGCTTTAGGTGACCTTGCTTCCACTATTGAAATGAAAAGTGACAATTCTGTAGGCCAAGCCATTGAAATGAGTTTTCAAGATGGTAGTCAGTTTGATTTCATGCACTCTTTTATGGGTTTAATTCCTGGTTCAATTGGAGAAACTTCTGCTTTAATGTGTTTAATTGGGGGCGCATTGCTACTATGGACTGGTATTGCTAGCTGGAGGATCATGTTGTCCTTTTTTGCAGGTGGTTTTCTTATGGCATTTGTTTTAAACCAAATTGGTGGAAACATTTATTTTGACCTGCCTGCTATTCATCAATTAATGTTAGGTGGTTTCATGTTCGGAATGGTGTTTATGGCAACTGACCCAGTTACAGCGGCTCAAACCAATACTGGAAAATATATTTATGGATTTTTAGCAGGGTTTTTAGGTATTTTGATCCGTATGGTGAATCCAGCCTATCCAGAGGGTGTTATGTTGGCTATTTTAATTGCCAATGTTTTTGCTCCATTAATTGATCATATGGTCATCAACGCTAATATTCAAAAAAGATTAAAACGAGTTAAAACAACATAAAATGGGTATTAATAAAGACAGTAACGGTTATACGATCCTTTTTGCATTCATACTAGTGGTTGTTGTTGGTGGAGTATTGGCATTTGTTTCACAATCTTTAAAACCAATGCAACAGGAAAACTTAAAGAATGAGAAAAAACAAAATATATTAAATTCAATTCCTTCTTTAAAGTCTATTGAAAGAAATGATGCTGGTGCAGAATTCGAAAAATATGTAAAGGAGAGAATGATAATAGACTATAATGGTAATGTGATTGACGGTACTTTAAAAACTCCTAAAGATAAGATTGATCCAAAGGATGAATCGGAGGCATTTAATTTAGATCTATTAAAACAGTTTAGAAATAAAGAATTAAAAGATAAGGATAAAACATATCCTTTATACATATGTGAAGTAGATGGTAAAAAATATTATGTACTTCCTTTAATGGGTAAAGGTCTTTGGGATGCGATATGGGGTTTTGTTAGTGTTGAGGAGGACAAAAAGACCATTGCTGGTGCTATTTTCGACCACAAAGCTGAAACTCCTGGTCTTGGTGCTGAAATCAATACAGATAGCTTTGAAGATCAATTTGATAAGTCTAAAAGGAAAAAAAATGGTCAAAAACCACTTGAAATAGGTTCATTAAATGGTGAGAATTTCTCATCTATAAAAGTCCCTAAACCAGGTAGCATTTCTGATGAAAAAACCACTACAAATGAAGTAAATGGAATTAGCGGGGGGACCTTCACAAGTATTGGAGTTCAGAATATGTTCTACAATACATTAGATGGTAAGGACCATGGGGCCATGATGCCTTACTATAATTATTTTAATAAATGATAACAAGCTATTCATAGCAATAAATAAATGTTAAAATGAGCGAAGTAGCTGAAATAGAAAAAGAGGTTGTCAAAAAAGAAAGAGAACCTTTATTTTCTAAGAAAAATAAAAAATTAATCACAGATCCATTGGATGATAACAATCCAGTAACCATACAAGTATTAGGTATTTGTTCAGCTTTAGCTGTTACTGTTCAGATGATGCCTTCAGTTGTAATGTGTATTTCTGTGTTATTCGTATTGGTGATGGCAAATGTATCTGTATCCATGATCAGGAATTTAATCCCCAATAGAATAAGAATTATTGTTCAGCTTGTAATTGTAGCAGCATTGGTAATTATTGTAGATCAGGTACTAAAGGCCTATATGTTTGATGTTTCTAAACAATTATCAGTATTTGTTGGTTTGATCATTACCAATTGTATTATTATGGGTAGGTTAGAGGCTTTCGCTTTAGCAAACAAGCCATGGCCTTCTGCATTAGATGCAGTTGGGAATGCTATGGGTTATGCTATGGTGCTGATCGCTGTTTCCTTTTTTAAAGAATTATTTGGTTCTGGAACTTTATTCGGAATCCAGATCATTGGTGATTCGGTTTATGAATTCGGATATTTTAACAATGGATTAATGCTTTTTCCTCCATCGTCATTGATTTTAGTGGCGATCTATATATGGGTGCAAAAAGCAAGGAATCCTAAATTAGTAGAAACACATTAATTAATAAGAGATGGATTTACTTAAATTATTTATTAGAAGTGCATTTGTAGATAACATGATCTTTGCCTTTTTCTTTGGTATGTGCTCATATTTGGCAGTGTCAAAAACAGTTAAAACAGCCTTTGGTTTAGGAATGGCTGTGATTTTTGTTTTATCTGTAACTGTTCCTGTAAACTGGTTATTGGAAGAGTATGTTCTAAAAGAAGGAGCATTAAGCTGGTTGGGACCTCAATATGCAGAGTATGACCTTAGTTTCCTAAGCTTTATCATGTTCATTGCAGTTATTGCATCAATTGTTCAATTAGTGGAAATGATTGTTGAGAAGTATTCTCCAGCATTATACGGAGCATTGGGAATATTTTTACCACTAATAGCTGTAAACTGTGCCATTTTAGGTGGTGCATTATTCATGCAGCAAAAGCAATTTCCAACTATAGCAGAGGCATCTGTATATGGATTTGGCTCAGGTGTTGGTTGGTTTATTGCAGTTGTTTTAATTGCTGCAATAAGGGAAAAGATCAGGTACTCCAATGTGCCTGCTCCATTAAGAGGAGTTGGAATGGCCTTTTTAATCACAGGATTAATGGGGTTGGCCTTTTTAGGATTTATGGGATTTGAAATAGAATAATTATAGATATTTACTTATGGAAGCAGTTTTACCATACATTATTATAACAATTGTAGTATTCTTAATTGTAGTACTTGCACTTACTTTTTTATTATTATTTGCAAAAGCAAAATTAGTCCCATCTGGAAAGGTGAAGATTACCATTAATGGTGATCAAACTTTTGAAGTAGATGGTGGTTCTACTTTATTGTCCACTTTAAGTAACGAAGGTATCTTTTTACCTTCTGCATGTGGTGGTGGAGGTACTTGCATACAATGTACTTGTCAGGTGCATAGTGGTGGCGGTAGTATATTACCTACTGAGGTTCCTCATTTTTCTAGAAAACAGATCGCTGATAATTTTAGATTAGGTTGCCAGGTAAAGGTGAAGGAGGATATGGAGATTGAAGTTGAAGAGGAAGTAATGGGTGTAAAGGAATGGAAAGCTAAAGTGGTTTCCAATTACAATGTAGCTACTTATATTAAAGAGTTTATTGTTGAAGTGCCTGAACAAATGGATTATAAAGCTGGAGGTTATATTCAAATAAATATTCCAAAGACAGAAATTAAATTTTCCGACATGGATATTAAAGCCCATCCACAGGATCATCCTGGTGAGCCAGATAAATTTGAGAAAGACTGGGAAGAGGGTAAATTTGCTATAAGGAATTTGGTAATGAAAAATGATGATGATGTTGTTAGGGCATATTCTATGGCTTCTTATCCTGCTGAAGGTAAAAAGATCATGCTTAATGTAAGGGTAGCAGCTCCACCATGGGATAGAAATAAAGATACTTGGGCAGATGTTAACCCTGGTATTGCATCATCATATATTTTTGGATTAAAAGAAGGAGATGAGGTAACTATATCAGGCCCCTATGGTGAATTCTTTATTAATCATTCAGATGCTGAAATGCTTTATATTGGAGGGGGAGCAGGTATGGCTCCAATGCGATCTCATTTATATGAATTATTTAAAACATTAAAGACAGGAAGAAAGGTTTCTTATTGGTATGGAGGGCGTTCAAGAGCAGAATTGTTTTACATACACTACTTTAGGGATCTTGAAAAGGAGTTTCCGAATTTTAAGTTCTATTTAGTATTGTCAGATGCATTGCCATCGGATAACTGGGTGAATAAAAAAGATATTAATGATCCTGAAGGTGATGGATTTACTGGATTTGTTCATCAAGTGGTAATCGATCAATACCTTACTCATCATGAAGCTCCTGAAGATCTGGAGGTGTATTTCTGTGGTCCTCCTATGATGAATCAGGCAGTTATTAAAATGTGTGATGATTGGGGTGTTCCACCTGAAAATGTAAGATTTGATGATTTTGGCGGATAATATCATCCGTTCCATTGCTTGTTTTCTTTTTTGGCTATTTATTATTGCATTTTCTAGTTGTGAAAATCCAAATGAATTAGGTAGTGAAAAAAAACTCAAAGGTCATTATTTAGAGATTCAAGGAACAGCTCAAGGAACAACTTTCTCCATTATTTACAACGACTCTCTAGAAAGAGATTTGTCCTTTGCTATCGATTCAATTTTGAATGAATATGATAGCGAGCTTTCTATATATATTGATTCTAGTTTGGTGTCTAAATTCAATAGTGTCGATCATTCTCCTATTTGTATTGCAGATAATTCGAAGTACTTTAGATCTTGTTTTAACATAGCAAAAAAGATCTATCACTCTACCCATGGAGCATTTAATCCAGCCATTTATCCATTGGTTAACTATTGGGGGTTTTATCATTCATCATATGAAGAGGTATCTATCAATTCTAATGAAATTGATTCCATATTAAAATTGACTTCTTTTGAAAATGAAGCATTTTGCATTGCTGTAGATACTGTTAAAAAAGGAAGTGTTGAAATGTTTACATACCCTGTTGTTTGTAAAACAGTTAAAAATGCCAAGCTCGATTTTAATGGAATTGCTCAGGGGCATTCTGTTGATGTAATATCAGATTATTTTGACCTGCTAGAAATACAAGATTACTTTATAGAAATAGGAGGTGAAATTACTGTGAAAGGAAGAAATCCAAAATATGAATCTTGGAAAATAGGCATAGATCAACCAGTTGAAAATGCTTCTCCAGGTGCTAATGAATTTCAGTTAATAGTTTCATTGAAAAATCAATCTTTAGCGACATCAGGTAATTATAGAAAATTCTATATTAAAGATGGAGTAAAGTATTCTCATACTATAGATCCAAAAACAGGTTATCCAGTTCAACATAGCTTATTAAGTGTAACTGTTATACACAAGCAGGCGGCTATTGCAGATGCCTATGCAACTGCATTTATGGTAATGGGTGTTGATAAGGCTAAAGGGTTCATTAAGAACAATCCTGAATTAGAAATAGAAGCTTATTTTGTTTACTCCGATATTGAGGGAGAGAATAAAGTTTGGATGTCCTCAGGTATGGTTGATTATGTGGCTGACTGATCGGGGCTTTTACATTTTTCTTCAGGTCTTGCCCCACATACACTACAAGATTCCCCTTCTTTCTGAAGTAAGGGATTGTTGCTGGCGCAAGTTCCAGCAAATTCTCCATTTTTCTTAAAGATAATCTTGATGGCTATCCCAGCAAAAGCAAGACTTAATAGCCCTATTGATATAAGAAAAAGTTCCATGGTGTAAAATTAAGGATAAATTAGTTGTTGATGAATATAAGTATAGATAATCATTTAATTCATATTGATAATTTTCCCTGTACCTGTTTGAGTAAAGTTCGTAATAATTGGATTTCCATAATAATAGAAATCCCCCATGCTTCTAAGTTCTATGATTAATGAGCTAGTAGCATTAAGGTAAAAATCACCTAATCCAGTTGAATGCCCATGTGCGGTGCTACACAATAAGGAATCAGCTTTAAATGGCCCATACCCACTGGTATATCCATATAAATAGTTAGAAGCTCCTTTTAAAGAGACATCTATAGACCCTTTCATTAAAGTTAAAATGGTGGTGTCATTCTGTAATTCCAGCACTATGTTAGATAGCGCTTCAAAAGCGTTAATGTTTATGTTGTGTTGAATAAGGCCATGATTAGATAATGTGCCATATCCTGATAATTCAATATTATTAAGAACTGAATAATGGTAATAGACATTAATGGGTAGAGGTGTTCTCAGGAAATCACAGCGATTAGAATTGCTTATAGTGGTTTTATTATTTGATGAGCTAATTTTAATGAATTCTACTAGATTTTCAGGTCCTTCAATTGTGAAAAAATTCAAAGAATCATTGATTAAAATTAAATTGACATTATCCTTTAATTCAATAGAATCAATTGTTTGATTTAATGCTTGTGTAATACTAATTGTGTTTCCATTTGATTTCCAGCAAGGTCTTTCATTGGGTTTAGAACAGGAATTAAGCAGTAATAGAGTTGATATGAAATAGTAGATCTTATTACTCATGTTAAAATAATTTATAACCAATGCCAAGGCTAAAAAAGTCTGCCTTTGCAAAATGAGATTTAAGAACAAGTCTTGCTGTTAATTTATCATTGAGATTGTATTCAGTAAAGATCTTAGAGTAAAGAAATTCACTATTGTCTTTTTTGTTGTATAGATAGGTACCTAACAAAAATCCAATCTTTAATTGATCTAAATGAAGCAAGTGTCCGGCAAAATATCCGATTTGCCATTTTTTTCCAGTAAACTCTAATAAACTAGAGTTTATAATGATGTCTGTGCCTGTAATAAAGCTGGATTTTATTCCTTTACGGTATCCATATTGTAGTGTAGTTTCATTAATGTAAAACTTATTCAATAAAGGTGTGCTATTTTCTTTAAAAGCACTTGAGTTGTATAAATTGAAATATGATCCTTTTTTATAGGAGATAGAATTATCAATACTGTCTTTTAATTGATCAGCTATTCCCAATTGATATCCTACATGTAAGGCCATGAAATTAAGCCCCAGATTAGGAGTTTTAAAAGCTGCATTTGATACATGATTGAGGCCTATGCCAATATTCATCACTTTGTTTTTATAGATGCAGAATTCTTTTTCAAATCTTAAAACAACATTTGCATTGATATGAGAGCCAATTGCAAGGCTTTGAAAATTATTTTGAAGATCAAAGGTTTTTTCTACCCATCCTATACCTAGGCCTATTTTAAATTCTAGTGGATGCTTATTTTTTGTAATAGGCAAGCTAATAAATCCATAAGTCCCATATATGTTTCCAATATCAGCTGAATTTCCAGAATTATTAATGTTGAAGGTTAATCCATAAGTAGGCCATAAAAAAGCTTCATGAAACTCTTTTTCTCCATTTGTATTTATATTAAAAGTGAATTCTCCTTGTAAAGAATTATTTATAACCAATCTTTGCATATTGGTTCTATGTGCCATCAATCTTCCAAATCCAAAATTTCCTTCCAATTCGAATCGATGTGTTTTTTGGGAGTATAGAGGAAAGCAGTTCAATAATACAAAACAGAATATAAATACTTGTCTTCCCATCCAAAGAATTGCTTAAAAGCTAATTATATTTGAATGTACAAAAAACAAAGATGAATGGATGCTAAATTAAAAGCCTTTAAGAGATTACTTGATATCATGGATGAGCTTAGGGAGAAATGCCCATGGGATAAAAAACAGACCATGGAATCCCTCAGGTATTTGACCATTGAGGAGACCTATGAATTAGGCGATGCTATTTTAGAAAATAATATGAATGAGATTAAAGGAGAACTAGGAGATCTTATGCTTCATATGGTTTTTTATTCAAAGATAGCTTCAGAAAAGAATGCTTTTGATATTACTGATGTGCTTAATACAGTCTGTGAAAAATTAATTGAACGACATCCTCACATTTATGGAGATGTTGAAGTGGCTGATGAAGAAGAAGTAAAGGCCAATTGGGAAAAGATCAAGTTGAAGTCAGGGAAAAAGTCGGTATTGGAAGGAGTCCCTAATTCTTTGCCGTCTATGGTAAAAGCAACTCGTATTCAGGAAAAAGCACGAGGTGTAGGATTCGATTGGGATCACAAGGGTCAGGTTTTGGATAAGGTAAAAGAAGAGATGAATGAATTGCATCATGAGGTTGAGTTGAAGTCAGACAACATTGAAGCGGAATTTGGAGATGTTCTTTTTTCAATGATCAATTATGCCAGGTTTATTGGAATAGATCCAGAATCAGCATTAGAAAAAACCAATAAAAAGTTCATTAAAAGATTTCAATTTCTTGAATCTGAATCTTTGAAAGATGGAAAAAAATTAGGAGAAATGTCTTTAAAAGAAATGGATCAATATTGGGATAAAGCCAAGCTAATTTATTGAAATTGAGCAATTTAATTTCAATAAGCATCTTTTTTTAGTATCTTACGTCATATAATAAAGCCCCTTTAAAATAAATTTAATTCTTTTTATTATGAAAAAAACGATACTTCTTTTTGGTTTTATTTATTGCTTTATCTTTTCTGGTTATTCTACCCATTTAATGGGAGGTGAGATTGTTGCTCAGCATGATGGGGGTAATGATTATACAATATTACTGACATTATATAGAGATACTTTAGGAATTCCTATGAGTTCAAATCAGTATTTTGATATTTATGATGCTAATGGAAATACTATTAATACAATTGTTTCAAATTTAGATCCAACTGCATTTCACCCTGTTTTTGGGTTGCCGCAAGGGGGGTTACTTCCATTTTATCCGTATGGAGTTGAGGTGTATTTTTTCATGAGTACTATTACTTTACCAGGACCAGGTGAATATACAATATCCTGGCATCAGTGCTGTAGAAATGTAGCTATTCAGAATTTGCCAAATGCTGGTTCAAATGAATTGCAATTACACACTACAGTTACTATAGATCCTAATCAGCCGAATTCAACACCCTATTTTATGGTAAAACCAGTGGTGTTTCTGCCTGTTAATACTCCTTGGCAATACAATCCGTTGCCATTTGATCCAGATGGAGATTCATTGAATTGGTCTTTGGGTATTCCAAATGATTTTGATGGTTCAATGACAGGACTACCTATTGCTGGTTATACAGACCCTTTATCAGATCCTTCTAATCCAATCTCTATTGATCCTGTTACAGGTACAATATCTTGGACTGCTGCTGCACTTGGTAATTGGGTATATACTGTTATTTGTGAAGAATTTAGGAATGGAATTAAGATAGGCGAGATTAGAAGGGATATGCAGTTTATTGTAATGTCTACAGGTTCATTACCTGGGTTTAGTAATTTGGGAACTATTCCTAATGTGAATGGATACCCTCAATGGACGATCAATTCAGGACAGTCATCAGAATTAAGACTCATGGCTGGTGATCCGGACACCAATGAAGTGGTGAATTTTGAGGCTTATGGAGAACCTTTTATTTTATCTAACCCTGCATCATTTTATCAGGAACCAACTATTCATGGCAACGAAATAGAAACTGTAATAGCATGGACGCCAACATCTGCTGAAGTTCGAACAGATCCATATCTTGTTGTGCTACGATTAATGGATGGGACTTATATGTTCGATGAAACTGTTTTTATACAGGTAAATGGCCCTAATGATATTGAGTCTCATGAAAAAGAAAATATAGGTTCATTGTATCCTAATCCTGTTAATAATGTAATACATGTTCCATTTAATTTAAATAATTCAGGAGAAGTTTCTATAAAAATCTATGATATTTACGGGAAGTTAGCATTGGAAAGAAAGAGTCATTTTTCTGAAGGAGATCACATGATATTAATTCCTAATACACTTTCTAATGGGCAATACATTTTGTCTATTGAACAGGGTAAAAATAGAATAGGTGTTCAGAATTTTACAGTAGTTAAATAAAACTTTTCAATTAAAATTATATTAGCTTTAGCCCATAATATTTATTATGGGCTTTTTTGATTTATTTAAAAAGGAGGGTACTCCTCTTATTGAAATGGATGCAGTATCTTTTGATGAAAAGGATGCATCTGTTTTTAAAAATAAATATTACAATCCCAAAAAGCCTGTTTTAATTAAAAATGGTGCTAGTGATTGGTCAATTATGGATAAATGGTCCAAAGAATATTTGATTAATAATGCTGGTAATTATATGTGTGCTGTTATAAGTGATTCAAGACCTGCTGTCGCAAACGAGCATACCTCCTTAAAGGATTATTTTGAGAATCATGCAGGTAAAAGTACGCTTACTCTTGACCGATATAAGCCATCTAACGATAAGTTTTTTTTTAGGGATATTAAAATGCCTAATTTGTTTTTTAGTAAAAATAATATTTCAAGATTTTTCTTTTATCACTCTATAAAAGATGCAGGAACACTGCCTCATAATCATAGAGATGCATTTAATATTTTAAAAGATGGTCAAAAGCATTGGGTAATGTTTGATGCTAATCAGAAGACATCCCCTAAAGGATATCAGGTAATGATGGATTATTTTCAAAAATATCCAACTGGAAGCCATGCTAAAGATTGGTTTCGTAAAGAATTGAAAACACTTACTAAAAAAGTAGATACTGCATATCAATGTATACAGAAGCCTGGAGATATTGTTTATGTTCCTGAAGGTTATGCACATACAGTAATTAATATTACTGATGAAGTATTAGGTATTGTTATTGAAACTTCAAGAAAATCATAGAATGGTATTTGGATTATTTAAAAGTTCATCAAATAGATCGAATAATAAAGTCGTTTTCTTACATGTGCCTAAAACTGGGGGATCTACTTTTGTAGGTTTGTTAAAAGACTCTATCAAAATCAGTAAAGCAGATAAAGATATACCTACTCATATAATAGATGACATTGGGAATATTCAAATTAAACACATTGATTTTAGCAATGAAGAAAGAAGATTTCAATATCCTGAAATTTTCAAGAATAAAGTTCAAGAAAGTACGAAAGTATTTATGTTATTAAGGGATCCTGTTGAAAGAATAATTTCTGAATTTAATTTTCAATATCATTTATTAAAAGGTAAAGAAGGTAATAAGAATGCAGCCATCATTTCTAAACTTAAGCCAATTCCAAATTCATTAGATAAGTATATAGAATTTCCAAATACTCAAAATTATCAGACTAAATTTTTATTAGGAAGGAAAATTGCAGACCCTAAAAAAGTATCGAATGATGAATTCGAAATGATCTTGAATGGTATTAAAAATATCCCTATTTATTGTGGCGTTACTGAAGAGTATTCCAGCTTTCTCCAGCTATTCCAGGAAAAAACAGGAATACAATTAAAGAAAAAAATAACTATTAGAAAAAAAACACCTCAGGAGTTTAAATTTGATTGTAGTGAAGAATTAACGAAAAAAATTATAAAGCTGAATCAATATGATTTTAAGCTATATAATTATGTGAAAGATAATTTAATAAATAAAGGTACTCAAGACTCAGCTTTTATTTTTGATGATAACGGCTTTGTGGTTTAAATTCAGTTTATTATTTGTTTGGTCATTCTATTGAATTTCCAAAGTAAAGAACCTCCACGGTAGATCATCCAACCCATCATGGCAATCCAAATGGCAGTAACTTTAAATTCTAAAAAGTCCAGATAAAGTAATAGGGGTAAGAATACTAGAATGGTGCCGGTGATTAAGGTGTTTCTTAAGAAAACCGCTTCTCCTAATCCTTTAAAGATGCCGTCAAATGTAAAAGCAATAGAATTAAAGGGTTGTGATATAATGACTATCCAGAAGGTGGCCTCAAAAGCATGGGTCACCATGGGATTGTCATTAAAAACTGGTCCTAAAGCTGTATAGAAAATGGTATATATCAAACATAAGCATCCAGCTATTAGTAAGTTAATGCTTAATAATTTTTTACCCAATGTTCTTAATGTATGATGGTCTTTGGCTCCTAAGTATTTACCAGCAAGGGCATTTCCTGCATTGGAATATCCATCAATAAAAAACGAAGAAAAAATCCAGATATTATATCCAATGGTATAGGCGGCCAGCTGAATATCTCCGTTTTTATTAGCATATCGGTTTGCTAGTATAAATACCACATTCAATACCATAGTACGGACAAACATGTTCCAGAAAATAAGCAGCATTTCATTGAAGAATGGATTTAGTTTTTTAGAAAGCTGTAAATTAAAAGGAGTTTTTTTGTATAAAAATACAATGCAGAGTATTGTCATCATTATTTGAGCAATAACAGATGCCCATGCAGCTCCTGCTACTCCCATGGGTTCAACAATACCATCAATCCCTAATACCAAAATAAGATCAAGTAAAATGTTAATGCCTCCTCCTGTAAGTCCAATGGTCATGGCCCATGAAGTGTTTTGGTAGCCCCTAAAGATTCCAAAGAACAATGCTATAATCAAGCTCAATGGCAGTCCTAAACTCCTAATTGTGAAGTATTCGTCCGAGAATAGAAGCGTATCTGCAGAGATCGATCCGTAAATAAATGCAGCAATGGAATTATAGTAATAAGCAGTAAAAAAAGCAACAGTTATCCCTATAATTGCTGTTAATAGGATGGTTTGTGCAATTAAAGAATAAACGGGCTTTAGGTCTCCTTGTCCAAAATGTCTGCTGATAATGGCAGAAAGAGAGGTTCTCATTTGGCCTAAGCCCCAAATTAAAGTAGCTATTAAACCAGCAGCCAGCCCAACACCTCCTTGTGCCTGTGTAGCTCCATCATCGATATGCCCGATAATGGCAATATCTGCCAATCCTATTAGAGGTTCGGTAATATTGAACAGTACAGCCGGTATGGCTAGCTTATTAATCTCTTTTAATGTAAGCATGCTTTATTACAGAATCTCTTTGAGCGAAAATTTATTTTTCACACGAACTCCTTTTTCGGTATGCTGAACCGTACAGCATTCATTTTCGGGATCGTGTTCCAAAAAAAGTATGTAATCTTCATCAGCAGCCATATTTAAAAATAGCTGTTTTTCATCCATGGTAAGTAACGGACGGGTATCGTAACCCATTACATAGGGTAGGGGAATGTGTCCTACACTAGGAAGTAGATCGGCCATAAATACGATCTTTTTATTCTTATAGGAGATTATGGGAAGCATTTGGCTTTCTGTATGGCCATCAGCAAAAAACACATCTATGCTTTCAAAAGCATTTTGGGTAATTCTATCTGTTCTTACAATATGATTGAGCTGTCCGCTTTCTTCAATGGGTTTTATGTTTTCCGTTAGGAAAGAAGCTCTTTCTCTCCGATTAGGCTCAGTAGCCCATTTCCAATGATGCTCATTGCTCCAGAATTTGGCATTTTTAAAAACGGGTTGCAGATGGGAATGGTCGTTATTGGCCCATTCTATGGTTCCTCCGCAATGGTCGAAATGCAGGTGAGTTAAGAAAACATCTGTAATGTCGTCTTCACAAAATCCATTTTTAGCTAAAGACCCTTTTAATGAGTCATTTCCATGTAGGTAATAATAACCAAAGAACTTTTCAGTTTGCTTGTTGCCCATACCAGTATCTACTAGCATTAACCGGTCCCCATCCTCTATAAGAAGACTCCTCATTGCCCAGCTACACATGTTGTTGGTATCTGGTGGATTAGTTCTTTGCCATATAGATTTTGGAACTACTCCAAACATGGCTCCTCCATCTAATTTAAAATATCCGGTATTGATTGCGTAAAGGTTCATCGTAGAAATTTTGTTAAAAATAGGAAACTAGCTTGTAAGTTGTTTTTTTGAATTAGATCTTTTGTTTAGATTTAATGAGATTAAATACAAAAACATATGTTCAGGGCTTTTTTTACATTCATCAATTTACTTTTTGTGACTATTTACATGGCACAGGATATTTCATCATTATCCAAAGAGTTATTGGAATTAGAACAGCATATTCAGTTTAAGCAATTCAATAAAGACTGGAAAAAAAGTAAAAAGAGCTGGGAAGAAAAATGTAGCAGCTCTAAATCAGTTGCAGATCTAGTAAAGTTAATGAATCAGCTTGCTGGTGTTTATGCTAATTCAAGCGAAAAAGCTCAATTCAATGTACCTGAACTTGAATACGCTCCTTTATGTAATGCTTTGCTTAATTTTAAAACACAGGTTAGTAAAGAACATCTTGTATTTAAAGATGGATCGGATAAAGTATGGCAGGATAAGGTAAGGTCGCTTATCGAAAAAGAAAACAAACGTTTAGAGGCAGATAAGATCAAAAAGGACCAGGAGCTAATAGAATCATTAATGGTGGGTCTTGAGGAAAATTATAAGAAAGTGCTCTTAGGTGCTGAAAAGGGAAGCTTTAAAGAGGTAAGAAAACAAACTTCGGATAAGCTTGTGTTTGATCTCTTGCTAGATTTTAATAATGCGAAAGAATCCAAGATCTATGTAGATGAAGATGATGTTTATATGTTTAAGCTGGTCTATAAATCGGGTGATGAGCAGTTAGCAGAAAAAATTCAAGAAAAAATCATTGGAATTATAGAAAATAATTTACCGGAAGGTTATAAAAAAGGCAGAATGTTTAGTGGGGAATTTTTAACAGGATTTAAGATTACTTATGATTTTGAAGGTCAGAAATTTGCAGACACAGCCAAGCACCCTTTAATAGAAATAGGCATAGATAAAGTCAATTTCGATGTTGTTTTAATGATTACAGAACCATTATTTAAGCGTTAATGAGCTGGTGTAATTGTATGCATTCAACTGCTTCTTTTACATCGTGTACTCTTAAAATATTGGCACCATTTTCAAGTAACTCAATATTTAAAGCAGTAGTTCCGTTAATAGAATTTAAACTATTGGTATTCAAATTTTTATAAATCATAGATTTTCTGCTAATACCACCTAGTATTGGACAATTTAAAAGTGTTAAATTATGAAGGTCTTTAAGTATTTTATAGTTTTGCTCACTGGTTTTACTAAATCCGAATCCAGGATCAATAATAATATCTGAAATTCCTAAGCTATATAAGTAGCTGATCTTTTTAGAAAAGTTAAGAATGAGGTCTTTAATGATGTTTTCATAATTTGTATTTTGTTGCATGTTTTGTGGATTACCTTTCATGTGCATCATTACATAAGGGACTTTGTACTTAGTTAAAACATCCACCATTTTAGCATCTAAATTAAAAGCAGATATGTCATTTATGATAGCTGCACCTGCCTCTATGCTTTTTTCGGCCACTTCTGCTCTAAAAGTGTCTATAGACATTATGCAATCTGGAAATCGTTTTTTAATGCCTTCAATTACAGGAATTACTCTTGTTAATTCTGTTTCTATATTGATGTGATCTGCTCCTGGTCTTGAAGAATAACCACCTATATCTAAAATGCTAGCTCCATCTTTTAAATGCTTTTCTACTAATGGAAGTGCCTTGTCAATTGTATTGTTTTTTCCACCATCGTAAAATGAGTCTGGTGTAACATTTAGTATGCCCATGATCTTAGGTGTTGAAAAATCTATGAGTTTACCCTTGCAATTTATAAAGAAATTAGAATGGAAATAACTATCTTTCACGCCTGTAAATTTGAAAATTTCTTATGCAACTAACTTTAGAGCAATACAATTCTGCAATTACCAAATGTAAAGACATTTTTGAAAAGAAAACCAAAGATTATGGTACTGCATGGCGAATTTTAAGGACCAGTTCATTGACCGATCAGATATTTATCAAGGCTAATCGTATTCGAACTATCCAGGAAACAGGAGAATCCAAGGTAGGTGAGGGCATTGAGCCAGAATTCATAGGTATTGTTAATTATTGCGTAATGGCACTTATTCAGCTGGAATTAAAACAAGATGCTAGAATGGAGCTGAACGCAGAGGAGGTGATGAATTATTACAATGATTTTACTAGCCAAGCTCGTTCCTTAATGGAACAAAAAAACCATGATTATGGTGAAGCTTGGAGAGATATGAGGGTTTCTTCTTTAACAGATCTAATACTTATGAAGATACTTCGCGTTAAACAAATAGAAAATAATAAAGGAAAAACATTAATATCTGAAGGAATTGATGCTAATTATTTTGATATGCTTAATTATGCTGTCTTTGCTCTAATACATATCGACTCAGGTGTTAATTAATTGTTATTATTTCATCAAAAAAATAAAAGTTTAATAAATTAGTTGACATTACTCTAATTTAAGATTTTATGGAAAAAATTAAGAAATATGCTCCTATAACTATAAGAATTCTTATTGCAGTTTTATTTTTATTATCTGCATTTGCTAAATTATACCCATCACCTTATTTTGCGATTACTACATTTGAATTCAAGCAGATAATTCCTTTAGGATTTGATGCTTGCATTGCTCCTTATTTTTCAAGGATATTGATAGCTTTAGAGATCGCATTAGGTATTGCTATTCTACAACCTCATTTTCTAAAAAAAATAGTGATACCTAGTACTATTTTGTTACTCAGTGTTTTTACTATCCATTTATCACTAATAGACGTCCCTAATTGTGGATGTTTTGGGGAGTTGATTCCAATGACCCCAAATGCAGCCATTATAAAAAATATAATTTCAATTTTATTATTGGTCTATTTGTATAGAAATGTATCTGATCTTAAACAAGGGGAAAATAAGTTATCTAATTTAATTATGATCCTTATTTCATCTACATTATTTCTTTTTGTTCTAGCTCCACAAAAACCTTGTAGTTCAGCAGCTTCTCAAACAACAGAAGCTGATGTTGAAAATGAAAATGAATCCCCTTTTTCTAAATATGTATTAACAGACCATTATTCGCCTATTAATATTGATGAAGGAAGAAAATTACTTTGTTTTTTTGCTCCTGGATGCGATCATTGTATGAAGGCTGCATCAGAAATTAAAGAACTTTCGAATAGTATAGTAAACTTTCCTCATGTACATATCATTTTTATGGATGAAGAACCTGAAAAGATTGTCGACTTTTTTGAAACAACTGGAATCACTGCATCTTATCAGATAATGGATATAGCTCAATTTTGGAATATTTTGGGTTATGATGGAAACCCAAATAGGAACACTCCTAGTATAGTTTATTTGAACAACGGAAATATAGAAAAGTTTTATTATTATGATGAGGTTGAATTTAATCCTGTTGATCTGGAAATGATTTTAGGAGAATAATATGAATTCAAATAATTACCTAGTTACTCTAAGTTGTATAAGATTTCCTAATTTAGAATAAATTATAGATAGCGTGTTTCAATACATTATCAGAAAAATATTTTATGGTTTTTTAGTACTCTTTGGAGTAGTGACTATCATTTTTGTACTCTTCAATATCAAACCTGGAGACCCTTCATTAATGTTGGGAGGGCAGAATGCAACTGATGAGGTAATAGAAAACATAAGAAAAGACCTAGGCCTTGATCTTCCATTTTATAAAAGATACCTTCTCTATATTAATGATCTTTCGATTTTCTCAGTAAATGATATTGAAAATACTGAGAGTAATGTATATCTAGATACAAGTAAATACGATGGTAAGGAGCTATTTAGTTTAGGAGGTCAACGTTCATTGGTATTCAAATACCCCTATCTAGGAAAATCCTATCAAAATAAAAGAAATGTAGATGAGGTGATCATGGAAAAATTACCCGATACTATTATTTTAGCTTTTTGTGCCATTTTTATAGCAACTATATTGGGTATCTTTTTAGGAATTGTAAGTGCTGTTAATAAGGGGAAGTTTTACGATAATGTTTCTTTTATTAGTGCTGTTGCTGGGATGTCTGCGCCCTCATTTTTTATGGCAGCAATTATTTCTGTTGTTGGAGGATATGTATGGTCTGAACAAATGAATTTACCTGTATTCCCTTTAATATTGGCCATTCTTGGCATACTTATAGGCGTTATAAGGCAATTTGTTCAGCATAAAAAAGATATTAAATGGAGAGTAGTTCTTTCATGGTCTTTTAAAGGATTTATTCTAGGTATTTTTATATGGGTCATCTATATATGTCTTTATAATATATTTGGATTTGATGATATACCTCTAATATCCAATACTTTTGCAGCACCTGGCACTGGCCTTAATCCTAGTGGCCCATTGGTAGAGATCAATGATTATACCGGGGCTGAAGAATACCATTGGGAAAATTTAATACTCCCAGCTATTACGTTAGGTATTCGACCACTTGCAATAGTAACACAGTTAACAAGAAGCTCATTATTGGATGTTCTATCTCAAGATTACATTAGAACAGCTAGGTCAAAAGGTTTGTCATTAAATAGGGTAATCTTAAAACATGCTTTGAAGAATGCGTTGAATCCAGTAATTACTGCTATTTCTGGGTGGTTTGCTTCTCTTCTGGCTGGTGCAGTATTTGTTGAACAGATTTTTGATTGGAATGGGATAGGTAATGAGCTAGTAATTGCTTTAAAAAATGATGATTTTCCTTTGGTAATGGGAGTTACAATAGTAATTGCTAGTTTTTTCGTTTTGATCAATATTATAGTAGATATTATTTATGGATATTTAGATCCAAGGGTAAGGTTAAATTAATTTAAATATGAGTAGAAAAATTGTTGCTGGAAATTGGAAAATGAATATGGATTTCGAAGAGGCTAGAAGTTTATATGATGATCTGAATGATGTTGAATATCCTAAAGATGTAAAAGTTATTCTAAGTCCACCTGCTATTTATTTATCCGAATTTGCCCTGAAAAATAATAATGTCTTTATTGCTTCTCAAAATGTTTCTAGCTGTTCCAATGGCGCGTATACTGGAGAGATATCTGCATCAATGCTGGAGAGTATCAATGTAAGATACTGTCTTGTAGGTCATTCAGAAAGAAGACAGCATTTTAATGAAGACAATGAGCTGTTAGCTGAGAAAGTAAAGCAATTACTTGCAAGAAATATAGCACCTATTTATTGTTGTGGAGAATCCTTAGAAGAACGAGAAGCTGGAAAAGAAAAAGAGGTAATACTCAATCAGCTAAATAAAGGACTTTTCTTTATTAGCAAAGAAGAGATCTCGAATGTAGTGATTGCATATGAACCTATTTGGGCAATTGGAACTGGAGTGACTGCTAGTTCAGATCAAGCACAGGAGATGCATGGTTTTATTAGGCATTTATTACAGGAGAATTACAATCAGGATATAGCAGAAAATATAAGTATTCTTTATGGAGGAAGCTGTAAACCTGATAATGCAACTGAAATTTTTTCAAAACCAGATGTAGACGGTGGCTTAATTGGAGGTGCAGCATTAGATGCTAATTCGTTCAAGAAAATTATTCATTCATTTTAAATGAATTATATTGAGCTAAAAGTAAATTTATCTGAAGATCAATTAAATCGTGAGTTAATGGTTTATGAGCTGGGTGAGCTTGGCTATGAATCGTTTCAGGAGTTTAATGAATACTTAAGTGCTTTTATAATTGAGAATTTATTTAAAGAATCTCATTTGAAACTTATAGAAAGCCGATTTGGTGATGCTATTTTCAAAATTGAAAAAATCGTACATAAAGCGGATAACTGGAATAAGATATGGGAAGATAATTTTCATCCTGTAATTGTTAATGAAGATTGTGTTATTAGAGCTTCATTTCATTCAATTCCATCTGTTAAATATGACATTCTCATCAACCCAGATATGACATTTGGAACAGGTCATCATGAGACTACTTTGTTGATGGCTAAACAACTATTCAAAGAAAATTTTAAAGCCATGGACATCCTTGATATGGGGACAGGAACAGGTATTTTAGCTATTATATGTAGCTTACTTTCTGCAAGAAATATATGCGCAGTTGATATTGATGAAAGGGCAGTAAAAAACACAATCAAGAATATTGAAATGAATGGTATTGAAAATATAAGTGTTAACAAAGGAGACTCAGCTATTATAAAAGATGGTTCGTTTCATTTTATTTTAGCAAATATTAATAAAAACATTCTTTTAAAGGATATGCAGACCTTTTCAAGTGTATTAAAAGTAAATGGAAAGATATTATTATCAGGTTTTTTAATTAATGATAAAGATGATCTTATCGAAGAGGGAAAGAAGAATGGTTTAAAGTTTGTAGAGAATATAGAATTGAATAATTGGAGTTTATTAATTTTATCTAAATAATTGACATGTTCAGAGCTTGTAAATTAGTCATACTTTTTATTTTATTGGCATTAGATAATACTGCTCAGATAATGGTATTTACTCCAGAGTCTGAGAAATTTTTAAAAGAAGTACAGTCTTATTTAGGAGTATATAATAAAGCAGATGCTAAAGAATTCATTAGGGTTTTTGAGCCTGTGTGGATGGGAGGAACAATAACACCCGATCAGAAAGCTCTGATATATGAAACAGCTAATGCTATTACACAAAAGAAATTAAAAACCTACCCAGAATTTAAGAATTATATGCTGTCAGTAATGAACTTTGCTGTTAATGCTAGACCAAATGAAGTTTTTATTGATTGGCATGACACCTTTAATGAGGTCTTAAAAAACAGGGACAAGAAAAAGATATCTAGGTTTATCGAAACATGCTCTAATCTATTTAATGATAACACTATCTATTTGTCGACATCTAAAAAATGGCAAGCCAATAAGGCTACTTATAAATTTCATTTTAAAAAAGAACCCTATATAGTTTTTGATAGAATGGACTTGAAATGTTATTCAAAAAATGATAGCTCAGTGATTAAAAATACCAAAGGGGTGTATTATCCACTTTCAAGTAAATGGTTTGGTGATGGTGGAAAGCTTTCTTGGGAAAGAGCATTATTACCAAAAGATAAAGTATATGCAGATTTAGCTACTTATAGATTATCAATGAAAAATGCAGGATTTATTGCAGATTCTGTGGATTTTCATAGCCGTTACTTTGAAAAACCTATTAAAGGAAAGTTGTCTGAAAAAATATTAACTAACCTTGGTCCGAAAAAAGTGAAATATCCAAGATTTGAATCTTACGATAAAAGGTTAGTGATTAAAAATGTATTTAATGATGTTGATTACGATGGAGGATTTACAATTCAGGGGGCTAATTTGTTGGGTTCAGGATCTATTGATAATCTAGCTAAATTGATCTTTAAGTATGATGATAAAGATTTTTTAATTGCAGAAGCTATTAATTTCACTATTAATGAGGAAGAAATTTCATCAGGTAAATCAAAAATTAAATTCTATTTAGAAAATGATTCTGTTACTCATCCTGGATTGGTATTTAAATATGTAAATAAAACTGGAAAAGTGACATTGATAAGAGGAGATAGGGGAATAGCAGCTTCGCCCTATTATAATAGCTATCATAAATTAGATATGTTTTTTGAAGCTTTATACTGGAAAGTAGGAGAAGCTGAAATGGAATTTGCACCACTATTTGGAAGTACTGATATCTCTGCTCGATTTGATTCACATGATTTTTTCGATAAGAATATTTATGATCAATTAACAGGAATGGGAACTAATCCATTGGTCCAGATTAAGAATTTTGCTGAGCAAATAGGAAGTGATGTTTTTAATGCTTCTGATTTAGCGGTACACATGAGAAGGTCGACAACAGACAATCAGTTCTTATTGTATCAATTGACCACATTAGGATTTATAGATTATGATGATGAAAGAAAAATGGTGATAGTTAAAGAGAAATTGTACAATTATATTGATGCAAGAAAAGCAGCTAGAGACTTTGATGTAATTGTTATTAATTCAACAGCAAAGAAAAATGCTTCTTTGAACTTAGTTAATCTCGACTTGAATATCAATGGTGTTGAAAGGGTTAACTTAAGTAACTCACAGCATGTTTCTGTAAGGCCATCCAATCAAATTTTAACAGTAAAAAAGAACAGAGATATGTTTTTTGGAGGATTGATCAATTCAGGGAGGACTCAATATTATGGAAATGAATTTACCTTTAATTATCAGGATTTCAAGTTAAATATAATACAATGTGATTCTATGTTATTGTGGCCATTTTATAAGGAAAAAGAAGGTTCTTTTGTTCAATCACTTTCAATAATTGAAGAAATACATGGGGAAATCTTGATAGATGCACCAGATAATAAATGTGGGTTAGATACCAACAAACATGATTACCCTATTTTGAAAAGTATCAACAAGACTTATGTTTACTATGATGATGAATCTATTTTTGAAGGTCTTTATAGTAGGGATAGTTTTATGTTCGTATTAGATACATTTTCAATGGATAGTTTGGATAATTTCACAAATGAAGGGATACATTTTGAAGGAACTTTTCTTTCTGCAGGAATATTTCCTGAATTTAGAGAAGCTCTTACTCTTCAAGAGGACTATTCTTTAGGGTTTATTAGAGAAACTCCTGAATCTGGATTTGAGATCTATGGATTGATTGCTAATTATGACAATGAGATAAGACTGTCACATAAAGGACTTCAGGGATCTGGATCTATCAACTATCTTACTTCTCATGCTCAATCCGATGAGCTGACCTTTTTTCCTGATTCTGTAACTGCCATCGCTCACACTTATACTAATACTGCTCAGGCAGAAGACCCTGAAGTTCCTATTGTAGTTGGTAAGGATTGTTATATCTCATATATTCCTAAAGATGAGGTGCTTTATGCTTCCAGTATAAAAGAAGATTTAACTTTTTTTGAAGATGATGATGCAACATTACATGGCACATTAGCATTAACTCCAGAGGGCATGACAGGTGAAGGAATCATGTATTTTGGGAAAGGAGAAATGCTTTCCTATGGGTATAAATATCTCTATGATGCCATCAATGCGGATACTTCAGAATTCAAATTGAACACGATGGAGGACCAGGTAAAAGAAATGGCATTTAAAACTCAGAATGTAAATGCCCATGTAGATTTCGCAAATAGAAAAGGCGAGTTTAAATCAAACGCAGGAGAAAGTTTTGTTCAATTTCCAGACAACATGTATATCTGCTATATGGATCAGTTCAATTGGTACATGGATAATGATGACCTTGAGATGGAATCTGGTTCTACTGGAGATATTAATATTGACACGGATCTTGACCTTAGCGGATCTAACTTTTTCTCTGTACATCCTGATCAAGATTCTTTAAATTTTAAGTCTCCTAAAGCTAGGTTTGACATAAAGAAAAAGAAGATTTATTGTGATAAGGTCGAATTCATAAGAGTAGCAGATGCACGAGTGTTTCCAGATAGCGGGAAAGTATTAATTAAGAAAAAGGCTAAAATTAAAACTTTGGTTAATGCAGAAATTATTGCCAATTATGTTACTAAATATCATAAGATCTATGATGCTAAAGTAGATATTAATGCTAGAAGGGATTATGTTGCATCTGGTACTATTGACTATGTAGATGAGGATGAAAATAAGCAACAAATCTATTTTTCTTATATACACTTAGATACAACCTTTCAAACTACTGCAAAGGGAAAGATAGATGATGAAGCTACATTTACCCTAAGTCCTCATTTTGAATTTCATGGAGATGTGGAAATGTATGCATCTGTAAAAGACCTGAGCTTTAATGGAGAGACCAGAATTGTACATGAATGTGATAATATTGCTAGGAATTGGATCAAGTTTGAAGGAGTAGTTAATCCTTTAGAAGTTTATATACCTATTGACACAATAATTATTGATACTGAAGGAGATCCTATAGGTGCTGGTATTATTTTAAATACTACTGATTCTATTTCATTATATACTACTTTCTTATCTAAAAAGTCAGATGCAAGTCATAAAGATCTTATTACTGCTAATGGGTATATTTTCTTTAATAAGAAAGACAATGAATTTCAGATTTCAAATAGAGAAAAGTTAGCTGAAAGATCATTGCCAGGAAATTTTATTTCTTTAAACATTATCAATTGTAAGATGGAAGGAGATGGACAATTCGACTTTGGAAGTAGCTTAGGGCAGGTTTCTTTAACTCCTGTTGGTGAAATAAAGTACAATCCGGCAAGGTCATCAACTGATATTAAGTCATCTGTGATGATAGATTTTCCATATAATGAGGAAGCCTTTAATCTACTAGCAAAAGAGATAGTTGAGTATCCCGACCTAAGGTCTATAGATCTTGTTAATTCAACTTATGAAGTTTCATTAAGAGAGCTAGTAGGGTTAAAACAATCAGATAAAATGATTTCTGATCTAAATATTCATGGTAAAGTGAAGAAATTCCCAGAGGAATTAGAACAATCTATTTATCTAGGTGACATTAGATTTAGATGGGATTCAGATAGAAAGGCATATGTTTCTTATGGAGATCTTGGAATAGCTAATTTCAAGAAAAAACAGGTAATGAGGTATGTTAAAGGGAAAGTAGTGATCTTTAAGAGGTTTACTGGTGATGAGATTACTATATACTTGGAATTAGATAGTGATAATTATTATTATTTTAATTATAAGAGAGGTTTAATGCAGGTCTTTTCTTCTAATGAAGACTATAATACTATCATTTTAGAAACTAAAAAGGACGATACTAAGTTTAAGGGAGGAAAAGAAGGTGAGGATTATCAATTCATGATGGGCTCTAAAACAGTAGTAACTGCTTTTAGAAGATCATACATGGAGGAATAAAAAGAAAATGACTGAAATTTTAGAGTTTAATAATATTATGGCCATAATCATTGCCTATTTAGTTGGATCTGTTCCTTCTGCAATTTGGGTTAGTAAATGGTTTTTTGGTATAGATGTAAGAGATTATGGAAGTAAAAATGCAGGTGCTACCAATACTTTCAGGGTTATAGGTAAAAAAGCTGGAATTCCTGTTCTTTTTTTCGATATTTTAAAAGGGTGGGCATCAGTTAAAGGTCTTTCATATCTATTTTCAGTTTATGAAATAGGATCAGACCCATATATTAATTTAGAATTAGCCATCGGAATGGCTGCTGTTTTTGGACATGTTTTCCCTATTTATGAAGGATTTAAAGGAGGTAAAGGGGTGGCGACACTTCTTGGAATTATATTAGCTATTAACCTTCCAGCTGCGGCTGTATGCTTTGGTATTTTTATTTTGATTTTTGTAATAACTAATTATGTGTCATTAGGAGCAATTACAGCAGCATTTTTTTTCCCATTTATTACTATATATATATTTAAGGCCCTTTCATTGTCATTGATCTATTTTTCAATAGTTATTTCGTTATTGGTGATTCTTACTCATAGAAAGAATATTTACAGGTTACTTAAAAAAGAAGAGAGTAAGATGCCTCTTAATTTACATATTAAAAATAGGTCTTGAACGCTGGCTTCATTTAATTGTATTAATATTTAAAGATTGACAGGTAATTTAAAATATAAACTTTTTTTCTTTTTTATTTTCTTCATTCAATTGAATTACGGACAATTTGATACTGAAGAAGAAAGGATAGAGCATGCCTATGATCTTTTTGAACAAAAAAAATTCATTGAGGCAGAACCTCATATGCTTCAGGTACTTAGTCTTAAAAATAATCAAGAGAACAGTTATAAATATGGAGTTTGCGCATTATTTACCTATGCAGATAAATCAAAAGCAATTAGGTTTTTAAAACATGCAGTTAAAAACTCTCAGATTGACCCGAGAGCCTATTTTTATTTAGGTAAAGCGTATCATTTAAATTATCTATTTAAAGATGCCTTAAGACAATACGAAAAATTTAAACAAAAAGCTCCAGATAAATTAAAGAAGGAATTAGCAGTGGATTTGCATGTAAAAATGTGTAACAACGGTATTAAATTAATGCAGAATCTTACTGAATTAGTTGTAGAGGATAAAATTGAATCGAGTTTTGATAGATTTCAATATAGCTATGATCTCAGCACAATAGGTGGGAATTTAATAGTAACTGAAGAGTTCCAATCAAAATATGATGAGAAAATAGGCTATAGGTCTCTCATTTATATACCTAAAGGCAATAAGGATGTTTTGTTTTATTCTAGCTATGGAAAGGATGGAAAGAACGGATTAGATATATATAGAGTCAGAAAACTGCCAAATGGTGACTGGTCTGAACCTTTAAGACTGCCAGATCATATAAATACACCACATGATGATGCATATGCTTTTTTACACAACGATGGATCTACTTTTTATTTCTGTTCTAAAGGACATTCATCTATGGGTGGTTATGATGTTTTTCGATGTATGTATAATTTAGAAACCAATTCATTTGGTCCTCCTTTAAATATGGATTATAAGATCAATACACCAGATGATGATATTATGTATGTGGTTGACTCATCTAATCAAAATGCATTCTTTTCATCGGCTCGATCCTCAAAAGGTGGTTTTTTAGATGTATATAAAGTAAAGGTTGAAGTTTTTCCTATTCAAAATGTAATTCTAGCAGGTACTTTTACCAATGAGATCAATAATTCAGATTATAAAGCAACAATTCAAATAAAGGATATAATTACTGAACAGATCATAGGTATATACAATCCTAATGATCAACAGAAATACACTATTATTTTACCCAAGAGCGGTAAATATGAATTTATTGTAGAAACTCCACAAAGTGAAAAGATACACGCTGGAATGGTTGAGATAGCACCTCAAAAAGAATTAAAACCTTTAAAACAAGAAATCTTATTGGTTAGTAACGAGGGTAATGAACAATTGATTATAAGGAATTTATTTGATGAGACTGTAGAAAACGAAAGTGAAATACTTGCAGAAGTTATTAAGGAGCTGTCAAATCCTGAAATTAATATTGATGAATTTCCTGATAGCTTATTTATTGAAGATATAACCCTTGAGTCAGATACATTAATTGAAAACGTTGATATTGGTGAAGTGGATCTTGTACAGGTAAGTAAAGAGATGGCAGAAGAAGCACAGAAAGAAGCAGATGATATAAAGAAGAAGATGAATGCTTCATATATGATTGCAGAGAAGAAAAGTAATGAATCTGAAAAGGCCTCTAAACAGGCAGAAGAAATATTGAAAAACATTGATGAAATTGAAAATCCAATTGAAAAACAGCAACAAATAGATCTAGCTAATGAATATCATAAGAAGTCAAAGGAGCTTAATGAACAAGCCATTACTTCAATCAATTTGGCTAACTCTTTAAAAGAGCAGCATGTAGTTAGGGAGGAGGAAGCTAAAGAATCTAAAGAAATTGCATCTTCTATAGAAAAAGCTGTTAATGAAGACTCGCATGATGAAGCAGTTGAAGAGCTTCAGAAACTTCAAACAAAGATCAATAATATTATCGAAAATGAAGATTTGGATATTACAAGTCCTGATGACTTAAAGAATAAAGCGAACAATAAATCAGATAAGGCGGATGATCACCTTGAGCAATCAAAATTGATGGCTGAAGAGAAAAAATTCTTAGAACAGAGACTTGAACAAGCAAAAATAGATAAAGAGAATGCGAAGGCAAGAGACAAGGATGATATTCAACAACAAATAGATCTGTTAGAAAATGAAATAAAAGTAAATGATGAATTAGCCAAAGAAGAATTAGAAAAATATGAGCAATTAAAAAATGAATCGGAAGAATTAGTTGCAGAAGCAGATATGATGGAAGAGCTTGAAATTGTTGCTAATGAAATGTCAGATACTGAACTCTCTGAAGAGCATAAGGATCTATTGGAGGATAAGATCTTGTCCGAAGAAGTCAGTGAGAAAATTAATGAAAATGAAAATTTGCTTTCAGAAATTCCTAATGATTCTATAAACGAAAGTGTTAATAATAATGAAATTATTGCAGTAGAAAATTCTGAATTAAATGATGATGCAACTAACAATGATAGTAACAATTCTATTGAAAGAAATGAAGACTGGGTAGACCTTATACAAAATGATATTGACTCTTTAAATAATGATATTGCAATGTCTAACTCTGAGTCTGAAAGAGAAGAGTTAAAAGAAAAGATAGGAAGGTTAGAAGCATTGAAAGATCAAAAGGAAAATGAAATAGACACACAAATTGAAGAAAACAAAAACCAAGAAGTTGAAGAAGCTTATGAAGAAATTAAATCATCACTTGCTAACTCAGAGAATGTAAGCACAGATTATAATGAGGATTTCAATGAACCCATTACATATAATAATAATAGCTCAAATGAAAAGGTCTCTAGCATGGAAAATGATCTTCAGATGCTTTCAGTTAAGAAGATGGAGTTAGAAGGCCTTGAGGGTGAATATGAAAATGAAGAAAAAGAAAAGAAAAAAGATAAAAAGCTCGAAGAGATTCAAAATAAAAGAAATGAGATCTATGAACTAGAAGAGAAGGTTTCTAATGATTTCACTCAATTAAATGATCTAGAAAAGGAATCAAATGAAAATACATTTAATGAATTAGCTGAAAATATAAATGATGATAAAAAAACAAATAAAGACCTGTTAAGTGCTCAATATTATATGGAACAGGCTGATGATCAATTCAAAAAAGCAGAACAATTAAAAGAACAAGCCAATTCAAGTTCAGATAAAGAAGATAAAGCTAATTTATTAAGAGAAGCGCATCAACATGAATTAGCAGCAATAGATAATCAACAGGATGCTTTAGTTATTATGGAGGACTTCACAGAAAATAATTCAATTACCAATAATAATGATGTTGATAATACAGCAGAGGAGACTGTATTAGAAGAGACTACAACAGAGACCATAGAAGAGGAGACTGTATTAGAAGAGACTACAACAGAAACCATAAAAGAGGAGACTGTAGCAGAAGAGACCACAACGGAGACCATAGCAGAAGAGACTACAACAGAGACCATAGAAGAGGAGACTGTGGCAGAAGAGACTACAACAGAGACCATAGAAGAGGAGACTGTAGCAGAAGAGACTACAACAGAGACCATAGAAGAGGAGACTGTAGCAGAAGAGACGTCAACGGAGACCATAGAAGATGAGACTATAGCAGAAGAGACGTCAACGGAGACCATAGAAGATGAGACTATAGCAGAAGAGACGTCAACGGAGACCATAGAAGATGAGACTGTGGCAGAAGAGACTACAACAGAGACCATAGAAGATGAGACTATAGCAGAAGAGACGACAACGGAGACTACGGTGGAAGAAACATTGTCAGTTGAAGATAATTCTAGCGATGTTGTAATAAATCAAGTTGTTGAAGGTATTGAATTTAATGCTGATGAAGATCCCGAAACTTATGAGGTTTCCTTAAATGTTGAGGAAGAATATTCACCAGAAAAAGAAAATTATTCATCAGCTAGTTCTAAGCAAATTTTAGAAGAAAATGACGAAGAATTTAAAGAAATTGAGTTGCTTGAAGTGGAGATCAATGCTTTAAAGAATGAATTAATTGATGCAGAAACAACAAAAGAAACTGAGAAATTACAGGAAAAAATAAAAGTAATAGAAGAGAAAAAAGCAAAAAAAGAAATTGAATTAGCTGTAGTTGTTCAGCAAGTAAATGCAAAGGAAGTAGAAAACGCCAAAGAAAAGTTAGAAAGATTAAAAGAGGAAACATCTGCTTTAGTAGATGATTCTTATGAATTAAAACAAGGTCAAGAGTATGAATCTACTGGAAATGAGCTGCTAAATAAAGCAAATGAACTAAGAGAAAGTGCCAATAATGAAAAAGATCCAATTGCAAAGAAAGAATTACTCAATGAAGCTGCTTCAACCGAATTGGCTGCAGTTGAGAAAATAAATAAGGCAAAAAAATTATATAGCAGTGCAATAGTAGAACAATATTCAAAGGATGATGAAGAAATTGCAGCTTTAGTAAAAACAGATGATGATAGGATCTCAACTGAAATATTAGATCGTTCAAAACAAGCGTTAGCTAAAGCCAATGAATATAACAACAATGCAATGTTGTTAAGGCAAGAGGCAGAAAATGCTAATAAAAAACAAAAAGGTGAATTATTGGTTGAGGCAGAAAGAATGGAAGAAAAAGCAATAGAAGAAGCTGATATTGCAAAAAGTTTAGAGGAAAAAGGAAATAAGATCAAGGTACAGGAAGATGCAATTATTGAAAACATTGAGATTACACAAAATTTAACTCAGGATGATATTGAAAAGGTGAGAACTACTGAAGAATATGAAGATTATTATGAAAAACAGCAAGAAATAGATGAATTACAAAATGAAGTAAATGAAAAAGATGATCAAGTTGAGTCTCTTGAAAATATTGCTAAACAGCAGGAGAATAAAGCGAAGTCTTTGAGGTTACAGGCTCAGAATACAGAAGATGAAGATGAGAAAGAGAAGTTAGAAAGAGTTGCTGTTAAGTTGGAGGAGAGCTCTTCTGAAAATAAACAATCTGCTGATCAGATTAAAGAAGAAATTAATAAACTTGAGACTATAGTTAAGCAGAAGGAAATGGCTCAGGCTACAGTGATTACTAATTTGGATAAGGAGACTGCTAATGATATAAAAGCACTTGCAATTGCTGATTTTGATAATTCACCTAAAGCATCAGCTCCAAAAGTAGATGATGTTGTTTCTACTAATTTCAAGCCACCAACAAAAGTAGAAGAAGATATTTTTGTAGTAAATGAAGCTACTGTATATACAGCATCAAATCCAATACCTGTAAACCCTGGATATCCAGAAGGTTTGATATTTAAAGTTCAGGTAGGAGCTTTTAGAAGACCTATCCCTCAAGATCTTTTTAAAGGTTTTGCTCCTATAAGTGCTGAAAAAGTAAAGGATGATATTACTAGATATAGAGTTGGGTATTTTAAAAACATGAATTCTGCCAATGAATCAAGAAATAAAATAAGGTCTTTAGGATATAGAGATGCTTTTGTAGTTGCTATATATAATGGTGAAAGGATCAGGATTTCTGAAGCAAGAGAATTGATTGCAAATAATACACAGCTAGCTCAAAATAATCAATCAGTTAACAGTAATAATCAAACTGAATCAAATGAGAATGTAAACACTAATAATGATAATACTGTAAATAATATAGATAGAACTAATTCAGCTGATAACACGAATGCAGATAATACTAGTGAAACAAATACTAATACTAATACTGCAACAAATGTTGACAATACTTTATCTGAAACTAATTCTAATACAACATTTGCTACAATTGATCCAGACATAGTAACCTATGCAGATGATTTTGATGAATCTGCTGCAGAGGTAAATCCTGTTGAAGCTATTAAAGGACTGTTCTTTTCTGTTCAAATAGGCGCATTTTCGAAGCCATTGAGTGAGAATAATCCTTTTAATATTTCACCACTTGTTACTCATAATGTTAGTAATTTATACAAGTACTCAACTGGTATTTTTAATAGTGTAGATGAAGCGAATATTCGTAAAGAAGAGGTGCAAGGCCTTGGTTTAACGGACGCATTTATAGTAGCTTATATTGATGGTCAACGAATTACTATTGCAAGAGCAAATGAGCTTGCTAATAAAATCACAGAAAAAACAGAACCGGAGCCTTCAGGTGATAATGGTATTACTGTGCTTGCTACTAATATAGGTAAGGAATATTATGTTGACTTAGGTGTTTTTCAAGATTCTGTACCTAATTCTGTAAGTAATGCTTTGCTTACAATGAGAGAATATAGAATCAAACCAAGAGATGTAGAGAATGGTAGACAATATTTAAGTGGGGTTTTTACTAGTGCTGAAAGAGCCAATCAAGCAGCACAGGAATTTATTAATTTAGGCATTCCTAATGCCAATGTAATTGAGTTTAATAATGGTGAATTATTTAAAGGCGAACCTAGGGCAGTAAATGGATTAATATATAGGGTGTTTCTAGGAACTTATTATGAAGAACTACCTGAGAAATTAAAAGATGTTTTTATGCGTTTGGATTATTTGGATATTGAAACAGTTGACGATGAAGAAGGAACAACTTATTATGCAGGTAAAAAGGATCTATATTCTTATTCAGAGGAAGTGTTGAAGGAGTTCGTGAATGAAGGTGTAAGCATTGCAAAGATCGTTGCATTTAAAGATGGAGATGAAATAGATATTGAATCAGCTAAAAATTTAACAGGAGAGTAGTAAAATTTCATACATTTGAACCATAATTATTTAGAATATGTCATTGGACGAAAAAACGGATTTTTTTGAAGAGATTGTTACCATCTTGGTAGACAACAAGGATCTGATTTTATACAATGATGATCATAATACTTTTGAGCACGTTATTGATATGTTGGTTAAATACTGTGATCATTCTAATATTCAGGGAGAGCAGTGTGCATGGATTGTTCACAACAATGGTAAGTGTTCAGTTAAGCGTGGAGAATTTAATAAATTAAAACCCATTTGCGAAGCATTACTGGAAGCAGGTCTTACTGCTAAAATCGAATAAATTTTATTTTATTAAACAACTTTTTTATGAGAAGAATTTTAATTGTAATTGTTCTTTCAATAGTGATTGTTTCTTGTTTTAGGGTTCCTATAACTAATAGGAAGCAAGTGAATTTGTTGAATGAACAAGACTTGATTGCTATGTCCGAACTTCAATATGCAACTGTAATGGATTCTGTTGAGGTGTTGCCAGGCTCAGATCCTAGGGCGATAAGAGTGAAGCAGATAGGTGAGAAGATACAAGCAGCTGTTGAAAAATTCATGAAGGACAATGGTTTTGAAAATAGGATCGAAGGATTTAGATGGGAGTATAAAACAGTAGAAAGTGAAATGTTGAATGCATGGTGTATGCCTGGTGGTAAAGTGTGTTTTTATACTGGAATATTGGAGCTTACAGATTCTGACGATGAAATAGCTGTTATCATGGGTCATGAAATAGCACATGCTATTGCAAGACATGGAAATGAGCGAATGAGTCAGCAATTAGCTTTAGCAGGTATAGTAGGCTTAACAGGTCCTTCTGACTCTACTCAAACCCAGAGTATTTACCAAAAAGTATTTATGGGTTCTGCCACATTGGGAATCTTAAAATTTAGTAGGATGCATGAAAGTGAATCGGATAAGTTGGGTTTGGTTTTCATGAAAATGGCTGGATATGACCCTTCAAAAGCCATTGTTTTTTGGGAAAAGATGGCAGCACAGGGAGGTTTCGTTCCTGAGATCCTTAGTACCCACCCTTCAGATGAGAAAAGAATCCAAGAGATAAAGGAATTTTTAGAAATTATTGATGATTACATCGATTAAATAAAAGGTTGAAATGATTATTGAAGAAGTATCCTTTAAGCATTTAAGTGAAAAGTATGCTAAGCTAACTGTTCATGAGAGGGTGGAACAACTATATAAGGATTTTGATGCTAATGAAATCATGCTTACCTCTTCCTTTGCTGCAACTTCTGCTTTTTTGTTAAAAGTATTTTCTGATGTTAATAAAAATCAAACAGTTTATTTTATAGATACAGGATATCATTTTAAAGAGACACTTATCTATAAAGATTATTTGGAGAAATTATATGACCTTAATGTTATTAATGTTGCGGCAGAGGAATGGAAACATCAATTTACGTCAGAAGATAAGACTTGGACCAAGAATCCTGATTATTGCTGTTCTATTAATAAAGTAGAACCTTTGCAAAAAATAAAAGACCAGCACAAGATTTGGGTTTCTGGCTTAATGAGATGGCAGACCAATAATAGAGAAACTCTAGACATCTTTGAAGAGAGAAATGGTATTGTGAAATTTTATCCTTTGTTAGATATTACAGCTGATCAAAGAGAGTCTTTTATTAAAGATCATCATTTGCCTTTTCACCCTTTGATCTCTAAAGGTTATTTTTCAATTGGATGTGAACATTGTACAGCTCCAGGAAAGGGTAGAGAAGGTAGGTGGAATAATAATCCTAAAACAGAATGTGGTCTGCATCTATAAAGTTCAATTTATTTTCTTGAATATTTATAATAGAGAGTTATCTTTGCGTTATTATTGGCCTCGTAGTTCAACTGAATAGAATACCTGATTACGGCTCAGGCGGTTACAGGTTTGAATCCTGTCGAGGTCAC